>Ga0208789_1000186_pt1 | contig 78690 bp, 98 predicted proteins | sample Methanotroph_Enr_FD_187368 | JGI IMG/M metagenome (GOLD analysis project Ga0208789, IMG submission 187368) | Enriched soil microbial communities from Old Woman Creek wetland in Ohio, USA - Methanotroph_Enrichment_5 (SPAdes) (version 2) | ecosystem: Environmental > Terrestrial > Soil > Wetlands... | reverse complement strand
TTTCCTGGTCCCCCTGAAAGGCGGGGAGAAAGCCTACCGCCTGCTGGCCGAGGCCCTGCGCCGGACCAACAAGGCCGGGGTCGCTAAGTTCGTGCTCGGGGAGCGCGAGTACCTGGTGACGGTCCGGAACAGGGACGGCGCGCTGGCCCTGAGCACGCTGCACTACAGCTCGGAAATATTGCCGGAAGCGCAGCCGTCCGGGAAAGAGGAGAACGAAGGCGCGGAGACGGCCGCGATCAAAAAATACATAAAAGAAATGCTGACGGAGTTCGCGCCCGGGAAATATTCCGACGGGCGCAGGAAGCGGCTGATGGAGATCCTGAAGAAAAAAGCGGCGGGGCGGGCGCCGGTGGAGGCCCCCGAGATCGAGGAGGAGCCCGCCGAGGGCGTGGCGGACCTGGTGGCCGCCCTCGAAGAGAGCATGCGGAGAATGAAGAAGGACTGATGAGCAAAAGCATCGTCCATATCAACGGCAGGGAATTGACGCTGTCCAACCTGGACAAAGACCTTTACCCTCCCCTGGGCTTCACCAAAGCCCGGGTGCTGGAATATTACGGCCGCATGGCGCGGTTCATGCTGCCGCATCTCAGGGAGCGGGCCGTGACCCTGAAGCGGTATCCCGACGGCGCGCAGGAGGAGTTCTTTTTCGAGAAGCGCTGCCCCGAACACCGCCCCGCCTGGCTGAAGACGGCCGAAGTCCGGCACGGCGAGGACTGCCTGACCGCCTGCGTGGTCGACGACCTGGCGGCACTGATCTGGGTGGAGAACCTCGCCTCGATAGAGCTGCATGTGCCTTTGTCCCGCGCGGATTCTCCCGGAACTCCCGATTCGGTGGTCTTCGACCTGGACCCGGGCGAAGGGGCGGGCGTTTCGCACTGCGCCAGGGTCGCGCTTATCCTCAAGGTCCTGCTCGCCGACATGAAGCTTTCGAGCTGGGTTAAAACTTCCGGCAGGAAAGGGCTGCACGTGTACGCGCCGCTGAACTCGAAAGAGGCGGATTTCGAAAAGACCAGGGGGTTCTCGAAAGCCGTGGCCGAGATCCTGCAGAAGAACTATCCGGACCTGGTGACGGCCAGGGTGAACAAGGAGGACCGCAAAGGGAAAGTTTTCATCAACTGGGCCCAGAACGACGCCTCGAAGACCATGGTCTGCGTTTACTCGCTGCGCGCCGGCGAAAAGCCCGCGGTCTCCTGCCCGCTTGAATGGGAAGAGCTCGAGGCGGCGGAGCGGAACGCCGGAAAACTGGAGATAAGCCCCTCCGAAGCGGTCCGGAGAGCGGGCAGAAAAGGCGACCTTTTCCGGGAACTGGTCGGAAAAAAACAGGGGCTGCCGTTTTTATGAAACTGAAAGAATACAGGGAAAAACGCGAACTGGGGCGGACCCCGGAGCCGGGACCGGCCCTGCCGTCCGGCGCGAAGGGGCAATATCCGGTCTTCGTGGTTCACAAGCACGCGGCGCGGCGCCTGCATTACGACCTGCGGCTGGAAACAGGCGGAGTGCTTAAAAGTTTCGCCGTCCCGAAGGGCCCCTCGATGGACCCGTCGGTAAAAAGGCTGGCGGTGATGGTGGAGGACCACCCTTACGATTACAAAGATTTCGAGGGGATCATCCCGGAGGGCAATTACGGGGCGGGGGGCGTGATCATCTGGGACAGGGGTGTTTACGCCGCGCCGCCGGCGAGGGATAAAGCGGAGGGCGAAAAGCTGCTGCGCGAGGGCCTGGAAAAAGGAAATTTTAAATTCGTGCTGGCCGGAGAGAAGCTGCGGGGCGAGTTCGCCCTGGTCAGGACGAAGTGGGATGAAAAGTCCTGGCTGCTGCTCAAGAAAAAGGATGAATACGCTTCGGCGGCCGACGTGCTGAAGGACGGGCGGTCAGTGGTTTCCGGCAAAACCCTGGAGGAGCTGGGCGCGGCTAAAACTCCGGCGCGGCGCGCCGAGCGCGCCCGGAGCGGAAAAGTACAGGCGGCGGTCCTGGAGAACGCGCCGGCCGGCGAGATGCCGCGCAAGGTGGAGCCGATGCTCCCGTCCGCGGTTAAAAAACCTTTCGACCACCCGGACTGGCTCTTCGAGGTGAAATGGGACGGCTACAGGGCTATCGCCGAGCTGCGCAAAGAGCGGGTGCTGCTGTATTCCCGCGCCCGGCTGTCCCTGGCGGAAAGATTCCCGCCGGTCGTAGAGGAGCTGCGCAAGGCCGGGCTGGAGGCAGTGCTGGACGGCGAAGTGGTGGCGCTGGACAAGGCCGGCCTGCCGGATTTCCAGCTGCTGCAGGATTACCGGAAGTCCCGGCGGGGCCGGCTGGTCTATTACGTCTTCGACCTGCTGTACTGCGGCGGCCGCGATCTCACCGGGCTTCCGCTCCGGGAGAGAAAAGAGCTGCTGAAAAAGGTCCTGCCTTCCTCGGCGCACGTGAAATTCTCGGACCATGTCTGGCGGGACGGGATCAAGTTCTTCGACGCCGCCAGGAAGAAAGGGCTGGAAGGGATAGTCGCTAAATATTCCCTGGGCGCGTACCGCCCGGGCGCCCGGAGCGGGAACTGGCTGAAGATAAAGAACCGCCTGACGCAGGACCTGGTCATCGCGGGCTTCACGGCGCCGCGGGGGGCGCGTAAATACCTCGGCAGCCTCGTGCTCGGCGCGTATGAAAAGGGCGAGCTGGTTTACGCCGGGCATTCGGGCGGCAGCTTCGGCGGGGAGAAGGTCAAAGAGCTGTACGAAAAACTGCTGCCCCTGGTCCGGAAGGAGCGCCCTTTCAAAACGAGTCCCCCGGACGCCGCCGTAGTCACCTGGGTGCGGCCGGAACTGGTCTGCGAGACGGCCTTTACGGGCTGGACCAGGGACGGCCTGCTGCGGCAGCCCGTTTTCCTGAGGCTGCGCGAGGATAAGTCCGCGCGGGAGGCCGTGCTGGAGAGGCCTGAAGACTTCGCCGGGGAGGAAAAGACATGAAGGTTTGTACCGGGACCAGCGGCTACGGCTACAAGGAATGGAAGGGAAGTTTCTACCCGGAAAAGATCTCCGCGGGGAAAATGCTGGCTTTCTACGCGGAACGCCTGGGCGCGGTGGAGCTGAACAGCACTTTTTACCGCATGCCGAACATCGTCCTGGCGGAAACCTGGGCGGCGCAGGTCCCGCGCGGGTTCATGTTCGCCGTCAAAGCGCCGCAGGTCATCACCCATATTAAACGCCTGCGCGGCGTGGGGGAGGAGACCAGGTATTTCCTGGGCGCGCTGGCCGGGCTGAAAAGCAAGCTCGGCGCCGTGCTTTTCCAGTTCCCGGCCAGTTTCCGCGAGGACCGCGGGCTGCTTGAAAAATTCCTCGGCCTGCTCCCGTCCAAAACCCCCTGCGCTTTCGAGTTCAAGAGCCCGTCCTGGCTGAACCAGGGAACTTACGACCTGCTGGGCGAAAAGGGCTTCAGTCTCTGCAACGCCGATACCGAGGAAGCTCCGGTAAAGGAAATTGTCAGTACCTCGGCCTGGGGCTACCTGCGTCTGCGCAGGCCCGATTACCCGGAGGCCGCCCTTTCGGAGTGGGCGGAGAAGATAGCTTCGCAGAAATGGGAGAAAGCGTTCGTCTTTTTCAAGCACGAGGACGGGGCGGCGGGGCCCGGCTACGCGGCCGGCCTAAGCGGTCTTATCGCCAGGGGCCTGGCGGCCGGAAGCGGGGAATTAAGCCGGACGCGGTAACAATAAAAAACCGCCGCCCTTTTCAGGACGGCGGTTCCAAAACCATTAAAGGTTTAGACTACCACTTGTTGTCGCCGTAGCCGCCGCCGCCGCGACCACCGCGATCGCCGCCGCGTCCGCCGCGATCACCGCCGCGTCCGCCGCCGCCGCCGGTGCGGGCTTCCATGGGGCGAGCTTCGTTGATGGTCAGCTTGCGGCCGCCGAAATCGGAGCCGTTCAGCTTCTCCATCGCGGTAACAGCTTCCGCGTCATTGGCCATCTCGACGAAACCGAAGCCGCGGGACTGCCCGGACTCCCTGTCGGTGATAAGCTTGGCGCTGGTAACCGCACCGTAAGTGGTGAACAGGGCGTTCATCTCTTCTTCGGTGGTCTTGAAGGGCAGGCCGCCCACGTATATTCTCTTGCTCATTGTATTATTCTCCTGGCAACTTTAATTACCTGACTCAACTCTCTCTGCTCTATCTTTTCCTAAATGTTGCTTCGGTAGAATAGGCTTCAAAAACTTGAGTTCTGGTTTGACTACTCCTATAGTATGACATAATTTCGGCCCTAAAAGGGAAATATGATTGCTTCCGGGGGCGGTTATGTTTAGTAAAATAGAATTCACCCTATGATACCGGTCCTGATGCTTTTCCTTATCCCTGTCGGCGGCGGCATCCCGGCCGGGGTCTTGTACGCGCGCGCCCACGGGATACCCTGGCTGGAAACGTCGGCGCTTTACCTGGTCTCGGACGTCATCCTGGCCCTGCTCTTCGAGCCGCTGATGCTGCTGGTGATAGCGGCCGGGCGCAAAGTCCCCTTCCTGGCGCGGCTGGCCTGGGCGTTCAAAATGGCCACGCTGCGCCTTACCGCGCAGTACAGCGGCGCGGGGCCTTTCGCGCTGATCATGATAGCTTTCGGCGTGGACCCGATGACCGGGCGCGCGGCGGCCGCGGCGGCGGGGCACGGCTTCGTGAGCGGCTGGGCCATAGCGATAGCGGGGGATATGCTTTATTTCTGGGTCGTGATGGTATCTACGCTCGAGCTGAGCGCGTACCTGGGGAGCCCGGACCGGGCGATGTGGATCGTACTGGCCGGGATGCTGCTTCTCCCCGTTGCCATACGCCGTTCCAAGGCGGCGTATACCGCGTGGAAAAGGCGCAGCGAGGTTTTCGAGGTTCCTTAAGGAGATCATGAACATGCACCGTGTTTTTATAATCATATTGTTCCTGTCGGCGGCTCTCACCGCCGGCCGGGCGGCCGCGCTGGAAAGGGCGGAGGTGCCCGAAAAGTACAAGTGGAACACCGCGGACCTCTATCCCGACGCCGCCGCCTGGGACAAGAAAAAAGAAGAGATCGCCGCCAGCATCCCGCGGATGGCGGCTTACCAGGGGAAACTCGGGCTTTCCGCCGGGGACCTTTTTACCGCGCTCGAGGATATCATGTCGCTGACCCGGGAACTGAGCCGGCTGCAGAATTACGCCAGCATGCGCAGCGACGAGGATACGCGCGTAGCGAAAACCTGGCAGATGAGCCAGGCCGCCGCCGACCTGGGCACGAGGGCCGCCGCGGCCACTTCCTACCTGTCGCCGGAGCTGATCGCGATCGGCAGGAAAAAGATCGACGGCTTCATCAAGGACGAGCCGCGCCTGGCGCCGTACGCGCCCTGGCTGGCCGACGTGCTCCGCTACGCGCCCCACACGCTGAGCGCCCCGGAAGAGAAGATAGCGGCCCAGGCCGGCCTGCTGACCGGCGCCCCCGAAAGCTTCCACACGGCCTTCACCAACTCCGATATGCCCTACCCCGTGGTAAAGCTCAGCGACGGGAAGGAAGTCAGGCTCGACGAGCAGGCCTACACGCTGTACAGGGCCTCGTCGGACCAGGCCGACCGGAAAAAGGTCTTCCAGGCTTTCTGGTCGAAATACAAGGAATTCGAGACCACCCTGGGCACCACGCTCAACGCGCTGGTCAATACCCATATCTTCGAACGGGACGTGCATAAGTTCAACAGCAGCCTTGAGGCCGCGCTGTTCCCCGCCAACGTCCCGGTGGCCGTTTACCGGCGGCTGATCGCGGACGTGAGCGAGAACCTGCCCACCCTGCACCGCTACCTTAAGCTGCGCCAGCGCATCCTCGGGCTTAAGCAGATAGGGTACGAGGACCTGTATTCGCCGCTGGTAAAAGAGGCGAACCTCTCTTACTCCCCGGAGGAAGCCAAGGACCTGGTCCTGAAAGCCGTGGCCCCGCTCGGCCCGCAGTACGCGGCCGACCTTAAGGCCGGCTTCGAAGGGCGCTGGGTGGATTTCATGCCCACTACCGGAAAAAAATCCGGGGCCTACAGCACCTCGGTTTACGGCGTGCATCCGTACCAGCTGCAGAATTTCTCGGGCACCTACGACGAGGTTTCCACGCTGGCCCACGAATCCGGGCACTCGATGCACTCGCTGCTGTCGGCCCGGCACCAGCCTTTCGTGACCAGCGACTACAAGATCTTCGTGGCCGAGGTGGCCTCCACCCTCAACGAGGCCCTGCTCTTCCGCTATATGCTTTCGCAGACGAACGACAAGGGCGTAAAGCTTTTCCTGCTCGGGTCCAGGCTGGATACCCTGCGCCTGAACCTGTTCCGCCAGACGCTGTTCGCGGAATTCGAGCTGCGCATGCACGAGACGGCGGAACAGGGCGAGCCGCTTACGGGCGAGAAGCTCACCGCCCTCTACCGCGGCCTGCTGAAGAAGTATTACGGCGACGCGCAGGGCGTGTGCGCGATAGACGACCTGTACGGCGTGGAATGGGCTTTTGTCCCGCATTTTTACTCGGACTTTTACGTCTACCAGTACGCCACCAGCTCCATGGCGTCTTCCCTCCTGGCCGACGGCATCCTGGCGGAGCGCGCCGCGGGCGGGGCCACGCCGAAGCGGGACGCTTATCTTAAGATGCTTTCGGCGGGCTCGTCGAAAGAGCCTATCGACCTGCTTAAAGACGCGGGCGTGGATATGACCACTTCGGTCCCGTTCAAGGCCGCGATGAAGGAAATGAACGATATCATGGACGAGATGGAAAAGCTGTAAGACGGCGGCCGGGTGGGGGCGCGCGGATATGCGGATATTGATCGCCGGGGCCGGGGGATTCGTGGGGGCAGCTTTAATTAAAAAGCTGTCCGGGCATTCCCTTATCCTCCCTTCGCGGGACCCGGAGAAATTCCGGCGCGCGGGAGTGCAGGGCGAGTTCCCTCCGTTCAGCGAGGATCTTGAAAAGCTCGCCGCCGGTTCCGGGGCGGAAATAATCATAAACCTGCTGGGTATAATCCGCGAAACGCCGGGCTCCTCTTTCAGCCTGGTCCATGAAACCTATACCCGCCGGCTGCTGGCGGGGGCGCGGGCGGCGGGAGCGAAAAAATTCATACAGATGTCGGCGCTGGGAGCCGCTTCGGACGCGGCGTCGGAATATCACCGGACCAAGTTCGCCGGCGAAACCGCGGTGCGGGAGTCCGGCCTGCCTTATGTGATCTTCAGACCTTCTTTTATCGACGGGCCCGGCCAGCACCTGCGGAAGGAACTCGCGGCGCTGGCCAGGTTCCTGCCGGTGTTCGCCGCCCCCGGCGACGCGGTCGCCGCGCCGATCGAAGTGGAGACCGTGGCGGCCTGCTTCGCGAAAGCGGCCGAAGACGACTCCTTAAAAAATGAAATTTTCGAACTGGCCGGCGGCAGGGTCGTAAACTTCAGGCAGCTCTTCTCGGAGTCGCTGGCCGCCGCCGGGCTGCGCAGGCCTGTCATAGGGCTGCCGCGCAAATTATTTTTTCCCCTGCTGCCCCTCTTCGCGCTTTTCCCGGAGCCGCCGCTGACGCGGGAGCAGTACCTGATGCTGGCCGCGCCTAACGTCCCTTCGGGCAGGTTCCGCGGGGCCGAAGACCTTCTCGGAAAAGGAAAACTATAATGAAAATAAATAAGAGCGCAGCCGGTTTAGGTGTCGACAGGGGGGTGTACGACGCGGACCTCTACGACGGCATGAATACTTTTACGTACGATATTCCGTTCTACCTGAAAGAGTGCCGCCGCGCCAAAGGGCCGGCGCTGGAACTATGCTGCGGAAGCGGGCGGCTTACGCTGCCCCTGCTCAAGGCGGGGATCGATATCACGGGCGTGGATTTCACCCCGGCCATGCTCGCCGCGGCCAGGAAGAAAGCCGCGGAGCAGGGCCTGCCAAACGTTTTCCTGCGGGGGGATATGCTCAAGATCCGCCTGAAGAAGAAGTTCAGGTTCGTTTTCATCCCGTTCAGTTCCATACAGAACATCTATACGCTGGAGGACATCGAAAAGGTCTTCGAAACCGTGCGCGCCCACCTGGCGCCCGGCGGCCGGTTCGCTTTCGATATCTTCAGCCCCAGCATAGAGTACATGGCTAAAATGGCGAAGCTGCATAAGGGGGTAGCCAGGTTCCGCACCCCCAAAGGCCGCGAAGTGACGGTGGACGAGATCTGCCGCTATGACCCGGCGTCCCAGGTCAACCGCGCGACCTGGCTGCTCCATATCGACGGGGGCGGGCCGGTCCCTCAAAAACTGGATATGCGCTGCTTCTACCCGCTGGAAATGGACGCGCTCCTGAAATATAACGGCTTCGAGGTTCTGAATAAATTCGGGGATTACTCCGGGAAGCCGTTCTCCTCGGAGTCAAAGAAGCAGGTCTTCGTTTGCAGGCGGGCCTGACAAGTCTTAAGCGGTTAGGGAGTACTATGCCGAAAATAATGGTGGTTGACGACGAAGCGACGGTGCTGTTCCTGATAAAGGTGCTGCTGGAGCGGGCGAAAATGGAAGTTACCGGGGCTTGCGGCGGGCTGGAAGCCTACGAAACGCTCACCGCGCCCGGCGCCGGCGCCGCCCGCCCGGACCTCATCATCCTTGACGCGATGATGCCCGGCATGGACGGGTACGCTTTTATGGCGAAGCTGCGCGACGGCGAGGGGCTGGATAAGATCCCGGTCATCATCCTTTCCGGCAAGGATAACCATTCGAAAGAAAATTTCGCTTTATCCGAGAATATCTACGCCGTCCTGCAAAAGCCCTTCGAGCCGGGCAACCTGCTTAAGGTCGCGAAGGAAGCCCTTGCGGCGGGGAAGCCCGACGGCCCTGTCTAGCGCCGTTCAAACAGCCTGGCGACGGAAATGGCGGCGGAGCTTTTGTTTGATAGAATAACCGGAGCGGGACGGGAGCGGGAGGGACTATGGGCGGCCGGCCAGACAGAAAAAAAGCACTTAAAGAGATACTGCAGAAACTCCACGGCGGGCTGCCGCTGGCGGACGCGAAGAAGCAGTTCGAGGCCGAAATAGGCCCGGTCACTTCCAATGAAATTTTCGAACTGGAGCAGTCCCTCCTGGAGGACGGCGTGCCGGCCGAGGAGATAAAGAAGTTCTGCAACGTGCACGCCCTGCTGTTCGACAGCTCGCTTGAGAAAAGCATGGCTGACCCCTCCGACCCGTCCCATCCCGTGGCGCTTTTCAAGGCCGAGAACGCCGAAATAAAACGCCGCGTGGATTCGGCCAAAGCCCTGCTTCCGTCCCTGAAGGAAGGCATCGGGACGGCCTGGGTGCGGACTATAATAGAAGAACTGCGCGCGGTGGAAAAACACTATGAGCGCAAGGAACACCTGCTTTTTCCCTGCCTGGAGAAAGCGGGCTTTTACGGCCCGTCCAAGGTGATGTGGGGCAAGCACAACGAGGTGCGCGAACTTTTTAAAGAAGCGCTGGCCGCCGGCCCCGCCGAATTCCCCGCGGCCGCCGAGGCCCTGCTGGAGGAAGTGGACGGCATGATCTTCAAGGAGGAGAGCATCCTCTTCCCGGCCTCCCTGGAAAAATTGAAGCCCGCGGACTGGGCGGAGATCTTCCGGGAAAGCGCACAGACCGGCTATATCTTCATCGAGCCGCCGGCTGCCGCGGCGGAAGCGCTGGATATCGCGCGGAACGCCCCGGCCCTTTCCGGCGCTACGGTGAGCATGCCCAGCGGGAGCTTCAGCCTGGGCGAACTGGCCGCCCTGCTCAACGCCCTGCCGGTGGACCTGACTTACGTGGACGCCGAAGATACCGTGCGTTATTTTTCCGAAGGCAGGGACAGGATCTTCCTGCGGGCCCGGTCGATCATCGGCCGCAAAGTCCAGAACTGCCATCCGCCGCAGAGCCTGGGCGCGGTGGAGAAGATCCTGAAGGGTTTCAAGAACGGCACGAAGAATACCGAGGAGTTCTGGATCAACATGAAGGGACGGGTGATCCACATCCGCTACTTCGCCCTGAGGGACGCGGACAGGAAATACCTGGGCTCGCTGGAAGTTACGCAGGATATAACCGAACTGCAGAAAATTAGCGGCGAAAAGAGACTGGCATGACCGAAAGGATCGTAGACCTGGACAAAACCCTGTACGAGCTCACCGCCCAGTACCCGGAGCTTATCGATAGGCGCGGTTTCGAGTCTACTTAAGAAAGGCAAGGTGAAATAACGGAAATGCTCATCCCTGTAATTCTCGCCCTGATACTGCTGGGCTTTCTCCTCTCGGCGTTAACGAGCTTCGACCGGCTGGTAAAACTTGAATACGGGAAATATAAGGACGACTGGACGAGGGACGGAAAACCCGCCGGTTTTTTCTGGCGGGCGGGGGAAAGAGGCTGGTTCGAGTTCGCACCTTATTTTGCCAGAAATAAACTGAGCCTGTTCTGGCTCTTCAGGACTCCGTCCTGGGCGGCGGCCGATCCCGAAGCTAAAGGCCAGTTAAAAAGACTGAGGATCTGCGTCCTTGTCTGGAACGCCGGGGTAATAGCCTTCTTTATCTTTTATCTCGCGATGGGGAGAATGTGCCTGTAGGATAAATTGCCGGCGCTTTTTAGTATTATTAACTTTAGCGGCGGGGACGGTCCGGGCAGGAGAGGTTTATGAAATACTGGGCGTACATAAATAACGCGGTCTGCGGCCCTTTTGAAAAAGAAAAGCTGGCCGAGCTCCCGAACTTCAGCCTTGCCTCCATGCTTTGCCCCGACGCCGAGGGTGGCGGAGACGCCAATGCGTGGAAAGCCGCTTCAGCCTTCCCCGAAGTTCTGGCCGTGTTCGGCCCGGCCCCGGCTCCCGCGCAGCCCGCTGGTCCGGCCGCAGGATCTCCTCTTATGATGACCATGAGGGGGACGCTGATCGAGGAACCGGCCGGGAATGACCAGGAAGCGAAACCGGCTCCCGTCCAGCCCCGGGTCCCGCCCGCCGAATCTCCCCTTATGATGACCATGAGGGGGACATTGATAGACGCGCCGCTCCCGAAAGAGCCGCCGGCGTCCGCCCCGGCCCGCGCCGCGGCTCCCGCGCCGACGGAGCCTCCCAAAGAGATCGCCGGAAGCTCCGCCAGCCGGCCGGAGCCTCAGCCGGAGCCGGTAATGGAAAAACTCGAGCGTATGAGCGCCATGCTGGTCTCCATTGGGAATACCCAGTCCCAGCTGCTTGAAAGGCTGGGCCGCGTTGAGAGTTCCGTGGCCGACATGAAGGCCCTGCTTTTTCCCGCGCCTCCAAAAAAATAAAAGTCCCGGAAAGGACGATCCCCGCAGAAGAACTGCCATAAATGAAACAGCCGCTGCCCGGCAGCGGCTGTTTCATTTCCGGGATGGCCGCGGCGTTCGTCAGCGGTGGTGTTCCATACGTTCCCGGAATTCTAAGTCTTCGTTGAAAAAACCCGGGCCGTACCAGAAGCCGAACTCGAAAGCCGGGTCGTAAGGATAGGGCCTTTCCCGGGCCCACATGCTCAGCTCCTCCACATCCAGCACCGGGTAGGCGTAGGTTATTTTCCCGAGGGGCAGGACCTCCTGCCCGTTTATCTTCCCGGCCACCGTTACCTTCCTGCCTTTGCGGTAGATGGCGGGGTCGAGGAACCTGTTGATGCGGGCGATGAACCTGCCCCTGGACTTTTCGGCCAGGCCGGGTTCGTCCGCGCTCTCCAGCGGCGCGTCCAGGACGGTGACGTCGGTGCTGGAGGAGGCGTTCACTACGTCCACGATATAGCCTCCCCAGATCACCAGCGCGCCTTTGTAGGCGTTCGGGTCTTTCGCGGCCCGCTCGAAGGGCACGTCCTTGCGCGCTTCGCGGCGCAGCGTCTTCGAGATCGGAGAAGTCGCGCAGCCCGCCAGAAGAACTCCCGCCAGAATTCCGAGAACCGGTCCGAGAACCGTACTTGTTCGCATATCGCCACCTCTCTTTAGCCGCGGCCGGGAGCAGGATCTCCCCTTGAGGCTATTTTATACGTGCGGGCTCCCGCCTGCAATCTCCGGCATCCGCAATTCGTTGACAGATTTCCACCCGCAGGGAAAACGGGCGCGGTAGGGCGAAAAAGGCCCTCCGGTCCGGTCTTTGCACCGGGCAGGCAGCCTTCGGAAGGGGCCGGCGGAGCGGCTTAATGGCTGTTTATGTTCGTGGGCTGGATGGACGTGGGCTGCGCGCTGTTAAATTGGATCTTGCCCATCGGCGCCGCGCGGTTCAGGGTTTTGCGGGGCGCTTTCTTTTTCTGGCCGGCGGCGCCGCTGCCCTGTTCCTGGGCCGGGGCTTTCCCATATTGCTTCAGCAGCTCGGCGGCTTTCTGGCCGTATTTTTCGTTGAAGAATTTGGTTTTCGCGTCCTCCAGGCTGAGCGGTGCGGCTTTTTTTCGCCGCGGGCCGCCGCCGTTCGCCGGCAGCCGGCTTTCGCCTTCGCCGGGCGTGGAAAGCCCGAGGGTCCGCAGGGGGTCTTTGTTGCCGCGCATGACCGAGATGGCCGGCCAGGCGACCGTCAGGATCAGGGCGAAGCAGACCAGGGCGATGGCGACCATCGTGGAGATATTGAACCAGGTCACCAGGCTCTTCATCCGGTGGAGGTGCCGGTCGTAATGCAGTCTGGCGCGGGCGAGCATCGTAGTTTCGAGCCGCCCGGCTTTCTCGGCTATCTCCATCGCGTGACGGTCGTCCTCCTGCATAAGGCTGGAGACGCTCTCGGAGAAACTCACGCCCTTGGACAGCATTTCAGAAGCCCGGCGCAGGCGACGCCTGGTGATAAGGTCGTCCTGGGAGAATTGGAGGAGGACTTCCATCATGGAGCCCAGCGGGAGCCCGGCTCTCAGCAAAAGGCCGATAGTGGTGTAAATGTAATAAAGCCGGCCTTCCACGGTGGCGAACCGGAACAGGGGAAGCCAGTGCCCGGCGAGCCCGCGCGCTTTGCGCCCGAGGGCGGAGCGGAACAGCCAGCGGAGCGCGAGCAGCGCGAAGGCGCCGACTACCAGGACCTTATACCAGTTCGCGGCCAGGGTCTCGGCGAAGGTGCTGAACAGGAAAGCCTGCGGCGGCAGGGACGCCCCGGATTTCATGAGCGGTTCCAGCACCATCGGCACTACTTTGAACGAGACGAGCAGAAATAATGCCGCGGCCACGACCAGAACGAAAAGTGGGTAGATGAGCAGGCGCTCTATCTGCCTGCGGAATTTGACGCGCACCTCGAGGCAGTCGGCGTAAAGCTCCAGGAAGTCGTCTATCTTCCCGCCTTCCTCGCCGGCGCGGAGCAGGGCGATGAAGACCGGGGGGAAGATCCCCTGGGCGGCGAAAGCTTCGTGGAGAAAAACTCCGCGGGAAGTCAGTTCGGCGGCGCGCGCTATCATCCTGCCGTGCCGCGAGGATTTCTTCAGCGTGTCGAAAGCGTCGCTGAGCGTGAGGCCGCTGCGCACCGTGGAAACCAGCGCGCGGCAGAAATCGAGCAGAACCTCATCCGACATCATAGTTGTTATCCTGAACGGCAGCGGGGTCAAACTTTCCTTAAGGTAATAATAACAAAAAGAGCGGCGCTTTTTGAGAGCGTTCCGGGCAGGCCCGGCGGCCGCGCTCCCGGAGCTGGAGGGGAAGGCGTAAAAAAGCCCCGGGGTCTCCGGGGCTTTTTTGTCGAACGGCTTCGGCGCTCAAGGGACCAGGAGCCAGTTCACGAATTCGTCCCAGGAAGTGTCGGCCGACAGCTTGAGTTCGTCGTAGCCGCGGATCCCGTTGGCGTTCTCGGGGACGTAAGCGGCGATGCCGTACGAGAGGGTGGTCTTATTGGCGCTCGTTCCGCTGAACACCACCGGCCCGCCCTCGCCTATCAGCCGCTCCACTTCGGCCGCGGCCGCTTTAACTTCGGCGCTCTTGCTGTACTGCATCAGCAGCTGGGAGAAGCGGCGCAGGTCTTTGTTGTCGGCGTAGGTGTAGCGGGTGGCCTCGGCCCGGGCGCGCAGCACGGGGGCTTTGTCCCCGGCGGCGATGGCGGCCTTCGCCAGCGCGTCCATCTTAACGGCGAGCCGCGGGACCTTGGCTACCTCTACCACCGAGTAGGTGAGGCCTTTGCCCTGGAAGCCGTTGGGATTCTCTTTAAGGTATTCCCCGGCCACGATAGTGGCGAGCTGCCCGGCGCCGATGGAGGGTTTGAGGGCGAGCGGGGCCAGCCATTTATTGTAAGGGTAGCCGGAGCCGGGCTCGATCTCTTCGGAAGCGGCGATGTGGGAGACCTTGGTGTCCTTAAGTTCGTAGGCGACTTCCACCATCTGCATCAGGCAGGCGTCCATGGCCAGCAGGTCCACCCTGCCGCCGGCGGCCTCGATATCTTTGAACAGGCGGCCCAGCTGGGGGGTGTCGATATTGTGCTTCGTGATCCAGTCGTCGGAGATGCCCTTGGCGTCGCCGCGGGGCGCTTCCACGGGATTGCCTTTAAGCCAGCCGCCGCCGTGGTCCCAGAGGATCAGCATGTATTTCTTGGCGGGGAAGCGGCGCTCGGCCCACAGGGTGAAGTCTTTAACCGAGGCGGGGTCGCCCATGTCGATGGAAGCGGCGCTGCCCAGCACGCGGGAAGTGATCTTGTCGGGCTTGTTGTCCTTGGTGATGTAATAGCGGGCCATCTTGTCGTTGGAGAACTGCCCCAGTTCTACGATCACGTTGAACCCGGCGGTGGAACCGACCTTCTCCATCTCGTTGATGTCGGCCAGGCCGTCGCCTTCCAGGTTGTTCTTGCCGTTGACGAACACCATGATGGTCCATTCCTTTTCGGGCATCGCCGGGGCGTTGTCCGCCTGGAAGTTCACGGGGGTGGGCACTATCGCGGGAGTCGCCGCGGGGGCCGCTTTTTCGGCGCGGGCGCTTTCGAGGGCGTCGCGGAAATCCTGCCCTACGAAATCCTGGGCAAAAAGACCGACACCGGGGAGAATGATGAGTCCGAGTGCTATTTTGACTATGGTTTTCATAAGGCCTCCTTTCTGCTAGTTTCCGTCGACATGTTGTATCACGCGGGTTGACGGATGTCAAACACCCTAAGACCCTGCCCGTTATAGGCAGAAAGGCCCAGGCGGTTCATTCTCACGACGGAGAAACTGCCCGGAAGGGCCGGGCGCCGCGCAAAACATATTGCCTGCCGGGGGCCGGAAAGGATAGAATTCAGCCATGACCGTACCCCATAAGAACACCTCGCTGCTGCCGGCTATCGTCCTGGCGTCCGTCGCCTCGGTCCTTTTTGCGCTGGATAAATACGGGCCCGCCGCGCTCTCGCCGGACCTGCTGCTTTTGTCGAGGTGGGCCGTGGTGGCCGGGCTCGCCTGGTACGCTGTCGTTAAAAAATCCCTGACCACCTGGATCTTCGTGGCGATGGCCGCCGGGGCGGAACTGGGCTTCGATTTCCCCGCGGTCGCCGGGCAGATGAAAGTGCTGAGCCTGATCTTCCTGCGGCTCATCAAGACTATCATCGCGCCGCTGATCTTCGCCACGCTGGTTACCGGCATAGCCGGGCATTCGAACCTGAAGCAGGTGGGCAGGATGGGCATTAAAGCCCTGATCTATTTCGAAGTGATAACCACCCTGGCGCTTTTCATAGGGCTGGCCGCGATCAATATCACCAAAGCCGGGGTGGGCATCTCGCTGCCGCCCGTAACGGACGTGTCGCAGGCGGTGACGGTGCAGAAGCAGACCATTTCGGACGTGATCCTTCACACCTTCCCGGAGAACATCGCTAAATCGGTGGCGGACGGGCAGGTGCTGCAGGTGGTGGTCTTCAGCATCATCTTCGGCATCGCCCTGGCCATGCTGCCGGAAGAGAAGCGCCGGCCGATGCTGGCTTTCTGCGGCAGCTTGTCTGAAGTGATGTTCAAGTTCACGAATATAATAATGTTATTCGCGCCGATAGGCGTAGGGGCGGCGATAGCTTATACCGTGGGGCATATGGGGCTGGGCATTTTGGTGAACCTGTTCAAGCTGCTCGCCACTCTTTATGCGGCCCTTATCGTTTTCATGCTGGGGGTGCTGCTGCCAGTGGCCCTGCTGGCGAAAGTCCCGATAATAAAATTCCTGAAGGCCATCCTGGAGCCGGTGTCCATAGCGTTCGCCACCACCAGTTCCGAAGCCGCCCTGCCCAGAGCGATGGAGGCCATGGAAGCTATAGGCGTGCCGCGGCAGATAGTGGCTTTCGTGATGCCCACCGGCTACAGCTTCAACCTGGACGGGAGCACGCTCTACCTTTCGCTGGCCTCCGTCTTCGTGGCGCAGGCGGCCGGGGTGCATATGGGCTGGGGGCAGCAGCTGGCTATGGTTTTCACGCTGATGCTGACCAGCAAGGGCGTGGCCGGGGTGCCCAGGGCCACCCTGGTGATACTCCTCGGGACGGCGGCCTCTTTCAACCTGCCGGTGGAGCCCATCTTCATCATACTCGGCATAGACGAGCTGATGGATATGGCCAGGACTTCCGTGAACGTGGTCGGCAACTGCCTCGCCACGGTGATCATAGCGAAATGGGAGGGGGAATTCGGCAAGGAAACGCCTCCCGCGGTGGTCATGGAAGCCGCGAACTGACCGGGTATCGTAACTTCCTTAACGGCCCTTGACAAGTCAATACCCCGCTGGTAAACTATTTCACAGGCGGGGCATATGAAAACTACAACCCTTATATTTTTGGTTTCCGCGGGGCTCTTCTGCGCGGCCGGCAGGGCCGTTTCGCAGGAGTTCGACGCGAACACCTTCAATACCGGCGCCGCTATAAGCGGCCCCGAAGCCTCCCCCAGCGAGGCCGTCGAGCTTCCTTCCAATGAAAACCCCGACGACCCGGCTACCTGGGTCGGCTCGAGAGCCCCGCTCAGGTCGGATCTCTCCATGCAGGACTCGGGCCAGGTGAGCGGTACCGAGAATTTCCAGGGCCTGCTCCAGGGGTATTCCATCCTTAAGGCCGCCACCACTTTCGACGACTGGACCTACGGCACGGGCAAAGGCCAGGTGGTCTGCACCACCCTCATAAAATATTCCCTGCTGGACTACATGGCCAAGATGAAATATCCGGCCGGCCAGATAGCGTATATAAAGGGGCTGAGCAACGGGGCGCCCGAGATGAGGGAACAGATAGCGAAAGATATCAAAATGGCGGCGGAGGCCGAGAAGAGGCTGGGGAAATTAAGGACGGTGGTCAATCCCTCTGAGGAGCAGAAACAAAAGATGAGGGACTATGAGGATATGTCCGGCAGGGTCCCTTTCGAAGCCGTGCGCCGGGGCGAGTACCAGCCCGGGGACGTCCTTTTCTTCAGCACGCGGCACGTGGTGTTCTACGTGCAGCCCTATAAGGACGGGCAAAGGCTGGGGATCTATCATGCCGCCGGGGTGGACCACGACGTGACCTATAGCGCCCTCCCGCATAGTTTCATAATGAAGGCTTTCAGGCTGAAGGTGCAGAAAGGGGCGAATATCTGACGGGGGGTTTTATGAGAACCAGCCGAACATTCCTTGCGTTTTCCCTGCTCCTGGCTTTCGCCGAGGCCGGGGCCGCCGAGAGCTCCGGTTTCGAAGAGGCTCTGCTCGGGAATATTTCCGCGGTCCCGGTCGCCGCGCCGTCCGGTTCCCCCGAAGCGGTAGAGGATAAAGACGCCCCGGCCTTCGGCAGACTGGTCGTTTACGATTTCTACGCGGAAAGGTTCCCCGGCTTTTACGAAGCCAGCCATCAGAATATGGAGCCTTACAATATCCCGGAGATCCTGAAGGACGTTCCGAAGATGTGGAAGACTTACGGCGAGCTTTTTAAAAAGGTCGGGATGGCCATGGAAATGGACCCCTACGCCCTCGCCGCCTATTGCGTGTTCGAAAGCTACGACGAGAGGCCGAAAAAGCGCAATTACAATACCCGGCACAAGGACGGCCCGGCTTCCGGCATCGCTTCGACGCAGGCCCAGTACGTGAAAGGGGGCAAGGTTCCCGGGCTGAAGATACGACTGCCCAGGAGCCAGGAGGAAGCGAGCGAGGTGCTGCGGGACAATCCCGAATACGGCCTGCGCTTCCTGTCAGCCGAATTCAAGGCGTGGTATTACGGCGGGGATTTCTTCATCGCCTGTTACTCCGAAAAACTTTACTACAAGCTTTTCCCCGGCGGTTTCCAGGGCTACCACGACCTGGCCAAGTCCTTCCCCAGGGTCGCGTCGCCTGCCTGGACCGACCCGGACAGCGAGGCTAACAGCTCTTACCGCACGCAGCCCGAGTACGTGAGCCGGGCCTACGTGCTTTACAAAGCTTTCCGCGCGGCGGACAAGAATTAGATATTTCGCCCAAAAATAAAACCGCCGGGGAGACCCGGCGGTTTTATTTTGTGAGGCTTGGGTCAGAAGCTCGACTGCGTTTTTTACGGTCGTCGCTGGAGGCCCAGGGGTGCCTTAGTTAAACTGAGAGGGCGTTTGGGGCGCAGAGTTGGGCGGAACTACCTGGTAAGGGCAGGCGAAGCCTGGAGGGGTTTTGGCCCCGCGGGGCTGGCGCAGCTGCTCCACTTTGTTCAGGAACAGGTCGGCCCATTCTTCCGCGGTGTGGAACGGCTCGCGCTTGGGCGCGCGGGCCGCGGTGAAGATGTCGACCAGCTGGGCGCGCGAAAGCTTGCCGAGCCGGCGGATCAGCATCTGGCGAGCCTGCTCGCCTATCTGGTGCAGGTCGCGGCCTTCGGGGTCGGTGCCGTTGAGCGAGCTGGTGTGGGTGGAATTGAGATGCATGACGCAGGTGCGCGGGTCTTCCCAGATATGCTCTTTGGCCCATTTGTCGAAGTTCATCCGGCTGTTATGGTACCAGCCGCGGCCGCCGAAGCTGATGCCCATGTCCTGCAGGTAGACTACGGGGTTATTGCAGACGGCTTTGCCGCCGGGGCCGGCGACGACGTCTTTTTTCTGGCAGGCGATGGCCTGGTTGGGGGCTTTGTTATCGGAGTTGGAAAGGAATTGCGCCATGCCGTTCAGGGCTTCGGCGCCCACTTTATCGGTGATGCGGTAAAATTCGTCGAAGCCGATGCCCGAGTTGGCTTCGAACTCGATGCGCTCGCCTATTTTGTCCTCGATGGCCACCATCTGGCCCTGCTGCCACGCGCCGCGGTCCTTTTCGCTTTTGAAAGGGTCAGACGGGCAGTCGGGGCAGTTGAGCCGGACGGGGTACATCCTGTCGGCGTAGGCGCCGATGGCCGTCAGGATCCAGCTGGAGGCCACTTCGGCCATCACGTCGCCGGTCTCGCCGTATTTCACTTTGAATTCTTTGCCCTTGGCGTCGCGGCATTTGAATTTAGGGGACATCCCGTTGGGCCTGCCTGTCTCATAGCCCTCGCTCATGGGCACGTAATTGCAGGTCACCAGCTCTTCGGGCGCGTACTTCATCTTTTCGAAAGGGCCGGTCTTGAAATCCATCCCGGCAATGTTGAGAGATTCTTCGGGGCGCCAGAGCGAAGCCCTGGTTATGTATTCGTTGCGCTCCGCTTTCGAGATAATTCCCAATTTAAGTTTTTCGGAGCCGTCCTGGGCCTTGTTCCAGTCCACCGCGCGGGCCGGGCTTGCGGCGGGGACTTCGGCGGCTGTCAGCTTCAGGTCCGCGGCGCTTACGCCGGCAAGGCCGAACTGTTCTCCGGCGAAAGCGGGCCCCGCTATGCCGGACATGACCGCGAGAATTATCAGCTTTTTCATTTATCGGCTCCTGTTATCTGACGCTGTCGCCCGGCAGCAGGCGCTGGGGAATATCCTTGAAAGAAACCACTTTACCGCGGGAAAGATCCAGGATCCAGACCCTGTCGAAGGCGTCGTCCGGCCATTCATAAGGGAGGGAGTTCTGCACGGCCGCGCCCGAATTATTGTATTCCGCCAGATCGCGGATAACGTCGGGAATATTACCGTGCTGCCAGCAGATGAGCACCATCCGGCCTTCGTAGGCGGGATCTTCCATTATAGCCCTGGCCAGTTTATGCGTCTGCCCGCGCGTAAGTTCGGCGCTGACCGTGATCCGCAAAGCGCGCGCCAGCGGCGTGACGGTCTGGACCGAGCGTACGGAGCTGTCTTCGTCCTTCGGGGCCGCCGCGTAGATCGCGGCCGGAGCGCCGTAGCGGGTGACGGCCGAAGAAGTCTGGAAGAATTTTACCAGCGCCTGGGCGCGCTTGAAGCCGCGCTCGTTGAGCTCGTTGCCGTACTCGGGCTTTTCCGCGTGGCGGATAAGGATGATCTGCGCGGGCGCGGCAAAAACCGCCGGGGCTAATAGCAGCGCCGCGAGCGCTCCGAAGAAAAAGGTCGGTAATGTTTTTTTCATTATGTGCCGGGGCTTTTATCCCCGTAGTCTTATCGTAACATTAAGGGCCGTCCGGCCGTATGAAGCGAACGGCCCAGGCCCGCGTCGTTTTAATGCCTATGCCGGGGCTGGGCCTTCCGGCCTCCGGGGCCTGTTTTGGTAGAATAAACCAGGCCGGGACAAGGAAAGGGATCATGAAAGAATATACGGACACCAGGATGCATACCGCCGAGCATATACTGAACCAGACCATGGTGCGGCTGTTCGGCTGCGGCCGGGCTTTCAGCTCTCATATCGAAAAAAAGAAATCGAAGTGCGATTACAAGTTCGACAGGAACCTGACCGCCGAAGAGACGGCGGAGATAGAGAAGCGGGTGAACGAGGCCATCAGGGCCGACCTGCCCGTGAAGGAAGAGTTCGTCACGAAGGAAGAAGCCGCGGCCAAGCTGGACCTGGGCCGCCTGCCGGAAGGGACGGGGGACAGGCTGCGCATCATTTCGGTGGGGGACTACGACGCCGTGCCGTGCATCGGGCCGCACGTGAACTCGACGGGAGAGATAGGAACTTTCAAGCTGGTCTCAAGCAGTTTCGAGGACGGCGTCCTGAGGGTCAGGTTCAAGCTGGGGTAGAATGGTCAGATCCCAGCCGGGAGGACGAGGCCGCGCGCCTCGCAGAAGGCGCGCAGGTCCGGGGGCAGGGGTACGGAGAGAACGCGGCCGAGCCCGGCCTTCCTCAGATCTATTTCCGAACAATGCAGGGCCTGGCGGGGCAGCAGCAGCTTCTCCTCCAGCGCGGGCGTCCAGCCCCGGTCGATGAAATCCAGGAAGAGCCGCTCGTCGGGGCCGTAGATCTTGTCCCCGACCAGGCAGTGCCCCAGCCATTGCGCGTGGGCCCTGATCTGGTGCTTGCGGCCGGTTTCGGTGACGACGCGGGCCAGCGTGAAGCCTCCGCCGCGGGAAAGCGGCGTAAAGCGCGTTACTGCGGCCTGGCCGCCGGGCCGCACGGCCGATTTGGCCAGTACCGGGCTTTTCTCGTCCGGGCCCAGGGGCTGGTCCACCGCGACCGGGTCCGAAAATTCCCCCGTCATGATAGCGAGATAAACTTTGCCCGCCTGGCGGAGCTCCATGGCTTTTTGCAGGCGGCTCGCCGCCGCCGGGGTTTTAGCGAACACCACCACGCCGCTGGTCTCGCGGTCGAGGCGGAACACCAGGTGCGCCACGGCCAGGCCCAGGTGCTCGCGCACCGCGCCGGCGAGGCTGGAGCAGGGGCCCGCTTTCGACGGGTGGCAGACCACGTCTCCGGGCTTGTTTATCGCCACTACCTCTTCGTCGTCATGGATGATCCAGCTTTTGAGCTCGTCCGGAGCTATTATGCGCACGTAAAACGGCTTAAGCCGGCGCGGCCAGGGGCTGGCCCGCCGGGGATCCGGATACGGGCCGGCTTCGCCGGGAAGTTCTGGTGTGACAGGAGGCATAGAGCTGTTACAGTAATAATAACAATTCCTGAGCGCTGATTAAGGCCGCTATCTTTTAGTAGAATTCACCTATTAGCGAACTGCGCCTTAAATGAATTGACGGAGGGGGAGGAGATATGAGGCATCTTGTCATCGTTTTGCTGCTGGCGGGTGCGGTAGATGCCGCGGCCAAACCGCACACCGTGGAAGTCCGTATTTTCGACGGTAAGAATATTTACGCCAAGAAGCTTAAAGTAGAGGCGGGGAAACAGGTCAGCTTTACGGGCCAGGTGTTCGCTCTGGGGGCGCCCGGCAGGTGGATGATAGCCAATGTGCTGTTGAACGAAGGTGTGGAACCGGAGCTTCAGTACCAGGTCGAGCTTTCCGGGGGGCAAGGCAGCCCGGACCCTTTCATCCAGGGCCAGGGCGAGCTCTCCATAAAGCCCGGCAAAAGCGTCCCCGTGCTGGACTGCGGGGTCTGGAGCGTGGAACTGGGCTTGGACCGCGCCGGCAAAAAGAAAGCGGAGGCGTGGTATAAAGCCGGGACCGGGAACATCCGCCTGTCGGCGCAAGTGCTCAAAGCCGGCAGGGCGGAAAAGATCTGCCGCCAGGTCAGCAGGAATAATATCAACAGCAACGCCGTCGACGGCTTTTCATCCGGGGAAAGGAGGCTGGGCTTCATCCTTAACAGCATCGTCACCGCGTCCGCGGAGCGGGCCGGCGAACTTAATCTCCAGTACCAGGTGGAGCATAACCCCGCCGTGGGCGCGGAAAGTTTTCAGCTGCAGGGCGACGTCCCGCTCAAGCCCGGCGTAAAGACCGGGTTCAAGTCCGGCAGTTACCTGGTCGAGTTCCTTATAGAGGGCGGGAAAACCGTAGCGGCAGCCGGGGCCGGCGCCGTGAAAGCGAAAGTCCCCGCCGCCGCGCTACAGGGCGCCGCCGCCACCCCTTGAGCGGGGAAGCCGGAGACTTCGGAACAGGTTATTTAGAGGGGGCCCGCGCCGGAGCGCCTGCCGCGCGGGGTTTGGCCGGACGTTTTACTTCCCAGTGCCTCCGGCGCCCCGAATCCAGGTGGACGAAAGCCGCGTCAGGATAGAACCCCACCCCGCCCGCGTTCAGTTTTCTCGCGAATTCGGCCACCTTGTCCGGGCCCTGGCCGGGGACCCTGATATCGGAAGCCCAGCCCAGCATATGCAGGCTCCGCCGCGCCGCCCCGGGGACCCGGCCGTTCAGTTTAGGGGTGCGGTAGCCGCTTAAAAGGGTAAGCCCCCGTTTTCCGAACCTGTCCTCGATGGCGTCCAGGATCTCCAGAAGCTTGATGGAAACCTCGGCTTCTTTCCCCGTCAGCCGGCAGCGCATGATGCCGTTAATTTTATCGATCTCTCCCTGGTCGTAGGTCCCGTCCGTATTGCGGTAGGCTGCGGAGATCCGCTCTCCCGCGTCCGGGCGGGTCAGGGTCAGGCGGCCGTCGCCGCCGAGGTTCACCGGCGCCGGCGGATGCGCCGCGGCCCCGTGGACGAAGATATAGGTCTCCGGGTCGCCTTCCTCGAGTTCTATCACTTCGGCTTCGGTCACCGCGGGAGGCTCCGGCACGGAGCCGAGCAGGTCGGAGAAATTCTCGATGAATTCCGAGGCGCTTATTTCCCTGTCCGGCGCGGCCCGGAGCCCCCCGGCGGGGAACAGCAGGAAAATGGCGGCCGTAAAAGCGGCAAAACGTCTCATTGGGATTATTCTACAAAGTAGGGCGAGGGCCGCGGAAGGTGCGCGTTTTCCGGGAACTGTATAAGTTTAGTAGAATCTAGAATAACACCATAATTCGGAGGGGGAATAATGACGAAAAAGATACTTATAGCTTTAATGGTCCTGACCGGCGCCGTATTGAGCGTCCAGGCCGCGAAGGCGCGCATCAACGGCCCGGCGGCCCAGAAGATGTGGGAGGCCCTGAACCTCATGGCGAAGCTGGAGGACCTGCCGCTGCACGTCGTCGACGGCAATTCCGACACGATAGCGGTCCGCAGCCTTACCTGCGCTTCTGAAATGTACGACGCCTGCTCGTTCTTCGTCAAGGTGAACGGCGCCGAGAAGCTGATCGTGCATACAGACGCGGCGGGAAAGATCATAGACGCCCTGTATGCGAACGGGATCTACCCCAGCGAGGACGACCCCAGCCTGTCGCAGTCGGCGGGCGACGTGTCCTGCTCCAAGACCAGCGATAAGTACGAATGCGTCATAGCGGAATAAGCCGGGAAGCTTCGCGGTACGGGAGGCGGATCATGAAAGCAGCTGGATACTTTATTTTCGCCGCGGTACTGGCGGGGCTGGCTTCGGCGGCTTCGGCCAAATCCGGGGATATGCCGGCGGCGCTTTACCAGATGAACAGCGAAATGGAGGCCAAGCTCCAGGCCCACGTGGGGGATACGCTGCTTGGCCCGGGGAACGCTTTCTTTTTCCTGGAGATAAACGGAGAGGTGAAGAATAGCGAAGAGGAAGAGAGCAAGCGCGGCATCGGAGAACTGCGCACCGAAACGCCGGAGGCCGCCGCCGGGACTGAAGCCGCCGGGGCGGGCAAGGAAGGGAAGAAGGACGGCAAGGACAAAAGAACCGGTTCGACGCAGACGGCCCGCCAGGCGAAGAGATCGGCCGAGGAGAAGTCCTCTTTCGGGTTCCAGGTCTGGCCCGTGAAGGTGAAGGTCCTGTACAACGCGGACGTTCCCCAGGCGAAGCTGAAGGCCGTCAAGGAAGCGCTCCTCGCTCTTTACCCCGGAAAGCTGAAGGCCGAGGATATAATTTTTATCCCGGCCGTGTACGCCGCGGGCCCGCTCGGGAAAGCCGGGTCTTCGGCGGAGTGAGAGGCCGGGGGAACCTTTTCCACGATATGCGAAACCGCTCAAAGATCCTGTTCCTGGCCGCGGCCGCGCTGTTCTGTTTCTCGCGGGCGCAGGCGGCCGTAGTTACCGGCCTCGACGCCGAGGAGAAGGACGATTTCGCCCGGTTCGCCGGCAAGCGCGTCGGGATCATCACGAACCAGACCGGCATAGACGCCGCGGGCCGCAGTTCCGTGGATGTGCTGTTCGCCTCGCGCAAAGCGAAGCTGACGGCCATTTTCAGCCCGGAGCACGGCTTCAGGGGCAACGCCGCCGACGGCGAAATAATTTCCAATTCTACCGACCCCGTGACCGGGCTGCCCATCTACAGCCTTTACGGGAATGTCCACAGGCCCACCGCCGCGATGCTGGCCGGCATCGACGTACTGGTGTTCGACATCCAGGACATCGGCGCGCGGTTCTACACCTATCTTACGACCATGGCTCTCTGCATGGAGGAAGCGGCGAAACTCAAGATCCCTTTCGTGGTGCTGGACCGCCCCAACCCTATAAGCGGGACCGTGCTGGAAGGCCCCGTGCTGCCGAAGAATATCCAGGATTTCACCGGCTACTTCCCCGTGCCGGTGCGGCACGGCATGACCGCCGGGGAAATGGCGCTGCTTCATAAGGACGTCCGCGGCCTGGCCCTGGACCTGAGCGTGGTGAAGCTGCAGGGCTGGAACAGGGCCGCTTTCTTCGAAGACACCGGCCTGCCCTGGGTGAACCCTTCGCCCAATATCCGCGACGTGGACGCCGCGATAATGTACCCCGGGATAGGCGGCTTCGAGTCCACCAATATGGCCGTGGGCCGCGGCACTGACGCGCCGTTCCTCTGGTTCGGCGCGCCCTGGCTGGACTCCGACAGGCTGGCCGCCGCCCTTAACGCCGCCGGGCTGGCCGGCGTGCGCTTTCACGCCGAGAGCAAAACCCCGGAGAAGGATATTTACGCCGGACGGCTCTGCCGCGGCGTCAGGATGGAGATCACCGACCGCGCGGCGGTGCGCCCCATGGACATCTTCGTGCGGGCCGTCTGCGCCCTGCGGGAGAAAGCGTATTACCGCGATTTCAGGTTCGACGAGAACGCCTTAAGGCTGACGCCCGGGAACAACGTTTACAAAGCGGTGTTCGAATCCAAAGACCCCCCTGAAAAGATCATCTCCGATTTCCAGGCGCAGTGCCGCGACTTCGACAAGCTGCGCAGCCGCTACCTGCTTTACTGAATCCTGATAGGTGGGAGGTTACATGCTTAAAATAACCGCTTTTAACGGGAGCGCCCGCAAGGACGGGAATACCGCCATCCTGCTGAACGCCGCCCTGGCGGAACTGAAGGCGCAGGGCTTCGAGACCGAGCTGGTGCAGCTGGCGGGCAAACCCCTGCGGGGCTGCACGGCGTGCAACGGCTGCTTCAGGAACAAGGACAAAAAGTGCGTGCTGCCCGACGACGGGCTCAACGAGTACGTGGCCAAAATGGAAGCCTCGGCCGGTATCCTGATCGGCTCCCCGACCTATTTCGCCGACGTCAGCAGCGAGACCAAAGCCCTGATAGACCGCGCGGGATATGTAAGCATCGCCAACGGCGGGCTGTTCAGGCGCAAGGCGGGCGCCGCGGTGGTGGCGGTCAGGCGCGGCGGGGCCGTCCACGCCTTCGATACCATAAACCATTTCTTCACCATCGGCCAGATGATAATCCCCGGCTCCAATTATTGGAACGTGGGCGTGGGCCGCGCCATCGGGGAAGTGGAAAAAGACGAAGAAGGCATGATGACCATGAAAGTCCTGGGCGAGAACATGGCCTGGCTGCTTTTTAAACTTCACACCCTGCCGGGAAAGGCCGGCTGAGCCTGTCCATGCGGATCAATAAAATAATAAGGCTATGCGGTTTTCTGTCCCTGCTCTCCGCTGCCGCCTGCACGCGGGACGGCGCGGATGAAGAGATGCGGCGGTCCTGCCTGGGCTTCACCCAGGAATTTTACGACTGGTACGTGCCTTACGCGCTCAAAGAGAACGGGAGGCCGGCTTCGAGCCTGGCGCTGGAACGGCGAGGGTCCGTTTTCAGCCGGGAACTGCTGCGGTCCCTCGGCGAGGACGCCGAAGAGCGGAAAAGTTCGCCCGGAGAGATAACCGGGCTGGACTTCGACCCGTTCCTGAACAGCCAGGACCCGGCGCAGTCCTATGTAGCCGGCAAGCTCACCCTGAAAGACGGCGTCTGCCGGGTGGAAATGTACGGCGTCTTTTCCGGGAAGAGAAGTCCCGGGCCGGAAGTTACCCCTGAGCTGGTCTTAAAGGACGGGAAATGGGTTTTCGTGGATTTCCATTACGGCCATAGCGGGTCAAAGCGGGAAAATTTATCGGGCGTGCTGAAAAGCCTTGCCGCCGGGCGGAAAGAACGCCGGAAATGAGCGGAAGGCCGGGCGAAAAAAAGGAACTTAAATGGAAAGGCTAAAGGCGGCTGAAGGGCTGGTCGTGCAGCAGAAGAAAGAGTGGGCGGAGATCCTTACGGATTTCGAGACGAAGAACAGGTACGCCGTCCTGGATACTTCGGGCCAGCAGCTGTACCTGGCGGCCGAAGAGAGTTCGGTCATGGCCAGGCTGTTCCTGAAGACGCTCAGGCCGCTCACAATGCACATCCTGTCGGCGGAGGGGCGGCCCGTCCTGAACGGCGTGAAGCCGTTCAGGTTCTATTTCCACGAGCTGGACGTTTTCGATCCCGACGGCAAGCTCCTGGGAAGCGTCAAGCGGGAATTCTCCCTGTTGACCAAACAATTGACCGTCAGGGACGCGCAGGGCGCGCTCCTGTACGGCATCCTGGCGCCGGTGCTGCATCCCTGGACGTTCAAGATCTCGAAGGACGGGGCGGAGCTGGGCGAAATAGCGAAGAACTGGAGCGGCCTGGCCAAGGAAGCGTTCACCGACGCGGATAATTTCAGCGTGAAGTTCCCGCAAGGCGCGGACGTCGGGCAGAAAGCCGCGCTCCTGGGCGCTTTGTTCCTGATCGACCTGGTCTACTTCGAAAACAAGGGTTAATGGGGACAGGCTGCTTTTTCGGGGCAATGAAGATCATGAGAAAAAAGATAGAACTGATAAAGGCCCTGAAGAACCAGATGCTTTATTCGCTGCCCTCGACGAGGCTGCTGAACGACAGGTTCATAGCGGGGGTCGATTGGCCGGCTGACAAGGAGACCCTTGTTTTCATGTTCCCGGAGAAAGAAGCCGGGAGCGGCAAACCGGTCCGCGACATGGTTTCCGGAAGGAAATACGTCTGTTCCCTGACGTACATGGCCGATAAAAAGGCTATCCCCGCGGGCAAAACCGCCGGAGCTTCCGGCGGGTTCGTTCTGAAACCGTTTAAAAATCCGGCGGAGCACCGGAAATGGGCGGCGGCTACCGAGCTGAAGCATTATTCCGCCGTCTTTAAGGATTATCTGACTCCGGGCTCCATAGCCGAAGCGAAAGAGTATTATAAGAACGTGCTCCCGAAGGCGAAAGGCATAAGCGTCCTGAAGGACGGGAAGATAGTTTCGATGCTGACCCTGTACCGGGTCACGAAGAAAAGCACGCACCGGCCTTTGCACTGGGTCACCTGGCTCTGGGCCGATCCCGCCCTGCGGAAGCCGGAGCGGCGCGCCGTTCACGCGCTCCTGCTCGGCTGGGTGCGGGAAAACAGCGTCGGTTACGTCGGGGCCAGCGTTCTCGCCGCGAATCTCAAGTCGCAGAACTGGTTCCTCCGGTCGGGGTTCCGCCCCTCCCGCATCTCCTTCACCCGCCGCGCCGCGAAATAATTATTTTTTTATCGAGGCCAGCTGCGCCGCGGCTTCCGCGATGCGCGGGTCCTGGGCGTTATACATCGACTTGTACAGCCTCAAGGCGTCGTTCAGGTCCCCGGCGGCGGCCGCCGCGCGGCCCAGCGCTTTCAGCGTGCGCCCTCTGTAATCGAGGACGCGGGCTTTCAAGGCCGGCCGGGAATCCATGTCCGACCAGTTGCTCCAGGCTCGCAGGGCCCGGCCGTAATAGTAATTCGCCGACGCTTCGTCGCCCGAAGTGCGGTAGAATTCACCGGTCTTATAAAGGATGATGGGGTAAGAGTCCATCAGCTCGGCGTTCAGCACCCTGAAAGGGAAAGCGGTCTCTTTGTTCTTGAACAGCCCGACGGCCTGCAGGTAATAGCTTCCCGCCGTCTTTTTCTTCCCTTGTTTCTCATAAAGCCCCGCCAGGGCGGACAACAGATCGGCCGTGCCGTATTTTTCCTCGCTCTTCTTTTCATCCAGCATCTGTATTTTCAGCGCCCGCTCCAGAAGGGGGGCCGCCTTGGCCAGCTTGTTCTCCTGGAGATAGAGCCGGCCCAGCCCGTCTACCGACGTGATAGTCCAGGCGGGGTTACTGTTCTCGCCTTCGCCGTAGGCCAGGCTTTCCAGGTAGAATCTTTCCGCCCACTGCGGGTAGCCGTGGATATGGTACGCGATGGCGAGCAGGGAAACCGTCCGGCCGTAGTCCCAGGAAGGTCCGGGCGACTTCTGCGCTTCCTTCATGGCCGCCAGGTACGCGGTTTCAGCTTCCCGGAACTTGCTGGTGGTATGGGCGCTCAAAGCTTTATTATATAAAGCGTAGAAAGCTTCCTTTCCGGGCTCGGCCTGGAGGAACTGCTCCTGGGCGGGAAGGGCTCCGCAGCAAAAAAACAGTAAAAGCGCCGCCAGTTCGAAGATGTTTCTCATATAGCTCCTGTCCGCGCGAAACCGCATGGGGGGTACATTGGCTAATTTACAACAAATCTCCCGAATGACGCAACACCGGAAGGGAGGGGCTCTTTTTAGCGAGTTCCGGCATCTTTTGATACAATATAGATATCTTTTCTTTAAAGGCTGGAGAAAGCCCCGCATGGAATGCAATTTTATACTTTACGTGAAAGACCAGGCCAGGAGCAGGGAATTCTACGCTATCGCCCTCGGAATAGCCCCCAGGCTGGACGTGCCGGGAATGACGGAATTCGAACTTTCCCCCGGCTGCGTGCTGGGGCTGATGCCTGAAAAAGGGATAAAAAGGCTGCTTCCGGGCCTGCCCGACCCGGAAAAGGGAGGGGGGATCCCCAGGGCCGAGGTGTACCTGGGCGTTCCCGACCCCGCAGTTTTCCACGCCAGGGCGCTGGCGGCCGGGGCCAGCGAGCTCAGCCCCCTGGGGCCAAGGGACTGGGGTGACAGCGCGGCCTACAGTCTGGACCCCGACGGGCACGTCCTGGTTTTCGCCAGCCATCTTAAGGAAGGGGAGCAATAAAAACCGGTTACCGCCCGTTCATAGAATATGCCTATCAGATATCTGGTCCCCTTGTTCCTTGCTTTCTGCCTGGCCGGCTGCGCCCATACCGCCCCGGTCGCGGCGCGCGGCGAAACTACGGCCGAGGTCCGGGGCGGCCAGCCGCCCACGCGCGAAGAACTGCTGCGGGAGGCCGGGAAGCGGCCCGCCGGAGAGGCGAAGGAGACGGACGATTTTATCGAGGTTGACGACAAGAAAGGCTTCCGTAAAACCTGGCCGATGCTGATGTTCATCGTTCTCATCGCGCTGGCGGCCGGATCTCTTTAAAAAATCCTTTGACACTCCCGGGGAGTTTTGTTATAATTAATTCGTGGTAACTGCGGCAACGCCGCGGTTTCTTTGAAAAAAGCAGTTTTTATTACGCTGTCGCGTTCTACGGAATACGGGCAGCGGCCCTATAGATGGAGCGGCCTTGATAACCCTCCACCTGCGGGCTTAATCATAGAAACTTAAAATATAGTTTTTCAATAACCGGAGCTGTAAAGTTCCGGCGCGGTTTGTTCGTTTGTTTTTTACGACCGCGGAAAACCCGGCGATAAACCGGGCGTTTCCCGTCGTAGCGGACAAGACTGTGTCAGCGCCGCATCAGGAGCAATGCTCATCAAGCGGCCATCAAGGAGCGGATCGATATGACAGAAGAAAATAAAGAAAACACTGCCCCCGCGGCTAAGCCCGAGGTTCAGGTATTGCCCGTATCGCACAAATTTCTCGTAGGCAAGAAGCTGGGCATGACCCAGATCTTCGACGCCGCGGGCAACCTCCACGCCGTCACCGTCGTGCAGACCGGCCCGTGCCGCGTGGTCTACACCCGCACCAAGGAAAAGGACGGCTACCAGGCCATCTGCCTCGGCTTCGGGAACAAGAAAGAGAGCAGCGCCAACGCCGCTGAAAAAGGCCTGGCCAAGAAGCTCGATATCAAACCCATAAAGTTCCTGAAGGAGTTCCGCGTGACCGACCTCGCGGGCGCCGCCGCCGGCCAGACCGCCAGCGTGGAGCGCTTCGCCGAGGGCCAGTACGTGGACCTGCAGGGCATCAGCAAAGGTAAAGGTTTCGCGGGCGGCATGAAACGCCACGGCTTCGCCGGCGGCGGAGCCTCCCACGGCGCCTCCGACAGGGAAAGGGCGCCCGGTTCGCTGGGTTCCCGCCGCTCCCTCGGGCGCGTGCTCCCCGGCCAGCGCATGGCCGGCCACATGGGCGTGGACACGGTCTCGGTGATGAAGGTCAAGATAATAAAGATCATCCCCGAGGAGAACCTGATCCTGGTGAACAACGGCATCCCCGGCGCCAACGGCAGCATGGTCCGGATCATGCTCACCAACAAGAAGGTGAACGTCGCCGCCGCCGAGAACCTCAAGGCCAAATCCAAGAAGGACGCCATAAAAGGCGCGGCCAAGAAACCCGCGCCCGCCGCCAAGAAATAACGGTTGCAACGTCAAGGATAAACTATGGAAACTAAACTTTTAAACCTGCAGGGCAAGGAAGTCGGCAAGTTCGACCTGCCGGAAGTTATTTTCTCCGTCAAGCCCGACCCCTACTTCCTCCACGAAGTGATGAAGTATTACATGGCCAACAAGCACCGCGGCACGGCCTGCACCAAGACCCGCGCGGAGATCTCCGGCGGCGGCAAGAAGCCGTGGAAGCAGAAAGGTACCGGCCGCGCCCGCGCCGGTTCCACCCGCTCCCCGATCTGGCGCAAAGGCGGCGTGGTGTTCGGTCCCAAGCCCCGCTCGTTCCGCCAGTACCTGCCCATACAGAAGCTGCGCCAGGCCCTGATCGAGGCCCTCTCCGCCCGCGCCGCCGACGGCGCCGTGCTGGTGATGGAAAACCTCAATCTCGAGCTGCCCAAGACCAGCTCGCTGAACGCGCTGCAGAAAGGCCTGAACGCCAAGCACGTGCTGTTCATCACGGACAAGATGGATAAGAATTTCAAGATAGCGTCCAAGAACCGGGCCGACTTCGGCTGGTGCCTGGCCAATAACCTGAACGCCTACGAAGCCATGCGCAGCGAGCGCCTGGTCTTCACCGCGGGCGGCATTAAAGTCCTCACCGATATAGTAAAGGAGGTAAAATGAACTTTATCGACGTCCTCATTTCACCTGTACTCAGCGAAAAGAGCATCATCCTGAAGGATACGCAGAACCGCTATACCTTCCGGGTCAACCCCAAGTCCAACAAAACCGAGATCAAGAAGGCCATAGAGAACCTCTTCAAGGTTAAGGTCACCGCCGTGCGCACCGCCATTTACCGCGGCAAGCTCCACAAAGTGGGCCGCCACGAGGGCTACCGCTCGGACTGGAAGAAAGCGATAGTGACAGTGATGGCCGGGCAGAAAATAGACGTGACCGATCTGCCGAAATAAGGCGAAGGATTAGGAAAGAGATATGCCAATTAAATCATACAGACCCTACACCCCCTCTCGGCGCACGATGCAGATAGCCGATTTCTCGGAGATCACCAAGCTCGATCCCGAAAAGTCGCTGGCTACCGGCCTGCGCAAGCACGGCGGCCGCAATAACACCGGCCAGGTAATGGTCCGGCACCACGGCGGCGGCCATCGCCGGCGCTACCGCGACATCGATTTCAAGCGCGAGAAATACGGCGTGCCCGCGCGCGTCGCCGCGATCGAATACGATCCCAACAGGAACGCCCGCATCGCCCTGCTGTTCTACGCGGACGGCGACAAGCGCTACATTCCCGCCCCTCTCGGGCTCGGCGTGGGCGCCAACGTGATGAGCGGCCCCAAGGCCGAGATCCGGCTGGGCAACGCCCTCCCGCTGACCAATATCCCCGACGGTACCTTCATCCACGCGATCGAGATGATCCCCGGCAAGGGCGCCCAGTTCGTGCGCGCCGCCGGCACCCAGGCCCAGCTTATGGCTAAAGAGGGCGACTACGCCCTCGTCAAGATGCCCTCCGGCGAGATCCGGAAGGTCCTTAAGGCCTGCCTCGCCACCATCGGCCAGGTCGGCAATATCGAACACAATACCATCACCCTCGGCAAGGCCGGGCGCCAGCGCCATATCGGCGTGAAGCCCACCGTGCGCGGCGGAGCCATGAACGCCTGCGACCACCCGCTCGGCGGCGGCCGCGGCCGTTCCAAGGGCAATAACGTGCCCCGCTCGCCGTGGAACCAGCCCTCCAAGGGCTACAAGACCAGGACCAAATCAAAGATCTGGGGCTGGATGATAGTGTCGGACAGGCGCAAGTCGACGAACGCTTAACGGAGGCATATAAATGAGCAGATCTTCTAAGAAAGGCCCTTTCGTAGACCAGAAACTTCTGGCAAAAGTCCAGGCCGCCGTGCAGAGCGGCGCTAAAGTCCAGATCAAGACCTGGGCCCGCGCCTGCACCATCACCCCCGAATTCGTCGGGCAGACGCTTATGGTTCACAACGGCCGCAAGTTCCTGCCGGTGTACGTGAACGAGCGCATGGTCGGCCACAAGCTGGGCGAGTTCTCTTTCCCCAGGCTGTTCAAGGGCCACGGCCAGTCGCATACCAAAGACGCGACCGATCTCACCTAAGCCGGGCGAGACCACTAGACCTAGCGATCAGAAACTGAACGGAGAAATTTATGGAAGCTAAATGTAAACTCAGGTACCAGCGCTTCGGCCGCCGCAAGGTGGCCCAGCTGCTCGACGCGGTTCGCGGCAAATCCCTCTACGAGGCGGACGGCATACTGCAGAGCCTGCCCAGGATCGCCACGGACATCGTCGGCAAAGCCATCAAGTCCGCCGGCGCGAACCTCTCGGTCAAGCTCGGCCGCAAGGTCGACCTGAAAGCCATCTGGGTCACCGAAGCCAGCGCCGACCAGGGCCCGATGAAGATGCTGCGCCGCGTGCAGCCCGGCCCCCAGGGCCGCGCGATGCCGTTCAAGCGCAAGATGTGCCATATCAACGTCACGGTTTCGGACACCAAGGAGCGGAAATAATATGGGTCAAAAAATTCACCCCCGCGGCTTAAGGCTCGGCTACATCCAGGACTGGCAGTCCCGCTGGTTCTCCCCCAAGAAGATGCCGGAACTCATCGGCGAAGATTTCGAAATACGCCGGATGGTGACCGAAAGGTTCCAGATGGCCTCCGTCAGCTGGGTGGACATCGAACGCGCCGGCGCCTACCTTAAAGTGACCATCCACACGGCCCGTCCCGGCGTGGTGATAGGCCGCAAAGGCGCGGACATAGAGAATCTCAAGAAAGACATCGAGCGCCTCACGAAGCGCAAGGTCTACATCAACGTCTCCGAGATAAAGATCCCGGAGCTCGACCCCCGCCTGGTGGGCCAGTCGGTGGCGCAGCAGCTCGAGAAGCGCATCTCTTTCAAGCGCGCCATCAAGCGCGCCATGGAGCGCACGATGGGCTCCGGCGCCCTCGGCATAAAAGTGATGGCCTCCGGCCGCCTCGGCGGCGCCGAGATCGCCCGCCGCGAGTGGTTCCGCAAAGGCCGCGTGCCCCTGCAGACCATCTCCGCCGACATCGATTACGGCTTAACCGAAGCCATGACCAGCATGGGCAAGATCGGCATCAAGGTCTGGATCTTCAAGAAGCTGTTCTTCGCGAAGACCCCCCGCGAACTCCGCGAGCAGCTGATCAAGATGGAAGCCGAGAACCCGACCGAGATCCCCGTGATGGACGAGTCCTCGCAGGCCCGCAGGGACGCTAACCCCGCCGCCTGAGCCGCCTGACATTTTTAAGGAGCCATAACTATGTTAATGCCTAAGAGAGTAAAATACCGCAAAACGCACACGGCCCAGCGCATCAAGGGCGTGGCGAAAAGCGGCTTCACGCTCGCTTTCGGTGAGTACGGTCTGAAAGCCCTGGAGCCCCGCTGGATAACCGCCCGCCAGATCGAAGCCTGCCGCGTGTGCATCGTGCGCTACCTGCGCAAGAAGGGCAAGATCTGGATCCGCATATTCCCGGACAAGGCCATCACCAAGCACCCCGCCGAAACCCGCATGGGTAAAGGTAAAGGCGCGCCCGAGTTCTGGGTGGCCGTCGTAAGACCCGGCAGGATGATGTTCGAGGTCGAAGGCCTGGACCTCGCCACCGCGAAAGAAGCTTTCACCCGCGCCGGCCACAAACTGCCGATAAAGACCAGGTTCGTGAGCCGCGAAGAGAACTAAGCAAGGAGCAGCCTTATTATGAAAAGCAAAGAAAAAGAGACCTTGAAGAACATGGGCGACGCTGAAATGAAAGCGCTGGCCTCTGATCTCAAGAAGCAGATCTTCCAGATCAACTTCAAACGCACCACCGCGCCGGTCGAGAACCCGCTGGTGCTGCGCACCGCCCGCCGCAAGATCGCCATGATAAACACTTATCTCAGGCAGCGCGAGCTGGCGAAGTCCAAAACCGCCGCCGAGGTTAAAAAATGACCGAAAAAACCGAGAACACCGTAAAGAGGGCCGCCAGGAAAGTGCTGCGCGGAGTCGTCGTCTCCGACAAGATGACCAAGACCCGCGTCATCAGCGTGGACCACGTGATCAGCCACGCCGTGTACGCCAAGACCCTCCGGCGCCACCGCAAATTCTACGCCCACGACGAGGCCAACGAATCCAAGACCGGCGACCTGGTGGAGATCACCAGCACCCGCCCCCTGTCCGCGCTGAAGCGCTGGCGGATCAGCCGCATAGTAGAAAAGAGCAAAAAGTAAGGGCTGAGCCCCAACGGGGTGCGGAGCACAAATCAATGAAAAGGAAAGATCTATGATACAGTTGAGAACAATGCTGAACGTAGCCGACAATTCCGGCGCCCGCAAGCTCATGTGCTTCCACGTGATGGGCGGCAGCTACCGCAGGTACGCCTTCCTGGGCGACACGGTGGTCTGCTCGGTGAAGGACGCCATCCCCCACGGCGCCATAAAGAAGGGCGAAGTGGTGAAGGCCGTGGTCGTGCGCGTGAGGAAGGAAGTCCGCCGCGCCGACGGCTCCTACATACGCTTTGACGACAACGCCGTCTGCATCATCGACGATAACGGCGAGCCCAAGGGTACCCGCGTCTTCGGACCGGTGGCCCGCGAGCTGCGCGCGAAGAACTATCTCAAGATAGTCTCGCTCGCTCCCGAAGTAATTTAATAAGGCGGAAAATATGCTTAAACTCAAGAAAAAAGATACGGTCATCGTGATAGCGGGCCGCGACAAGGGCAAAAAAGGCGAGATCAAGGAAGTCATGCCCGAGGCCCGCAAAGTGGTGGTGATGGGGATCAACATCGTCTCCAAGCACAAGAAGACCACCAAGGAAAAGCCCGGCGGCATCCATAAGATGGAAGCCCCCATGGCCATTTCCAACGTGCAGCTGGTCTGCCCCAAGTGCGGCAAGCCCGCCCGCGTGAAGATTTCCATACAGGGCGGCGAAAAGATGCGCGCCTGCAAGAAATGCGGCGAAGCGATAATCTAAAGAGGTAATTTAAATGGCGAAGGATACACCCAAAGAACCGAAAAAAGAGCACGCTCCCAAGGACCATGCTACTAAAGAGCAGCAGAAAGCCAAGAGCAAGGAGCAGCACCAGAAGGTGCAGGTGACGGAAGCCCATAAAGGCGCCGTCATCCCCATGCCCAAGGGCTACAAGGTGCGCATGAACGAGCTGTACCTTAAGACCGTGCGCCCCGCGATGATGAAGGATTTCGATCTTTCCTCCCCGATGGCCGCCCCCAGGATCACCAAGATCGTGATCAACATAGGCGTCAGCGAGGCCAAGGAGAACATCCAGGCGCTGGACCTGGCCAAGGAAGACCTCACGGTCATCTCCGGGCAGGCTCCCCAGGTCCGCCGCGCGAAGAAATCCATCTCGAACTTCAAGCTGCGCGAGGGCATGCCGATAGCCGTGCGCGTTACCCTGCGCGGCGCCCGCATGTACGAGTTCCTCGACCGCTTCATCAGCGTCTCGGTCCCCCGCATGCGCGACTTCCAGGGCGTGGACCCCCGGTTCTTCGACGGGCGCGGCAACCTGAACATGGGCCTCCGCGAGCACCACATCTTCCCCGAAGTCAACATGGAAAAGTCGCCCAAGCCGCGCGGCATGAACATAACCTTCGTGACCACCGCCGGTGACGATAAGAAAGGCAAGGCGCTCCTGGAGTATATGGGCATGCCTTTCAAGAAGCCCGAAGTGAAGCAGGCTCCCAAGGCGTAAGAAGTCCTTACAGCCTTGAACGGAAGAAAAGAGATTTAGCTTAGCACAGGAGAAAGAAATGGCTACATATGCTTGGATGGCGAAGATGCGCAAACCCCAGAAGTTCTCTACGCGCTTCCGCAACCGCTGCCAGATCTGCGGCAGGCCGCGCGGCTACTACCGTGATTTCGGGCTCTGCAGGATATGCCTGAGGAAGATGGCGCACGAAGGCCTGATCCCCGGTCTTAGGAAGTCAAGCTGGTAAAGGGAAGTTTCAAGACACGGTCCGCAAGGGCCTGCGGCTTGGCGAAATAGTTTTTAGATTAAGAGGTGAAAAAATGGATCCTATAGCAAACATGCTGTGCGCGATAAAGAACGCCACAACCAAGAAGAAAGAGCGGGTGGACGTGCCCTTCTCGGGCATTAAGGTCGGGCTCGTAAAGCTCCTTAAGGACGAAGGTTTCGTCTCCAATTTCAAGGTGCTCGACCCCAAACTGGACAAGACCATAGACCGGCGCGGCGTGATCCGCATCACGCTGAAGTACACTATGGACAAGCAGCCGGTCATAAACGGCATCCGCCGCGTATCGAAGCCCGGCCTGCGCATCTACAGGGGCCACGACGAGATGCCCCATGTGCGCGCCGCCTTCGGCGTGACCATCGTTTCGACCTCTAAAGGCCTGCTGACCGACGCCGAGGCCAAGAAGCAGAAGCTCGGCGGCGAAGTTCTCTGCCAGGTGTGGTAAGAGAAGCGGAATTATCGGATAGAAACTAGTTTTAACGAGGTAACAACATGAGCAGAATTGGAAAAATGCCGGTCGCGCTTCCGGACAAAGTGAAAGCCAGGGTGGAGAACGGGAAAGTCCTGGTGGAAGGCCCCCTGGGAAAGCTCTCCTACTCCCTGCCCGACGGCATCAACGCCGAAGTCAAGGACGCCAAGATCAATATCAGCATAGCGCCGGGCGCGGCTGACAAGGGCGCGCTGTTCGGCACCTGCCGGGCGCGCGTCAACAACATGGTTTCCGGCGTCACCAAAGAATTCGAAAAGGTGCTCGAGATCAGCGGCGTGGGTTTCAAGGGAGCCGTAGAAGGCAACCGCGTCTCCATGCAGCTCGGTTTCTCGCACCCCGTGATAGTGGACATCCCGGCCGGGATCAAGATGTCTTTCGACCCCAAGCAGGTGGTCCTTACGATAAAGGGCATAGACAGGGAAGCCGTAGGCAACCTGGCGGCCCAGATAAAGCGCATCAAGCCCCCGGAACCCTATAAGGGCACCGGCATAAAGTACCAGGGCGAGCACATCATCCGCAAGGCCGGTAAGACGGCGGCTGGCGCCAGCGCGGGAGCAGGCGGCGGCGCGGCGGCTAAGAAATAACCTTTCAGCGATAAGGAACGAATATGATAAGCAAACAAGAACGCTATGAATTCCGCAAGATCCGCTCAAGGAACAACCTGTTCGACCACGGCATCAAAAGGCCGCGGCTGAGCGTCTACCGGGGCACCAAGTACATCTACGCCCAGGTCGTGGACGATATAAAGGGAGCGACCCTCGCGGCCGCCTCCAGCGTGGAGAAGGAACTGAAGGGCAAGTTCAAGTCCGGCAAGAGCATCGACTCCGCCAAAAGCGTGGGGGCTCTTCTGGCCAAGCGCGCCATCGCCAAGGGCGTCACCGAAGTCTGCTTTGACCGCGGCGGCAGGATCTACCACGGCCGCATCAAGGCCCTGGCGGACGCGGCGCGCGAAGCCGGATTGAAATTCTAAGGGAGAAGCCAAAAATGCTCAGAAACCAGAAACAACTTAAGACCAGCAAAGAACTCAACGCCCAGGGCAAGACCCCCGGTGAGGCCATGGAGCTCGACCTGACCAACGCGAAAGAAGAGAAGGTCGTGACCGTGGTCATAAACCGCGTCACCAAGGTCGTCAAGGGCGGCAAGCGCTTCTCCTTCAACGCCCTCGTCGTCGTCGGCGACGGCAGCGGCAAAGTGGGCGTAGGCCTCGGCAAATCGAACGAGGTCCAGGGCGCCATCCTTAAAGGGACCGCCGGAGCCCGCAAGGAAATGTTCCAGTTCCCGCTGATCGGCACCACGATCCCCCACGAGATCGAAGGCAATTTCGGAGCGGGCAAAGTGTGGATGAAGCCCGCCGTCAACGGCACCGGCCTGATAGCCGGCGGCGGCGTGCGCGCCGTGCTCGAAGCGGGCGGGGTCAAGAACGTCCTCACCAAGAACCTCGGCACCCGCAACGCGTTCAATACCGTTTACGCCACCCTCGACGCTCTTAAGAAGCTCAAGAGCAAAGAGGAAATAATGAAGATCCGCGGCAAAGAATAGACCGCCCCGCGAAACGACTATTTCAGAGAGCACAGGAGAACACTATGGTTTTTTCACTTCACAATCTTAAAGCTAAGCCGGGTTCCGTCCGCAAGCGCAAGCGCCTCGGCACCGGGCAGGGTTCCGGCCACGGCCAGACCTCTACCCGCGGCCAGAAAGGCCAGCACGCCACTTCCGGCGGTACCAAGCCGGTCGGGTTCGAGGGCGGCCAGACCCCGCTGCTCCGCCGCATCCCCAAGAGCGGTTTCAGCAACGTGCAGTTCCGGCAGAATTACGAGTGGGTGAATATCTCCTCGCTCGAAAAGAATTTCCCCGCCGGCGCGACCGTCACCCCCGCCGACATGCTCAAGCGCAGGCTGATCAAGCACGACACCCTGGTGAAGGTCCTCGGCAACGGGGAAGTCACCAAGGCCCTCAACGTCACCGCCCATTCGTTCTCGAAAGGCGCGGCCGAAAAGATCGTGAAAGCCGGCGGCAAGACCACCCTTCTCGTAGGCGCCAAAGCGGCAAGGCAGGCGATAGTGGACGCGGGGAACGCGGCCAAGAAGAAAGCCAAAACGGATAAAAAATAATGCAACAGATAACCGACATTTTTAAGATAGAGGATCTTAAAAAACGGATATTCTTCGTGCTCGGGGCGCTGGCAGTATACCGCCTCGGAGCCACTATCCCGATACCCGGCATCAACACCGCGGCCCTCCAGGCCATCTTCGAGGCCCAGAAAGGCTCGCTGCTCGGCGTGCTGGATATCTTCTCCGGCGGCGCCCTCAGCCGCTTCTCCATCTTCTCGATGGGCGTGATGCCTTACATCAACGCCTCCATCATCATGAGCCTGGTGCAGGGCGCGCATATCTTCCCGGCGCTCGACCGCATGCAGAAGGAGGGGGAAAGCGGCCGCAAGAAGATAGTGCAGTTCACCCGCTATTTCACCCTGCTCCTGGCGGCTTTCCAGTCCCTGGGCCTCACTATCGCGATGACCAAGATGCAGGCCGGCGGCGGCCCCACCATCGTGACCAACCCGACCTTCGCCTTCTACTTCGTGACCGTGCTCACGCTCGTCACCGGCACCATCTTCGTGATGTGGCTGGGCGAGCAGATCACGGAACGCGGCATCGGCAACGGCATCTCGCTCATCATCTTCGCCGGCATCGTGGACCGCATGCCGGGCGCCGTGATGGACATGATCAAGCTGGTGCAGATAGACGAGATCAGCCTGCTGACCGCCGTCGCCATCCTGGCCGCGGTGCTCGCGATCGTGGCTTTCGTGATCTGGGTGGAGACCGCCCAGCGCAAGATCCCCGTTCAGTACGCGCAGCGCATGGTGGGCCGCAAGATGTACGGCGGCGCTTCCACCTTCCTGCCCCTGAAAGTCGACCAGTCGGGCGTCATCGCCGTCATCTTCGCGGTGTCCCTGATGAGCGTGCCCTACACCATAGGCTCGTTCAACCCCGGAGCGCCGTGGGCGCAGAAGCTGATGTCGCTGATGAACCACACCAGCCTTCTTTACCAGGCGATCTATATCGCGCTGATCATCTTCTTCTGCTACTTCTACAACTCCGTCAGCATCAACCCGAAGGACCTGGCCGAGAACATGAAGAAGTGGGGCGGCTTCATCCCGGGCATCCGCCCCGGCGAGCCTACCGCGAGCCATATCGAATGGGTGATGAACCGCATCACCCTGGGCGGCGCGCTGTTCGTTTCCCTGATAGCGGTCCTGCCGGATTACCTGCGGGCCAAGTTCAACGTGCCGTTCTACTTCGGCGGCACCTCGCTTCTGATCGTGGTGGGCGTCGCTCTCGACACCATCGCGCAGACGGAAGCGCACCTGGTGATGCGCAACTACGAGGGCTTCTACAAGAACTCCAGGATCAAAGGCCGCTGGTTCAACGTAGGGACCTGACGCGGCATGGCGGTCAACGACAGATCATGAATATTATCCTCTTGGGGTACCCTGGTTCCGGAAAGGGAACGCAGGCAAAGGTTCTTTCTCAAAAGCTGAACATGTTCCACGTCTCCACCGGCGATATTTTCCGGGAGGAACTGGCCAAGAAAACGCCTCTCGGGCAGGAAGTCGCCGGGTACCTTTCGGCCGGCCGCCTCGTTCCCGACAGGCTGGTGCTCGAGGTCCTGAAAGCGCGGCTGGCTTCCGAGACGCGCGGCCTGCTGTTCGACGGCTTCCCGCGCACGGTGGACCAGGCGGAAGGGCTGGACAACTGGTTCGCGGCCCGCAACCAATCTATCGACGCGGTGGTCTTCCTGAACGTGCCCGAAGCCGAAGTCGCAAAGCGCCTGGGCGCGCGGCGCACCTGCTCCGGCTGCGGCAAGATCTACAACACGATCACCAACCCGCCGGCCAAGGAAAACGTCTGCGACGTCTGCGGCAAGCCCCTGACGGTACGCGAGGACGACAAGCCGGAAGTCATCCTGCGGCGCATACAGGTTTACAAGGACCAGACCGAGCCCCTGCTGGCTTACTACCGTTCTTCGGGTAATTTTTACGAGGCCGACGGCGGGCTGGCCCCGGAGGCGGTGGCCGAGAAGGTCGCCGCGCTCCTTAAGCATTAAGCCGTGATCGAGATCAAGACCCCGGCCGAGATCGAAAGCATGCGCAAGGCCTCCAGGATAGTCGCGGAGGTCCTTCTTCAGCTCAAATCCCGCGTAAAGCCCGGGATCTCCACGGCGGACCTTGACAAATTTGCGGAGAAGCGCGTGCGCGAGATGGGCGCCGTCCCGGCTTTCCTCGGCTACCGCGGCTACCCCGCCACGCTCTGTGTTTCGATCAACGACGAGATCGTGCACGGCATTCCCAGCCCCAAGCGGGTGATCCGGGAAGGCGACATCGTGAGCCTGGACATGGGCGCGGTCTGCGAAGGTTTTTACGGCGACGCCGCCGTCACGGTGGCCGCCGGCGCGGTCTCCGGCGCGGCGAAGAAGCTGATGGAAGTGACCGAGAAGTCGCTGGCCATGGCCCTCTCCGAAGTGAAGGCGGGGGCGAGGCTGGGCGACATTTCGCACGCGGTGGAAAAATACGCGCTGGCGAACGGCATGTCGGTGGTGAAAGAATTTACCGGCCACGGGATAGGCAGGCATCTCCACGAGGAGCCCTCCATCCCGAACTTCGGGAAGCCCGGCACGGGGCCGGTGCTGAAGACGGGGATGACCCTGGCGATAGAACCGATGCTCTGCCTGGGCAGGGCCGAAGTGGTGATAAAGAACGACGGTTGGACGGCGGTTTCGGCGGACGGCAGCCTATCGGCCCACTACGAGCATACGGTGGCCGTTACCGACGACGGCTGTGATGTCCTGAGCGCCGCGGCCTAGAGGGCCCGGACGAGAGGAGCCCCCACGAGGGGCGATATTGTTGTATAATATATAAATATGGTTGAAAACAGCGAAAAAATAGAGATAGAAGGGATAGTAAAAGAGTCCCTCCCCAATGCCACTTTCAAGGTCGAGATCGCCCCGGGCAAGACGATCCTCGGCATCATTTCCGGCAAGATGCGCATTCACCATATAAAGATCCTGCCCGGCGATAAAGTGAAGATGGAGCTGTCTCCTTACGATCTCAGCAAGGGCCGGATAGTGTACCGGGAAAAATAAGCCGTTCGACGGGCCGGGCCCGCTGATACGGCGCAAACATAGTTTAGAGGTGCTTCAATGAAAGTAAGAGCGAGCGTGAAAAAAATTTGTGTAAAGTGCGTGATAGTGAAGCGCAAGGGCGTGGTGCGCGTGATCTGCTCGGACCCCCGTCACAAGCAGCGCCAGGGATAGAGAACCACTCAGTTTTCAAGGAGAACTTATGGCACGTATAGCAGGCGTAGATTTACCCAGAGAGAAGAAATTAGTGATAGCCCTTTCCTATGTTTTCGGGATCGGGCGCCCGATGGCCCGGAAAATACTCGAAGGCCTCAAGAACCAGATCGCCCCTGAGATCAAGGTGAAAGACCTCACCGAGGACCAGGTCGGTCTGCTCAACGCCGCCATCGCGAAAGAGTACAAGGTGGAGGGCGAGCTCCGCAGGGAGATCACCGCGAACCTGAAGCGCTACGTCGAGATCAACAGCTACCGCGGCTATAGGCACCGCAGGAACCTGCCCGCCCGCGGGCAGCGCACCCGCACCAACGCCCGCACCCGCAGAGGCCGCAGACGGACCGTGGGGTCGTCGGCCAAGGCCGCAGCGGCTACCGCCAAGGCGTAAGGCGTATCCCGTCCGCGAACCGGACGGGAAATATACGGAGGATGATTTAAAACTATGGCAGACGAAAATAAACCCCAGCAGGACGCGGCGAAGAAACCCGACCAGAAAGCCGCCCCCAAGCGCCGCTACCGCACGGTGGCGTTCGCCCGGGTGTACGTGAACTGTTCGTTCAACAACACGATAATCACCTTTACCGACGAGAAGGGCGGCGTCATCGCCTGGTCCACTTCCGGCGGCAACGGCTTCCGCGGCACCAAGAAGGGCACCCCCTTCGCGGCGCAGATCACCGCGGCCAAGGCTTCGGCCAAAGCCGCCGATTACGGCGTGAGGCAGGCCATGGTTTTTGTGAGCGGCCCCGGCCCGGGGCGCGAGACCGCGATACGCGGTATCGCCCAGAGCGGTATCCACGTGGTGTCCATCAAGGACATCACCCCCATCCCGCACAACGGCTGCAGGCCGCCCAAGGCGCGCAGAGTATAACAACGCCGTCAGGCGAATTGAGCAAGGAGACTTTTAATGTCGAGATATACCGGACCCAGCTGCAAGAAATGCGTAAAGATCCAGCAGAAGATGTTCCTCAAGGGCACGAAGTGTCATACCAACTGCCTCGTTGACCGCGCCCAGAAAGCCGAGAAAGATAAACGTTTCTCCACCGGCAAGCGGCCCAACAAGCAGTCCGATTACGGCAAACATCTGCGCGAGAAGCAGATCGCCCGCCTGACCGCCCAGGTGACCGAAGCCCAGTTCAAGCGCTTCTTCGTCAAGGCCTCCAAGGATAAAGGTCAGACCGGCGCGGCCCTGCTGCGCTTCCTCGAAGTCCGGCTCGACAATATCGTGCGCCGCCTCGGCTTCGCCGTGTCGCTCAAGGCCGCCCGCCAGCTCGTTAACCATGGTCACATCACCGTTAACGGCCGCTGCCTCGACATCCCTTCAGCCATCCTCAAGCCCGGCGACGAGATCTCGATCAACCCGAAGACCGCCGAGATCGTGCTCGTGAAGCAGGGGCTGGAGCACGCCGAGAAGACCACCCAGCGCCCCAGTTTCCTGTCGTGGGACTCCGGGACCAAGAAAGGCAAACTTGTGCGCTGGCCCGACCGCGCGGAGTCCAGCATTTCGGTCGATGAGCAGCTCATCGTCGAATACTACTCCAAATAAGAGCGGTTGAATTCTATTCCAACGAAGCGAGGTTTTTAATGGCAACTTTCTCAAAACAGCTGGTTATTCCCGAAGCTCTTAACGTCGACGACAAGTCGAAGACGGAGAATTACTCCAGGTTCACCGCCGAGCCCTACGAAAAAGGCTATGGCCACACCGTGGGCAATTCGCTGCGGCGCATCCTGCTCTCCAGCCTCGAGGGCGCGGCCGTGGTGGCCGTGCGCATCAAAGGCGCGCGGCACGAATACGCCGCGGTCAACGGGGTGCAGGAGGACGTCGTCAATATCGTCCTGAACCTCAAGAAGCTGCGCGTGCGCCTCAAGGGCGAAGGCCCCGAGACCGTGCAGATCTCCGTGAAGGGCAAGAAGGAAGTGAAAGCTTCCGATATCCGCGAGAACTCCAACGTCGAGATCATCAACAAGGACCTCGTGCTGGCGCACGTGGAATCCGGCGCCGAGTTCGAAGCCGAGCTCGAGATCGCCCGCGGCTCCGGCTACCTCACTTCCGACGAGATCCGCGCCCGCATGAACCTCCCGATGGAGTTCATCCCGATGGACGCCATCTTCTCCCCTATCCAGAAAGTGCACTACACCGTGGAGAACGCCCGCGTGGGCCAGCGCACCGACTACGACAAACTCGTGCTCGAGGTCTGGACCGACGGGACGGTGTCGCCGTCCGACGCCGTAAGCAGCACCGCCGCGCTCCTGCGCCGCTCGATCATGCCGTTCCTGCCCGCCGAAGAGGCCGCCAAGGAACCCGCCAAGGCCGAAGAAGCCAAGAAAGAAGCGGGCGGCGAACTGTCCGGCAAGCTGGACCAGGGCGTGGAGATGATCGAACTCTCCTCGCGCGCCTCCAACTGCCTCAAGGTGGCCGGCATCCGCACGATAGGCGAACTGGTCCGCAAGTCCGAAGACGACCTGCTGGCCGTGAAGAATTTCGGACAGAAATCTCTCGACGAGATCAAAGAGAAGCTCAAGGAAATGGGCCTCGATCTCGGCATGAAGATCTGAGTTATATCTTTTAAGGAACCCTTATGATAAACAACCTGGGCGCCAGAAAACTTTCAAGGACCGGTTCTCACCGCCGCGCCATGTTCTCCAACATGGCCACGAGCCTGCTGCTGCACGAGAAGGTGGAAACCACCCTCCCGAAGGCCAAGGAACTCCGCCGCGTGGTGGAGCGCGTGATCGCCGACGCGAAGATCGGCCGCCACATCGAAGTCCGCCGCGTGATCAAGGACAAGGTCGTCTACCACAAGGTCTTCGACGTCCTCGCCCCGCGCTACAAGGACCGCGAAGGCGGCTGCACCCGCATCCTCAAGCTCGGAACCCGCCGCGGCGACGCCGCCGAGGCCGCGCTGGTGAAGCTGGTCTAAAGAACGGTGATTTAATGGGAATGTTCGATTACTTTTTCAGCCTTTTTTCGAACGATATCGGAATCGATCTCGGTACAGCGAATACCCTTGTCTACGTAAAAGGCAAGGGTATCGTCCTGCGCGAGCCTTCCGTCGTCGCCATCGACAAGAACAGGCGGAAAGTGCTGGCCGTCGGGGCCGAGGCGAAGCTGATGCTGGGCCGCACCCCGTCGAACATCGTGGCCGTGCGCCCGCTCAGGAACGGCGTCATCGCGGATTTCGAACTCACCCAGGAACTGATAAAGTATTTCATACGCAAGGTGCACAACAGGCGCAGCCTGCTGCATCCCCGCATAGTGATAGGCATTCCGTCGGGCATAACGGAAGTGGAGAAGCGCGCCGTGCAGGAATCCGCCGAGCAGGCGGGCGCCCGCGAGGTGCAGCTGATAGAGGAGCCGATGGCGGCTGCCATAGGTTCGGACCTGCCGGTTTCGGAGCCGCACGCGAGCATGATCTGCGACATAGGCGGCGGCACCACCGAGGTGGCCGTGATCTCCCTCGGCGGCATGGTGGTGGCGAAGTCCCTCGACGTGGCCGGCGACGAGATGGACGACTGCATCGTGCAGTATTTCCGGCGCAAGCACAATTTAGTCATAGGCGAAACTACCGCGGAAGAGGTAAAGATACAGATCGGATCGGTTTTCCCTTTAAAAGAAGAAAAGACGATTGAAGTTAAGGGCAGGGACCAGGCCAAGGGGCTGCCCAAGACGATTCTTGTGACTTCTGAAGAGATAAGGCAGGCCCTGATGGAGCCTGTCCAGCTGATAGTGGACGTGATCAAGCAGGTGCTGGAGGCTACTCCGCCCGAACTTTCCTCGGACCTCGTGGACCGCGGGATGGTGCTGGCGGGGGGAGGGTCGCTTTTGCGCGGCTTCCCCGAGCTTATCCGGCAGGAAACAGAACTGCCCGTCCACAGGGCTGCCGATCCTTTGAGCTGTGTCGCCTTGGGCTGCGGTAAGTATCTTGAAGAGCTGGATAAGATCCAGCGCCCCGAATTCCTGAACTCGTACCGCAGCTGACCTTTCAAAGGCCAGCGCGGTCGTGCCGGGAGGGGTCGTCAAGGTGACAGGCGATGAGCAGAGAAAAGGACGCAGCTAACTACGCGGTAGCGTTTTTTGCCGTCCTGTCGGTCCTCCTCCTACTTTTCCCCGTATCTAAAATAGCGAACACCGCCCGGATAGCGGTGAGCTACAGCCTTTACCCCTCGCTGCATTACGGCGCCCGGTACGGGTATTTCGTGCGCAACGTCCCCGCTAATTTCCTCGCGCTGCTCGAGACCGACCAGCAGAACCGCGCCCTGACCGAGAAGGTAAAGGACCTGGAGGTGAAGCTCCTGAACGTCTCCGCGCTGGTCGCCGAGAACGACCGGCTGACGCAGGAGATGCGCCTCTCGCGGTCCATCCCCTGGGCCGGGACCTGGGCCAGGATCGTCAACAAGACCCCGGCCGACTGGTACGGCTCTTTCTTCATCGGCAAGGGCTCCGACGACGGCATCGCCGTCAACGACACCGTGCTCGGCATGCAGGACGAGCGGGCCGGCCTCGCCGGGCGCGTGTTCGAAGTCTACCCTAAATTTTCCAAGGTGATGCTGATAACCAACAGCGCCGCGTCCGCGGTCTGCGCCATCGGCCCGGCCGGGCTGGAGGCGCTGGTGGAGGGCAAAGGGACCTGGCTGCTGAAGGTGAACTACGTGCCCGAGGAGTCCGCGCTGAAGGAAGGCGAGGAGATCGTCACCGCCCCGGGCGGCCTGCTATTCCCCGCCGGCGTCCCGGTGGGCAAGGTCACGAAGGTCTTCCCCCGCGAATCCTTCATGAATTTTATCACGGCCGACGTGGCGCCGGCGGTGGACGTGAACACCCTTAAAGAGGTCTTCGTGGTGAGGCGCAACCTCTCGCCGGAGATCCAGGCGGCGGCCGGAGCGGAGCGCTGATGTCGATCATCCTGGAACTTATCCTTTATCTCGCCGCCGGCTCGTTCTACTGGTGGTGGACGCAGAACCTGACCTTTTTCGGCCTGGCGCCCAATTTCATCTTCGCGGCCGCGCTGTGCGCGGCCATCCTCGCCGGGCCGGTCAAGGCCGTGGCCTGGGGCTTTTTCCTGGGGCTTTACGCCGACATGCTCGGCGTGAGCATGTTCGGGGGCTACGCCCTGACCTACTCCCTGATGGCCTACGCCGTTTACGTGGTGAAGCGGCACTTCGACATGGACAGCTTTTTCTCCCAGCTGGTGGCCGCGCTTTCCCTCTCCTGGCTCTGCATGCTTTTTTACCAGCTGCTGAGCCTGGTCTTTTCCCGGATCAACCCGACGGGGCTCAAGATCTTCCTGGCGGAGCCCTTCCTTAACGCTTTGGCGGTGCCGGTCGTGTTCCAGGTCTTCTACTGGCTTAAACGCCGCACGGGCATCTTATGATCGACCGCCAGCTGCCGCAGGAAAGGCTCGAACTGGTCTGGATACTGGCCTACGCGGCCGCGCTCCTCTTCATACTGAGGCTGGTGAACCTGCAGGTGCTGGGCGGCGCGCGCTACCGGGAGATCGCTGAAAAGAACCGGACCCAGATCATCGCCCAGGCCGCGCCGCGCGGGCGCATTTTCTCCTCGGACGAAGTGGCCCTGGTCACCAGCAAGCCTTCCTTCAGCCTCATCTATTTCCCCGGCCAGGCGAAGACCGTGCCGGAGATCGACCGCATGTCCCGGGCGCTGGCGAAGCCGGTCGGCGCCGATTACGAGGAACTGCGGAAGAATATTTACAAGGCCGCGTCGCGCGAGAAGCCGGTGCGCCTGGCGGAGAACCTGCCGCCGAAAATAATGCTGTCGCTTTCGGAGCTCAAGGCGATCTACCCCGGCGTGGACGTTATCGTCGAGGCCAGGCGCTACTACCCTTTCGGCCCCTACCTCAGCCACCTGATCGGCTACATCGGCAAGATGGACACCCGGGACTGGGCCGCCCACTCCCGGGACAAGAATTATTCCATGGACTCGCGGATAGGCAAGGCCGGCCTGGAGCAGATGTACGAGAAGGAGCTGAAGGGGAAGGACGGGGGCATTTACCTCGAAGTCGATTCCCGCGGCAAGCTCAACCGGGTGCTGGAAAGCCGCAAGTGGGTCCCGGGCGCGGATATTTTCCTTACGATAGATTCTAAAGCCCAGGCCGCCGCCGAGGAAGGGCTTAAAAAATCCATAAGCGGCAAAGGCGCCGTGGTGGCGCTGGACCCGCGCACCGGGGCCGTGATAGCTTTCGCCTCAGCCCCGGATTACGACCCCAATATGTTCGTGCTGTCGGGCTCCGAAAAAGAGGGGCTGCCGGCGGGCAAGATCCTCCCCGAATTCAACGTGGCGCTGCAGGGCAGTTATCCGCCCGGCTCCATCTTCAAGATCATCACCGGCGCCGCCATCCTGGAGTCCGGGCGGGTCAGCCCGGAAGAAACGTTCTTCTGCCCCGGCTACTACGACGCCGGCAGCCGCGTTTTTAAATGCTGGCAGAAGAAGGGGCACGGCAGGGTGAACTTCGTAGAGGGGCTGTCGAAATCCTGCGACGTCTATTTCTATAACGCCAGCCAGCGCGCCGGCGCCCTGACGATAGAAAAATACGCCCGGGCCTTCAGGCTGGGGCAGACCTCGGGGATCCAGCTGCCCGGCGAGAAGACCGGCAACGTGTTCGGGCCGAGCGCCCGCGCCGCCAAAAAAAGCTATTGGTTCATCGGAGACACGCTGAACCTGTCCATAGGCCAGGGCGAGACCCTGATGACGCCGATGCAGGCCGCCGGCATGATCGCCGCGGTCGCCAACGGCGGCGTTTTCCACCGGCCTTACTACGTGGACCATATCGTGAAGAGCGACGGCCAGCTGCTTTACCAGGGCAAGTCCGAGACCCTGAGCCGCGTGCAGCTGAAGGACAGCACCTGGGCGCTGATCAGGGAAGGCCTGCGCAGCGTCGTCGAGGAGGGCACCGGCCAGGCGGGCAAGATAACCGGCGCCGAAATGTACGGCAAGACCGGCACCGCGCAGAACCCCCAGGGCAAGGACCACGCCTGGTTCGTGGCTTACGCCACGGTCGGCAACGAGCCGGCCAAGATCGCGGTGGCCGTGCTGGTGGAGCACGGCGAGCACGGCGCCACCGCCGCCGTGCCCATAGCCAAAGCCGTGATAGAGGCGGCGCTGCGCGACGAGCTGCCCAAGAAGGAAAAGCCCCCGGTCCCGCCCGCGGCGGCGCCGCGCGTCCCGAGGCTTCCCCAGCACGCGACCGTTCCCGCCAGGGGGATGCTATGATCTTTACGCCCCAGGGAGGGCTTAAAAAGGGCAGGATAGACTGGGCCCTTTTCCTCGCCGCCATGGTCCTGCTGGCCATGGGGACGATCGCCATTTTTTCTTCGGTGGCGGTGCTGCCCGCGCAGGCGCGCATCGTGCGGGTGCAGCTTATCGCCATCCCCCTGGCCCTTTTCGTCTTCGGCGCGGCCTGGAGCCTTAACTACCAGGTCTACCAGGACCAGTGGAAATTCGTTTACGGCCTGATGCTGGCCTCGCTGCTGGGCGTGCTGATCTTCGGAGTGGTGGACAAAGGGGCGCGCTCCTGGTACCGGCTGCCGTTCTTTTCCATACAGCCTTCGGAGTTCGCGCGCGTCGGGCTGATACTGGTGCTGGCCAACTTCCTCGACAAGCGCATAGGCAAGATCAAGGAACTTCAGACGGTGCTGGGCGCCTTCGCGCTGTGCGTCCCGGTGTTCCTGCTGCTGATAAAACAGCCGGACTTCTCCGCCATCCTCATCACCTTCCCCGTGGTCCTGATCATGCTCTTCGCCTCCGGCGCGAGCCTTTTCCATCTTTTCATCATCCTCGGGTACGCCTTCATCTCCGCGCTTTTTCCCATCCTCTGGAGCATCATAACGCTTACGCCCGAGCTCCTGGACAACGCGCTGGTAAGCTACTTCTTCCACCTGTCGGATTCCTGGGTCAGCGCTTCCACCTTCATCGCGGCCTCCGTCTTCGGCTTCTGGCTGCTGTGGAGGCTCTCCGTGAGGCTTTACGCCAACGTCTCCGGCGTCTACTTCGCGGGCGCCGCGCTGGTGCTGATGCTCGGCTTTTTCTCCGGCATGCTGGTGAAGCACCAGATGAAAGATTACCAGCAGAAGCGGCTGGAGGTCTTCCTTTCGCCCGAGGCGGACCCGCGCGGGGCCGGCTACAACCTGCTGCAGGCGCGCATCGCCATCGGCTCCGGCGGGATACTGGGCCGCGGCGTCTTCTCGGGCACCCAGTCGCGCCTCGGGTTCGTCCCGGAGAGGCACACCGACTTCATCCTGGCGGTGGTGGGCGAGGAAATGGGCTTCTGGGGCATGCTGCTGGTGGTCGGGCTTTACGTGCTGCTGATGCGCAGGATCATGCAGGGGGCGCGCCTGGCGCGCGACCGCTTCGGCTACCTGGTCAACTGCGGCATCTTCGGCATGTTCCTGGTCTATTTCTGCATCAATTTCGGGATGCTCCTGGGGCTGTCCCCCGTGGCCGGGGTGCCGCTGCCGCTGCTTTCCTACGGCGGTTCCAACCTGGTCGCCACCATGATGGCGCTCGGGATAGCCGAGTCGGTGTATTCGAGAAGGTACGCGCTGGTCTGATTATGAACGAAGGACCCAGATCGAGGATACGGCTTAAATTCGCGCGGCTTGAAGCGGCGAAGGACCTCAGCCACCTGGAGCAGATAAAGATCCTGCGGGGCAGGGTCGCGGCCAGCGGGCTTAAATTCTGCCCGGCCAAAGCCGGCGGCCCGGCGATGCCGCGCATGGCTTTCGGCCCGGCCATCTCGGTGGGGCATGAAAGCTATTGCGAATACGCCGACCTCTACCTGGAGGAGTTCGTGAAGGAAGACGCCGTGACGGAAAAACTCAAGCCGCTCGACGATAAGTCCTTCAGCCTTCTCGCGGCGCGGCGCATCCCGGTGTTCTTCCCTTCCATCGAAGCGGCCGTGAACGCGGCCGAGTATTTCATGGAGGGAGCGTTCCCGGAAGGATTTTCCCAGGCTTCGGTGGAAGCCTTCATGGCGCTGGAAACCGTGCCCTACGAGAAGGTCAAGCCGTCGGGCGAGAGCAAGACCCTGGACGCTAGGAAGCCGGTGCTCACGGCCTCTTACGACAAGGCCGCGTCGCTGCTGAAGGCTACGCTGAAACTGGAGCCCGGCAAGAACGTCAAGCCGGAAATAGTGGCGGAGTTCATGGCGGGCGGCAAGCCGGTTTTCAGCCGCATAGTTCGCAAAGAGCTTTATTGGTTCAATTCCGGCGGCAGGCTGGAAGTATTTTAAGGACGGTTTTAAGGAGAGTCTTATGGCAAACGCAAAGGTTAAGAAAGAAATTTTCGCGAACACTTCGTTCGAGGAGACCCGGATAGCGATACTCGAGGACGGCAGGCTGGCCGAGCTTTTCTGGGAGCGCCGCAGCTCGGGCAACATCGTCGGGAATATTTACAAGGCCGAGGTGGAGAACGTGCTGCCCGGCATTTCCAGCGCCTTCATGAACATCGGCCTGGACAAGAACGCCTATATCTATATCTCGGACGTGCTGGGCAACCAGAAGGAGCCGATAGACAAGCTGCTGAGGAAGGGCCAGGAGGTCATGGTGCAGGTGACCAAGGACGCCATCAGCACCAAGGGCATGAAGGTGACCATGGACGTGTCCCTGCCCGGGCGCTTCCTGGTGCTGACCCCTTTCCAGGAATTCGTCGGCGTCTCCAAGAACATCGAGGACGCCGAGGAGCGCAAGCGCCTGTCCGAGATCATGCGCAAGATCGCCGACACCAAGACTTTGGGCACCAAGGGCTGCATCGTGCGCACCGAAGCCGAAGGGGCCACCGAAGAGGAAATGGAACGCGAGGTGCAGTACCTGCTCAAGATGTGGGACACCGTGCAGGCCCGCTACGATACTTCCAAGGCGCCCTCGCTGCTGCATAAGGACATGGACATGACCATGCAGGTGGCGCGCGACATCCTCTCCGAGGAAACCACCATCTACATGCTGGACAACAAGGACGATTTCCACAACGTCCAGGAATTCGCCGCGAAGATCTCGCCCGACCTGAAGGACCGCATCAAGCTCTACGACAGCAAGACCCCCATCTTCAAGGCGTTCAATATCGAGAAGGAGATAGACGAGCTGCGGCGCGTGAAGGTGCCGCTGCCCAACGGCGGCAGCATCATCATCCAGGAGGCCGAGTCCCTCTGCGCCATAGACGTCAACACCGGCCGCTTCACCGGCTCCAAGTCGCAGGAAGAGACCGTGACCGCCACCAATATAGAGGCGGCCCTGGAAGCGGCGCGCCAGCTCCGGCTGCGCAATATCGGAGGTATAATAGTTATAGACTTCATAGACATGAAGAAGGCCACCAACCGCCATAAAGTGGTCAGCGTGATGGAGGCCGCGGTGAGCCGCGACCGGGCCAAGATCCGCATCCTCCCCATAACGCGGCTGGGACTGGTGGAAATGACGCGCGAGCGCAAGCGGGAAAGCACCGTGAGCCTGCTTACCGAGGAATGCCCGGAGTGCCACGGCTGCGGGCGCGTGCTGTCCAGCGAGACCATCCGCATAAAGATACAGCGCGAGATCCACAATATCACGATGGGCCGCCCGGGCGGGAACCTGCGCATCGTCACCCACCCCATACTCTGCGAGGTGCTCAAGAAAAAGCTGGGGATGATAGAGAAGAACGTGCACCGCAGCGTTAAGCTGGCCTCCGATCCGCAGCTGACCTGGGAAGACTACCGGATAATACTGGAATAAGGATCGGGGATCGGGAGTCGGGAATCATGGATCAGGGATCAGGCATCGGGGACCGGAGAGGGAGTATATGCTGAAAAGAGCGTTGATATTCATGTTCATGGCGGCGGCGCTTTGGGCGCCGGCGCAGGCGCGGGTGGACGAGGTGACCTATCAGAAGAACGGGGTCTACTCCGGGAAGATAGGCACCTACGCGCTGAGCGGGGCGGTTTACCTCGACGCCACGCAGACCGCCAAGCTGATCGGCGGGAAGATCTACTGGTACCCGGTGTCCGGCAAGCTCCAGCTGCAGATAAAGGGGAAGACGGTGGTGTTCTTCCTGAAATCGGATTCGGTGATCATCGGCGACGAGAGCGTCGAGTTCCCTCACCCGATGATAGTCCGGGCCGGCAAGGCTTTCCTCTCGCTGGATTTTTTCATCTCGAAGCATTTCGCCGACGCCTTCGGCTTCAAGCTGGAGTATAACAAGGCTACCGGGGCCCTGTCCGCGCAGCGGGAGGTGAACATCACCTCCGTGAATTATTTTTCCTACCAGGATAAAACGCGCGTCGTGGTGTACATGGAGGAGCCGCTCGAGTTCCAGGCTTCGCAGAAAGAGAACAACCTGTTCAAGATCACCATTTTCGGCGGCGTGGTCGGCCGCGAGGAAAAGCTGGCCATAGGCGACGGCGCGGTGCGCGGCGTGGACCTGATGCAGGAGAACAAGACCGCGCAGCTCGTGATAAACCCGGACGAGAACTTCGGCAAGGTGAACGTGTTCAAGCTTACGGACCCCGACCGCCTGGTCATCGACGTCTCGAAGCAGGCCGGCGCGGTTCCCCAGAGTATAACCGGCGAACCGGCGGACGCGGCGGAAAACACGCTCGTGATAGCGCCCGACCTGGAGCCCGGCCCTCCCGGCGCGGCCGTGGCCGATTCTTCCGCGGGGGTGAATATCCCCGACAAGATGACGGTGGGCGAAGGCCGGAAAAGGATAGTCATCGACGCCGGCCACGGGGGCAAGGACCCCGGCGGGCGCAAGCTTTTCGGCCTGAAAGAGAAGGACCTGAACCTGCAGCTCTCCAAGGAGCTCTACGACCTGCTGAAAGGCGAGGAGATGTTCGATGTGGTGATGACGCGCAACACGGACGAGTTCATCCCGCTGGCCGACCGCTCCATCATCGCGAACAATTTCAAGGCGGACCTTTTCGTCTCCATCCACGCCAACGCCTCGCGCGACAGGCGCGAGAAGGGTTTCGAGATCTACTTCATGTCGGAAAAGGCCTCTGACCCCTGGGCCGCGGAAGTGGCCGATTATGAGAACTCCGTCATCGGCCTCGAGGACGGGGCCGGGCAGGGCGACGCGGCGGCGATGCTGCTGCATTCCCTGGCCCGCAACGAATATCTCAACGAGGGCGGCCGGCTGGCCGGCCTGGTCACCGCGGAAATGGAGAAGCGCACCCCGTTCGTCAACCGCGGGGTCAAGCAGGCGGCTTTTTACGTGCTGCGGGGCACCTATTCCCCCGGCATCCTGGTGGAGATGGGGTTCATGACCAATTCCTCCGACCAGAAGAACATGAACGATAAAAAAGTCCGCGCGAAGGTCGCGAACGCGATCTACCGGGCGATCATGAAATACGCGGAAATGAAAAAGTGGAAGTGAGGGCGGCATGAAGGACAGCGAGAGGCCGATAGGCATTTTCGATTCCGGGCTGGGCGGGCTCACGGTTTTCAAGGAACTGCGCGCCCTGCTGCCGGGAGAGGACCTTATTTACTTCGGCGATACGGCCCGCGTTCCCTACGGTACGAAGTCCGCCGGGGCCGTCCTGGCTTTCTCAAAAGAGATAACCACTTTCCTGCTGGGCAAAAAAATTAAATTCCTGATAGTGGCCTGCAATACGGCTTCCTCGCTGGCGCTGGACGAGATACGGAAGATCTCACCCGTGCCGGTGATGGGCGTGATCGTGCCGGGCGTGGAGGCCGCGCTGAAAGCGGTTTCACCGGGAGGCCGGGTACTTGTGACCGGGACCTCCGCCACCATCAACAGCCACGCTTACGCCCGCGCGCTGACGGCGTCCGGGGCGCGCATAAAAGTTACGGAGAAGGCCTGCCCCCTCTTCGTCCCCCTGGTGGAGGAAGGCTGGTGCTCCAAGCCGGCCGCGGCGATAACGGCGCGGGAATATCTTGCGCCTTTCAGGGGGAAGATCGACGTTCTCATCCTCGGCTGCACCCATTACCCGCTGCTGAAAAAAGTCATAGCCCGCGTGATGGGGCCCCGCACCGAGATAGTGGATTCGGCGCGGGCGGCGGCGCAGGACGCCAGGGCCGAACTGTCGGTGCGCGGCCTGCTCAGCGCTTCGCGCCGGGGCCGTTCGGAGTTCATAGTGAGCGACGCCCCCGACCGCTTTTCGGCGCTGGCGTTCAAGCTGCTGAAAATAAGGACGGGCAAGGTGACGGTCAAGAGATTTTAAGACCATAGCCGCGGGCGGCTATGGATCGGAAAGCGGTTAAGGGAGGCCAGGTTATGAATAAATCTTTAATAGCGGTGCTGCTGCTGGTTTGCGCGGGTGCGCTTTACGCCGTGGAGCCGTCGAAAAAGGCAAAGGCCGACGCGGTGGCGCTCACGACTGCCGCCACTCAGCAGATGGCGGCGGACGCGGCGCAGGCCAAGAAAACCGCCAAAGAGGAGCAGGCAAAAGCCGCCGCCGCCAAGCAGGACCAGGAGGCGGAAGAGTCCGTCGTCATGATAGATTCGAAGGCCGAGCCCGAGGACACCGGGGCTTACTCGGCGGAGCCGGAAGATCACATGGTCCCGGGCGGGCTTCCCCTGTCTTACGGGCAGTGCAAAGGGATCATAACCGACGCCGGGCGCAGCCTGCTGGTTTTCGAAAGCCTGGACGACGGCACGGTTACTTTTGTCCAGATCACGATAGGCAAGACCATCGTCTCCTGGAAACTGGTCGCCCGCATCCCGCGCAGCGCCGACTAAGGGAAAAGCGGCCGCGAGCGGCGATCAGGCGGAGGCCCCGCGTCTTGCCTGATCGCCGGTCCGGAGATTACCGGTTACTTCCCGCCCCTCCAGAATGCTAAAATATATTTAAGGGCCGCGCGTTTCCCGGCGGCCCCGAGAGGTACAATATGAAAAGAAAGGACCTTGTAAGACATCTTGTCAGCAAAGGCTGCGTTCTCTCCCGCGAGGGGGGGAAGTATTCCGTTTTCATGAACCCGGTCACGACCAAGGAAGTCCCTGTCACCCGGCACACCGAGATAGCGGACTTCACCGTCCGCAAGATCTGCCGCGACCTGGGAGTAGACCAGCCCTGATGAGGGCGGGCGTCCTCCTCCCGGTCCTGCTGGCGCTCGGGGCCTGCGCGTCGGTAAAGCTGGACGTTATCCAGGTCGGCCCGTGGTTCGCTCCGCGCGACTGGCGCGAAGTCGAGGTTTTTTCCTCGCGCAACGAGACCCGCGTCCCCTGGGGCGCGCTGGCCGTTATCCACAGCGAGCGGGTCAGCGCGGCGGCCGGGGCTGAAACGATGGAGAAGCTGAAGCTCCAGGCCAGGAAAGAAGCCGCGGCCCGCGGCGCGGACGGGGTAATAATCTCCGTCGATCCGGCCCAGGCCGGCCCCGAGATGGGCGTTTACCAGGAGCCGGAGATCTATCTGAGCGCCCTGGCGATAAAATATGTCACAGCCGTCTCCACTCCCGCAGCAAAATAAGATCCACATCGCTCTCGACCGGTCCGAGGCCGTCACCTGGCGCGGCCGCGGCATCGTTATCGACCTGTTCCGGTTCTCGAACACCATCTGCGCCCTGCTCGAAAGCGGCCGCCGCGACGTGCGGGTCTATCCGGCCCCGGCGATGGCGCTGGCGGCGCGGCGCCTGATAAAGGACGCCGATCTTTTCTCCGAGATAGACCTGGGCCCCGGCGTGGACAAGTACGACAATTCCCCCTATACGGCGCTCTACGGCTCCGACCCCTCGAGGACGGCGCTTTCGGTAACTAATTCCGGCTCGCCCGCGGCCTCTTCGCTGCTGCTCGCCGAGGAGATCCTGGTGGCCTGTTTCGCGAATTTCCCGGCGCTGGTCTCCTACTGCCTCGCTTCTCCCAAGCCTACGCTTATCGTTCCCGCCTGCCTGTTCTACGACTTCAGGCACGTGGAAGACATGATCTGCGCCAGGGCGCTGGTGGAGGAGCTGGAGGGGCGGGACGCCTTCCCGCAGGCCCTCGAGGAGATACACGCCAGCGGGAGGGTGCTGGATTTCATGGCGGGCAGGCCCGAGACGGGCAAGCGCGACATGGACCTGGCGCTTAAGAAAGGATCCATGAAAGCCGTGCCCCGGATAAAATTCACGGCGGGGGTGGGGATAGTGGAGGACGCCGCAAGGACGAGGGATGAGAAAAAATAAGGCGGTAGTATTGTTTTCCGGAGGGCTGGATTCGACCACGGCGCTCTGCTGGGCGCTCTCGAAAGGGTACGACTGCCTGGCCGTCTCCTTCGATTACGGCCAGCGCCACTCCCGCGAGAACGCCGCCGCCCGCGCCATCGCCCGCCGGCTCCGCGTCAAACTTTACGAGATCAAACTCGACTTCCCCTGGTTCCGGACCAGCTCGCTGGTCAACCCCGGCATGAAACTGCCCGACGTCAAGCTTTCTAAAATAGGCAGGAAAGGCGATATCCCCTCGACCTATGTGCCGGGGCGCAATCTGGTTTTCGCCTCGGCCGGGTTCTCCCTGGCCGACGCCGAGGGCGCGGAAGCGGTGGTGCTGGGGCCCAACGTGGTGGACTATTCGGGCTACCCCGACTGCCGTCCCGAATTTTACCGCGCCCTCTCCAAAGCCGCCGCTTACGGCACCCGGAGCGGGGCCGGTGGGGAAAAAATCAAACTGCTTACGCCCCTGATAAAACTCAGCAAAGCCCAGATAGCCCGCCTCGCCGTAAAGCTCAAGGCCCCGCTGGAGCTTACCTGGTCCTGTTACCGCGGCGGCAAAAAACCGTGCGGCCGCTGCGATTCCTGCAAGCTGCGCGCGAAAGGCTTCGCCGACGCCGGCCTGGCCGATCCCGCGCTGTAAGTTCCCGGAGCAGCTTCCCAAATGAAAAAAATCACCGCCCCGGTAGCCGAGATCTTCCGCTCCGTACAGGGGGAGGGGCTTTACTGCGGGCAGAAGCAGGTTTTCCTGCGCTTCGCCGGCTGCAACCTGGCCTGCGCCTACTGCGACGAGCCGGCCGCCCTGGAGGCCGCCGAGGCGGCGGTCATGACCCCGGCCGAAGCCGCGGCCGCCGTTATAAAGCTGGCGAAGGCGGGGAAGGCCCGCGACGTTTCCCTCACCGGCGGCGAGCCGCTGCTGCACTGGGAATTCATAAAAGCCGTTTCGCCCGCGCTGAAGCGGGCCGGCCTGGCGCTCCACCTGGAGACGAACGGGACGCTAGCCCGCGAGCTTTCGAAAGTGGCGGGGCTTATGGACGCGGTAGCCATGGATATAAAGCTGCCTTCCTCTTGCGGGGGAAAAGCTTTCTGGGCGGAGCATAAAAAATTCCTGTCCGCCGCGCCCGAAAAAACTTTTATAAAGACCGTGGTGACTTCGAAAACCAAAACAGCGGAATTCAGGAAAGCCGTCGGCCTGGCGGCTTCGGTCTTCCCGGGAGTCCCGTTCTTTATCCAGCCCGCCACGGCCCGCAGGGGCGGGGTCAAGCCGCCGTCGGCTAAATTCCTGGAAGAAGCCGCCTGCTACGCCGCTTCCAGGCTGAGCCGGGTCAAAGTGCTGCCCCAGCAGCATCCCATCTGGGGAGTGAAATAGGGGGAACTATGTCCGAAGGAACTTTTCTCGTGGATTGCCCGTGCTGCAAGGTGCAGATAGAGGTGGATAGAAAGACCGGCAAAGTGCTGCGGCACTGGGACAAGCCCGTCGCCAAGGCGGGCGGCGACCCCATGCAGGAAGCCATGAAGAAGCTGAAAGACGAGAAAAACCGCCTGGACAGCTATTTCACCAACGCCGGCAAGACCCTGGAAGATAAAAAGAAGGAACTGGAAGAAAAATTCGAGAAAGAGAAAAAGCGCATAAAGGATTCAGGCGATACCTCCAGGCCGGAGAACCCCTGGGACCTGGATTAGCGCCGGCTCCCCTGGTTCCCGGTCCATAGGGCCCACGGAAACGTGGGCCGTATTTTTTCATATTCATTCCCCTTCGGCTCTATCGGGAGCCTGCGCCGGCTTGTAAACTATAGGTGTGAAAAAACAATTCAACCTTAAAGTCGTTCCCCTTCTGCTGATTTTCTCCTCCCAGGTCGTTTCCGCACAGGGCGTTTACAGCCCGGCGGCGAACGACGCGAAAACCAAAGATTTCGAAGCCAAGATCGCCAGGACCGCGCGCGAACTGGGCGTCAGCGTTTACGAGGACTATCCCGTGACCGGCACCGCGGACGCGGCTTCGCAGCCCGCCCTTGTTTTCGGAAAGGCCGTGCCGAAGGCGCAGCTGATGGTCCCCGAAGTCCCGAAGCCCGAGCCGCAGCCGGCCGGCGCCAACGATATGCCCGTGGGGAACAAGTGGGGCTACCTGACGGTCGCCTACCACACCGTCTGCGCCCAGCTGGCCGACGCGGGCCTCCTGCCCTGGGCCGACGCCGCCCCGGGCTTCGACGAGATCTCGCAGAAGGCCCTCGCCGCGGTGAAAGGCTCCGCCTACGCGGCACGGAAAGCGGGGGACGTCTCCCTCCTTCTGGACGAAGGTTATATAAATGAAATGGAAGCGCTCAGCGGGGCGAAGTTCCGTTCCGGGGGCACGGCCGAGTTCCTGGTTAACGGCCCGGCCTCTTTCGCCGCGAAAGACCGCCTGATGAAAGGCGCGAAAAAAAGCATTTACGTCGCCACTTACTCGATAAGCGACGACGTCACAGGCAACGAGACCACCGATATCCTGCTGGCCAAGAAAAAGGAAGGCGTGGAGATCAAGTTCATGCCGGACGCCAAGATGACCCGCGTCTTCGGCGCCAGGAACCTGAAGCGCATGACCGAGGCCGGCATCGACGTGCTGCGCTGGCAGGAGAGCCCCCGCACCCACGACTACCTGCACGTGAAGATGCTCATAGTGGACGGCGAATACGCCATCGTAGGGGGCTTGAATTACGGCGATCCTTATTCCCACAAGAACCCCAACGGCCTGAAGTGGCGCGACACGGACGTGCTCTACACCGGCCCCGCCGTGGACGACTCGGTGAAAGCTTTCGCCGCCCTGTGGAATCCCCAGGTGAAAGACCCCGCCAGGCACGTAGCCGCGCCGGCGGAAACCGCGGGGACCGGTCCGGCCCGCATCGCGGTCACTCTCCACAACCCGCCCGGCCTGGCGCCGTCGATCCTTTCGAACATCCTTAAGGCCATGTACGGCGCCACCACGCGCATCAATATCGAGAACGCCTATATCGTCGCCATCCCCGCGGTTACCCAGGCCGTTATCGAGGCCAGGCAGCGCGGCGTGGAAGTGAACGTCCTGACCAATTCCAAGGAGAGCATCGATTCCGACGGGAAATCCTTCGCTGATTCCATCCTTAAAAGCGTGAAGGCTTTCTCCGACGCCGGGGCGAACGTCTACCTGAAGCAGGGCGAGACGCTGCATTCCAAATTCATGACCGTGGACGGCGTGTTCTGCAGCATCGGTTCCTACAACCTGCATCCCCGGAGCGAAAGGTACGACACCGAACTGAACGTGAACATCCTGGACAAGGAGTCCGTAGCGCGGATAGACGCCGTTTTCGCCAGGGACATCGCCGAGGCGAAAAAGGCCGCGGCCGGGGACCTCTCCCCCAGGCCGGGCTGGCTTAACCGCATAATGGAAAGGTATTTCTTCTCGCAGCTCTCGCGCAAATAATGAATATTAAAATACTCGCCGCCATCCTGTTGCCTTTTTTCTTTTCCGCGCGGGCGGGAGCGTATTCGCTGGACGTGCACGAGGCCGTGGTGCGGGAAGCCGCGCGAACCCTCTGCAAGGCCGCTCCGGACAGCGCCTCCTGCCTGGAATTCTCCAAATATGAAAAGTACGCCGCTTTCGGGGCGCGGATGGAAGACGCTTTCAAACAGGGCGGCTCGTACGTCCTGGACGGCCGGGTCTTTAAGGACGAGGACGCGCAGGGCGCCTATTGTTCGCCGAGCGGCACGTCAGGCGGCTACCCTTACTGCACCCACTACTGGTTCGACGAGGGCGGGGCCGCCGGAAGCACCGTGCTGGGGGCTACCAACCCGGACGCCGACGCCGTCATCAGCCTCGTCCGGCCCACGCACCGGTGGGACAGCGCCTGGGAGCGGACCGTAAAGATCTGGAACGGGAAAGTGCTGCCGTATTACGCCGGCGGGGATTACCCCATGGCCTATTATTGGCTGGGCCGCGCCGCCCACCTGCTGGCCGATACCGGGGTTCCCCAGCACGTCATCCCCCACGCGGCCGTCAGCATGACCGAACTTAAGCACCGCTGCTACGAATTGCGGGTGAGGATGAAATACCCGGATTTCGCCCCTGCCCGGGACGCCAGGGAACCGGCCCCCGCCCCAAGCGATCCCTATACCCTGTTCACCGGGATGCGTTCGGCCAGCCGGGAGGCGGTGGGTTATAGCCCCTCCGCCAAAGAGGCTCCGGAGACCCTTACTCCCGAAAGATTAAAGCTTTTTGATGAATTGGCTGTCGCAGCCGAGGAGAACGGGGAGGGGACAAAGGCCTTTCTGGCCCCTATACTGGACCGCGCCTGCGGGGCGGTATTCGGGGAAGCCCTGAATAAAGAGGCTTCCGTCCTTGTGCCGCAGATCGCAGGGCGTACGGAGTCTTTTTTTGAGTATTTTTACAGCCGGGCGCCTTTTTTGCCGGGGGAACTGGCCGAAGCCGGGCCCGCCCCTGAGGTCGTTCGGCAAGGAGGGCCGGCTTCGGAGTAAAAACCTCCAGTCTTCGCTCCCGCCGCGGCGGTCATTTGCCTGCCGCTTTTCCCTGCCCTAAGGGCCCATATTTCTATGGGCCTTTTTTTAAGTCTTTGAGGGTACTCCGACCCTTTGAAACAAGCCATCCAGGCCGTATACTATAAGCATGATAAACAAAAAGCTTACCGTAGCACTCCTGGTTTCTTGTGCGCTTATCCCCCAGTTCTCCGCCGCTCAGACCGGCATGGAAGACTTGGCCGCGGCGGCCGGGGACTCCACAACTCTTTCCATCCCGGAACCTACGAAAGCCGCCCCCCAGGATTTCTCCGGCCCCGAACCGGTCTCTTATGCCGGCACCGCGGTCACCCTCTGGCACGCTCTCGGAACCCAGATAGCCGACCTCGGCTGGATCCCCGGCACCGGCGCCCCTTCCTTCGAAGAGGTGTCCGTGAGGGTCATAAAAGCTTCCAAGTCCGCTAACTTCCCCGCCCGCAAGGCCGGCCAGCCCTCCCTGTTCACCGACGCCGGCTTCATAGCCGAGTTCGAACAGGCCACCGGCGCCAAATTCGCTTCCGGCAACTATACCCGCTTCCTCATAGACGGCGAGCAGTCGTTCGCGGCCAAAGACGCCATGATCAAGGGCGCGAAGAAGAGCCTGCTGGTCTCCAGCTGGGCTTTCTACGACGACACCACCGGTTACGAAGCCGCCAGGATGCTGATAGCCAAGCACAAAGAGGGCGTGCAGGTGCAGGTCATGATCGACGACACGGTGGCTTCCAGCCACGGCAAGAAAGTCGTGAAAATGATGCAGGACGCCGGCGTCGAAGTCCTCCGCCACACCGACCTGGACCGCTCCGGCGACATCTGGCACGTGAAAGTGATGATAGCCGACGATAAGTACGCGATCGCCGGCGGCATGAATTTCGGCGACGTCTACTCCCATAAGGCCGGCACCGTCCTGTGGCGCGACACCGACGTCCTCTTCTCCGGCCCCGCGGTCGCCGAAGCCAAGGCCCTGATCGGGAACGAGTGGAACAAGCAGGTTTCCTCCAGGAAGCTCTCCTACAAATCCGTTGACGTGCGCGGCCCCCAGGGCGCCGATTACGACGGCGGCAATTCCCGCGTGGCCGTGGTCCTCCAGAACCCCCCGAAGACCTCCCCGATCCTGACCAGCATCATCAAGGCCATGTACGGCGCCACCCGCAACATCAATATCGAGAACGCCTACTTCGTGGCCATCCCGGCCGTTACCCAGGCCGTGCTCGAAGCCCGCGCCCGCGGCATCGAGGTCAACATCCTCACCAACTCCAAGGAGAGCATCGATTCCGAAGGCAAGCCGATAGTGGACGCGATGGCGAAGTGCCTGATCCCCCTGCAGCAGGCCGGCGTTAACATCTACCTCAAGCAGGGCAACGCCCAGACCCTTCACTCCAAGTTCATGACCGTGGACGGCGAGTTCGCCGACATCGGCTCCTATAACCTGCACCCCCGCGGCGAGCGCATCGACACCGAGGTCAACGTGAACATCCTCGACCGCGCCACCGTGGCCCAGCTGGACGCCGCTTACGCCAAAGACCTCGCGGCGGCCAAAAAAGTCACCGACCCGAAGCAGCTCGAGAGCAAGCCGGGCCTGGTCTCCCAGATCATGTCCACGTTCTTCTACGCGCAGCTGGACCAGTCCACCGGGATCACCGGGATCGAATACAAGGAATAAGCCTTTCAGCCCAGCGCGCGGAGGAAGCCGGGAAATGTTTCCCGGCTTCTTCTTTTTTTGAGGTTTTCCCTTGGTAAATACTTCCAAAAAACCTAAAATGTATATAATGCACAAAGATATGCAGGAGATACTTATTTCGGCCGCCGAGCTGGACGCCGGCGTGAAAAAACTGGGGGAGCGCATCTCCCGCGATTACGCGGGCCGCTGCGTCACCCTGGTGGGCGTGCTGAAAGGCTGCACCCTCTTCATGGCGGACCTGGCCCGGAGCATCTCGCTTGACACCCGGATGGATTTTATGATGCTGTCCTCCTATTCCGGGGCTCATTCCACCGGCGTGGTGCGCATCCTGCTCGACCTCAAGGAGAGCATAGAGGACTGCGACGTGCTGATCATCGAAGATATAGTGGATTCCGGGCTTACGATGGAATACATGCTGCAGAACCTCAAGACCCGCCGGCCCAGGTCGGTGGAGATCTGCACGCTGCTGGACAAGCCCAGCCGACGCAAGGCCAACGTGCCCATAAAATACTCCGGTTTCGCCATCGAGGACAAATTCGTGGTCGGGTACGGGCTGGATTATAACGGCCTGTACCGCAACCTGCCGTACGTCGGTGTGATGAAGCCGGAAGCGATAGAAGGAAAGGAAATATGCCGCTGAAAAAAAATTTAAGACAGCTTTTGTTCTGGTTCCTCGCGTTCACGCTTTTCGTGGCGGTCTACCAGAACATCAAAGGCGTGGAGAAAGAGCGCCAGATCCCCTATTCCGAATTCAAGGCCAAGCTGCGCGACAAGCAGATCTCCAAGGTCAGCGTGCGCCAGGACCTGATAAAGGGCGAGATGAAAGAAGGGGATAAGACCGTAATTTTCAAGACCATCCCCATGACCGACCCCAAGCTGATAGAGGACATGGAAGCCGCCGGCGTAGCCGACTTCAAGGCGGAGGCCGACCGCGGCTGGATCGCCGGGCTTATCCTCAACGTAGGCTGGATCCTGATCTTCGTCTTTATCTGGTGGTTCCTTTTCGTTCGCCAGGCCCAGATGGGCGGCAAGCAGGCGATGTCCTTCGGCAAGTCCAAGGCCAAGCAGCAGGACCTTAAGAAGCAGAAAGTCACGTTCAAGGACGTGGCGGGCTGCGACGAGACCAAGGAAGAATTGCGGGATATCGTTGATTACCTGAAGAACCCCAAGAAGTACCAGACGCTGGGCGGCGAGCTGCCCAAGGGCGTGCTGCTTTACGGCCCTCCCGGCACCGGCAAGACCCTGCTGGCGCGCGCGGTGGCGGGCGAAGCGGGCGTGCCTTTCTTCACCGCCTCGGGCTCCGAGTTCGTGGAGATGTTCGTCGGCGTCGGCGCCAGCCGCGTGCGCGACCTGTTCGAGCGCGCCAAGAAGAGCGCCCCGGCCATCATTTTCCTCGACGAGCTCGACGCCGTCGGCCGCTCCCGCTTCGCCGGCATCGGCGGCGGGCACGACGAGCGCGAGCAGACCCTCAACCAGATGCTGGTGGAGCTGGACGGCTTCGAATCCAAGGAAGGCATCATCCTGATCGGCGCCACCAACCGGCCCGACGTGCTGGATACCGCGCTGCTGCGGCCCGGCCGCTTCGACCGGCGCATCAACGTGCCGGTGCCCGACATCAAAGGGCGCCTCGAGATCCTGAACGTGCACGCCAGGAAGATCAAGCTTACCCCGGACACCGACATGTCCGTGATCGCCCGCCACACCCCCGGCTTCACCGGCGCGGACCTGGCCAATATCGTCAACGAGGCCGCGATCCTCGCCGCCAAGAAAGAGCAGAAATCCGTGGACCTGAAGGACCTGGAGGAGGGCATCGAGAAGATGATCGCCGGCCCCCAGCGCAAGTCCCGCATCATTTCCGAGAGCGAGAAGAGAGTGGTGGCCTACCACGAGGCCGGCCATACCGTGGTGGCGAAAACGCTGCCCGGCAGCGACCCCGTGCACAAGGTGACCATAATCCCGCGCGGGCCCGCGCTGGGCTACACCATGCAGATGCCGCTCGAGGATAAATATCTTACCTCCAAGTCCGAGATCCTGAACCGCGTTTGCGTGCTGCTGGGCGGCCGCGCCGCCGAAGAGATCGCCATAGGCGAGATCACCACCGGGGCGCACGACGACCTGACCAAGGTGACGTCCTATACGCAGAAAATGGTGATGGAATTCGGCATGAGCGAGAAGATCGGCCTGCAGTCCCTCAAGAAAGAGGAGTCCGAAGTTTTCCTCGGGCGCGACATCATGCGCCAGGCCGGCTACTCCAACGAGACCGCCCGCATCGTCGACGAAGAGGTGAAGCGGATCATCAACGAATGCTACGCCAAGGCCAAGGGCGCGCTTACGGAGAACCGCAAGGCGCTTGACGCCATCGCGCAGCGCCTGATAGAGAACGAAGTGGTGGACGCGCCCGAAATAGACGCCCTGATGGCCGCCGCCAAGGCGGCCTGAAACAGGACGGGGGGAATCGATGTACCTGCAGTACGTAAAAAATCTTATAGATATCGCGGCGGTGTATTACATCGTCTACCGCCTGATATTGCTGCTTAAGGGCACGCGCGCCATGCAGGTCATCTGGGGCGTCTTCATCCTGGCCGTCGTGACGGCCGTGGCGAAATCCGCGCACCTCGAAGCCACCGTCTGGCTGATGCAGCAGTTCTGGCTGGCCGGCATGTTCCTCCTTATCGTCGTGTTCCAGCCCGAGATCCGCTTCGCCCTGGCCAATATCGGCTCGAACCCGCTGGGCCGCATGATGGTGTCGCAGGAATACCGCTTTATCGGAGAGATGATGGAGGCCGTCCGCTCCGCCGCCGCCGAGAAAATGGGCATGCTGATCGTGCTCGAACAGGACATGGCGCTGCGCGACATCGTCGAGACCGGGGTGCGCATCAACGGCGAGGTCTCCAAAGAGCTGCTGCTTACCGTCTTCCATAATAAAACCTTGCTGCACGACGGCGCGGCCGTCATCGCCAACAACCGGCTGGTGGCCGCCGGCTGCATCCTGCCGCTTACCGAGCAGCAGGAGCTTTCCAAGATCCTCGGCATGAGGCACCGCGCCGCGCTGGGCCTGAGCGAAGTGGCCGACGCGATCATAATCATCGTTTCAGAGGAGACAGGCACGCTCTCGGTGGCGCGCAACGGGAAACTGCAGCAGGCCGTGGACCCCAAGGACCTCGAGGCCATGCTGTACCAGCTCTACCGCTCGAAAGCGGAGAAGACGCTGCTCAGGCGCGCCCCGCGCCAGGAGCCCCCGCCGGCTCCGCCGGCCGCGCCCGCGACCCCGCCGCCGGCCCCGCAGGCCTGATAACCATGAACATCCAGGAACTCTTCACCCGCAACTGGCAGATAAAAATTCTGTCCCTCATAATAGCCCTGCTTATCTGGTACTTCATTACCGGCGGGGCATAGACGGGCCTACCCGGCATAGGTCCAAAAACCTTTGTTTTCTTCCCTTTAGTCTCTTATTCTCTCCCCGCGTTTACGGCATAATATAGGCAGGAGAGAATAATGAACAAAAAAACCCTCGCTTTGGCTTCCCTGGTTTCCTTTATCCCCTTTCTTTCGCTTTCCGCTCTCGACCTCGGCCTGCCCGCGGCGCCTTCTTCCGTGGAAGTGCCGGCCGCCAGCCCCGCCGCCGCCGACGCCGACTCGCTCAACGCCGAGTACAACGAATTTTATTCAGCTCTCAAAGTCTACTCCAACGTGGCCTATGTCTCCCCCCAGGGCAGCCCCGAATTCATGGAGGCGGCCGCTTCCGGGCAGTACCTGCGCGGCAGGCTAGAGGCCCTGGCTTCCAGGATAAAGCGCGAGACCGGCGCGGATCACCGGGCCCCGGCGGATTCCAGGGGGAGGGGCGAGGTCTCCTACAGGGTTTTTGCCGAGCTTAACGACGCTTTCGGCTTTTACGGCGCGCCGGCGGAGCGGGAAGCTTCCCGCGGCGTCGTCATCAAGCAGGGGTACTGCCAGGTGAATTTCGTGAAGAACAACGTCCCCTTCCTCGTCCAGTCGGACAGCTTCCTCAAGAAGGGCGAGGTCATACTTACTTTCGACGACGGCCCCGGCCCGCTGACCGAGGAAGTCTCCGCTTCCATGAAGGAAGGCGGCGCTCCCTCGCTGTTCTTCGTTCTCGGCTCGAAGCTGGGCGAGCTCGGAAAAAGCCGGCTTAAGGCCGAGACCGCCGACGGCCATACCGTGGGCGTGCACGGCTACAACCACGCCACCGAATCCGGCAAACCTTTCACCGCGCTTTCCACGCAGGAAACCCTGAAGCAGCTCGGCGGCGTGAGCGCCTCCGTCACCGCCGCCGCCGGCAAGAAGCCCGGCTTCTTCCGCCCGCCTTACGGCATCATCTCGGTCGAGGCCCTGAAGGCCATAGATTCCGAACTCGGCCTGGTCCCGGTGGGCTGGACCATAGACACGCTCGACTGGTCCACCAAGGATCCGGACGAACTTTTTGAAAAGACCGTTTCCCTCATAAAACAGCGCGGCAAAGGCATAGTGCTGATGCACGACATCCATCCGCAGAGCCGGACGGCCTCCAAGCGCCTGGTGAAATGGCTGGCCGGGAACGGCTACAAGGTGGTTTCGCCCGAAAGGATGACTACGGCTTTCAGAGGGGAGTAAAAAGCCTCCCGCCCCGGAGGTTAACGGCGCCCCTGCGGGCGCCGCTTTTTTACGCTCATATTTACTAAAATCATTCTATGCCGGGAATCTCGATATACGCCCACCGGGGCGGAATGCTTAAAGCGCCGGAAAACACCGCGGCCGCTTTCAGGACGGCTTTTTCCGACGGGGCCGACGCCGTGGAATGCGACATCCGCCGCACGGCCGACGGGCAGTTCGTGGCCTTCCACGACGCGGACGCCTCCAGGGTCTGCGGCAGGGACTGGAAGATCTCCGGGACCTCCTGGGCGCATCTGAAAAGCCTCCGCGTGCACGGGAAAGAGCCCATCCCCCACCTGGACGACATCCTCAACCTCATGATACTCCGCCCGACGAAGGAATTCTTCTTCGAAATGGCGCTGGAAAAAGAATCGGACGCCGCCGATCTGGCCCTCCAGATAAAAAGGGCCGGCGTCCAGAACCGCGCCTTCCTGCTTTCTTTCTCCTTCAAAAGCGGTTTCCTCGCGGCGGCGCGGGAAGCCGTGCCCGGAGTAGGGCTGGCCGTCATGCCGCTTTTTCCCTCGAGGATGCTCACCACGGCCGTAAAAGCCGGCGCTTCGAAGGTCTGCGCCGGCTGGCTGGACTGGCCGCTCGCCAAGCAGCTCTTTTACTTCGGCGCCGCGGCTTACGATTTCAGAAAGCAGGCGGAGGAGGCCGCGGAGGCCGGGATAGAGATCTCCGCCGGCATCGCCAACCACCCGCGCGACGTGCGCCGCCTGGCCGAACTGGGCGCGAAAGCGGTCTGGACGGACGACGTCCCCATGGCGCTTAAATACATTTAACTTATGACCATAACCGAACTTGCACAGGTTTCAAGATATTTCAAATTCCTCTCCGAGGTGGAGAACGGCATAGCCAGATTTTACCAGGTCTGCAGCGGGTACTGGCCCGAGGAAGAGATCTGGGCCGGCCTGGCCCGGGAGGAAAAGGTGCACGCTGAATCCGTGCTGGCCATGCTTGCCGCAGTGGAGGCGGCTCCGGAGAAATTCACGCTGCTCAAGCCGCTCGTAATGAGGCCGCTCGAACTTTTTATGGAAGGGCTGCGGACGGACGAGGCCAAGGTCCGGTCCGGCGCCTACAAAAAGATCAACGCAATGGCGGTATCCCGCGATATCGAACATTCGCTCATCGAGTCCCGCTATGACAATCTCCTGGAAAGCCGGGACGCGGTCTATAATACGTACGTCCGCGGCATGATCGAAGATACCCGCAGGCACGGGGCGGCTTTCTCCTCGCGCCTGGCGACGCTGGGGATCATAAAGTGAAGCTATGCCGATAAAGATCACCGCGATAAACGGCGGCTACAGGCGCGGCGGGATCATCGACCAGGCCGTGGACGCGGCCGTCGAAGCGGCCAGGGCCGGCGGAGCGGAAGTAAACGTTATAAGGCTTTCGGAAAAGCGTGTCGAGTTCTGCACGAACTGCCGGGCCTGCACGCAGGTTCCCGGCACGGAACGCGGCGCCTGTGTGCTGACGGACGAAACGGCCGCTATTCTTGACGGGATAGAGGCCTCGGACGGGCTGATCCTCGCCGCGCCGGTGAATTTTTTCAACATAAACGCGCTCACGCGGAGGTTCCTCGAAAGGCTGACCCCGTACGCGTACTGGCCCTGGGGCGCGGTCGCGCCGGTCACGCGCGTGAAGGACAGGGGGATAAAGGCCGTGGTCATCACTTCCTCCGCCATGCCTTCGCTGCCCGGCAGGGTCGCGACGGGAGCGGTGCGCGCGCTCAAGGTCCTGGCCTCTACGGCGGGCGCCAAGACCGTCGGCACGCTCTTCATCGGCTTGGCCGCTGCGTCGGAGAAGCCCGTTCTTTCCGCCTGGGACAAGCGCCTTGCGGAAGCTTTGGGGCGCAAACTTTTAAGAGGCGGTCACAGGAATGTTTAAAAAAATACTGCTGGTGGACGACGACAAACTGGTGCTGAACTCTACCAGGCGCTACCTCGAGGACCGGGGCTTCAACGTGGCGGCGGCCGACAACGGCGCCGGCGCCGTGGCCATGGCCCGCGAGTCCAGACCCGACCTGGTCATAACCGACGTGGAGATGAAGGGCCTGGACGGCTTCGCGCTTTGCCGGGCGATAAAGGAAACCGAGGGCTTCGAAGGGGTGCCGGTGATCATCGTTTCGGGCCGCAAGATCAGCGAAGACGACATCCTGGCCGGCTACAACAGGGGGGCGGACGATTATATCCTTAAGCCTTTTTCCTTCCCCGTGCTGCTGGCCAAGATCAAGGCCGTGATGAAGCGCTACGAGGGCGTGGCGGAGAAGACGGAGAAGATCAAAAAGCTGGGCATGGTTATAGACCCTTCCGGGCGGACCGTGACCGTGAAAAATTCCGTAGTGAATCTTACGCGCAAAGAGTTCGACCTGCTGATGGCGCTGATAACGGAAGAGGGCCGCCTGCTGGGGATCCCGTACCTGCTGGAGACGGTCTGGGGCTACGACCCGGCCAGCTATAACGACCCGCATACGGTGGGCGTGCACGTTTCCTCCCTGCGCAAGAAGCTGGGCGCCGACATCGGCGCGCACATCACCAGCGTGACCGGCCACGGCTACAAATTCGAATAGGGAAATGGGGACAGGCTACTTTTTCAATATCCTCTGTAAGGAAAAAGTAGCCTGTCCCCATTTCCCCGGATTTGACCGAAATTTGATGATTTTTTGGGTTTTACCGTAACTCCCTCCTGTAGAGTATTATTGTGGAAAGGAGGGGTTATGAAAGGGTTGAACTCGCCGCTTCAAGTAACCTTCGCAGTAGTTTTCGCGCTGGTGCTTGGCGCCCCTCCTTCCTCCGCCGCCGACGACGTTTACAAAAAGATGGCGAACGACTTCGCCAAATACTCCACCAGCAAAAAGGTCAGGAACATAACCATCGTGGGCTTCGTGCGCAAGGCCAGGACCTCGCGCGAGGAGAGCGAATATTTTTCGGAGAAGCTGATGTCCTGCCTGGTGGCTTCGGGCAAGGTGAACCTGCTCGAGCGGTCGCAGCTGGACAAGGTGCTGGAGGAGCGCAGGCTGTCGGCTTCCGGCGTGGCCGAAGAGGGGGAAGGGGGCAGGAAAAAGATAGACCCCAGCGACGCGATAATAGTCGGGACCATTTTCGGCACCAAGGAACACCTTAAAATAATAGCCAAGATGATAGACCCGCTCACCGGCGCGGTGCTGCATACCGTGGAGGGGCAGACCGAGCGGCAGTGGGAGATCATCCCCGACCAGGACGGCTTTCAATTCGACGTCCCGGACCTGAAGGTGATCGCCGAGATGTTCGCCGAAGAGGACCTTAGGCCGGAACTGTCCGACTTCCGCGACGCTCCCGCCAGCTACAACACCGAAACCTGCAACGCCCGCCGCGCCCGCCTGGCCTCGATGCAGAGCGCGGCCCTCGAAGCCAAGGCGAAGTACTGGGCGCTGCAGATGCGGGACCCCAACTTCAAAAGCGCGAAGCTTACCCGCAATCCCGGCGGGGAGATAAAGGATAACGAGGAGAGGAAGAAATTCTACGCCATGCTGGGCGCCTTTCACCGCTCCCCGGAGCTCCCGAAGCTCTCCGTCCCGGAGATGAACGCCGTGATCTCTACGATGGACGAGGAGTCGAAGATCTCCGACGAATGCGGGCTGCACTGAGAAGGCGGAGCGGGCGGGGGGTTAAAAACCGGCGACTTTTTCCAGCAGGTCCCTGATCTCGTCGATGCCGAAGGGCTTTATCAGGAAGCCCTCCAGTTCCACGCCCGGGACGATGGGCGTCGTGATGTTGGAGACGGAGCCGGTGATGGCGATGATCTTCATGGCCGGCAGCAGGGCGCGGATCCGCTTTATCACTTCTTCCCCGCGCATATCCGGCATTTTCAGGTCGCAGATCACCGCGTCGAAATTCTCCTGCCCCACCAGGAGCAGCGCGGCGGCGCCGTTGGCCGCCTCGCTTATTTCCCAGCCGCGGCTGGCCAGCGCCCGGCGCACGTAATTACGGACCAGGTCTTCGTCGTCAACTATCAGGACCTTTTTGTTCATATCAGACCGGCAGGCTTATCGTGAAGGTCGAGCCCCCGTCGGGCCTGTTGTACGCTTTTATCGTCCCGTTATGCCTGTTGATGATGCCCAGGCAGACCGAAAGCCCCAGGCCCGTCCCTTTCCCGACCGGCTTGGTCGTGAAGAAGGGATCGAAGACCCTGTCGAGGATCTCCGGCTTTATCCCGGCCCCGGTGTCGGAGACCGTGCCCATGATGTATTCTTTCCCCGAGGGGTCCTTCAGGAGGCTGGTCCCCACCGTAAGCTCGCCGCCGTCGGGCATGGCGTCGCGCGCGTTGGTGAAAAGGTTGAGGAAAACCTGCATCAGCTGCTGCGCGTCCCCGTTTATCATCGGAAGGCCCTGCGCGAACTGGCGGTTTATCCGCACGCTCTTCAGCTCCATCTGCCGGGCGCAGAGCGTCATGGTCTCTTCTATGACCTCGTTGACGCTTACGGGCTCGACGTGCGTTTTTTCCTGCCTGGCGAAGGAAAGCAGGGAGACTATGATCTTCTTGCAGCGGAAGACGGCTTTCTCTATGTCTTTCAGGTCGGTATAGGTCTGGGTCTCCGGCTTGGTGTTTTCCAGGACCAGCTGGGTGAGCCCGAGTATGCCGGAGAGCGGGTTGTTTATCTCGTGCGCCAGGCCGCCGGCCAGCTGGCCGAGCGCGGACATCTTCTCCGCCTGGATCAGCTGCGACTGGGTTTCCTGCAGCTGGCGGTAGAGGTTCGAGTTCCTGAGCGCCAGGTTCACCAGCGAGCCGAAGATCTTCGCCCGCTGCAGGTCGTCCTCGGTGAAAGGCTCGTTCTCCTGCATGCGGTTTATGTTGATCAGCCCGGCGGGCCTGTTGTTCTCCATGAGCGGCAGGAACAAAGCGAATTTGATCCCGTCGATGCCGCGCAGGTCGGCGAAAGACCTGTCTTTGGAGGGCTCGTCCACCAGCAGGAGCGACCTGGCCCCGCCGTCCAGGCGCCCCATTATCCTGCCGCAGAGGGCCAGCCTGGAGTTAAGGGCCGCTTCGTCGTCCAGGCCTTCCGAGACGGCCACCCTGAGCCGCCCGTCGTTGTCCGGCAGCACCAGCAGCGATTCCTCCGCCTTGAGGATGCGGGTCACGGAGTCGATGGTGACGCGCAGCAGCTCCTCGGGTTTTATGGTCGAGAAAATGGCCTTGGTGATATCGTTGAACTTGCGCTTCTCGAGCGCCTTGCCCACCACGGCGAGCAGTTCCTTTATCTCGAAGGGCTTGTGCAGGTAGTCGAAGGCGCCCTTGCGCATGCTCTGGATGGCCGTGCCCATGGTGCCGTGGCCGGTCGCGATTATGACCTCGATCTCGGGATCGATCTTTTTCATCTCGCCGAGGGCCGTGATGCCGTCCATGCCGGGCATCTGGATATCGGTGATGGCGAGGTCGAATTTCTCTTCGCCCACTTTCTTCACGCCCTGCTCGCCGTCATAGGCCACGGAAACCAGGTAGCCGTGCGTCGTCAGCGCGGCCGAGATCATTTCCGCTATCTGCGGTTCGTCGTCCACCACGAGTATCCTGGCTTTATTGGTCATAAAGGTCCTGTCGGAAGCTGTAAATGGGGGATGGGTAAAAAGTGAAAAAAACCAGGATTGGACTACGCTATCCTGCGTGACTACGGACACCGCGCCTTTTTTCCGAGGAAAAAATGGCGGAGCTTCACTATCAAAGTTCGAGCCTACTTCGCGCAACATCCCGAGGAAACACTGTAAATACCGCTTTCGACCCGTTTTAGCGAAGGAGTCCCGATCTTATCCGCGAGATGCCGCACGGTCGGCCACTTCGCGGCCGCCCATGCTTGCCGCTAGGTAGTGGGTTCGCAGGGCGGCGGCACTAACGCGCCTTGCACCTGCTCCCAAGGAGGTCTGCATCTTACAACAACCTCCTTTTGCGCGGCCGGCCGGCCCAATAAACGTGGGCCTTGGCCCGGCCGCTCCCGTCCGCCTTCGGCGTCCGTACAACGCAGAAATTAATTTCCCGCGCGCACTGCAAAGAACTGAATTTATTATATACAGATTCTGCCCGCGCTCGCCAGTGGCTTCTGCTGAAGCCACTCGCGGCGCGGGCCTGTTCCTGATAATGTTAAACGGCATTTATGCCGGTGGCCCCGTAATAATAAAAAACCACCCCGGCGTCCGCCGCTGCGGCCGCCGCGGTGGTCTTTTCTGTGATTTATTTGTAGCCACCGGCGGGGAGCAGAAACTGGGAAGACCATAAGGAGAGGCCAGGCCGGTCGCGGCTTGCCGCGAGATGGCCGCCGCACCCGGCCTGGCCTGCCTCATCTGCCCCCGCCCAATTATGGTACAGCATAATAACCCACCCATTAATGTTTTCTTCAATATCCTGTGTGCAGTGGTCTCTCACTTGACATAGTAAGTGTTACTTAATGCTACTTGACTTTACTTTGCCCCCATGATATCATGTTTTCATGAAGCCACTTCAAAATTCCGACCTTTTAAGTTTGCAGAAGAATATTAAGACCGCCTACGAGGAATCCGTCAGGGAAAACTGCAAGGAAGTGAAAGATTTGCTTTTTGACTGTCTCCTCATCTTGTCGAAGTTGGGCAACGTTGCGGAGACACCAAAAACTAAAAAACATAAGTGGACCAGTGATGATGAGGTAATTGGATTTTATCTCGCAAACAAATACAGTGATACTTCAAGTTTCAGAAGCGATCAGTTCGCCAAAAGACTGATAAAAACCCGGCCTACGATTTCACTAGGCTCATTGCAAATGTTAATCCAAAACTTTTACCACCTAATGGGAAAAGACAAGGGCCTGGGTTCTGCGAGTAGATTAGCCAAGGAAATCCACGAGAAGCACAGGAATCAGTCGTTAACGAAGTTGCACAACCTGGCTGAGGTTGCGCTGCGAAGATTGGAAGGTAAATAGCACTTAGGGTTTCTATTATTAGGGGGCTTACCAAATGAGAATTATTCTTTCCGTGATTTTTATCGTCGCGCCAATCAGTCTTTACGCACAAAGCGTAAAAGTCCCCACTGCCGCTCAGAAGCAAACTGTTGCGACAGCAGACGCTCCTAGGAAAAATGATCCCTACCAGATAATAGCCGCAGAGTTGCTTAAGGGGTGTGATGGTGGTGATAAAAAAGTGGCGGTTGCCGGTTTCGCATATTCCGATGGTCGAGACTCCCGCGATGGTGGCGTAGTAGCCGAAAGGATAACCACTGAATTGGTTAAATCCAGAAAGGTAAAGATAATCGAGCGAAAGCAGATAAGCAAGGTTTTTGAGGAATTAAAATTTCAGCGTTCTGGGGCAATCGATTCTGGCTCGGTAAAAGAGATAGGCAAAATGCTTGGCGCGGACCTAGTGGTCGTTGGAACACTGGTCGAACTTCCCAATAAGCAAATAGAGCTAAATGCGCGCGTTGTTGGAATTGAATCCGGGGAAATACTTTCTGCGGCCACGGGATTAATAAAAAAAGACTGGCTAGAGGAATATAAGAAGCTTCTCGTCGCAGAAACTAAGATTATTGAGGAAGTTTCCAAGAAACCCGAGACGATGCCGAAAGCTGATAAGAGTAGCGGTCTAACAGCGGCCAATAAATATTATGAGCGAGGCGTAACGAATAGCGATTTAAAGGAATTTGATAAAGCCATCGCAGACTTCGGTATCGCAATAGCACTATATCCGACCCACACCGAAGCGTATTTCAATCGGGCGATGATATACAGCAACAAGGGTGAAACTGAGAAGGCGATTGCTGATTTTGAAAAACTGCGAGAGATTACGCCGACTTATTGGAAAGCCTATTTCGGTCTGGGCTGCCTTTATGGTGGAAAGGGCAACTTTGACAAGGCTATTGAGAATTTCAATGTGGCAGTAGAGTTAAATCAGGAAGCTGCTTTGGTCTATAGCTTCCGCGGGTTCACGTATTCCGCAAAAGGCGAGTATGATAAAGCAATCGCGGATTATAACAGAGTTTTAGAAATTGACCCGCAATACCCTGGAGCGTATCGCGATCGTGGCGATGCGTACTCCAGCAAGGGAGACTATGGCGCGGCGATTGAGGATTATTCCGCAGCGATAGTTATAAATCCCGCTGATGTGAATTGCTATATGTCCAGAGGATTAGCCTATCGTGCAATGGGAGCGCGTGACAAGGCCGTAGAGGATTACAAAAAAGTTCTCGATATCGCCCCTTCTGTTGTCCACACCTACGCAAAGCGCGCTGTTATTCTTGACCAGCAAGGAGAGTACGATAAGGCTATAAAGATTTATTCCGAAGCAATCGATATTCTATCAGTGAAAGAGGGGCTTAAGTGGCCGTGGTTTTACTATAGCCGCGGGACCTCTTATGCGCATAAAAAAGAATTTGCCAGGGCAATCGTAGATATGACAATGGCGTTGGAAATAGACCCGGCGATGATTGAGGGTTATTTCATGCGCGGGTTGTATTACAAACTACAGGAGAACTATCAGCAGGCGATAAATGATTATTCCAAAATCATTGAAATAGCCCCGGACGATGCCGAAGCCTACTATCATCGGGGCAACGCGTATAATTCCCAAAAGGAATATAAGGAAGCAATCGGAGATTACACGAGCGCAATAGAAATAGATCCAAGCCGGTCTGCGCAATATTTTGAGAGGCATTATCCATGGTTAGGGCCAATGACACAAAAAGCGATTGGGAAATACTATCTGGCCCGTGCACAGGCATATTCATACATAAGCAAGTCCGATAAGGCCATGTCCGACGCTTATCAGGCAATGAAATTAGACCCCGAGCTTGAGGCCCAAGCGAAAAGCACAATTGAGTATGCTGCAAAGTGGCGGTAACCAAATGATTAACAAATCAGATGCCATTCGGCTTATCGCAATGGGGCAGACTAGTTGCGATGTTAACAAGGAGAATTCATTCTTTGCAAATATTAATAAACGCAAAGAGGTCTGGTGGATTGGAGTTCCCGAGAGCAAGATTAAGCCAGGGAGGAAAGGGAAGTTGAACTTCTTGCTTTTAGATTGCCGCAATCAACAGTTACATCACCTTAGTGTCCCGATAGCGTTCTTTCAAAGCAACAGGTTGAGGCTGGCAGAAAAGGATGGCCGCGACACGATAAGCCTAGAGCTTTCAGCCAACTCACAAAAACTGTACAAGGACGTTAGGCCGAAAGCTGCCGGTGTTGATTTTAAAAGGTATCTACGCCGCTCTGTGAATGTTTCAAGTGACAATGTTCCCGCCTCTGTGAAAAAAGGCGGGGCTTATCAGAAACGCCGTCGGAATCAGCGAAAAGAAGAGATCATTAAATCCAAGGGCGGTGCCTGTTCCAAATGCGGCTATAGTAAATCGGCGTCCGCATTAGTATTTCATCATAGGAATGAAAAGGCAAAAGCGTTCAATATTTCCGGTCAGAATCTAAATAAATACTCCTGGGAACTGCTACTTAAGGAAGCGAAGAAGTGTGATTTGTTATGCGCCAATTGTCATGCAGAAGTGCATGATAAAGAGGGATGGATACACGAAGACGGAAAGAGGACCGTAAAAACTTCTCGGATTATTTGAAACAGCGGGGAATTGATGCGCGCGGGAAATTAATTTCTGCGTTGTACGGACGCCGAAGGCGGACGGGAGCGGCCGGGCCAAGGCCCACGTTTATTGGGCCGGCCGGCCGCGCA
>Ga0208789_1000184_pt1 | contig 79219 bp, 61 predicted proteins | sample Methanotroph_Enr_FD_187368 | JGI IMG/M metagenome (GOLD analysis project Ga0208789, IMG submission 187368) | Enriched soil microbial communities from Old Woman Creek wetland in Ohio, USA - Methanotroph_Enrichment_5 (SPAdes) (version 2) | ecosystem: Environmental > Terrestrial > Soil > Wetlands... | reverse complement strand
TGGCTACGACTTGTTCAAAATCAATTGTTTCGTTGTCCATAATTGTACCCTTTTATTGGTTTGTATGCCCGAAGGTACAATATTTTCATCATCTTTGGTGAACGCGAGCGGTCATGTAGGTTTCATATTGATATCTTATCTGTGGTGAGTGATTAATGTAAGTTGTTAGGAATACTTTATATACATGTTTGCTTGTATAAAATTATTTGTTAACTTTGCACCTTGAAATATAGCAATATTTGATTACTGTAAATTTATAATCAAAACGATATGAATAGTTTAAGAATAATAATCGTTAATGTCTTGTTCGTGTTGGCAACAAGCTTCTCGTTTGCTCAAACAAATGTTAGTGGAGCCTATTTTGCAAATACAAACTGGTCGCTTTCAGGAAGCCCTTATAACGTGACAGGCGATGTTCAAATTCCAGCAGGTGTAACATTCTCAATCGAGCCCGGAGTTCAGATTAATTTTTCCGGTGATTATCAAATCCTTGTTAAAGGGATGATGATTGCAAATGGAACTGCAGCAGCTCCTATTACATTCAAAGGAACTTCCTCAGGTAGAGCGATGTTATTATTCAGAAGCACTAACTTGACTAATTCTCAAATGTCATATGTAAAGTTTATAGGGCCCAAGGATGCTTTTCAACTGGAAGATGAGTCCGAATTTAGTCAAAGTGCCACAAAAATGACTGGAGTTTTGAACGTGAATACAGTAGAACTGACAAACACAACTGTGAAAACCAAGGGATATGCAACCACAGCTTCATTGGTGATAAATAATGCTACAGTTTTATCTTCGTTAGTTAAAGGTGTTTATCCAAGAAGCGAACCGATTACATTAAATAATAGTAACATATCGAATTCGACAATAAACTCAGATGCTTACAATGCCGGAATAACGCTTAAAAACTCAAGCGCTACAAATACTCATTTCCCGATTGGATGTTGTGGTGCTAACATTAATATTATATCCTCAACAATATCTTCGTCATTTTTTGAAGCTGGTATGGGATCTCCGGTAGACGGCCCATTAAAAATCTCCGGAAGTTCACTTATCAATACTACTGTGTTGTTGCCTTCAGCAAGAGTAGAAATTACAGGTAGTACTATAACGTATGATAACTTATTTAATGGGCTGGTGTTTGGATACGGAGAAATTAATTCTTCTACAATTACTGGTAATGGAGCAGGCAAAGCAGTGATAGTAGGTTCTTATGGTTATAATTCAACCGGAGCTACTCTAATTAAGAATACGACAATAAAAAATGCTGAAATAGCATTAACCATAAATGGTTCATCTAGTTGTGTTGTTGACAGTTCTTTTTTTGAAAATAACACAAAGTATAATATTCAGAATCTAAGTCCTACAAGCATCACCGCAAAAAACAATTGGTGGGGAACGACAAATTCAAACGAAATATCCTATAAAATTTACGATTACTTTGACAATATTAATTCTGGAATTGTTGATTTTTCAAACAGTGGAACTTCAAATTCATTTTCAATCGTTTTGCAGCAAAATGCAGGTGGAACTGTAAAACAAAGTAATGTTACACTGGCAAATGGGTCTACAGTTACAGCACAAGCTGGTTCGACAAAGATATTTACAATTACTCCCAATGCCGGTTATGAAATTGCTACACTCAGTTTTAAAGGAACTGATGTTAAATCGCAGCTAATCAGCAGTCAATATACTACCCCGGTGATAAATTCAAATGGCACATTAAGTGTTACATTCAATAAGATTCAATATCGTTTGTCAGTTAAGGCCGGTGATAGTGGTGCATTTAGTCTTTTATGTGATTATGGATCAACACCTTCGTTTGATATTTCTGCCCCAGATGGAATGAAAATAATTTCTGTATCTTTTAATGGTGCTAATGTTATCAATTCGGTAGCTAATGGTATTTATACAGTGCCGTCAATCACAGAAAATTCATCGCTTATAGTGACTTATGGAGCAATTTCAACTCAATTAAACGAAGCATCTGGAGCTAATATTAAAGTATATGCTGCAAAATCAAAAATTATTATTGAAGGTTCGGAAAAAGGTGAATCCATAAAATTATTCACGCTTCTTGGTAAACAACTGGTGCAGATACAGTCTGAAGGTGAGAAAATCGAAATTCCAGTACAAGAGAGCGCAGTTTATATTGTAAAAACGGCAACGAAGACATTTAAAATAGTGTTGTAATAAGCAGATTAAGTGTTTATTGAAATATAATTGAACAAAAGGAAAGCTTTGCTTTCCTTTTGTTGTTTTTTTAAACGTACTTTTTTTGAAAAATACATATCTTTGTCATTCATCGATACTTAAAAGCTCAGAATTATGTCCAGATATATTAAAAAGAAAAAAGAACATATTGGTTTGTCACCTTATGCACTGGTTTTTCGGGGTCAAAAGAAGACCGAAAAAAGCGTGTTGTACGGCATGAGTTTCGACATGGAAGGAGTGAGTGAGTTTGAAGTGAAAACTTCGGAACAACTGAATTCGCTAAAAAGACGTGACAAGATTAACTGGTTGAATCTTTATGGGCTTGATAACGTGGATGTTATGGAGCAAATATCGGTTGCGTTCAAGTTGGAAAATAATATTTTGTCGGACGTAATGAACCCTGCCACTCCACCGAAAGTGCAGGAACTTGATAATGGTATTTTTATAACCATTAAAATGCTTCAATACGATGAGCATAACGAAAATCTGTTGGTCGAAAACCTGAGTTTGATTGTTGGGAATCATACGCTTATTTCATTTCAGGAGCAATCCATCCATGCGTTTGAACCCATACGCGAACGAATTCGCAAGCACAAGAACAAAATCCGCATTTCAGGTCACGATTACCTGGCTTTTGCTTTGCTTGATGTGGTTGTGGATAATTATATTTATATTATTGGCCTACTCGGCGATAAAATTGAAATCATGGAGGAAGAAATGACCAGAGATCCGAAAAAGGAAATGCTCGAAAGCATAAATACCTACAAACGCGAGTTGAATTTCCTGCGGAAACACATTAAGCCCGCCCGCGAAATGATTTTGAGTCTCGTCAAAATGGAATCGGAATTTATTCACGAAGAAAATCACATTCACTTCCGGGAATTGCAAAATAATATCAATGAAGCCTCCGAGCTATCAGATAGTTACCGGGAAATTTTATACGACCAATTGAATATTTACCATTCATCCATGAGTACCAAGCTGAATGACATTATGCGTGTACTCACCGTTATTTCAGTCATTTTTATTCCCATTACTTTTATAGTAGGCGTTTACGGAACCAATTTTGATTATTTGCCCGAATTGCACTGGCACTACGGTTATTATATTATGTGGGGAACAATGTTACTTACTATTTTGGGGATGATTTGGTATTTTAAACGTAAAAAATGGTTTTGATTATTAGAACTTTCCTTGTTTTAAAACACATTTAAGCTGGAAGAACTGAACGAATCTACAGCTAATTTGTTATAAAAAAACACTTTCGGCCAATTAGTTGGTTTGTCTTATTGGTGGAAAGTGTTTTGATGAGCGTAATTTATAGTATATGTAATTTGTAATTTAATGGAAGAAATAAAAAAAACGGTTAAGAAAAGTACTGTAGAGAATCAGATTCTGGTTATCTATGGATCTAATGGAGACCTTGCCAAGCGCAAACTTTTGCCCGCCATTTTTCAACTTTATCTTGATAATTTGCTGCCTGAACGTTTTGCGGTAGTTGGTGCCGGAAGCCAGGAAAAAACAGAGGAAGAAAACCGGAATGATGTGCGGTTTTCTATGCTCGAATTTGCCACGGAAGGTGCTGCTGAAAATCCGGACAGGCTCGAAACTTTTCTGGAGTCGGTTTATTATCAAAAAGTTCATAACCAAACGGAGGAAGACTTTGGTAAATTGAAAAAATATATTGATAAACTTTCAAAGAAGCTTGATATTCCTCATAATATCATTTATTATTTCTCCATTCCGCCATTCTTGTACGAAGTTGTGGCGGCTCATATGGTAAAATATGGCCTCAATACCGAAAATGATGGCTGGAAACGGATTATTGTAGAGAAACCTTTCGGGTACAGTTATGATACAGCCATCGACCTGGATAAGAAACTGCGCAGCGGTTTCAATGAAGACCAGATTTATCGTATCGACCATTATCTGGGAAAAGAAACCGTTCAGAATATAATGGTTACGCGTTTTTCCAACGGTTTTTTCGAGCCCATTTGGAATCGTAAATACGTGGACAGGATTGAAATTACTGCATCCGAAAAAATTGGTGTTGGCGATCGTGGCGGATATTACGATACATCGGGTGCCATGCGCGATATGATTCAAAATCATTTGTTGCAGGTATTGGCTGTTGTGGCTATGGAACCGCCGGCTATTTTCGATTCGGAATCCATTCGTAATGAAAGTGTGAAGGTAATGCAGGCCCTGCGGCCAATAAAACCCAACGAGGTTGCTGATAATGTGGTGCGCGGTCAATATATCGAAACCATGGTCGACGATCAAATCCGCAAGGGTTACCGGCAGGAAAAGGGAGTTGCTCCAAGTTCTAAAACCGAGACTTTTGTGGCCATGCGTGTATTTGTGGATAATTGGCGTTGGGGTGATGTGCCGTTTTATATACGTACCGGGAAACAATTGCCGGATCGTGTTACCGAAGTGGTTATTCACCTGAAACCGGCGCCGCATCAGCTTTTCAAACAACGGTGCGTGGCTCAGTCCACCAATATGATTATTCTTCGTATTCATCCTGATGCCGGTGTAGCGGTCGATTTTGGGATGAAAATTCCCGGGGCAGGTTACAAAGTGCAGAATGTGAACATGGCTTTTCATTATTCCGATCTGGCATCCAATAAAATATCCGAGGCTTACGAGCGTTTATTGTTGGATTGCATGATTGGCGATTCTACGCTTTATGCCCGTGCCGATGCAGTGAAAGCCAGTTGGAAATTTGTTGATCCTATTTTGGAAGCTTGGAAAAACAATCGCGAAATTCCGTTATATTTTTACGAATGCAATACCTGGGGGCCAAAGGAAGCAAATGCTCTGTTTGGTAATCCTGAATTGAAATGGCGTGCACCGTTCAAAAAATTTAAGACTGATTAAATCTGTCATATCTGTAGGGACAGGTCGCGACCTGTCCCTACATGAAAATATAAATTATTATGAATCCGAATCTTCACATATTCGAAACCACTGAAGAAACAGCTCATGCTGTGGCTGAAATTATTTTGGCGAAGGCGAAAGAAAAGAACAAAAAATCGCTTCCGTTCAATATCGCTTTGTCCGGCGGAAGCACTCCTAAATTGCTATTCACTATGCTGGTAAACGAGTATGCTGACCAAATGCCGTGGCATATTCTTCGTCTGTTTTGGGTAGACGAACGCTGCGTGCCACCAACACATGCTGAGAGTAATTTTGGAATGACTTACAACAGTCTGTTGAAACATGTCTCCATCCACGATTACAATATTTTTCGCATGCTTGGCGAAGCTGATCCCGAGAAAGAAGCAAAGCGTTATGAAGGATTGCTTGATACACAATTAGTAAAGAAAAACGGGATTCCGCAATTTGATTTAATTTTGCTCGGAATGGGCGATGACGGTCATACGGCATCTATTTTCCCCGATAATATGGGTTTGTTGCATGCCGAACAAACTGTGGCTGTAGCGGTACATCCTACAAGTGGGCAGAAAAGAATTACACTTACTGGAGCAGTAATAAATCATGCCGAACAAATTATTTTTCTGATTACAGGCCTAGCCAAATCAACTGTTTTGCGACAAATTTTCAAACGTGAACCGGATTTTAAAAATTATCCTGCTTCCTACATTCATTCCCATTGCGGTGCAGCAGCTTTTTACCTGGATAAAGCTGCTGCAAATGAGCTTTAGCATGACTTTACGCGAACATTTAAATAAATTCTACCTCCAATACAATATACCTGAAAATGGCGGAGTCGATGATAAGACATTCGAGGTGCCGCTTCCGGTTTTTACGCTTACGCTTCCTAATTTCTCCTGGCGGAAGAGGATGTTGTATATCCATGATTTGGAGCACATTCTGAATGAACAGGATACAACCTGGGAGGGTGAAATTTTTATCGCTTCGTGGGAAGTTTCTACCGGATATTACAAAAATTTTCCCATTATTATTTTTCCACTCTGGACGATGGGCTGGGGTTTTTGGAAACATCCGTCGGTTGTATTGCGTGGCTTTAGTAAAGGATTTGCCGACAAAGGGATTGTTCGTTTAAACATGGAACAGGAAAAATTGCTGGAACTTGAATTGCTTAAACTTCAAAAACTTACGTTGAATAAACGTGCAAACCGTTCTAAAATCAGTTACTACTTCAGGCTTTTGGGTTGGTGGCTTCTCAGCCAATTGGTTTTCTTATCACCACTAATTGCCTTCATAAGTTTAATTGCAATTCTTCTTTGATTCTAATAAAACAACATATATGAGAACATGGATTTACACGATCATTTTGACTGTTTTGCTTGTTGGTTGTCGCAAGGAAGAATCCAACCGGAAGGAAGAATCTAAGAATAACAATACTGCCATTGAGCCACCTAAAAGTGCTGTGCAAGTAGAATTACCAAAGCCTGCAATTTCTCAGAAAATTGACAGCATTGACAAGTCAAATACGGAAAGTATAGAAACATCGGGCAACAACATTACATTGGCCTATGTTTATTCCAAAGATAGTTCGATTACTTTGGTGGCGAACATTCGGGCTGACTATCGTATTTTTGGTTATGCAAAACCCAGTGTAAAATCCGAAAAGCTTCTTCTTTTATCAATATACACGTCTGATGTAGAGGGGAATCCGTTTCGTTGCAAATTGGGCGCTTATTATGAAACTTCCGATATGAAAAATCTTGATTTGAAATACAAAGAAACCTCCTGCGACTTTATCAAAGCTGTGGCCATTGACAATAGGAAGAAAGAAACTTTAGTCTATTTTGAGAAAAAATGGATTGAGTTTGAATGACAGATTTCCAATTCATATGCTTTACTGTTTTTTTTATTCCATTTTATCCTGACTATTAAAATAATTGGTTAATTTTGAACTCGTTTTAAACCAATTAAAGAATCTGATGATTAAAATCAATTTTACCGCACTAATTCTATTTTTTGTATCAACTCTGTCAGCACAAATTAACTCCAAAGATTCCACTGTTCAGGTAATTGGATATTGGGATTTGCATGAAAAACAGACCTATAAAATCTCGGAAGAAAGTTATCAGGTTTTAAATGCGAAGGATACTGTAAAACGGGAACTGTACACATACATTGCTGATATAGTGGTGACTGACTCTACGGCTAACAGTTATACTGTAGAGTGGAGAGCTCACGATTATAAGATACTAAAATCTACAAACCGTTTTATGGAGAAATTGTTAGCTATTTCTGATAGCACTCCAGTTATTATAAAAACAAATGAAATGGGCGTTTTCCAGGAAGTTGTAAATTGGGAAGCTTTACGGGATGTAATTAAAAAAGGAACAGATATGCTGCGAAAAGATTTTAAAGATACAATCCCAAATTTTGATAAATTAATGGACCAGGTGAGTGGAATGTATACTTCCAAAGAAGCGATCCAAAATTCGTGTATTGAGGAGATTCAACAGTTCTTTACTTTTCATGGGGCTAAATATAAAATTGGTGATGAAATAAGTGTTCCGGTTAAATTGCCGAATAATTATGGCGGGGAACCGATTGACGGTAATTTGACAGCATGGCTCGATGAAATAAATCTTGATGACGGTAATTGCGTGCTGAGATATACTCAAACCGCAGACGCAAAACAGTTAACAGATGCTGCGTATGTTCAGTTAAATAAAATGATGGTAACAATGCAACTTCCGGTTATGAAAAGAGAAGACTTTCCGGTTGCCATGAATGAGATCCGAACTGCAACACGTATACACGGTTCTTCGGGTTGGATCATTTATAGTATTCAAACAAAAGAGACTTTTGCAAACAATGTTATGCAGGTTAAAGAGCGAATAATTGATATTCAGTAATTCTTCAAAATACAAAAAAAATAAAAATGAAATTAATAAAAACAATTCTTGCATTATTTGTTATTTGTTCTGTTTCCGCATTTGCTCAGAAAAAAAATCACACAAATAACCATTCATTCTTCACTGCTAAAAATGCTTCAACTTGGGTTTATGTGCTAAATGATAAAACTTTAATCCCAACAGAAGTTTTTAAAATGAAAGACGGAGTTTTGTCTGTTTCCGGAGAGTCGAGTGGTTATTTACGGACAAAGAAAAGTTATAAAAACTTCGCGTTGAGTTTGGAGTGGCGCTGGACAAAGGTGTTGGCTAACAGTGGTGTGTTGGTGCATATCCAACCAAAAGATACCGTTTGGCCTGTATGTTACCAGGTTCAGCAAAAAGCAGATGCAGCCGGTGATATTATTTGTATGAACGGCCTTTGGGCAAAAGAATGTACCGATTCAGTGAAATTCACCGTAAAAAAAATGCAATCTTCGAACGAGAAACCACTGGGTGAATGGAATTCGATGAAAATTGTAAGTAAAAATAAAACGCTTAAAGTTTGGGTAAACGGTGTTCTACAGAATAACATTTCCGGACTTACAGCTTCAAAAGGATTTATTGGGTTCCAGAATGAAGGAAAACCAATAGAGTTCAAAAATTTATTTATTAAAAGCGAGAAATGATGTTATTTAAAGGTACTATTTTTGATTTCAACGGAACACTTTTCTGGGATACTGCTTTCCATGATAAGGCATTCGATATTTTTTTGGAGAAACATAATATCCAACTTACCGGTGAGGAAAAACGGGTGAAAATTCATGGAAAACCTAATGCTGATATCATGCGGGGTATTTTTGGTGACCATCTCACTGAAACCGAAATTTATGATATGGCTCAGGAAAAGGAGGCCATTTATCGTGAACTTTGTATTAACGATTTGCAATTTGCCCCGGGAGCAGAAGATTTATTCAATTTTTTGAGAGAGAATAATATAGCAATGACAATTGCCACTTCGGCAGGCATTGAGAATGTGAGTTTTTACTTCGAAAAAATGCAGCTCGACCGTTGGTTTAGCCAGGAGAAAGCAGCTTACGACGATTGCACTTTCCGTGGGAAACCTCATCCTGATGTGTTTTTGGCTGCGGCTGAAAAGCTCGGATTGCAACCGGAAGAAACGGTGATGTTCGAAGACTCTGTTGCCGGAATTCTGGCTGCAGAAAATGCCAAAGCGGGTAAAATTTATATAGTGAATTCGTATGGCGAAAATTACAGTCGTTTTACCCACGAAATAATTACTGATTTTGCACAGGTTGATAGGAAACTGTTTGTCTAAAACTTTACTGATACGGTTCCTCTGACCGATCTGCCCGGCATTGGAAACCAACGAACTACCTGATAATTCTCGTTGAGTAAATTCAGAACTTCCAGATTTGTGTAAATCAGGTAATTTTTGGTTTTAAAACTTCTGCTAACCGAAATGCTGTGATCGGCATAGTCCGGCAAACGGTTTTCTGCATAATTTTCGTTCACTGCGTACCGATGCCCCGACCATAACAGCGAATATGATACATTGATCCAGGGAGTTTCAATAGCCGCTTTTCCCGAGCCTGAAACACGTGGCGTATATGGAATTTGATTATTGTAATCTCTGTCTGCCGGATTTGTCACAATCAAAGCCCGTTGATAGGTATAATTTGTCCCAAGCACAACCGCAATCTTTTTCCATGGCTGAAAAGTTGTTTCAGCAGTTAAATCCAGTCCGTTGATGGTCACTTTCCCGTGATTCATGATAGTCCAGAAATAGCCTTTGTTCGGATAAGCCACAATCTTATCAATCACATCGTTGTGATATGCATCAGCAGTAAATGACAACAGCGGAAGCCATTTTTCAATTGAGGTAGAGTAGGTTATGCCCAGATTGTATTGATTCGTTTTTTCAGGTTTCAAATTTCGTTCGCCTACTTGCGAATAATACAAATCGTTGAAAGTTGGCATACGAAAAATATTCTTGTAAAACACGCGAACACGTAAATCATGACTCAGAAATGGTTTGACTGACAGGCTGATATAAGGTGACAGATGCCGATAGTCATTTGCAGCTGTCTCGTTTTTTACAGTTTCATCAACAATTGTCGATAATATGCTGGCAGTTGCTAAAACCTGATTGGTAACGTATTTTGCTGCCAGTGTTGAAAGCCAGGAGAATCGGGTTGGATACGCAAAATTTTCCAAATCAGCATTGAGTGTATTTACAGCTCCATCTGTCGAAGCAGAGAATGATATATTTTCAAAGGCTCTGAAAAGAACCGAAGCTGAACCGTAATACTCTTTTTGCAAATATGTATTCACCATTTTTCCGTCCATATCCGGATAAGTCGGGTCCAGATAACGCAAATAGCCACTATTGAATTTAGCATTGGTTTGGAAAACCCATTTTCTGGAAAATTCCTTTTCGTAATGTGCTTGTGTGAAAAAAGTATTGTCCCAAATACGCTGTTTCGACGAACTTTCGGCATTATTGAAAATTGTTGGGCCGGGCAATCCGCGTTCCGATTGGTAGAAATACGCTTTGAGATACCCGTTTTCATTTTCCGAAAAGTTACCGTACAAAGCTGCTTCAAGCCGAAGATTTTTCACATCGGTATTTTGGCGGATTTCAGTTGTGGTGATATTTGTTTCGTAAGGACCTTGCTGCAGTTTATACGGATACTTTCCAGCAGCCGAAAGCCATTCACCGCTGAAAGTTGCCGTGAATTTTGGATTGATTTTCTGTTCCAATAAAAGAGCCGGATTCAACATGCCAAATGATCCTGCTTTCATCGAAATTTTTCCATTCAGGTTTTTATTTCCGGTAAAATGTGGACTCAACGTTTGGATGTTCAGCACCGAGGCCGATGCAAAAAGGCGTGCCGGTTGAAAGATATTATCGCTTTGGCCACTGCTGAGCGAAAGCATATCCACGTTTTCGAGCGAGAAACGCCCGAGGTCAATTTGTCCGGTCTGGCAATCAGTCAGCGTAATCCCGTCGAAACTCACTGCGGTGTGATTTCCTCCCAAACTGCGCACAGAAATGGTTTTTAATCCGCCAATGCCGCCATAATCTTTTACCGTTACTCCTGAAAAATACTTCACTGCATCCGAAACCTGCAACACATTCAGCTTTTCAATCTGTTTCGAAGAAAGTATCTGAAGCGGGGCAGTGGAGCGGATTTCCGAATTTCGTTGCTTTTCGGTGACGGTGACTTCATGAATTGCCTGGACTTTTGTCGAGTCGGGCTTCTCGGTGTCTTCTGCCAAAAGCGGAAACGGCAAAAGCAACCACCCCAAAACCGGCAGTGCAAAATGGAAAAGTCGTAATCGGCTTGAAGTGGCTGACATTTAATCGAATTTATCGTAGAAATACAATTTCTATTTTATGCTTTAAAAACGGTTGCAAAGATACGATTTTCAGTTCAGAATTGATATTTAACTCTTTCCTTCCTTTTTTTAGGTATAATTGATTCCCTGCTCATTGAAATAATCAACGTTTTATTTCGAATATTTAATTTGACATAACGGCATATTAATAGTTGGAGCATTTTTTCGTATCTTTGTGGCCCTAAAATCATTTCAAATAAAGTCGTTATGGGAAGTTTTGGAAAGTTTATCGGAGGAGGTCTTGGGTTTGTGCTCGGAGGTCCAATTGGTGCATTAATTGGTTTTGCGGTGGGCTCAATGTTCGACAGTTCAACAATTAATGTTTCTACAAATACAACAGGACATAACCGAACTACAGAAGGTGATTTCAAAATGAGTTTGCTGGTTTTGGTTGCCTGCATAATGAAAGCCGATGGGAAAGTAGACAAGGCAGAACTGGCAGTGGTTAAAAAGTTCCTGGTTGCCAATTTTGGCGAACAAGGTGCACTTGAAGCCTTGCAAATTCTGAAAAATCTGTTGGATCAACCAATTGATGAAACGGAAGTTGCCACGCAGATAGGCATGTTCATGAACTATTCTTCCAAATTGGAATTGCTGCATTTGCTCTTTAATATTGCCTATGCAGATGGTGAAGTAATTGCATCGGAGCTAAATACCATTCAACGGATTGCAACTATTTTCCGTATCGACCGTCTTGATTTCGAGTCTGTCAAGGCACCTTACATGAAGCAGGTGGATCGCGATTGGACCTATAAAACACTTGAAATTGAACCAACTGCAACAGATGATGAAATTAAAAAAGCATATCGCCGCATGGCTATGAAATATCACCCGGATAAAGTACATCATTTGGGAGAAGATGTCAGAAAATCGGCGACCGAGAAATTCCGTTCAATCAACGAAGCGTACGAAAGCTTGAAAAAGCAACGGGGAATGGCCTAGTAATAGGAGTAAGGAGTAAGAGGCAAGAAGTAAGTATTTTACTTCGATTTCTATTGCTCGTATGATATAAACAATTAATTTTGAAAAGAATAGAGTAAAATCGTCAGTGGCCAAAATCGGAAACCAGCTATTTCCAGTTTTTACCTCTTACCTCTTACCTCTTACCTCTTTTCTTCAAAAGTTATGGAACACAAATTATATATTTACAACACATTAAGCCGCAAAAAGGAACAATTTATTCCGCTTCACGACAACAAAGTGGGCATGTATGTTTGCGGTCCAACCGTTTATGGCGACGGACATTTAGGCCATGCGCGCCCGGCTATTACGTTCGACATTTTGTTTCGTTACCTGACTCATCTTGGTTACAAGGTACGTTATGTGCGTAACATTACCGATGTTGGCCATCTTGAAAATGATGCTGACAGCGGCGAAGATAAAATTGCCAAAAAAGCCCGTCTCGACCAATTGGAGCCGATGGAAGTGGTTCAGTATTACGTAAATCGGTACCATAAAGCCATGGAGGCGCTGAACGTGTTGCCACCAAGCATTGAACCCCATGCTTCTGCTCACATAAAAGAACAGGTAGATTTTGTTCAAAAAATTTTAAATAAAGGATTTGCTTACGAAAGTGAAGGTTCGGTTTATTTTGACGTTGAAAAATACAATCAAACGCATAACTACGGCAAACTTTCGGGTAGAAATATTGAAGACATGCTCGAAACAACCCGCGACCTTGACGGACAAAGTGAAAAGCGACGCAGTGTGGATTTTGCACTTTGGAAAAAGGCTTCTCCGGAACATATCATGCGCTGGAAAGAGAAATTTGTCATTCCTGATGGTAGATACGAAAACAATAAGATTAAATATAAAGAATTTACGTCAATTGGTTTTCCTGGTTGGCATCTAGAATGCTCAGCTATGGGAACAAAGTATCTGGGTGAGGAATTTGATATTCACGGTGGGGGATTGGACTTGATGTTCCCGCACCACGAATGCGAAATAGCCCAATCGACTGCTGCGCTGGGAAAAGAAACCGTGAAGTACTGGATGCACAACAATATGATTACTATCAATGGTCAGAAAATGGGAAAATCGTTGGGTAACTTTATCACGTTGGAAGAATTTTTTACAGGAAATCATGCCTTGCTCACGCAGCCTTTCAGTCCAATGACGGTCCGTTTCTTTATTCTGCAGGCGCATTATCGCAGTACGGTTGATTTCAGCAGTGCAGCGTTGGAAGCTTCAGAAAAAGGATTGAGCCGATTGATGGAAGGCTATGCCCGTTTGCAAAAACTGTCGGCTTCGGGTACTTCTTCGGTCGAAATAGCCGGACTTCGCGCCAAATGCGAAGAAGCCATGAGCGACGATTTGAATACTCCTATTGTGATTTCGTATTTGTTCGATGCCTTGCGCGCTATCAATCTGGTTCACGATGGCAAGGAAACCATATCGGCTGTTGATATGGATGAATTGAAATCGGTTTTTGCTACATTTATAGAAGATATTTTGGGCTTAAAATCTGAATCCGAAGCGTCGGCAGGAAACGAAGCCTACAAAAAAGCCATTGATTTACTGCTGAATATGCGTTTGGAAGCCAAACAAAATAAAGACTGGGCTACAAGCGACAGAATTCGTAACGAATTGACTGCTCTTGGCTTTGAGATAAAAGATACCAAGGACGGCTTCGAGTGGAAAATATGATAATGTGCTTAATTACCGGATTGACCGGTCTGCTTTTAGCCCGTTAGGGCTTGTATATCAATAGAGGATTATTTAGATTTATGCTTATTCCCCGTAGGGGATAAACGAGTATTCATGGCAAATATATCTACATTTCGTTTTTGCAGTGCAGAATAGAATGTCTCTGATTAGCCCAAAATGGGAAGCTGAGTTATATAAAAGTACATGAGTGGTATTGTTACGAATCATGGTCACAAAGTATATGCTATAAATGGCATGCCGGATCATGTACATGTGTACTTGTAAGTATGAACCCGAAGCAATCGCCTTCAGACTTAATGCATGATGTCAAGCGGAATTCTTCATTGTGGATAAATGAAAACCATTTGATTGTTGGAAAATCCTCATGGCAAGAAGGATTTGGCGTTTTTAGCTATGGGAAATCACAAATTTCCGAAATTGCAAAATATATTGAAAATCAAGAGATCCATCACGGAAAGAGATCATTTATAGAGGAATATGTAGAATTTCTTAAATTATTTGAAATTGAATACGATGATAGATATATTTACAAGTCAATCGAATAAAACTGTCAATCCCCTACGGGGAATAATAAATGCGTGTCATTTTTCTATGGAGATTAATTCCCTATGGGAAAAATGACAGAAATGATTCATAAAATAATAAACTAAAAACAATGCACTCTTAATTCCCCTTTAGGGGTTGGGGTCAACTAAAAAAACAATGGAAACAACCAGACAACAAAAAATATCGAGGATGTTGCAGAAAGAGTTAGGAGAAATCTTTTTGTTGTATGCCCGCGAATTACAGGGAACTTTAATAACCGTTAGCAATGTGAGGATTAGCCCTGATTTGGGGATAGCACGGACTTATTTAAGTATTTTTCCAAGTAATAAATCGGCCGAAGTATTGGCAAAAGTACAGGAGGATAAAAGCTCCATTCGTTTCGATTTGGGTAAGCGCGTTCGCCACCAGTTACGCATTGTTCCGGAATTATTTTTCCATGTTGACGATTCGCTCGACTATTTGGAAAATATTGATAACCTATTGAAAAGCGATCCGCCTTCGCCATTGAAAGAAGGTGAAGTTATTGAGTTGGATTAGTTATTTTAATGCTAATGTCAGAAAGTAACCCAAACATGCACACTAAGTTTCGCGGACTGTCCTTTTCGTTTAGGATAGCCCGCCGTTACTTGTTTTCTAAAAAATCGCACAATGCCATCAATATCATTTCGGGCATTTCGGCAGCCGGGGTAGCAATTGGAACTATGGCATTGGTAGTTGTACTGTCTGTGTTTAATGGGTTCGAATCGCTGATTACCGATATGTTTTCGGCATTTGATCCCGACCTGAAAATTACGTTGACTCAGGGCAAAACATTCGATGTAAGTACTAAAGAATTCAGCGAGTTACGGAAAATGAAGTCGGTGGCATTTTTCTCCGAAGTAGTGGAAGAAAATGCCTTGCTTCGTTTCAAAAGCAAGCAAATGCCGGCAACAATCAAAGGGGTGAGTGACGATTTTGAACGGATGACACTTATCGACAGTATTATGTATGATGGTAGTTTCATCTTGTTTGATGGGGCTTTCCAACGTTCAATTCCGGGCTTGGGTGTGGCAAGTACATTGGGCCTGGATGCCCGTTTTATCGACCCCTTGTATATTTACGCCCCAAAGCGTAGCACAAAAATCAACCTGTTGCGCCCCGAAAACAGTTTCAACCAAATGGCTACCTTTGTTTCAGGGATTTTTGCCGTAAAACAAGCACAATATGATGAACATTTTGTTCTTGTTTCGCTTGATTTTGCCCGCGATTTGTTTGAATATGATAAAAATACAGTTTCGTCTGTTGAACTGAAACTGGCTAGAAATGTCAACCCTGACGAAGCCCAGCAGCAAATTAAAACTCTGCTTGGCACTAAGTTTCAGGTTAAAAACCGCTACGAACAGCAGGAGAATTTCTTCAAAATAATGAAAATTGAGAAATGGATTACGTACCTGATTCTCTGTTTTATATTGCTGATTGCCAGTTTTAATATCATTGGCTCGTTGTCGATGTTGATTATAGATAAAAAAGCTGATATTGAAACCTTGCGAAACCTGGGTGCTAATAATCTGTTGATTAAAAGGATATTTCTGTTCGAAGGCTGGATGATTTCCGGAGTTGGAGCCTTGGTTGGCATTGGCCTGGGAGCTATTCTGTGTTTGTTGCAGGAATACTTTGGATTATTGAAACTAGGTACAGGGTATGTGGTAGAAGCCTATCCTGTTGTAACTAATTGGGGCGATATTGCACTTGTGTTTATTACTGTTCTTTTCATGGGATTTTTGGCGGCATACTATCCGGTTCGTTATATCCGGACAAAACCTAATCCGGCAGATTTATAAGACAACATTTTGGTATTTCTTTCGTTATAAAAAGTCAATTAAATTGAAAGTTCTAAATTTTCCCCGAAAATGAAACACCTTAATTCACTGATATTTTTTTTTGTAATTCTGTTGGCTTCGTGTAACGGAGGTGAACCGCCGTTGCCTTATACTTACAATGCAAATCCCAAATATACTTGGGGTTATGCTGAGTACTTCGGTAAAGAATATATTACTTATGGAATCAATAGCAATATTTTTTCATTGTCATTATTTTCGGATTCATTAAGTATCGATAGTACAGGAAGTCTCATCGGGACAGGGCAATATCTGTTTTTGGAAGATATTTATGTTGCCTCTGCAGAGACTTTTTTGCCTGAAGGAACGTATAAAATTGATACTACAGGGCTTTCATTGACAGTTTCACCCGGTAAAAATGATACTGTCGATGCAGAAATTTTTCCTATTGGCGCAACAATTTCTTACTACGAAGAAAATACTTCCAAATCAAAACTAAAGTTTATAACTGAGGGAACTTTTACAGTTACAAAGTCGAATGGTAATTACACGGTTGTTTGTAACTTAAAGACTGATGACAAAAAGGAGTTGAAAGGCAGTTTTAGTGCCAAATTACCACATATTGATGAGTCCTTGCAAATTCAACGCAGTTCTCCACGCAAACTGATTCATCGTATCAGTAATTTCTAGAAATCTCCTCGAACAGTTAAATAATCTCAAAAAGGCACCAGGAGTGCCTTTTTTTATGAAATATATTTATCTTTGCACACGTTTGTATTTTTCAGGTGTATGAAGAAAAGAATCACGATAAAAGACATAGCCAAAGAACTGAATGTGCATCATTCCACCGTGTCGCGCGCTTTGCGTAACGACCCGCGCGTGAATGAAGTGACACGTGATGCGGTGCTGGCTTATGCCCGTGAGCACGAATATCAGACAAATATGAACGCCGTCCAGTTGCGCGGTACCAGCAACAATGCCATTGCACTGATTGTCCCCAACATTAATCACTCCTTTTTTTCGGATATTGTAAGCCAACTGACTGATTTGGCTTATCAAAAAGGATATGTAATCTCGGTTTTTCAAACCAACGAAAAATACCTGCAGGAAAAGGAGATTGTAAATACCATTATCAGGCATAATTTTGCCGGTGTAATTGTGTCTATTGCAAAAGATACTATTAATAGCGACCATTTTGCTTTGCTAAATAAATTTGGTATTCCACTGGTTTTCTTCGATCGTGTTTGTGAAGATATTGACATGCCTAAAGTGTTGATTAATAATTATGAAATCACTTTTTCTGCCACTGAATATCTGTTGGGTAAAGGCTATACGAGAATTGCACATCTGACGGCTCCGAATGTGATTAACGTTTTTCGTGACCGGCAAAAAGGCTATCTGGATGCATTGACAAAACACGCAATGGCTTATCAGAATCCGATAGAGATTGATGAAGAATTTACGATTCAAGTAGGAAAAGATGTTTTTTCAAAACTATGGAACTCGCCGGAGCGGCCTGATGCGATAATTTCCTCTTCTATTCATTTGACAATGGGAATTCTGTTGGAAGCCAGAAAAAATGGAATTATTATACCTAAAGATCTTGGAATAATAACATTCGGCACTTTGCTTTCGTCAGAAATTGTACAACCTCAGATAACATCCATAGAGCAACCCGAAAACCAAATTGCTGAGATCTCATTTGAATTGCTTGAGCGGCTGATGACACATGAGGTATTACCTGAGGAAGAAATGTACCGCGAGGTAAAAGCCGAAATCGTTTTTCGGGAATCTTGCTAATTTTTCAATGAATCATTAGATACAAAGAGCTTAATCATTATTTATAAATCAAATTATGCACACGTGTGCTAATAAAACAAAAATCTCATGCTAAAAGGAATTTCACCACTTATTAGTCCTGAACTGTTGGCAGTTTTGGCACGTATGGGTCACGGCGACGAAATCATTCTGGCCGATGCCCATTTCCCCGGAGAAACGTTTAATGGTCGTGTTTTACGCGCCGACGGACTTCGCATTCCTGAATTGTTGGCGGCTATTTTACCGCTGTTCGAACTCGATGCGTACGTTCCGCATCCGCTTGTCATGATGGCTGCCGTACCCGGCGACCAACTCGACCCGAAAGTAGAAGAATCTTATTTGAAAGGTATTCACATTTCAAACCCGAATGTGCCTGCCATTGAGCGTATCGACCGTTTTGCGTTTTATGACCGTGCTAAGACTGCATTTGCTGTAGTTATGACAGGCGAAACAGCTAAATATGGAAATATATTGCTCAAAAAAGGAGTAACTCCATGCGAATAACTCATAATTTATAATTCATAATTCACAAGAAAATGTCATTCAAATCAAAAGCTGCTTTTTTACCGGGAAACAGCACCGTAGTTTTCAAAGATGTAGAATTTCCAAAACCCGGACATGGAGAAGTTCTGCTGAAAGTAAAATCATCTACTATTTGTGGTAGCGATATTCGTGCTATCTACCGCGAACACCTTGGAAAAGGTCCTGAAGGTTATCAAAACAAAATCTGTGGACACGAACCTGCAGGGCAGATTATTTCTTGCGGACCGGGTATGAAACGTTTCAAAGAAGGCGACCGCGTGGTAGTTTATCACATTTCGGGTTGCGGATGTTGCAACGATTGTCGTCGTGGTTACATGATTTCGTGTAAAAGCGAATCGCGTGCAGCTTACGGCTGGCAACGCGACGGCGGTATGGCCGAATACATGATTGCAGAAGAAAAAGACTTAGTTTTATTACCAGACAGCCTGACTTATACCGATGGTGCCCAGATTGCCTGCGGTTTTGGAACTGTTTATGAAGGATTGGAAAAAATTGGTATTTGCGGTAACGATGCAGTATTGGTAACAGGTCTTGGTCCGGTTGGTTTGGCTGCTTTAATGCTTGCAAAAGCCATGGGAGCACAAAAACTAATCGGTGTTGACACTGTGGCAGAGCGTTGCCAGATTGCTAAAGACCTTGGTTTGGCCGACGAAGTGTTCGTGTCAGGACCAGACGTAATGGAAAAAGTAATGGCTGCTACCAATGGCAAAGGCTATGAACGTACTGTTGACTGTTCTGGTCACACTTCCGGTCGTCAACTTTGTATCCGTGCTACCCGTCAGTGGGGTAAAATGGTAATGATTGGCGAAGGGGGAACTGTTGAGTTCAACCCAAGCCCGGACATTATCCACGACCAAAAAACAATTTACGGTTCATGGGTAACTTCAATCTGGCGTATGGAAGAGTTGGTGGAACGTATCGAACGTTGGGGAATTCACCCGGAAGATTTGGTTACACACCGTTTCCAGTTGCCACAAGCTCCTGAGGCTTACTCGTTGATGGCAGAGGGTAAATGTGGTAAAGTAGCCATCGTTTTTGACGAAGAAATCAAATAAGATTTACAATTTTTTCATTTATTATTTACCATTGAACCGGAGTCGGACATTAGTCTTGACTCCTGGTTCTAACATCTAAAAATCTAATTTACATGCAAACAATAGATGCTTCAAAAGTTCCATTTAAAACGCTTTACACCGGCGATAAAATCCCGGTAATTGGGTTGGGAACGTTCGGCTCGGACAATTACGATGCCGAAACCATTGCGCAAGCAGTGAAAACAGCTATAAAAATGGGCTACCGTCATATCGACTGTGCCTCAGTTTATGGAAACGAAAAAGAAATCGGTGCAGCTTTGAAAGAAGTAATGGCCGAAGGAATTGTTACCCGTGAAGAACTTTGGATTACGTCTAAAGTTTGGAACGACAAACATAAACAAGTGGTAGAATCGTGCAAACAAACGTTGGCCGACTTGCAACTCGATTATTTGGACTTATACTTAGTTCACTGGCCATTTCCAAACTTCCATGCTCCAAAATGCGATGTAACTGCCCGTCAGCCTGACTCGGTACCCTATATTCATGCAGACTATATGAAAACATGGGCACAAATGGAAAGTTTAGTTAAAAGCGGCTTGGTGAAAAATATCGGAACTTCCAATGTGACTATTCCAAAAATGAAACTGATTTTACGCGATTGTAAAATTAAGCCTGTGCTGAACGAAATGGAAATTCATCCGCACTTCCAACAACCCGAATTGTATAATTATATGATTGAAAACGGTGTGGAAGTGATCGGTTACAGCCCGATTGGCTCGCCTGGTCGTCCTGAACGAGATAAAACCCCGGAAGATACTGTTGATATAGAAGACCCTGTAATTGTGGCTATTGCCGAACGACTCGGAGTTCATCCTGCCGTTGTTTGCCTGAAATGGGCTGTTCAACGGGGTCAGATTACCATTCCATTCTCGGTAAAAACGGATAAAATGTACAACAACCTGAAGGGAATTACCGAAGGTCCGTTGACAAAAGAAGAAATGGCGGCTGTTTCAAAAATCGACAAACAATGCAGACTTATCAAAGGACAGGTTTTCTTGTGGGAATCAGCCAAAGGCTGGGAAGATTTGTGGGATTTAAACGGTGAGATAACTGCTTAATATCAGACTAATAATGTTCTGAGTCAGGGTTTTCCCCGACTCAGAACTCCTTTTTATTCTCTATTTTTACCTTATTAATAATTGCTAAATGAAAAAACATCCATTCTACAGAATACTTCTTTTGTGCATCTTTTCTGTAACTGCCTATTCAGTAAGTGCTCAAACCGAAAACCTGCCCATAGCTCCCGGGAAGTTTAAATCTACCGACGAATCTCTTCAACAATATGAATATCCAGCCTGGTTTCGGGATGCTAAATTTGGAATTTGGGCGCATTGGGGACCACAAGCTGTTCCGCGTCAAGGTGATTGGTATGCCCGTAACATGTACATCCAACAAGGTGGAAGTTGGGAAACTCATGCCTACAACGACCATCTGAAAAAATACGGCCACCCTTCAGTTGCCGGATATAAAGACATTATTCCCTTGTGGAAGGCCGAAAAATGGAATCCCGAAGAATTGATGAAATTGTATAAAAAAGTGGGTGCCAAATACTTTGTAAGTATGGGAACACACCACGACAATTTCTTTTTGTGGAATTCAAAACTACATAGTTGGAACTCGGTAAATATGGGACCCCACAAAGATGTTGTTGGACTTTGGCAACAAGCTGCAAAAAAGGAAGGACTTCGTTTTGGAATATCAGAACATTTAGCGGCCAGTTATACATGGTTTCAGACGGCTCACAAGGCTGACAAAACTGGTGATAAAGCGGGAATTCCTTATGATGGTAATGACCCGAAATATGCTGAATTATATCACGGTAAAGCCGATTCGACTGACACTGGTTGGATGACTAAAAATCCTATTTGGCAAAAAGAATGGTTCGACAGAATCAAAGAATTGCTGGATATGTACAAGCCCGATTTGTTGTATTCAGATTGTGCGTTGCCTTTCGGAAATGATGTTGGGCGTAGTTTGATTGCGCATTATTACAACGAAGATATGACTAAAAACAAGGGTCAACTGGAAGCGGTTTACAATTGCAAAGAACCTTCGAAAGGGCGTTTTGCACAAGATGTGGAGCGGGGTGTGTTGGATTCTATTAGTAAATATCCTTGGCAGACAGACACTTCCATTGGCGACTGGTTTTATAGCACCGGACAGAAATATAAAACAGCAAATGAAATTGTTCAGATGTTAGTTGACATTGTAAGTAAAAATGGCAACCTATTGATTAATGTGGTTCAAACTCCTGAGGGCGATTTGGAACCCGATGTGTTGCAAATTCTTGACGGCATTGGCAACTGGACTAAAATGAATGGGGACGGGATTTACGGTTCACGTCCCTGGAAAATATATGGCGAAGGACCATCAACCGGTGGAAATCAGGAAAAAGGACAATTTGGAGGTTTGAAAGATATACGTGCCTATCAACCAACTGATTTTCGGTTCACTACTAAAGATGGTATTTTATACGCTTTTTGTATGAATACACCTACTGATAACATTGAGATCAAATCGTTGGGTAAACTGTCGAAATACTCCAACAAAGCAATTGCTTCCATCTCAATGCTTGGCAGCAAAGAGAAAATTCAATGGAATCAGTCTGATAGTTTGTTGGTGATCAGTAAAATAAAAGCATTGCCAAGTTCTCAAGTGGTTGCATTTGCCATCAAATTCAAAAAGTGAGATTCGATAACTTAGGCATTATTAGGTTCTGATTCCGAACTTAATAATGCTTTTTATACCGTTGTGGCTGTTGTAGAACATAAAAATATCAGCTTAAATTGAAAAGTAAAAACGTATTTTTGCAGCACAGTTCAGCATAGAAATATTTTTTTTACTATTTATTAAAAAATAACTATAAAACAAATACACAAATCTACTTTATGTCTAATCACAAAATTGTTGCGAAAGAGAATCTTCTTCCGTTTATTTTAGTTACTGCACTTTTTTATTTGTGGGCAATGCCCAATAATTTGAACGATATTCTGATTCCTCAGTTTATGAAATCGTTCGAATTGAGTCGTTTTCAGGCCGGATTGGTACAGTCGGCGTTTTATATGGGTTATTTCTTAATGGCCTTGCCAGCCGCATTGGTAATGGACAGATATAATTACAAGACCGGTCTTATTACAGGATTATTGCTTTTTGCTGCCGGAGCATTTATTTTTTACCCGGCTGCAACGATTGGAAAGTTTGAGCTTTTCTTGATGGCTCTTTTTGTAATTGCCAGCGGCTTAGCTTTTCTGGAAACAGGTGCAAACTCATTTATTGCAGTTTTGGGTGACCCCGATACATCAGCGCAACGCCTTAATTTCTCGCAGGCATTTAATCCGCTTGGAGCCATGTCAGGTGCTCTTATCGGAAGCCAGTTTATTTTTTCAGGGGTAGAACACTCAACAACCCAGGTAGAAAGCATGAAGGCCGCTGGAACTTATAACGATTATCTTCATACTGAAATTATGCGTGTAATTCCGCCTTACATGGTAATTGGTTGCATAATTTTGGTTTGGGCATTTCTAATTTGGAAAGTAAAATTTCCTGCTGAAACAGATAATCCGGTAAAAAGTAAAGATAAATCGGATGATGGACATGGTCATATCTCGAAGTTATTACAATATCCACACTTTCTAAAAGGTATTTTGGCTCAATTTTTCTACGTGGGTGCACAGGTTGGAACATGGAGTTTTTTGATTCAATATGTAAAAGATTTCCTTCAAAAACCTGAAAAAGAAGCTGGTGTTTACTTAGTATATACTTTGTTGGCATTCGGTATTGGACGTTTCGTTTCTACAGCTTTGATGCGCAAATTCCAGCCTGATAAATTGATGGGAGTTTTCAGTATCATCAATATTGTATTGACTACTATTGCTATTGTTCTGCCGGGATTTTTTGGTGTTTGGGCATTGGTAATTTCAAGTTTCTTCATGTCGTTGATGTTCCCTACAATTTTTGCTCTTGGTGTAAAAGGCTTGGGTCCAAATACGAAAATTGGAGGTTCCATGATTATTATGGCCATTATTGGAGGTGCTATCTGGACCCCGCTTATGGGTTATATTTCTGATTCAACGCATAGCATGGCTCTTGCAATGATTGTTCCGGTAATCAGCTATTGTTATTTGGTTTATTATTCATTCGTCGGTTCAAAACCTTCAGGTCCCCTTTACGAAGGAGATGAATATAAAGCTGCTTCATCTCATTAAATTTCAATAACTTCTATTATAAAGCGTCCGGATAATCTGATTTTCGGACGTTTTCTTTAAGTGCAAAAAAAATGGAAAATAAGAATTATAAAAATGACAAACAGTTTTTGTCGAAATATCTAAACGTGGTTGAATTGCAATCGGGTGATAAGCGTTTGTTGGTAACACCCGATTTACAAGGACGTGTGTTGACAAGCAGTGCAACAGGTGAGGAAGGCTATAGCTTTGGCTGGATGAATTACGATTTGATTTCGTCGGGGAAAGTGCTTCCGCATTGCAATAATTACGGTGGCGAAGACCGTTTTTGGCTTGGACCGGAAGGAGGGCAATTCTCTATTTTCTTCAAAGGAGAATCCGGTAAAGGTTTCGATTTTGAAGATTGGCAGGCGCCGGCATTGATTGACACTGATAAATGGGAACTGGTTTCGGCAGATGCTGAAAAAGCTGTATTTACCAAATCTACTGTGTTAGAAAACTGGTCGGGAGCTCAACTGGCTTGCCGGTTAGACCGTTCGGTTTCATTGCTCGAAAATAGTGTAGTGGAAAGGGAGCTGGGCGTAAAACTACCTGAATTGGTAAGCTCTATCGTGTTTTCGTCTGAAAATAGATTGACAAATACGGGTGATTTTGAATGGAATCAAACTTCGGGTATGCTTTCAATCTGGATTTTAGGCCAGTTTATTCCTTCCGAAAAAAATACGGTAATTATACCTTACAAACCATCCGATACCGCTAAAATTAACGACAGCTATTTTGGAAAAATAGAAGCCGACCGTTTGAAAGTAACCGATACTCATTTGTTTTTTAAAGGTGATGGTGGCAAGCGTGGGAAAATTGGAACTCCTCCCGAAATGACCATTCCCATGGCAGGAGCTTATGATCCTGAAAACGGAACGCTTACCATTGTGAAGTTTAATTTCAATGCCGATAACGATGTGTATGTCAATTCGATGTGGGAATATCAGGATGAGCCTTTCCAAGGGGATGTGATAAACTCGTACAACGACGGGCCGCTTGAAGATGGCAGTATCATGGGTCCGTTTTATGAAATTGAAACTTCGTCGCCGGCTGCTAATCTTAAACCGGGCAAGTCATTGGTTCATACGCATACCACTATGCACTTCAAAGGTGAATTTGAACAATTGAATGAGATTGCAAAACAAACTTTAGGAGTAGATTTGGCAGAGATTTAATAGAAAGTTGCTCAACACCATTTGTGAGTTGGGTATTTTTTTGCAAATGTGCTGTAAAACATGTAATTTTGTGTCTCAATTAAATAATTACCAACTATTTTTACAGCACAGTTCAGCACAGTAAACCGATGGATATAAAATTCTCACATTCAACTTCAAAAACCAAAGCCATTGCCGATGGAATAAGCCTTTCCATCATGCAGGGAGAATTGAAGGTAGGTGATAATTTACTATCCATCAATGAAGCAAGTACGCATTATGATGTGTCGCGCGATACGGTTTTTAAAGCTTATAAAATGCTGAAGAGTCGCGGAGTGATTGATTCCAACCCGATGAAGGGCTATTTTGTTAAGGGGGAAGTGAATCATGTGTTGCTTTTGCTCGATACGTATTCGTCTTTCAAGCAAAACCTGTATCGCCGTTTTGCCGCCAATCTACCGGAAAGCTATAAAGTTGATTTAATTTTCCATCAATACAACGAGCAGCTTTTCGAAACTATTGTCCGCGAAAGTATAGGCAAGTACAGCATGTATGTGGTGATGAACTTCTCGAACGACCAACTGTCCGACACATTGAAATCCATTCCGGCCAATAAATTATTATTGCTCGATTTTGGAAATTTCGAAAAATCAGAGTACTCCTATATCTGCCAGGATTTTGACGAATCACTTTATAATTGCCTTAATGAGGGGACTAATTCATTGAGGAAATTTAAAAAACTGACTTACATATTTCCGGAAGAACTTTGCCACCCGATAAGTTCTATTGATTACTTTAAAAAGTACTGTTTAGAGCACAATTTTGAGTACGAAATTCAGCGAAAAGAGTCTGATTGGAAGGGAGTAGAGGCTGGAACAGCCTATTTGTGCATCTTGTCCGAAGATCTGGTAAAAATAATTAAAGATGCGGATACAGCCGGGTTGGGTATTGGCACAGATATCGGACTTATAGCTTATAACGATGAGTCTGTATTGGAAATAATTAAGAATGGAATCTCCGCTATCAGTGTCGATTTTGGCTTGATGGGTGAAAAAGCGGCTTCCTTCGTGAAAACAAAGCAACCAATACAGGAATACCTGGAAACAAAATTGATAATTAGAAATTCTATCTGATTATCACCTTTTTTTGAACAGATAGCAGCACAGTTCAGCACATTCATAAATAAAAACATAAAAACTTTAATATTAAAAAAACCATGCAAGCAGGAAAATCAGAAGGTGCAATTTCAGGAGCTGGAATTTATACCCGCAAAGAAAAAACAGGAAGATTACAAGGCGAAAATCCTAAAATAGGTATTCGTCCAACTATTGATGCCCGTCAGGGTGGTGTGCGCGAATCATTGGAAGCACAAACCATGAATATGGCTAAAAACTTAGCTAATTTTATCAGTTCATCAATGAAATACAGCGATGGAACTCCGGTTGAGTGCGTTATTGCCGATACCACTATTGGTCGGGTAGACGAAGCAGCGGCTTGTGCCGAAAAATTCAAACTGGCCGGCGTTGGTGCAACAATCACTGTTACACCGGCATGGTGCTACGGAAGCGAAACCATTGATATGGATTCGCAGTTGCCTAAAGCTATTTGGGGTTTTAACGGTACAGAACGTCCGGGAGCCGTTTATCTGGCTGCTGCGTTGGCTGGTCATAACCAAAAAGGCATTCCTGCATTTGGTATTTATGGCCGTGATGTACAAGATGGTGGTGACAACAATATTCCTGCTGATGTTCAGGAAAAAATCCTTCGTTTTACAAAAGCTGCCATTGCAGTTGCTAGTTTGAAAGGAAAATCATATTTGTCTATCGGCTCGGTTTCTATGGGAATTGCCGGTTCTATCGTAAATACTGACTTTTTCCAGGACTACCTAGGCATGCGTAATGAATCGGTTGATATGAGCGAAATCAACCGCCGTGTGCAATTAGGGATTTTTGATCCGGAGGAATTCAAAAAAGCCATGGAATGGACAGCAAAATATTGCAAACCAAACGAAGGCGAAGATACAAACGACGATGACAAAAAGAAATCGCGCGCCAAACTGGACGAAGAATGGGAATTTGTGGTAAAAATGACCATGATTATGCGCGATTTGATGATTGGCAATCCGAAATTGGCCGAACTTGGTTTTGGCGAAGAAGCGTTGGGCCATAACGCCATTGCTTCTGGTTTTCAGGGCCAACGCCAATGGACTGACTTTATGCCAAACGGTGACTTTGCCGAAGCTATTTTGAATACTTCGTTCGACTGGAACGGAATCCGCGAAGCATTTATTGTGGCAACAGAAAACGATGCGTTGAACGGCGTAGCTATGTTGTTCGGTAAATTGGTCACTAATACCGCTCAGGTTTTCGCTGATGTGCGTACGTATTGGAGTCCTGAAGCTGTTGAACGCGTTACAGGCCACAAACTGCAAGGCTTGGGAGCAAACGGTTTGATCCACTTGATTAACTCGGGTTCTGCTGCATTGGATGGAAGTGGACAACAGTCTGTCGACGGTAAACCAGCCATGAAACCATTCTGGGAAATTACGGAAGAAGAAGTTCAAAAAACCTTGGACGCTACAACCTGGTATCCGGCCGATTGCGGTTACTTCCGTGGCGGAGGTTTTTCTTCTAAATTCATTTCAAAAGGTGGAATGCCGGTAACTATGGCCCGTATCAATCTGGTAAAAGGCCTTGGACCGGTTCTTCAATTGGCCGAAGGCTGGACCGTTGAAATTCCTGCTGAAGTGCACAAGGTATTGGACGACCGTACCAACAAAACATGGCCTACAACCTGGTTTGCTCCCCGCCTGACCGGTGAAGGCAACTTTGCCGATGTATATTCGGTAATGAATAACTGGGGAGCTAACCACGGTGCATTCAGCTACGGACACATTGGTGCTGACCTGATAACACTGGCTTCAATGTTGCGTATTCCGGTGTGCATGCACAACGTTGATGAAGCAAAAATCTTCCGGCCAAGTGCATGGGCCGCATTCGGCATGGATAAAGAAGGATCAGACTACCGTGCTTGCCAGACTTATGGTGCATTGTATAAATAAGTTGAAAACTGAACAATAATCTATTCTTTTTGGATAATAATTAAGGATTGAGAGCTAAAGATTGATGTACTTTTGTACCTCAATCTTTAGTCTCTTTATCAATTTAATTATTGGTGCAACATAATTTCAAAAATCTAATTTTCACGGCTTTAATTCTTTTTATACAATTGATGTCTTAAGTTTTCAGCGATTATCAAAATATAAAGTTTTAAAGTCAAAATAGACAACGGCTGGTTGTTGGTATTTGAATATCTTTGCCCCTACTTTAAAAAATAATATGAAAAACAAATCATTCTTAGCATTCGACCTGGGTGCCACAAGTGGTCGTTCTATCCTTGGCACAATCGAAAACGGCCGTCTTCAAATGAAGGAACTTACCCGTTTCCCTAACCAGATTCTTCAAATCGGAGATCATTTCCACTGGAACATTTATTCTTTATTCGAACATTTGAAAGCCGGATTGGTTGCTGCCAAAGAAGAAGGCGTTGAAATAACCTCTATCGGTATCGATACCTGGGGAGTTGATTTTGCTTTATTAGCCGAAGATGGTTCTATTCTTGGTGCTCCTTACGCATACCGCGATCCACATACCATTGGTGCTCCTGAAAAATACTTCGAAATAGTTCCCCGCGAAAAAGTATATGATTTGACCGGAATTCAGGTAATGAATTTCAATAGTCTATACCAACTTTTTGCACTAAGTCAGGCTAACAACTCATTATTGAAAGCCACTAAAGAAATTTTATTTATGCCGGACGCCCTGGCATATTTACTTACAGGAAATAAAGTCGTGGAATATACCATTGCTTCTACTTCACAGATTTTAAACCCGCGTACCAAAAAATTCGAAGCTGAATTACTTGAAAAAGCGGGTGTTTCACCTTCTATTTTGGGCGAAATCGTTATGCCGGGCCATGTAATTGGAACATTGAGAGATGATTTAGCCGAAGAAAGCGAATTGGGCAAAGTAAATGTGGTGGCAGTTGCCGGACATGATACAGGTGCAGCTGTTGCTGCAGTTCCGGCTGCGAACGAAAACTTTGCTTACCTGAGTTCCGGCACCTGGTCGTTGATGGGAATTGAAGTAAAAGATGCCATTATCAACGAAGAAACTTCGAAATACAATTTCACCAACGAAGGTGGCGTGGAAGGAACAACCCGTTTCCTGAAAAACATTACCGGAATGTGGATTCTGGAGCAATGTATGAAAGAGTGGAAAAAAGAAGGTATCACCTATGCATACGAAAAAATCGTTCAAATGGCCGATACCGTTGCTCCTTTCCAATCGCTTATCGACCCTGACCATACTTCATTTGCCAGCCCGGGCTGCATGACCAAGGCTATTCAGGATTACTGCTCGGTTACCGGACAAAATGTACCACAGACTCACCCTGAATTTGTTCGTTGTATCTTCGAAAGCCTTTCGTTGAAATACCGCTACATTCTTGGTTTATTGAAAAGTATGGCTCCGTTCCCTATCGAAAAACTGCACGTTATTGGTGGTGGCTCAAAAAATCCTTTATTGAATCAATGGACTGCCAACTCTATTGGCATACCTGTGGCTGCAGGACCTTCGGAAGCAACTGCTATCGGAAACATTATGCTTCAGGCTAAAGCAGCAGGATGCGTTGAGTCGCTTCTTGAAATGCGTCAAATCATTGCCGAGTCGGTTCATATAGACGAATTCTCTCCTAAAAATCCTGAAGTTTGGGCAGAAGCTTATGAAAAATTCTTAGCTGTAACCGGATTGAAATAATACTAATAAATTTACGATTGGGAGAATGTCTTACCAATCGTAAATTGTAAATGAATAAATCGTAAATTAAAATGGCTGTAGTAGTTATTCTGCCTAAACAAGGGCAATCGGTTGAAAGTTGTATCATCACCGAAATCAAAAAGAAAAAAGGTGATACCGTAAAAAAAGGAGATGTTCTGTTCGCTTATGAAACTGACAAAGCTTCGTTCGAAGAAGAATCGCCTGCGGATGGTGTGGTACTTGAATGTTTTTACAACGATGGCGACGAAGTGCCGGTATTGTTGGATATGATGGTTATCGGCCAGCCCGGTGACGATTATGCGGGATTGCTGCAAGGTGGAGCACCTGCCGCTGTAGAGGCGCAAGGCTTTGCGCCTGAAAAACCAGCAGAAGAACCTGTGTTAGAATCAAAACCCACTGTTGCTACAACAGCCGTACAACCGTCCGGCTCTACGAATAATTCTTTCGTTTCTCCCCGCGCTAAAAACTTAGCAGAAAAAGAAGCCTTGAACTCAAACGAATTGGCCGGTTCAGGTCCAAAGGGACGCGTGATCGAAAAAGATGTGTTGGCTGCCCTGGAAAACCGTCCGAAAATGACCGCGTTAGCTAAGAAAATTGCGGCAGAAGAAGGTGTTCAACCACAAGGTGCAGGTTCTGGTCTTGCCGGAACTGCAAAATCAACTGATTTAATTGCTCCGGTAAATGCAGTTTATGGCGTGGATTACGAAGACAAAAAGCTGTCGAACATGCGCAAGCTTATTGCAAAAGCAATGCATGCTTCGTTGCAAAACTCAGCACAACTTACCCATCATTTGGGAGCCGATGCCCGTAATATCCAAAACTTACGCAAGAAAGCCAAGAAAGCATTCGAAGCCGGAACGTTGTCGGCAAACCTGACCATAAACGATTTCGTTTGTTTTGCGGTCATCAAAGCGTTGAAGAAATTCCCAAATGTAAACTCACATTTCTTAGGTGAATCAATGCGCTTGTTCAACAAAGTTCACCTCGGACTGGCTGTTGACACAGAACGTGGCTTGATGGTTCCCGCTGTGCGCAATGCTGATGATTTATCAATTATCGGACTTTCAAATCAGCTTAAAGAAGTGGCTAACGCATGTAAAAAAGGAGCTATTTCACCTGAATTACTAGCTGCCGAAGCGGCGACATTCACCGTTTCGAACCTTGGAGCCTATGGTGTGGAAATGTTTACTCCGGTTATCAATTTGCCACAATCTGCCATTTTGGGTGTGAATGCCATTGTTCCCCGTCCGAAAGATTTGGGTGATGGCGTTTATGGCTTTGTTCCATACATTGGCTTGAGTCTGACATACGACCACCGTGCATTGGACGGCGGCGAAGCAACACGCTTTTTGAAACAGATTGCCATTGAAATTGAAACTTTGGAATTGGATATATTCTAAGACCCCCTGTCCCCCAAATGGGGGAATCCATAATGCTTGTATTTGATGAACGTATCGGATACTCATTGAATTTAAATTGATATCTTTGTTTATTTAATATAAACTTTAAAATCATACTCCGCAAAGCCCCCATTTGGGGGTTGGGGGTCAACTAATTATTATGTACGACTTAATTATAATCGGTGGTGGTCCGGCCGGATATGTAGCTGCAGAACGTGCAGGACATAAAGGACTGAAAGTTTTATTGTTCGAGAAAAAAAGCATGGGTGGTGTTTGTCTTAACGAAGGTTGCATCCCAACTAAAACTATGCTTTACAGTGCAAAGACATACGAAAACGCTTTGCACGGTGATAAATATGGCGTATTTGGTGACAATATCCGTTTTGATTACGGTAAAATTGTTGCCCGCAAAAATAAAGTGGTTCGCAAGCTGGTTGCCGGCGTTGAAAGTAAAATGAAAACGCACCACGTGACTGTGGTAAAAGGTGAAGCTATGATTCAGGGACGCAGCCCGAAAGGCGTGGAAGTAACTTGTGGCGGTGAAACTTACCTTGGAACGAACTTATTGATTTGCACCGGTTCCGAAGCTTTTGCTCCACCCATTCCGGGATTGGCTGAAGCAGGCGACATTATCCTGACTAACCGCGAAATCCTGGAGTTGAAAGAACAACCAAAATCGCTGGTAGTTATCGGTGGTGGTGTTATTGGGATGGAGTTTGCAAGTTTTTACAACAGCCTTGGCACGAAAGTGACTATCGTGGAAATGCTTCCTGAAATTTTGGGAAACAACGATTTCGAAATTTCTGCTATGCTTCGTGATATCTATACTAAAAAAGGAATTGAATATAACCTGAATGCCAAAGTGGTAAAAATCGATGGCAACAAAGTTGTTTTCGAAAAAGACGGAAAAACAGAAACTATCGAAGGCGAAAAGATATTAGTCAGCGTTGGTCGCCGTGCAGTAACAACTGGTTTCGGTTTGGAAAATATGAATGTGGAGTTGTTCAAAGGCGGTATCAAAGTGGATGAAAAAATGCGTACCAACGTTCCGAATGTATTTGCAGCGGGTGACGTAACCGGATTCTCGTTATTGGCTCACACAGCCAGTCGCGAGGGCGAAGTGGTGGTGAACAACCTCACCGGACGTGCCGACAAAATGCGTTATGATGCTATTCCGGGCGTGGTATATACAAACCCTGAAGTAGCCGGCGTTGGCGAAACAGAAGAATCAGCAAAAGCAAAAGGCATTGACTACAAAGTAGCAAAATTACCTATGGCGTATGCCGGACGTTTCATTGCCGAAAACGAAGGTGGCTCAGGACTTTGCAAAGTGTTGGTAGGCGCAAAATACGGCGAAGTAATCGGTGTTCACATGCTGGGAAATCCTTGTAGCGAAATGATTTATGGAGCATGTATAGCCATCGAACAGGAAATGACACTCACGGAAATGGAAGAAGTGGTATTCCCGCACCCAACCGTGAGTGAGATATTTAAAGAAACAGTGTTTTCTTTTTAAACCTCTCCCTAACCCTCTCCAAAGGAGAGGGAACGAGTGTTTTGTTCGAGATTTTATATAATCAAGAAGATTCATTTTGAATACTATAAATACTAGAAAAAATTAAAAAACAAATAATAAAAACCTTCTCACTTTCACTCACTTGATAAAGTGTGTTCTCCCTCTCCTTTGGAGAGGGTCGGGGTGAGGTTATATTAAACATTATGCCAAAAGTACAGCACATTGACCCGTCTGAAATGCGTAAACCGGGTTTTGTGGAATTTCAACCGATTCCAGTAAATCAGTATCAGAAAACCGTCAAAGACGAAAAAGGTAATTTTACCAACGAAGAATTCAAAGCCATTTATCACGATATGGTGTTGATTCGTGAGTTCGAAACCATGATCAACCTGATCAAAACCAAAGGTGAATACAACGGAACTCCGTACAACCACCCTGGCCCTGCCCACTTGTCAATCGGACAGGAATCGGCAGCAGTGGGTATGGCGTGGACATTGACCGTTGACGATTATATTTTCGGAAGCCACCGTTCACACGGTGAAATCTTGGCTAAAGGTATGTCGGCTATCCACAAATGCGACGACAAATATTTGATGGACGTAATGGAATCGTTCTTCGACGGTGCTGTACTAAACGTTGTAAAAAAAGACTTTACCGGTACCACTAAAGAATTGGCACGCCGCTTCCTCGTTTATGGAACATTGGCAGAAATCTTTGCCCGTGTAACCGGTTTCAACCGCGGATTGGGTGGTTCTATGCACGCTTTCTTTACGCCATTCGGCGTATATCCTAACAACGCTCTTGTGGGAGGTTCGGGTGATATTGCCGTTGGTGCTGCATTGTACAAAAAAATCAACCGTCAGAAAGGCTTGGTAGTTGCCAACATTGGTGACGCTTCTATGGCTTGCGGTCCGGTTTGGGAAGGTATTACTTTTGCGTCTATGGATCAGTTCCGCCAGTTGTGGGAAGGTGATATGAATGGCGGTCTGCCGGTTATTATCAACATCATGAACAACCAATACGGTATGGGCGGACAAACTGCCGGCGAAACCATGGGTTATGATATTGCGGCTCGTATTGGTGCGGGTGTAAACCCAGAGCAAATGCATGCTGAGCGTGTTGACGGTTACAATCCATTGGCCGTTATCGATGCTTACAAACGCAAACGCGTTATTTTGGAAGAGAAAAAGGGTCCGGTTTTATTGGACGTATTGACATATCGTTACAGCGGTCACTCACCTTCGGATGCGTCTTCGTACCGTACCAAAGAAGAAGTGGAAGCATGGGAAGCGCAGGATTGTATCGTTTCTTTCGGAAAACAGTTGGTTGAAGCGGGCGAAGCTACAGAGATTGACTTGGAAGCAACATGGACTGATGTGAAAGCATTGGTGTACGATATGTTCCTGAAATCTATCGATGACGAAGTTTCTCCACGTATGACCAATGCGCAGGTTATTGGCGACATGATGTTCTCTAACGGTTCGGTTGATTCTATGTCGACTGCAAAACCTGACGTATTGATGCCATTGGCTGATAACTCACGTGTAAAGAAAATTGCAGCGAAAGAACGTTTTGCTTTTGATGCAGATGGAAAACCATTCAGCAAAATGAAACAATATCAGTTGCGCGACGGTATTTTCGAAGCTATGATGGATCGTTTCTACAAAGATGCTTCGTTGGTGGCTTATGGTGAAGAAAACCGCGATTGGGGTGGTGCGTTTGCCGTTTATGGCGGTATGACTGAAGCTCTTCCTTATCACCGTCTGTTCAACTCGCCTATTGCCGAAGCATCTATCGTGGGTACTGCCATTGGTTACGCCATGTGTGGTGGTCGTGTGGTTCCTGAAATTATGTATTGCGACTTCCTGGGTCGTTGTGGTGATGAGGTATTCAACCAAATGCCTAAATGGCAATCAATGAGTGGTAACGTATTGAAAATGCCTATCACGCTTCGTGTATCGGTAGGTTCAAAATACGGTGCGCAACACTCGCAAGACTGGACTTCGTTGGTAACTCAAATCCCCGGATTGAAAGTTTGTTTCCCGGTAACTCCTTACGATGCCAAAGGGTTGATGAACTCGGCTTTGCAGGGTACTGACCCGGTTGTTTACTTCGAAAGCCAACGTATATACGAAATTGGTGAGCAATTCCACAAAGGTGGTGTACCAGAAGGCTACTACGAAATTCCATTTGGTGAGCCGGACGTAAAAAAAGAAGGTAAAGACATTACTTTCTTAACCGTTGGACACACATTATATCCTGCTTTGGCAGCTGCTAAAGTGCTGGAAGAAAAATACGGCTTGAGTGCAGAAGTTATCGACGCTCGCTCGTTGGTACCATTCAACTACGAACAAGTGGTTGCTTCGGTGAAGAAAACAGGTAAAATCATTGTTGCCGGCGACGCTTGTGCACGTGGTTCGTTCCTGAATGACTTTGCAACCAACATTAGCACCCTTTGCTTCGACTACCTGGATGCTCCGGTTTGTGTACTTGGTTCACGCAACTGGATTACTCCGGCCTTCGAATTGGAAGATTCATTCTTCCCGCAAGTAAGCTGGTTCCTCGATATGATTAACGAACGCATCCAACCACTGGCAGGCTATGTTCCCGGTCAGAACTTTACGGATGCAGAGTTTATTCGTCGCTCGAAATTAGGTGTGTAATCTTTATTGAGGGGGTGACTTTGAGTCACCTCCTCAATTGAAATATAATAACCACTAAGGCACTAAGTACACGAAGATTCACGGAGTGATTTGGTGTCTTAGTGGTTGAAATCAATCATTCTTGCATTGACAAAAGTAATTCTTTGATTATATTCAAGGAATTGTCAATATAATAGCGTATTAAAGATGAGTCGTTTAGAATTAATTCGATGATTTCTGAAAGCTCATAAACGTGAAATAAAAATTCTAATATTGTGTCCATATATTTTTGTTTTAATATGTGACCACAAAAGTCTACGAAAATTTTCCTAATAGTGTCCGTTGAACTGAAAATCAGTTTTTTGAAACTAAAATCAGTTTCACACCTCAAATAGCATAACTTGTACTGAAACCCAAAGAGAAGAACGCGGTTAGAAACCGCAAAACCCAATAATTAATCTTAAATACAATTGTAATCATGAAAAAATCGATCTTCCTTTTACTGTTTAGTGTGTGTTTCTTTTCAGGTGTATTTGCACAATCGAAACAAGAGTCTATCAAAGAGCTTATTCATATTTTGAAGAATGACTCCATGATGAATAAAACTATGGATGCAATGATTCCTGCAATGGTCAATCAAATGCAGTTGAAAGATTCTACAGCAAAGGCCAGGTCTATGGAAATTGCAACAATGGCTATGGAATCGGCAAAAGAGACTCTGCCTAAAATGATGGATCAAATGACTGCGAGTTATGATAAGTACTTTACAGAGCAAGAAATTAAGGATTTTATTACCTTTTATAAAACACCTGCCGGTCAGAAATATATCAGTGTTATGCCAGAAATGATGAAAGACATAATGGGAAATATGATGAAGAATTTTATCCCTGACATGAAGAAGTCAATGGAGGCCAAAATGGAAGAACTTAAGAAAAAAGAGAAGAAATAACTAATACAATAAAAACACAATCTTAGTGATACTTAGTGTCCTAAGTGCCTTAGTGATTAATCAAACATGAAAAAAGTAAACGCACACTTACACACGCCTTACTCGTTCAGCGCATTCAAAAACGTGGACGAAGCGCTCGATATGGCAGTTGCCGAAGGCATAAAGGTAGTGGGTATCAATGATTTTTATACTACAGCCGGCTATGAAGCCTGGGCCGTTGGCTGCAAGGAACGCGGCTTGTATCCGTTGTTCAATATAGAGTTTATCAGTCTGAACGAAGCCGACCAAAAAGCCGGCTTGCGTGTGAACGATCCCGGAAATCCCGGTCGCACGTACCTGAGTGGTAAAGGACTTTCGTATCCGTTCCAGTTGGCTGAGCCTTTTGCGACACAATTGGCCGACGTGCGCGCCGAAGCCAATGCACAGGTGGAAGCTATGTGTGGCAAAGTAAATGAAATTCTGGCTGCGAATAATGCTGGTTTTACATTAGACTTCGAATGGATTAAAAACGACCTTACCAAAGGCTCTATCCGCGAACGCCATTTGGCCAAAGCCTTGCGCCTGAAAGTGTACGAAACTTGCGGAAACGAAGAAGCGAAGATTCATGAACTTTTCGGAAAACTATTTGCCGGAAAAGACCTAAAATCGAGCATTAACGACATAGCCGGAGTGGAAAACGAAATCCGTGGCAACTTGCTCAAAGCGGGTGGCGGCGCTTTCGTACCCGAAGATCCAAAGGCATTTTTGCCCATGCAAACCGTTTGTGATATTATCGTGGCGGGTGGCGGTATCCCAACATATCCGTTCCTGGCTGACGATGCCAAAGGTGGTTACACCGACTTCGAAGGCGATTTGGAAAAAGTGGCAAAACAATTGACCGAGCGTGGTTTTCATTCGGTAGAGTTTATCACTACCCGCAACGGTGTGGAATTGTTGGAAAAATACGCCAGCTATTTGCACGATCAGGGCTTTGTGGTAACGTTCGGTAGCGAGCACAATACGCCAGCTATGGAACCGATTGAGCTTTTTGCGCGTAACAGCGCGCCACTTACCGACCGTTTGTTGCAAATCAACTACGAAGGTGTTTGCGTGGTAGCGGCCCACCAACATTTGGTAGCACAAGGCTTGCGCGGCTACGTGGATGCCAACGGACAAGCTGATCGCAGCAAACGTGCTGAGTTTATTAAGCTGGGAGACGAATTAATTAATCAATAAAACGACCCCTAACCCCTAAAGGGGAACTATGCAAGTTAGTCTTCATAATTCCTTTTGTTGTTAGTAGTTCAATTAAAGAAAGTGTAAATTATAAACAAAACTTCTAATTTATTTTAGGAGACAAAAGTATCTCAGTTCCCCTTTAGGGGTTAGGGGTTCTTTTGGTTAGTTTCATCATTATGAATCCAATTCAAGATTTAATTACAATATCGCAATTCTACGGTCGTGATAGCCGTTTCGTGATTGCAGGCGGTGGAAATACATCGTACAAAAATGCAGAGAAAATCTGGGTAAAAGCCAGTGGTTCGTCTTTGGCAACCATTACCGAAGACGGTTTTGCGGTACTCGACCGTGCTAAACTGAACCTCATGTCCGACAAAGTGTACAGCGCTAATGCGGCTGAGCGTGAAGAACAGGTAAAAAATGATTTGGCCGATGCTACCATTACCAAAGGCAAACGCCCATCGGTGGAAACGTCGATGCATAACGTGATTGACTTTGCCTTTGTGGTACACATGCACCCGACATTAGTAAATGGTTTGATGTGTGCCAATAATGCTCAGGCTGATTTGCAAAAGCTGTTTGGTGCCAAAGCATTGTACATCGAATATACCGATCCGGGTTATGTATTGTTTAAAAAAGTGGAAGACGCTATCAAAGCTTTCCGTGCTGAGGACGGTGCTGAACCTGCTGTTATCTGGTTGCAAAACCACGGAATATTCGTGGCTGCTAATAGCATTGAAGAAATAAAAGTGCTTTATACTAAAATCCTCGCAACATTGAGTGAGGGGGTGACTCCGAGTCACCCTCTCACTATCTTTGATGAACCACGCGCTACTTGCAGCTGTACCGAGCAAATCCTTCCGGGCATTCGCATGATACTTTCTACCGATGGTTTGAAAACCCTGAAAGTGCGCAAAAATGCGTTGGTGAAACACTTCTACGATACCGAAGAAGCGCAGGCCAAAATTGCGAAACCGTTTACTCCAGACGCTATTGTTTATTGCAAATCGAGCTATATTTTCCTCAACGATGAAGAACCTGAAGCCGTTTTGGCAGAAGCTGCGAAACAAATTCCGGCTTTCACCGCCAAGTTTGGTTATCAGCCAAAGGTAATTCTTATCAAAGGAATCGGCTTGGTGGCCATGGGCGATAATGCTGCTCAGTGCGACATTATTCTTGACGTGTTCGAAGATGCGATGAAAATTGCTTATTATGCTGAATCCTTTGGTGGTCCTCACCCAATGACGCAAGCGCAAATCGACTTTATCGACAACTGGGAAGTGGAGAACTATCGTCGCAGTGTGGCGGCAGGTGGAGCAGCCGCTCGTGCCGAGAATAAAACCATTATCGTAACCGGAGCTGCACAAGGCTTTGGCGAAGGAATTGCCCGTTGCTTGTTGCAACAAGGCGCTAACATCGTAGTTGCCGACATGAACGAAGCAGTTGGCCGTGCCACTGTGGAACGCTTTAACAGCATGGCAAAAAGCAACCGTGCCATCTTCGTGAAAACCAACGTCAGCGAAATTCCAAGCATCGAAAACCTCGTTCACGAAACCATTTGTAACTTTGGAGCTATCGATACTTTCATTAGCAATGCAGGTGTGCTTCGCGCGGGAGGATTGGAAGATATGACACCCGAAGATTTCGAATTCGTAACGAAAATCAACTATAACGCTTATTTCTATTGCACCAAAGTGGTTAGCCGCGTAATGAAGCTGCAAACCAAATACGCACCGGAGTATTATGCCGATATTATTCAGGTAAATTCCAAATCGGGATTACGTGGCAGCAAAGCAAACTTTGCGTATGCCGGTGGTAAATTTGGTGGCATTGGCCTGACTCAATCATTTGCATTGGAGTTGGCTCCTTTCCGTATCAAGGTAAACTCTATTTGCCCGGGCAACTTCTACGAAGGCCCACTGTGGAGCGACCCGGTTAACGGTCTGTTTGTTCAGTACTTAAATGCAGGGAAAGTGCCTGGTGCAAAAACAATTGAAGACGTAAAAGAGTTTTATTTGGCACAGGTTCCAATGAAAAAAGGATGCTCGCCCGAGGATGTTACCAAAGGTGCCCTTTATCTGATGGAACAATGCGGCGAAACCGGACAAGCATTGCCAATTACCGGTGGACAAGTGATGCTTTCGTAGATAAAAGAGCAAAGAACAAAGACAAAAGACATGATATGCATAATTTTAGGAAGTTAGCTATTTGGACAAAATCGATTAGTTTGGTGACTGAAATTTATCAATTGACTAATACCTTTCCAAGTCACGAAAGATTTGGTTTAATGTCTCAAATGCAGCGTGCAGCTGTTTCTGTCCCTACAAATATTGCTGAAGGTTCTGCAAAAACGAGTAATAAAGATTTTGCCCGCTTTTTAGAAATTTCTGTTGGTTCATTGCTCGAACTGGAAACCGAATTGACAATCGCATTAAATTTAAAATACATTGATTCAATGATTTTTGAGAAGATTCAGAATGAAATCATTGAACTTCAAAAGATGATAACAGGATTTAAAAACAAACTGGAATAAATTACACTTTAAAGACGAAAGTAATTGTCTTTATTCTTTGTTCTTTATTCTAAAAATCTATCAAAATGAAAACAAAAGCAATCCGTTTATATGGCAAAAAAGATCTTCGGTTGGAAGAGTTCGAATTGCCGCAGATTAAAGACAATGAAATATTGGCTAAAGTAGTTTCCGACTCGCTGTGTATGTCGTCATACAAAGCAGCAACTCAGGCTACCGACCATAAACGTATTCCGAATGATGTAGCTGAAAATCCGATTATTATCGGGCACGAATTCGCAGGAGAACTGGTAGAAGTTGGTTCAAAGTGGGCAAAAAAGTTTAAAGCAGGTGATAAGTTTTCCATTCAACCTGCGTTGAATTACGAAGAAGGTCCTGTTGGTGTGTTGAGTGCTCCGGGCTACAGTTATCAGTTTATTGGTGGTGATGCCACTTACGTGATTATCCCGAATGAAGTGATGGAAAAAGACTGCCTGCTGGCTTATCATGGCGAAGGATTTTATCCGGCTTCATTGGCCGAACCACTTTCGTGCGTAATCGGTGCTATGCATGCAAATTATCATATCACTCCGGGAAGCTACGTCCATAAAATGGAAATTGTGGAAGGTGGTAGAATGGCTATTTTGGCTGGTGTCGGCCCAATGGGACTTGCAGCTATCAATTACGTGTTGCGTCGAGAAGATCGTCGTCCTTCATTGTGTATCGTGACCGATGTTGATCAAACACGTCTCGACCGTGCAGCTTCACTTTATACCGTTGAATTTGCCGCTTCAAGAGGTATCGAATTGATTTATGTCAACACCAGTACGATGCAGAATCCGGTAGAAGAACTAAAAGCTATTACAGGTGGCATCGGTTATGACGATGTATTTGTATTTGCTCCTGTTGGCCCTGTAGTTGAACAGGCCGATGCTATTCTGGCATTCGACGGTTGTCTGAATTTCTTTGCCGGTCCGAGCGATCCTAACTTTAGTGCTAAGTTCAATTTTTACAACGTACATTATGGTTATACGCACGTGGTTGGAACCAGTGGAGGAAATAATGACGATATGGTTGAAGCATTGAAATTGATGGCAAAAGGTCTTGATCCTGCCGGGTTGGTGACTCATATTGGCGGACTAGATGCCGTAATTGAAGCCACTAACCATTTGCCTGAAATTCCGGGTGGAAAGAAGCTGATTTATACACACATCACCATGCCATTGACACCAATTTCGGACTTTGCCAAACTGGGTGAAACGAATGAAGTGTACAAAACACTGGCAGCTATTTGTGATAAAAACCAGGGCTTGTGGAGCGTAGAAGCGGAAAGCTTCTTGCTGGCAAATGCGGATAAGCTTTAAGGGAGGGCGGAATTCCGATTCCGCCTTTTAAAATCGACGTCAAAGATTAGTTTTTATTTATAATATCTTGGCAGAATCGGAATTACTCCCAAAGGGGTCTTGACCTATGGTTCTGCCATCCCCAAAAAATGAAAAAAGATGAAACAGTTAGATGTTAACTTGATGCATCCGAAAGAACAGATTAATGTGATTATCGGACGTATTTATCGGAGTGGTATGACTACTACTTCAGGTGGAAACATTTCCATTAAAGATGGAAACGGTGATATTTGGATAACGCCTTCGGCGGTTGACAAAGGATCATTGACAGTGAAGGACATTGTGTGTGTAAAAAAAGACGGAACGGTAATAGGTCAACATAAGCCATCGTCGGAATTTCCATTTCACAAAGCAATTTTTGAAGCCCGCCCAGAATTGACGGCTATCATTCACGCTCACCCACCTGGATTGGTTGCTTTTAGTATTGCCCGGGTTGTTCCTGATACGAGCATCGTTCCGCAAGCTCGCAAGATTTGTGGCGAAATTGGTTTTGCACCTTACGGTTGTCCGGGAAGTGAAGATTTGGGTAAGAAAATTGCCAACGAATTCAAGAACAAGAAATACAAGGCTGTTATCATGGAAAACCACGGGGTTGTACTTGGTGGAACTGATATGATGGACGCTTACCAACGTTTTGAAACGCTGGAATTCTGCTGTCGCACGATTGTAAATGCTGGTCATATTGGCAAAATAAATACTTTGTCAGATGAGCAAATCTCGAAATATCTGAATCATTTTCCAAAAAACATCACACCGTTTATGGATGTTGAATATCCATCCGACGAGCGTGAAATCCGTACGGATATGGTAAATATCATTCGTCGTGCCTGCGATCAGGGATTAATGATTTCTACTTACGGAACTGTTTCGGTACGCTGGAAAGGCGATGACTTCCTGATTACACCTCGCGACGTGGCTCGTTGGGATATCATGGCTAAAAATATTGTTCAGGTGAAAAATGGTATGGCTGAGGCCGGCAAAGAACCAAGTCGTTCGGTAGCACTTCACCACCGCATTTACCAATTGAATCCACATATCAACTCTATCATTACCACACAGCCAACAAACCTGATGGCGCATGCGGTTAGTCACCAGAAATTTGATGTGCGTACCATTCCTGAAAGCTGGATTTTCCTGCAGGATGTACCTTCTATTCCATTCGAAAGCTTGTACACTGACACCGAAGAAATAGCTCAAATGTTCGCTAAAAACCGTGTAGTGATTGTTGAGAACGATTCGGTAATTGTAACCGGTAATAAGTTGATTAATACATTCGATTACCTCGAAGTGGCCGAATTCTCAGCAAATTCATTGGTAATGGCTTCATCAATCGGACCGCTTCAACCTATGGGCGATAAGGAAATAGATGAATTGCGGGTGGCGTTTAATGTAAAATAAATTAATTGCCTCTGGCTTTAGCCGGAGGTCATTTAAAATAGAGCCTGAGATTGGCTTTAGCCAAATTATTCAATGTTTGGCTAAAGCCAATTGTATTTTTAATATATTTGTTCTCCTCCTGCTAAAGTATGAGGCAATTAATTTATGCAAATCATCCATTCCACATCCAATTCCGCAGCCTTTAATCTTGCTGCCGAAGAGTTTCTTTTCGCAGAGCGGCAGGACGATTTGTTGTTTCTGTATGTGAATGAACCTTCGGTAATAATTGGTTGCAACCAGGCCATTCGGAATGAGGTAGATTTTGATTTTTGTGCGCAGAATGAGACTAAAACTGTGCGTCGTATGTCGGGTGGGGGAGCTGTGTTTCACGATTTGGGGAACCTGAACTTCTGCTTTATTTCCAATAAGACCGAAGGAAAATCTTCGCTTAATGATGACTTTCTTCTGCCTGTTGTTGAGGTATTTATTGATTTAGGAGTTCCAGTTGAGATTGGTAAACGCAAAGACCTCTGGCTTCAAAGCGAATATAAAATTACCGGAACGGCTTCGCATGTGGCTAAAAACCGGGAATTGCATCACGGCACATTGCTTTACGATACGAACCTTGAAATGCTTGAAAATGCATTGAGTCCTAAAACGAAAGATGAGCATGTGAAAGCCATTGCTTCCGTGAGAAGTACGGTGAAGAATTTGCGAACCTGGTTCGAAGAACAGGGGCAATTTACGCTGAACCCAACTGATTTTTTTGAGTTCCTGATTCGGAAACTTGCTGTTTTTTTTCAACAGGATGAAATTGTTGCTTTATCAGAAAAGGAAACGGAGATTATTCAGCAACTGGCTGAAAAGAAATATATGTCCGATGAATGGACATTTAAGAAGTAAGTAATGGCCAGAATATAATGTCGTATTTTGGACCTGCCTGCAACGATGTGAAGCAAGAAGATGTATTGGAACTGTATAAAAAGCTTTCTAAAAGCAGTTCTAATTCCATACAACGAACCCGTTTGAGAACTTACTCAAACGGGTTCGTTTTTTCTATTCTTTTACTAACTTGCCATTTTTCAACCCGGTCTTCATTCATTCGTTGTCCGGTATAAATTCGATCCCGGTGAAAACCGCTCGTGGGGAATTGTTGCAATTCTGAAATACATATCCATGGATGGATGGTATTTTACCGATATAATGAATAAAACTTCAAAAAGGGTATGATTATTCAAAATGTATTCCATATATTTGAGCTGTCTTTTCCTCCTGAATGAATTTTGTATATCTAATTGCCAGTGAATTTTTTATGAAAAAAATATTTACTCCTCTTTTACTGTTGTTGTCATTTTTTGTTTCTGCTATTGAGCCTGCCGGTTACTACGGAGGTGCGGAAAATAAAACAGAGTCAGCACTTAAATCGCAGCTTTACAGCATTATTTCAAGTGGCTACGTGACAAGAAGCTACGATTATCTTTATACAACTTACGAAACAAGCGATGTAACTTCCACCGGAAAAGTTTGGGATATGTACTCCACATGTAGCTGGACGCCGGGAGTAAAAAAATGCGGTAATTATTCTGTTGTCTGCGATTGTTATAACCGCGAACATTCCATTCCGCAAAGCTGGTTTAGCGAAAACTCGCCCATGGTAAGCGATGCGCATCATATTTATCCTACGGATGGGAAGGTAAACGGGCAACGTAGCAATTACCCCTATGGCGAATGTACCGGAGGCGCTACATTAAGTGGTGGGCTTGGGCGTTTGGGGAATTGTACATTCGCAGGTTATTCGGGGCTTGTTTTTGAGCCGATTGACGAATATAAAGGCGATTTTGCAAGAACCTATTTTTATTTTGCTACCCGTTATCAAAACATCATGACTTCATTTGTGGGCGGTCCATCTTTCAATAAAACTACATACCCCTCTTTTACCGATTGGAGCTTGAGTTTATTTATGAAATGGAGTAGGAATGATCCCGTTTCACAAAAAGAGATTGACAGGAACGATGCAATTTATGCAGTTCAGCATAATCGGAACCCATTTATCGACCATCCCGAATTGGCCGAATATATCTGGGGAGGGCATAAAGGTGAACCGTGGTCTTTATCTTCTGAGATTAATGAGATGAGGATTGATTTTTCGATTTATCCAAATCCAGTTCAAGGCGAAATAATGATAAAAACTGATGAGCCAAATTTGAGTTATAGTATTTACAATCTGAGTGGGCAAGTTTTGAAAGAAGGTTATTTGGGAGTAAATATGGTGATTCAGGTAGATCAACTCGGAATTGGAATGTATTTGCTTCAACTGAAATCGGGTACTCGAAAATCTATCCGGAAATTTGTTGTTAGCAAGTAATACCATCTGTAATATTATTGCTCCCGTAGCTCTCGCAGATTAAGAAAAATCTGCGGGAGCTGCGGGAGTTATTTGTTTTTAATATGAAGTGAGTGTATCTTCTGCTTGACTTTTTTGGACAGCCACTTTCTACTGTGGTTAATGCTGTGACAACAAACAAAGAGTATCGTTGAGACGAAGTTGAAATTGAACTATATTGTTTATGCAAACGGTATAACTTCATTATATAATAACAGGTTGACTCTTGCGAATCAACCTGTTATTATAATCACTATGATGTGCAAAAAACGAATTAAATTTTTACTTCAGCATTAATTCATTTTTAATTGAGCCAAAATCGAAATGCTTTCTTCAGTAGCAGATAAACAGCCCGTTCTTTCAATTGATTTCAATAATTTATCTCCTTGATATACTTCAAATGCTAATAAATAGTCTTTTCTAATATCGGTTACATATCCCATGTAATCGGCGCTAAGACATATCACCCTTTCATCATTTTCATTTAGCGGAACAGGTAAATAATATTCATGGATTTCTTTATGCTTGCAATTATCCCCATAATAGGTTAGCATAGGTTTTTTACCTTTCTTTTTAAACAGTTCTATGGAGTATACTACCGCAAGTTCCTCCTTTTTTACTACAAACTTAAATTTAATTGGATCGCCAGATTTTGTAAAATTAACTATTTCCATAGGTTCTCAAATTTAAAGGTTATTAAAAAGAGATATTATATTGAGTCGTATTTTTTCAAAAGGCGATGTCTTTTTATAACAAAATACTTTCAATATTGTTCGCGGATTGTATTTTGTTTCTTTTTATTTCATTAATATATATTTGTATAAATGATGATTCGGTGGATTCAACAAGCTACAGTCGACAGCTATGAACAAAAATAGATGACGAAAGAGATCTTTCAATTTTTTGTGCATGTATTCAATAGTGGCTTTTTTGATATAATTCCCTATAAATATTCTATATTTGTTCCAGAATCAGCTTCAAAGCTATAAAGCAGCCATTTATGCAATCATTTATTCCCAAATGTTATATCATTATTACAATACTGTTATTGCAAGTTTCGTTTTTGGTGGCCTCTGTTCCATCGGGTTATTATTACTTTGTAAAAAATAAGAAGCAAGCAGCCCTTAAAACGGCACTTCATACGTATTGCAGCCCGTTGAAAGAACTGGATTATGGGAGTGGTCCCGGATTTACGTGGGAGGGCTTTTTTACGACCGATCGTCGGGTTGATTCTACAGTCATTGACATGTATTCCAATATAGTGAGAAGACAAACGGGTTTTAGTGCCGTTTCAGGTATGCATATCGAACACTCATTTCCAAAAAGCTGGTGGGGTGCCTATCAGAATAATGCTTATAATGATTTGTATCACTTGTATCCGGCGGATGCTTTGGCTAATGAAACAAAAAACAATTTGCCGCTGGGCGAAGTGGCCGGAACGGCATCATTCGACAATGGCGTGGTTAAAGTCGGCGTTAACGGATTTTTAGTTGGAAGTTTGGATAAATGTTTTGAACCCGCTGATGAATATAAAGGCGATTTTGCACGTTCGTATTTTTATATTTCCACTATTTATGAGAATCTGGCACCGCTCATGCAGTCGCCCATGGTATTTACAAATAACACGTACCCGTTCTGGAAACCGTGGGCGTTGGATTTATTGCTTAAATGGCACCGGCAGGATCCGGTGAGTCCCAAAGAACTGACACGTATCGAGGCGATTTATAACATTCAGGGCAACCGTAATCCGTTTATCGATTATCCCGATCTGGCAGAATATATCTGGGGAAAAGACACGGCCGGTGTTTTTCCTTTTCCTGAAGAAACCGAGCCTTTTCTAGTTGACCCCCGCCGTGGAGTTTCCATTGACTTTGGTGTAATTCTTAAGAATGATACGCGTACTCAAAACCTGCATATTCAGGGAGTAAATCTCACATCGGATATACGGGTTTCACTTATCCGAAATAGTTCCACGCTTTCACTTTCTGTTTCGTCCATTAGTGCTGCCGATGCGTCAACAGGCATTGATTTGGGTATAACGTTTCAGCCCGGTGCATCGGGATTAATCCGCGACACCTTGCTTATTGCCGGTGGCGGTTTGCTGGAAAGTTTACACATACCTGTCAAAGCGCTGGCCTCAGCCGATTTTATTACCCTTGAACCTATTGATATTACTCCGGTTGGAGGAACTTTAAAATGGATTTCCGATCCGTTGGCAACTCAATATCGCCTCAATGTGTACCAGGGCGATCAAAAGGCCGGCGATTTAGTCATTTCCACTTATGTTGAAGGCAGTAGTTGGAACAAAGCTATAGAATTGTATAATGGAACCGGAAAATCGGTTGATTTGTCTAAATACTCGCTTCAGAAGCAATCGAATGGAGCCGGTTATTTTGGCTCTGAATTGAAACTTAACGGATCGTTGGCTACCGGGAAAAGCTTTGTGATAGTTCATAAATCAGCGGCTGTAGATTTACAGTCGAAAGCTGATTTATTGACTGATTCTTTGCTCCAGTTTAATGGAAACGATGCAGTAGCCCTGGTGAGAAGCGGAGTAACCATAGATATGGTTGGAAAAGCCAATGCCGGAGCTGATGTAAACTGGGGAACGGATGTTACGTTGCAGCGTAAATCAAGCGTAACACATCCGGTATCTGTTTTTAATCAGGATGAATGGACTACATTGCCTGTTGATTTTTATACCATGTTGGGAAGTCATTCGATGGGATTTTTACTTAGTGACCCCATTTATATTGTAAAAGATGCATTTGTTGGGTTAAAGACATCTTATGAAATTGAAAATCTCTTGCCTACGGCTACCTATACTTTTAACGTAGAATCCGTGCGCTCTGGTGTTATTGCACCAGCCATAAACACCATGCAACTGCATACTTCGGCATTGGATGTTCCAGAAATTTCTGACGCAAGTGATATCCGGTCTACTCAATTTACGGCCAATTGGGGAGAATCTCCATTTGCTTCGGGATATTTGCTGAATGTTTTCGAGCTTGCAGGAAGTGCCGATACAACAGAAACCGAAGGGTTTGATAATGTTGGTGCTTCGGGGACACCACTTCCGGGCGGCTGGTCGGGAACTGCAAATGCCGTTTATACCACTTCTACAAGCACAGGTATTGCATTGCCTTCTATACAGCTCAGAAATGCAGGGGAATGGATTCAAACCAAAGCGTATCCTCAGCCGGTTACAAAACTGGCATACATGTACCGGTTTGTAACTTCAGTGGTCGGAGCGTCTTTAATTCTTGAAGGATATAGTAATGGAAACTGGATAAGAATTGATAGCATTCCTTGTAAAAATAACTCAAAAACATATCCGGTGTATAATTTCACAAAAGCTCAGGATTTAACTGCTTTTCGCTTCACGTTCAACAAAATGCCCGGTGGGAATTTTTCGATAGATGATATTTCTGCAACCTATGGAAGTCAGGATACTGTTTATATCAGAAAAGATTATCCGGTTTCAGTTAATCAGGTAGTTGTCTCTGATTTAAAAGAAAATAACCGGTATTATTATACGGTTTGTGCCACGCTGGGTTCGTCCATTTCCGGTACATCCGAAACCATATCTGTTTATACGCTTACGAACACAAAAATAGCCCTGCCGAACACAACTGCAATACGGATTGTGTCACACAAAGAGAAAGTGGTCATTTCCGGATTACGGGGTGATGAACTGATACAGGTTTATTCGCTTACAGGAGTTTGTGTTTATCAAACCAACGCAAACACAACGCAAATAAATATTCCACTCAAGCAGCCCGGAATATTCATTTTAAAAGTTCAGAATTCGGACTACAACTTTGCCGGAAAATTTATTAACTGGTAAATCCCAAATTTTCTAATAAAAGAAGCCGCTTTGTTGTTGCAAAGCGGCTTCTTTTTATTGTGTAATAAAGAGTCTCTTATAAGATTACTTTAAATGTTTTAGTTGCGGTTCTTACAAGATAAACTGCACCTGGTTGAGCCGTGATTTCAATTCGTTCACCTTGCGACTTAATTGTTTGCAAGCGTAGTCCGGTAATTGAGTAGAGCGAAACCACTTCATCTTTTACTGTACCCAAAACGATGATATCAGAACCCGAAGTATAAAGTCTTAAATTACTAACAGAAGTTTCAGGAGTTTCAGTTGTAAGCAATACATTTCCGTTTAACGATACTGTTTGCGTAGTGAGTCCCGTTGAAGTTATACTTATATTCTCGTTGTAAACGTTCACGGGTAAGCCAGACTTTAAACGCACATAAATTGGTGTTGAAGCAATAATACCATTAGATGGGACGAATAGAATCATGCCGGTTGCAGCGAAAGGGCTTTCAGTGTCAGAAATCTCAAAATCGGCAGGAGGCGTTATGGCCACAGATGAATTAAGGCTTGTTCCACTTACTGTAAACGATTGGATAGCTGATGGACCAGCACCAATATAATAACTAAATCCGGCTAAAGAAGCTGCTGATAATGAAATGCCTGCAGGTTCCGTTACTGTTCCGTTGAGGGTAATAGTTTTTGTTGCACCTGTTGTTGATAAAGTGATACTATCGGCAGAACTTCCTGCAGGTAATCCTGCTTTTAGGCGAACATAAATGGTCGTCGTTGCTACAGAGCCTCCGGATTGACTAATTGTAAACGGGCTGGTTAATGGGCTGAATAATGTGCCAGAACTAGTCGAAATCTCAAAATCTGAAGCAGGTGGAGTTACAATTATTCCACTGGTAAGATTACTGCCACTAAGAGTAAACGTTTTTTCTGTGGCTGGCCCGCTTCCCTGGATATACGTAAATCCCGATAAGGCTGTAGTTGAAGTTGTAATGGTAGCTGGAGGTGCAGCTACTGTTCCTGACAATGCTATAGTTTGAGCAAGACTCCCCGAGGTTAAGTTGATATTTCCTGTATAAGTATTTGCTGCCAACCCAGCTTTTAATCGGACGTACAAAGTAAACGGACTAACCAATCCACCAGATTGGCTAATTGTAAATGGATTTGCTAACGCAACGAATGAAGTGCCTGAATTTGTTGATACCTCATAATTGGCAGGCGCATTGACAGTTATGCTGTTTGAAAGATTACTCCCGCTTATTGTAAATGATTGTTGTGCCGATGGTCCTGCCCCCGGAGTATAAGCGAAACCGGCTAATGAAGAAACAGACTTATTTATAACCGGAGTCAGGTTCTCTGTAAATGAGCATTTGTCCCAGGATACGGTTCCGGCTTTATATGTTCGTATCGCAAATCGGAAAACCGTACTTCCTACAGGAGCTACTACATTACAAGTGTAAGTTTGCCATAAATTTTTAATATTATTAAAAAACATCGTTGCGCCACCCGGACCTCTCAGCAATAATGAATCAGCTAAAGACAATGGTATGTTTAAGCCATTTGCCGCTGTCTTGAAATTACACCAAATTCTAGCATCGGTTCCATCTACCCCGTAAATATAATACGAAAGGCTTAGGGTGTACGTTTTTCCTGGAGTTACAGTTACATATTGGTACATCTCGTGGTAATTTCCACTAGCAAACATTTTGCAAGACTTTGTCCCATCGTTATGGGTCGTGTCTTGAGCAACAGTTCCATTTGCAGCTGTTGTGATAGTCCAACTCGAAGGTCTCCCTGAAGCCCATGTTTCAAAACTGGGGTTAGCTACTAGATTTTGCGCATGAGTTGAAAAATTAAAACAGGCAAGTACAAATAATAAGATTGGTAATAGTCTTTTCATAACGTTGAGTTTTAAAAGTTAATACTCTATGGCTTTTCCGGATTTTGATTTATCCAATAGATACAACTGAAAAATAAAAGCGTTTTTAGATCGTAAATATAATTTGACTGACTTAAATTATGATAAATCAAGCTTGGATCAATTTGACAAAATTAATTATTTATTTCAATTATTGCATTAAAATATCAATAATAATAAGATTTCGCATGAAAAAATCAGGCAAATTCGTTCGATTCGAAGATTTTAAAATAAATAAGAGAATAATTACGACGTAAAAAATATAATTAAAATGCCCGTTGTGTAGTTGTACACAACGGGCATTCGATTTGAAAATATAAAAAGCTATTTATTCACTCAGGAAAATATAGCGGGTTAAAACCAATACAAATAAAATATACATCATCCAGTGTACCTGTTTCCATTTACCTGTAACAACTTTAAGAATAGTGTATGAGATAATACCTGCAGCAATACCATTGGCAATACTGTAAGTAAATGGCATCATTACAAAAGTCATAAAGGCAGGGAAACCTTCGGTGAAATCATTGAAGTCAATATCAAGTACAGATGAAGCCATTAATACGCCCACAATGATTAATGCCGGAGCAGTGGCTGCACTTGGAATAATACCAGCCAACGGAGCAATAACCAATGCCAGCACAAAGAACAAGCCGGTGGTAACTGCTGTTAATCCGGTACGGCCACCTTCGCCGATACCTGCAGCACTCTCAACGTAAGCTGTAACTGTACTGGTTCCCATTAAGGCTCCGAAAGAAACGCCAAACGCATCTACCAACATGGCTTTACCAATTTTTGGTGAGTTTCCGTCTTTATCTATCAGTCCGGCTTTTCCGGCTGTTCCAACCAACGTACCAAAGGTGTCGAATAGCTCAACAAAGGTAAAGGTGAAAACTACTGTCCAGATACCCATATTCAAAGCTCCTTTAATATCGAGTGCGCCTATTGCCAGATGCTGAAAATCAGGCAAACTGAATGGCATAAAATCATCCGGAATAACTGTAACTCCCATCGGGATACCAATTAATGTGGTTGCAACAATACCAATCAACAATGATCCTTTAACGTTACGAGCCATCAGAACGGCGGTAAGTAAAAGGCCGATTAAACAAAGCAACATAGAGCTGTTATGAAAACTTCCCATACCAATGTTCCATTCAAAAAACTTCAGTGTGGTAGGACTTGCGTTTTTTCCCAGAGCTTCCAAAGTAGGAGGAATAACATTGGCCGAAACAACCATAATCTCCGAAAGCTTCAGCCCGATGATAGTTATAAATAACCCGATGCCAACCGTTATCGATCGTTTCAGTGAGTTTGGAACTGCAACAACGAGAATCTGACGAACTTTAGTCACAGTCAGTAAAATGAAAATAAGACCTGAAATAAATACAGCACCCAATGCAACCTGCCATGGCATACCCACTCCAGCAAGGGCGACTGTTGCAAAAAGTGCGTTTAGTCCCATTCCGGGAGCTAGTGCTATCGGGAAGTTTGCCACAAGTCCCATAGCAATGGTAACGAATCCCGCTGAAATGGCGGTGGCAAAAAATACGGCATTTTTGTCCATTCCGGTAACACCAAGAATGTTCGGATTTAAAAACAGAATATAAGCCATGGTCATAAAAGTGGTAATACCGGCTATGATTTCAGTTCTTACATTTGTTTTGTTTTCTTTGAGTTTAAAGAGCTTTTCTAACATGTAATCAGATTAATTAAATGATTAATTATTAATAATTATGTAGTTTGACGTGCAAAAATAGTTTTTTTAATTCTTTATTCAATAAAAATATATTTTCAATCCTTGATTTTTTTTGCTGCTGGTTTGCAATTGAAATCACCAATTGCCATTGAAATTGAATAAATATCCATATTGCGCACATGACAAACACAAAATTTACTACTTTTGCGTTTGTAAAAAGATAACAATTCGTATGAATATGAAATCCTGTACAGCTAAATTAAAGAGGATTTTTTTGGCAATCAGTTTATTTCTTGCAGCCATTTTGCAAGCTCAGATTCCGGACGGATATTATGAAAACGCAGCAGGAAAAAAAGCGGGAGAGTTGAAAACGGCACTTTATAGTATTATCCGAAACCATAAGGTGTTGGAGTATTACGCTTCAAGTACTTATTTCAGGACTACAGACTGGCATCCGGAAGGCTATTTTTGGGATATGTATTCCAATTATAAACGTACCATTTGGTCGGGCATGAACAGGGAGCACTCATTACCCAAAAGCTGGTGGAGTACAGCGCCCGAAACTACTGTAGCTTATTCAGACCTGCATAACTTGTATCCATCGGATGCTGTGGCAAATACTGAAAAGTCGAATTATCCGCTCGGTGAGGTGGTTGGTGAGCCCGAATATAAAAATAATGTGGTCAAAGTAGGTGCAAATGGTTTCCCCGGTTATAACGGAACTGTATTTGAACCGGCTGATGAATATAAAGGTGACTTTGCCCGTGATTATATGTATGTGGTTACCTGCTATCAGGACTATGCAAATAATTGGCGAAGCACAGGAACTCAAAGTATGTTGCTTGGTGGTTCTGCTTATCCGGTTTTTAAACCCTGGGCAATTAATTTGCTTCTCAAATGGTGTCGGCAGGACCCCGTAAGTTCAAAAGAAATTAACCGGAACAATGCCGTTTATTCCTTTCAAAATAACCGTAACCCTTTTATTGATCATCCCGAGTTGGCCGAATATATCTGGGGAAAGTACATGGAAGCTACCTGGGAGGAAGATGAAACTTTGCCTGAAGAAGAAATTGTTTTTGTGCTTGAACCAAATCCGGTAAACACAACGCTTACCGTAAAAGTAAATATGCCGGAACAATCGACCTATTTTATTAAAACGTTAAGTGGCATAACTGTAAAAACAGATAAATTGTCATTTGATGGCACTATTGAGGTTGGTGAGCTGAGTAATGGAACATATTTGCTGGAGCTTTATAATGTTTCGAAAAGAAAAGTAGGAAAATTTATTGTACATCACTAATGTCAGATTATTGATTTTAAATTCGTTTCAAAACTATTTTTTCAAAAATTAGAATAATTAATAATCAACTATTTAACGTGTGATTTGTTTTAAATAAATCAATGGTTACGAATGTTCATTACGGTTTTTTATAAATGCTGTTTCTTTTCTTGGCTCTTAAATTCAAATCACACAATATCATGAAACGGATCCCTTTTTTTGACTGAACGAGTTTTATATGACAATTTTTTAAAATATTTTTTATGAAACGAGCAGAAATGCAGGCGTTCACCCGCTTGGCTTGCCAAGAAAGATGATGAAAATCTGATCTGTGAGTTCCATACGACCTTTAAAAATCAATTATTATCGTATGAAAGCAACAAAGTGTTTTTTTCGAGACAATTTTTTGTCAGTTTGTATCGCTTTTTTTCTGTTGTTATCTTCAAATTCGGTTTTATCAGCGAATAACCTATTATCTCCCGCAAATGGTGGCCCGGAAAATTATATCGAATACAAGGGCTTGATTGTCGATCGCAAAACAGGTGAACCACTGGCTTTTGCCAGTCTGAATGTTATTGGCACGAATATCTCTGTGGTTTCAAATTCCGAAGGGCAGTTTTTACTTAAACTGTCGAGCGAAAATATAAACCCGAAAGTGCTAGTCAGCTTCATTGGGTATAAAAATAAAATATTCCTGCTTGCCGACCTTAAACCTGAAAAGCCACGCATAGAACTTGACCCCACAGCTGTTCAATTACCCGAACTAAGTGTAACTTCACGTGATGCCGCAGAATTAATGCGTGCTGTACTCGACAAAAAAGGTAATAACTATTCAGAAACCCAAACGTTGATGACGGCTTTTTATCGCGAAACAATTAAAAAGAACAGATCCTATGCTTCCCTTTCCGAAGCCGTTGTGGAAATCAATAAACAATCCTATACTTCTTTAAAAACAGATATTGTAAGGCTGTTTAAATCCCGAAAAAGAACGGACTATTCCAAATTGGATACACTTACTTTTAAGCTTATGGGCGGTCCGTTTAATTCGTTGTATCTGGATATAATGAAATATCCGGATGTGCTTTTTACCGATAATATGATGGCAAATTATGTATTTACTTTCGACCGTTCAACATATATCGATAAATCGCTGATTTATGTGATTGATTTTAAGCAGCGGCCGGATAATACCGAGCCTCTTTATTCTGGTAAATTATATGTAGATGCAGAATCGCTGGCGTTGAAAAGTGCGGTTTTTAGCCTGAATATTACCAATAAAGAGGAGGCTGCCAAGATGTTTATTATGCGAAAACCATTGAATGCCCGTGTGTACCCTATCGATGCAAAATACAGGATGGACTATCGCGAAAAAGACGGGAAATGGTATTATGGTTATAGCCGGATAGAACTGGGATTGAAAATTCTCTGGAAGAAAAAGCTTTTTAATACCAATTATTATTCAACAGTAGAAATGGCTGTAACGGATTGGGGTAAAAATGCTGAAAAGAAATCGATCGACTTCAAGGACAGGATAAAACCATCCATCATAATCAGCGATGAGGCTTCCGGTTTTTCCGATTCCCAATTCTGGGGTGAATTTAATGTTATTGAGCCTGAAAAATCAATTGAAACTGCAATTAAAAAGATTCAGAAACAGTTGGAGAAGCAGTAAAAAAGAAAGGACGCAGTTTGTATAATTGATTTATAGGTATTCATGCACGTAGTTGCCTTAAATATAATGCCGGAATTTCTTCCGGCATTATATTTGTGTTTTTTTATGCAATTTTTTTTACTTTGTAAATGGATTAGCCAATACCACTTTATCTATTTTTACATTTCCATTTTCGAAAATGGTTTTTTTGATAAAAACTCCTTTACCAGGCTCTTTAACTGATATGCCATTAAGGGTAAAGTATTTTTCTGATACAATACTTGATTCGTTGTTATATGGGTTGTTAATTGAAGTTTGAGGTAGAGTGGCTTTTGTCGCAGGAACTTCTATCCCGGCAAGCATATACACGGCGTTTCTCCAAATGGTTAAACCATCGCTTGTGATATTTTTTCCTGCATTAGCACAAATAGCACCAAAGTTCATTCCCAGAAATATCCCTCTGGAGATAGTGGTTTCAGTCCCATCAATAGTAGTTCCGGCAGGTGCGTCGTTAATACAAACAGAGACTGCGGCTCCTGCATTTAAAATAGCAGGTTGTGCTAATAAAGTTCCGGGTATGGCACTCAGCCCTGTATTGTAATTAATTGCTTTTACAGAAGTTGCAGCACCTAATAAGCCGGGGTCTGTTGATAAAGCATTGAAAAGTTGAATTTGATTAGAACCGGAAATTGTGCAGGCCTTGAATAAATCGTTTGTTAATGCGGAGGCCTCAACATTAATCAAAAGTGTTCCGGATGTTGTTCCATCTGCTTCTTTTCCTGCACCGGTTGATGTGGATGAAGAAAGCGCCCTTGTTTTTTGTAAAGCATAGTTTTTATTGTAAATAAATGGTTTAGGAATGCTTTTAAGAGCTAATGCACCTGCAGGGGTAAGCATTGCTGCACCACCAGCAAAACTTTCCTGAACAATAATTACATCATAAGTTGCCAAATCAGAGATTACATCTGTCGCTAAAACCGAAGTAAGTACTTTTACGGTTACTGACAGGTTCGGGTCAGCACTTAACACCTGAATAATTGGGTCGGTTTGAACTGTGGTTGCTGTTGCGTCCAACGTTTTCTGAAAAGTTAAATACATAACTTTCTTTTGTGCCTGTAAACTGAATGTTGCGGTTAGCATCATTGCAAATGCGAATAGTAATGTTTTTTTCATACAATTAGATTTTAAATTAATAGTAGAGTTTTGTTCTGTGATTCGTAGACAACAAATTAACAGATGTGTGCAGGTTTAAATCATATCTGTTTTGACTGAAATGCTAATCATTTTGATGTTCTCTGTCTTGTTGCCGGTTTAATCTCAAAAAAAATGTCAATATCAGGGATTTTTAAAACAAAAACAAGTTTTGATGTGTTATGTAGTCGCTATTAAAGGCGCTAAAATTATGTTCAAAAACATATTTTTTTATACCTTTGCACTTTGTAATTTATTTATGATTCAGAATGCGATTATGTCGTGAATTATAAGTAGTTAAATATGAATTAAAAACATTATGTCAGCAGATATATTACACGAAGTCACCCAGGGAGATTACAAATACGGATTTACAACCGATATTGAAACCGATATTATTCCTATCGGGCTTAGCGAAGATGTGGTGCGTCTTATCTCGGCCAAGAAAAATGAGCCGGAATGGATGCTCGAGTTTCGCTTAAAAGCCTATCGCCACTGGTTAACGATGAAGATGCCTGAATGGGCACATCTCAACATCCCAAAAATTGATTACCAAAGCATTGCCTACTATGCCGCACCACGTAAAAATGCTCCGAAAAGCTTGGATGAGGTAGATCCCGAATTGCTCAAGACATTTGAAAAATTGGGCATTCCGCTTCACGAACGCATGGCTTTGTCGGGAGTAGCTGTTGACGCGGTTATGGATAGTGTTTCGGTAAAAACTACATTCAAAGAAAGTTTGTCGGAACTGGGCATTATCTTCTGTTCGTTCAGCGAAGCCGTTGAGCACCACCCTGACCTTGTACAGAAATATATGAGTTCAGTGGTTCCTTATACCGATAATTTCTTTGCTACATTAAACTGCGCCGTTTTTTCTGACGGTTCGTTTGTATATATTCCAAAAGGCGTTCGTTGCCCCATGGAACTCTCAACATATTTCCGTATCAATGCCATGAATACAGGGCAGTTTGAGCGGACTCTGATTATTGCCGACGAAGATAGTTATGTTTCTTATCTCGAAGGTTGTACGGCTCCTATGCGTGACGAAAATCAACTTCACGCTGCCATAGTGGAAATTGTAGCCATGAAAAATGCCGAAGTGAAATACTCTACCGTACAAAACTGGTATCCCGGTGATAAAAATGGGGTTGGCGGTATTTATAATTTTGTAACCAAGCGTGGTATTTGCAAAGGCGAAAGTTCAAAAATTTCGTGGACGCAGGTAGAAACCGGTTCAGCCATTACCTGGAAATATCCAAGCTGTATTTTGTTGGGCGATAATTCTTCTGCCGAGTTTTATTCGGTAGCAGTGACCAATCACCACCAGCAAGCCGACACCGGAACCAAAATGCTTCATATTGGTAAAAATACCAGTAGCCATATTCTGTCCAAAGGAATTTCGGCCGGATTGAGCCAAAATAGCTATCGTGGATTGGTGAAGGTGAATGCTGCAGCCGAAAATGCCCGTAACTTCTCGCAATGCGACAGTTTGCTGCTTGGCGATAAATGTGGTGCACATACATTCCCGTATATGGAAGTGAATAACGACACTGCCATTGTAGAACACGAAGCAACCACTTCAAAAATTAATGAAGATCAGATATTTTATTGCAATCAACGCGGTATCTCAACTGAAGATGCCGTGGGTTTGATTGTAAACGGTTATGCCAAAGAAGTACTCAACAAACTTCCAATGGAGTTTGCAGTTGAAGCACAAAAACTACTTCAGATAACGCTGGAAGGCTCGGTTGGATGACCCCCAACCCCCTAAAGGGGGCTTTTGTGGAGTCAATTTATACTATTTATAAAACAATTTATACTCAAATACAAAGAGAATAACTAACTTAATTCCCCTTTAGGGGTTAGGGGTAAATACATTATGCTAGAAATTAAAAACTTACACGCCAATATCAATGGCAAGGAGATATTGAAAGGATTGAACCTGGTTGTTCGTCCGGGAGAAATACATGCAATTATGGGGCCGAATGGTGCTGGAAAATCAACCCTGGCTTCGGTGCTTACAGGTAATCAGGCTTTTGAAGTAACTCACGGCGACGTTACGTTTTACGGAAAAAACCTGTTGGAATTAAATCCGGAAGATCGTTCCCGCGAAGGAATTTTTCTTAGCTTCCAGTATCCTGTTGAAATCCCAGGTGTAAGTATGGTAAACTTTATGCGTGCCGCCGTAAATGAGCATCGCAAATATAATAATCTGGAACCTATTTCGGCTACTGATTTTTTGCGTATGATGCGTGAAAAGAAAGAGTTGGTGGAAATGGATAATAAATTGGCTAATCGTTCTGTAAACGAAGGTTTTTCGGGTGGCGAAAAGAAACGTAACGAGATTTTCCAAATGGCGATGCTCGATCCGCGGTTGTCTATTCTTGACGAAACCGATTCCGGGCTGGATATTGATGCGTTGCGCATTGTTGCCAACGGGGTAAACAAACTCAAACGCCCAGACAACGCCAGTATTGTAATTACACACTACCAGCGTCTGTTGGATTATATTGTGCCTGATTTTGTACATGTATTGTATGATGGGCGCATTGTAAAATCAGGAGGAAAAGAACTTGCATTGGATCTTGAAATAAGAGGTTACGACTGGATTAAAAAAGAAGTTGACGGTATTTGACCACTAAGATACTAAGTAACACTTAGATTCACTAAGTCTGATTATCTATAAATCGCAAATAACATATTGGTAAATAATATATGTAATTTATGACACAGAAAGAGCTTAATGATTTGGCGTACAAAGTAGTATCATGTGCTATTGAAGTACATAAATTATTAGGGCCAGGCTTATTGGAATCTATTTATGAAGAGTGTTTTATTGAAGAATTAAGATTGAATGGTTTACATATAGCATATCAAGAAAAAATTCCTCTTCTTTATAAAGGGAAACTTTTGAAAAATGAATTAAGATTAGATATACTAGTAAATGATTGTATTATTGTAGAATTGAAAGCTGTTGAAGAAATTAAACCTCTTTTTAAAGCACAATTATTGACCTATTTAAAGTTGACAGGTGTCCCCAAAGGTTTATTGATAAATTTTAATTGTATTAATATAACTTCTCAGGGATTAGTTTCACTTGTAACAGAAAAGTTTGCAAATCTTCCAAAGGAATAAAATAGAATTTGAAATTATAACTTAGTGAATCTAAGTGTTACTTAGTATCTTAGTGGTAAAAACAAACATGGAACAACAATATATCGATTTATATAAAGCACACAGCGAAAGCATTAAAAAGCATTCGGCTGCGGTGATGAACGAATCGCGCGATGCTTCTTTTGCATTGTTCGAAGAACTCCGTTTTCCTACCTCTGCGTTGGAAGATTATAAATATTCGGATCTTAAAGCACCGCTTGCCATTGATTATGGATTGAATATCAACAGGATTCCTATTCCGGTAAATCCGTATGAGGTGTTCAAATGCGATGTGCCCGGTATTCATTCGTACCTTTACTTTGTGGTGAATGATGGGTTTTATCCGGTGAATGACCCGCGTAACTCACAACTGCCCGAAGGTGTGATTATTGGGAGCGTAAAGGAGATTGCAACCTCTCATCCCGAGTTGCTTAAAGACTATTTCGGGAAGCTCAGTACGTTGAAAAAAGACGGTTTGGTAGCTTTCAACGGTGCTTTTGCCCAAGATGGTTTCTTTATGTATGTGCCTAAAAACGTGGTACTTGACAAGCCGGTGCAATTGATTAATATTTTGCGCTCGGATGTTGATTTTATGGCTAACAGTCATAACCTCATTATTTTGGAAGAAGGCTCCCATGCACAATTGTTGGTTTGCGACCATACTGTGGATGACGTTAGTTTCCTGTCAAATCGTGTTACCGAAGTTTTTGTGGGCGAAAATGCCAAATATGAGCATTACAAACTGGAAAATACACATGTCAAAACGACCAATCTTTCCACTTTGTTGATTGACCAGCGGGCATCTTCTACCGTTGTGGGTAATGTGATAACGCTTCACAATGGCGTTACACGCAATACCGTTGAAATTGACCTTGATGGTGAAAATTGCGAAACGTTGCTTTGTGGATTGGTAGTTTGTGATAAAAACCAACAAGTGGATAATTTTACGTCTATTATCCACAACAAACCGAATTGCAACAGCCGCGAATTGTTCAAATACGTGCTGGACGATATGGCAAAAGGTGGATTTACCGGAAAGCTATATGTGGCAAAAGATGCTCAGAAAACTGCTGCTTTCCAGACTAACCGGAATATATTGCTGAACAAAACAGCTAAAATGCGTACTAAGCCGCAATTGGAAATCTATGCCGACGACGTAAAATGTTCGCATGGAGCTACAATCGGTTCATTGGACGAAACAGCTAAGTTCTACATGCAATCCCGTGGTATTTCCGAGTCGGAAGCCCGTTTGTTGCTGATGTTTGCTTTTACCAATGATGTTATTGAGCATATAGGCATTATTGCTTTACAGGACAGAATAAAAATGCTGGTTGAAAAACGTCTTCGCGGTGAATTGTCGAAATGCGAAGGATGTGTGATTTGCCAGTAAGACATTTTTTATTTCCCGCAGATTGAGCTAATTTTGCAGATTGAACTGTCTGCGTAAATCAGCGCAATCTGCGGGAAATTCTTTAATATAAAATCATGTTTCTCACTAAAACAGAATTAAAATACAAACTCTCCAACCCCTTGCCGGGTGTGGCTGCGCACCTGAAAATGGCACCAGCAAGCCGTGCTCAGGAACTTATCAATAGCAAAGATAATTCCATGAATGCCAGAAAGAGTGCTGTGCTTATTCTCTTTTTTCATGATGAAAGTGTACTGAAAATGGTCGTCATCAGGCGAAGTGTATACGTCGGAATTCATTCCGGTCAGATAGCATTTCCGGGTGGGCGATACGAAGAGGAAGATAAAGACGTCAGAACTACGGCTTTGCGTGAAATTGAAGAAGAGATTGGTATTCCGGAAGAAAAAATAGAAATTCTGGGTCGATTATCTGATATTTATGTGCCGCCGAGCAATTTCATGATCAGCGTTTTTGTCGGTTATCTGGCCGAAAAACCTGACTATAGAATTGATGAGCGCGAAGTGGATGAGGTGATAGAAATTCCTTTCAGCGATTTCTTCAAACCTGACCTGATAAAAGAAAAGGATTTCTATGTAGGATCATTACGAGCAGCTAAAAAAGCGCCTTATTTCGATGTTACCAATGCTGAAATATGGGGTGCAAGTGCCATGGTAGTGAGCGAATTGCTTGATTTGCTGAAGAACTAGAGTTTCGTATAGAACCAATAAATTGATAATCGGAGTTGGAGCTCCGACATCCCGAACATAATAAACCAATTAACCAATAGTCGGAGTTGGAACTCCGACATCCTTAATGCAATCAATGACATGGCCGAAAAAATCCGTCTCAATAAATTTATAAGCGATAGTGGCACTTGCTCACGTCGCGAAGCCGACAAATATATCGAACAAGGTCATGTGTTTGTAAATGGACACAGGGCTGCGGTTGGAACGCAGGTTTCGAAGCACGATAAAGTGACGTTGAACGGCAACCTGATTGAAGCCAAAGAAGGAACCGATTTTGCATTTATTGCTTTCAACAAGCCGGTTGGCATTATCAGTACTACCGAGATTGGTGTAAAAGACTCCATTATCGATTATATTGGTTACCACGAACGTATTTTTCCTATTGGCAGGCTCGACAAGGAGTCGCAAGGTTTGATTTTCCTTACCAACAATGGCGATATAGTCAATAAAATTTTACGGGCCGGAAATAAGCACGAAAAAGAGTATCTGGTTACAGTCGACAAACCTGTTACGGATGAGTTTATCCAGAAAATGTGTGCCGGAGTTCCCATTTTGGGCGAAATGACCAAGAAATGCAAGGTAGTTAAAGAATCGGTTTTCTCGTTCCGCATTGTGCTTATTCAGGGATTAAATCGACAGATACGCCGCATGTGCGAATATTTCGATTACGAAGTGGTGAAACTGGAACGAATCCGCATTATGAATATCAGCCTGAAAGGCATTCCACTCGGTGAATGGAGGCAGCTGGAACCTACCGAAATGGAACAGATTATGACTGCAATTGCAAGTTCCTCATCAGAAGTAAGCAGTAAGCAGCAACCGGCAAACCAAAAGAGTAAAGAGTCAGGAACAAAGAACAAAGACTTCAAACTAAAGAGTTCTGCTCAACATGCTCCTTCTACAGGTTCAACTAAAAAAGCGGATCGTTCATCCAACCCAAATCCAAAATCCCGAGAGCTTCGAAGCCAGTCGAGTAACTCCAGCGGCAAGAAAACAGGTTCGGCAAAGCATACAAAACCCTCATCGGCAAGTGCAGGAAACCGGAAATTTGGAAAGAGATAAGCCAATACAAACAAAAACCCGTTCATTTTCAATGCGAAAATGAACGGGTTTTTAATGTTTCTGATATCCGATTCTCTTGTTCGGAAATCATCCATATATCGCTGTATTTATTTTACCCACATTTCTACAAAATGTTCTTTTCTGTCATCTTCTAGTGGTAGCATTTTTTTGTCCGAAAGCTCAGCTCCATCCAGAATGAGACGGGGTAACGACGAGTCGGTGATACGATTGAAAGTGATATGATACACAGTCTGTCCAAAACGATAGTGTACTTTATAACTATTCCAATCTTTCGGAAGAAGCGGGTTTAGGACTAATTTGTTTCCCGATCGGTTTACTCCCAAGAGCATTTCAACCAGAAGACGGTACATCCATGAAGAAGAACCAGTGTACCATGTCCAACCACCACGCCCTGTATGAGGTGCATAGCCATACACATCGGCCGCCACAACATAAGGTTCAACTTTATATATGGATATCTGTTCTGCCGTTTTGCCGTGTTGTACAGGGTTTAGCAAGTTGAAAAGATCCCAGGAACGGTCGGTTTCTCCCGTTGTGGCAAAAGCCATAGCAGTCCAAATAGCAGCATGCGTATACTGGCCTCCATTCTCCCGTACACCAGGTACATACCCTTTAATATAGCCGGGATTGAGTGCTGACTTATCAAATGGTGGGGTAAATAGCTGTATTATCTTTTCATTGTGGCGTACCAACTGTTTCTCAACTTGCTCCATCGCCTGCGCAGAACGTCGCGGACTACCGGCTTCACTAATTACAGACCAGCTTTGTGGCAATGAGTCGATACGGCACTCCTCGTTACTTGCAGATCCAAGTGGCTCACCGCTATCAAAATATGCACGGAGATACCATTCCCCATCCCATGCAAAAAGCTCAATATTCCGTTGTAACTCATGCGCATGTGCAAGACAGCTTTCAGCAAAGGCTTCATCGTTCCTCATACTCGCAATTTTAGCAAATTGGGTTAGCACATCATAGAAAAAGAAAGCCAGCCAGACACTCTCGCCGCGTCCATCCTTTCCAATCATGTTCATCCCATCGTTCCAATCACCACAACCAATAAGGGGTAACCCATGAACACCAAACCTGAGCCCGTTTTGAATGCTTCTTACGCAATGTTCGTAGAGCGTAACAGATTCATTAGATTGTCCGGGCAGGTCATAGTAAGCTTCCTCATCAGGTCGCAATGGCCTGCCTTCGATGAAGAATATTTTCTCGTCGAGGACACCCGTATCAGCAACAGATGATACATACCTGCACGTGACATATGGCAACCAAAGGTAATCGTCAGAAAAATGTGTTCGCACGCCACGTCCCATAGGAGGATGCCACCAATGTTGAACATCGCCTTCCGGGAACTGATGCGCTGCTGCACGAAGAATTTGCCTTCGGGCAATAGCCGGTTCGGCATGTACCAACGACATCACATCCTGTAGTTGGTCGCGAAAACCGTAGGCGCCTCCTGACTGGTAGAAGCCTGACCGGGCCCATATCCTACTGCTAAGAGTCTGATACAACAGCCAACCATTGGCCATTACATTCACGGAAGGATCCGGAGTATCCACGTTTATGGTTCCAAGCGTACGGTTCCAGTAAGCCCATACTCCTTCGAGTGCTTCACGTGTAGCGCCGGGGCGTTGAAAGCGCAATGCAAGTTGACGCATTTCTTCCTTGTTATGTGCAAAACCAAGTCGGAAGCGGGTTTCCCGATCCTGTCCATCAGCCAAATCGAATACCACTTGCAGGGCACCACAAGGATCAAGCCCTGCACCAACTTTACCCGAAAGCCGGGTGCGTTTCATTGCTGCCGGCTGTGACAAGTTTCCATTCTGACCGATAAATTCTTTACGGTCACCTGTCAAGGTACGCGCTTCGCCCACATCAATAAAAGCTATATTTCCTGCAAAATCGGGATTATAGAAATTTCGGGCTATCAAAGCTCCGGTTTTGAAGTCGATTTCTGTTTGAACATGCAGAAGACTTTTCTGCCTCAAATCAGCCAGTACCCATTCATAATATCCGGTGACGGACAATCGGCGTGGGCGCCCCGATTTATTATACAACTTCAATACAGCAAACTTAACAGGTGCGTCCATTGCAACATAGACCCACAGTTCGGAATCAATTCCGAATTCACTATGCTCAAATACTGTATAACCAAATCCGTGACGAATTACGTAAGGTGTTACCCCGTGTGCCGGCAACGGAGTCGGTGACCAGAACTGGCCTGTTTGCTCGTCACGTATATAGAATGCCTCACCCGAAGTATCCTGTACCGGGTCGTTATTCCAGGGTGTGAGACGGAATTCATGGGCATTCTCGGCCCAGGTATATGATCCTCCACTTTCAGAAATTACAGTCCCGAACTGTTCATTGGCCAACACGTTACACCACGGGGCAGGCGTCGATTGTCCCGGTTGAAGCGTTATAACATATTCGTGACCATCGGGTGTGAAACCGCCAAGGCCATTGGTATAAATTAAATCCCGAGGCTGAAGCGAACCCAACGTCTCAGGTAAGGCTGATCGTAATGGAATCAGGTTTGGAGTCTGTAATTCAGGAATTTTAAATACCTTAAGTTGTTCTGTAAGCGTTCCTTGTTCGTCACTCAGAACAATGCGGGCAGCTGCTTGCAGCAACAGTAAATTCTCACGGGGTACTTGTTCTATTCTACGAATGAATATACCTCCTGGCTTTTCAAGTAAAGGCGCCTCTATTCCCGATGATATCAAGCTTATAATATCATCTTGTATGCGCTGGCGATACACGGAAATGTCCTCGTTCAGTATAATCACTTCAACAGTAAGTCCTTTCATGCGCCAGTAGGCATGAGCTAACACAATCTGCCTGACCATATCCAGCCCATTGAGAGCACTAATACGCAGTACTACCAAAGGAACATCTCCGGAAATGCTATATCCCCAAAGGCCATTCTGTCCACGTCTGTTATTTTTCAAAACTGTTGGATCGGCACGGAGTGCTGGATTGGCATATATCAAGGAACTGGCCAGTTTACTATAACGTTGAGCTTCTGTTTCCGTAACATTGAGTTGACGCATTACTACCTGGCTATGTGTCCATGCCAGTTCAAAAGCTCGGTCAGCCATACGGGTGTTTTGATATTTATCGGATAATGCCAGCACAGAGTCCCGGGTCTCAGCCATACCCAATGCAATGTATAGTATTATTGATTTACCCGGCGGAATTGTAACAGTCCGGCGTAGCGAAATGATTGGATCCAGTACAGAACCAACGCTTCCAGACAATGGTCCTGCGGTTTTCAACGCCAGTGGGTTTACTAAAGAATGCCCCCTGCCTACAAAACGCGAGCGATCGGTTTCGCACGAAAGATCACCTTCTTGATCCCCTTGCACCAGCATCATATGTAACAGGTGAGGCACTTTTTCTTCTTGTGTTCGTGCTCTGCGTGTGCAAAACAGAGCCGAAGAAGAGGGCGCAAATTCTGTTTGCACAAACAGATTACTGAATACCGGGTGAGCTTCATCGGCCGCCTGAGGCGCTATTACTACCTCGCTGTAAGTAGTAAGTTCTATGTTGCGTGGCACATGTGAATGATTAGAAAGCTTAATACGCCTCAATTCGATATCGTCTTCCGGTGAAACACAAATAGTTGTATGGACCTCTAGTCCCGACTGGCGTTGACGGAATTCGGCATAAGCCTGGGTGAATATAGCCTCGTAACCTTTCATGGCGCGTAATGTAGGTTGATAGGCGGTAGACCAGAATTCGCCGGTGTCGGTATCGCGCAAATAAACAAAGATGCCCCAGTTGTTACATGTGGCGTCCTCACGCCAGCGTGTAACTGCCATATTGTTCCAACGGCTATATCCTCCTCCGGCATTATTCACCATTACATGGTAACGGCCGTTTGATAACAAATGTACTTCGGGGTCTATATTCGTATTTTTAAATATGCGCATTATTTCCGAATTATCTACAAGAAGTGGATGTAGTCCCTCAAGTTCGAATTTCGAATCGTCTGGAATTACACTGGCGGTAACGCTTTGAGGAATACGTTCCTGCAATAGCAATTCTGCAGCTTTAAGCATTGGGCTAGACATAAAGCGCCGTTGCATTGAATTAACTTTCAATAGGTTAACCAGTGCCAAAAGACTCATTCCCTGATGGTGCGCCATGAATGAACATATATTCTCACTTGACACTCCCGGACGAAGGTGTGACGGAGTATAATCTATCGCCTCGTAATACCCGTAAGTACTTTCTTTTCCCTCGGCAGTGAGGCGTTGCATATTTTCGCAAGCTTCCCGGGGAGCTACCATTAAAGCCATAACTGTGGCATATGGAGCAATAACCAAATCTTCAGACAATCCCCTTTTTAAACCAAGACTCGGCACACCAAATGCCCTGTACTGATAATTCAGATTGACATCCGTGCGGTTATATCCTGACTCGGACAGACCCCACGGCACACCAAGTGTTTTCCCATATTTTATTTGTTCCTGTACTGCCGTTTTACAAGTTTGGTCCAGTAAAGTATTATCAAAATTTGGCATCACCAAAAGAGGCATCAGGTATTCGAACATAGATCCGCTCCATGAAAGTAATGCCGGTTTGCCTTGGGTAACAACCAATAGACGATTAAGCGAGAACCAATGTTCCATCGGTACCACTCCCTGTGCAATGGCTACATAGCTGCATAGCCTGGCTTCGGAAGCTAGAAGATCATAACAACTGGCATCTGCTTGTTGAACACTAACATTATATCCTATTGTAAATAACTTTTTCGATGTGTCGAAAAGAAACGTAAAATCCATTCGTGCAAAACCTTCACTTTGACGTTTCAGTGATTTAAGCATTTGTTTCCGGTGAATAGCCTGTTTTGACGCTTCATTTAAACTATTCAGCCAGGCGGTAAAATAGTCTGCTTCTCCTTTTCGGAATGGGTCATTCACTTCAGAAAGTTCTATCAGTATGGCCTCTATTAAAGGACAGATAGATTTTTCAAAATTGGCAACTTCACCCAATGCGGGAACCTGGTCAAGCATCTCTAATTTTGAAATAACCATTTTTGTACTTTCCCCCAGACTCTTATTATTAAGCGAGTGTTTGATTTCAACCCATGGGGCAAGGTATAACAGTTCTTCTAAATGTTCTTCGCAATTTAGTTTCAATATCTGTCCCCATCTTTGCGACTCTTCATTTAAAGGGTCTGATGTCGGGATGATTTCATTTATTTTGTTAGAAACAGATTTCAATAAAGTATATGCGGTTTGCAAAGTATCAGGAAGTGCCTTTTCCAACTCTTTTTCAAGTTGTAACAAACCTTTGTTCTTGCCTTCAAACTGTTTTAAAACCTTTATTGTATCAAGTAACCCGCTGAAAATGTCCGGTGAGTAAATAGGGGCATTGCCCAACTCTTTTAATCCCTGACCGAGTGTTAGCAGATGCCCGGCAAGGTTTCCACTGTCCACACTCGACACATACAAGGGGGAAAGCGGTTCAAGAGTTCGGGTGTCGTACCAGTTGAATAAATGACCACGATACTTCTTGAGTTTGCTCATCGTTGCAAAGGTCTGTTGTGTCCGTTCTATCACCTTACCTGCAGGCAGGTAACCATAGTCAAATGCCGCCAGATTGGCCAGCAATGAAAGTCCTATATTAGTTGGCGATGTGCGTGAAGCAATAATGGGTTCAGGAATTTCCTGAAAATTGTCAGGAGGAAGCCAGTTTTCACCAGCATTCACAAACGTTTCAAAGAAGTTCCATGTTTTGCGGGCAATCCGGTGTAATAAAAGTGTTTGTTCATTTGTGAACTCGGGAGTGTCCACCTTTATAGGGCAACTAATCCACCAGACAAAATAAGGAGCTGTAAACCAAACGAGTAACACAGGAAGTGAATATGGTAGTGTTGACGGTTGCAAGAAAGACAAAAGCACACCACCAGTAATAGCAAACGCTGGTGCAAACCACATTTTGGCATAAAAAGCCAGGAGCGAATTATTTGATGTGCGATCAGCATCAAAAGAATTTTGCCACTCCATCAAATGTTTGCGTGTTACAACCAAGCGAAATAAGGTACGTATTATTGCGTCTGAACATATGAAAGCTTCATAAGGTAACAGCGCCAGCGAAAGCAGAACTTGACCCAACTGTCGTTCGCTATTTTGCAAAACTTCCCGAAAATGAAGTGACCATGACTGATCAACCGATTTCCGGAATACACTTATAGACATGTTTATTATGATGGGAAGTGTTGCAATTATGAGCACTAGCAGCGGACCTACCCATGTGCTTTGTGGAAAAAACAGGCAAAAGCCGGTCAAAAGCAGCAGCAGTGCAGGTGATACAAGACTACGACGAAGGTTATCGAATATTTTAAATTTTGCCAATCCCGATATCGGATTATGTTCTTTCTTTTTTTCTGATGTCGGAACACGGGGCATTATCCAACGTGCAATCTGCCAGTCACCCCGAATCCAGCGATAACGGCGTTTGGCATCCATGTTGTAACCCGATGGATAGGACTCGAACAGCTCTATATCGCTGATGAGGCCGGAACGTACGTAAGTAGATTCCAGTAAATCGTGGCTAAGAATCCTGTTCGTGGGGAATCGCCCAGCTAAAGCTTGTTCAAAAGCATCTACATCGTAAATGCCTTTACCGATAAAGGAACCTTCGCCGAAAACATCCTGATATACATCCGAGACGGCACGGGTATATGGGTCAATGCCTGCATCACCCGAAAAAAGGCGGGCATATAACGACCGTCGGCTACTGAGTATGTTTATCGCTATGCGGGGTTGAAGAATGCCGTAACCTTTAGTAACAACATTACGCTTAGGATCAAATTCGGGGCGATTCAGCGGGTGAGCCATGGCTCCGGCTAATTTCCGCGCACTACCCCATGGCAGTTGTGTATCAGTATCAAGTGTAATAACATATTTGACTGATGTCAGAATAGATATTTCACCTTCAATGACCGAAAAAACATCGGTAGGGCCGCCTCTGAGGAGAGAATTGAACTCCATTAGTTTCCCTCTTTTACGTTCGTAGCCCATCCACTTGCCTTCACCCGGGTTCCAGAGACGCGGACGATGGAATAAAAAGAAAATATTGTTGTGTCCTGCGGCGTATCTTCTATTCAGCTTTTCAATCCCGGACCGTGCCCGTTCAAGTAAGAAATCGTCCATTGGCATCACTTCCATGTCTGCATCACAAAAATCTGTCAACAAGGCAAAATGAAGGCATTGGTCACGATTGGAAAGAAAGCAAAGTTCCATATTTTCAATGAGTTTATCGATTGAACCCTGGCTCGAGAACATGGTAGGTACAACTACAATGGTGCGACTGTTAGATGCTATGCCTTTAGAAAAATCAAGACGTGGAATCAAATGCGGTCTTGCAATTATCATAACAAACCAGTTGACTAAAGCAAGAGCCAACTGACTTACGCAAAAAAGAAAAATAAATATTAAAATTATGGATTTCCATTCGATGAACAGATCACCGGGTGGCTGCAATATATTCAAGAATATAAAAGTGCCCAGCAAAGTTAATAATGTTATGCTGCCTGCATAGAAAAACAAAGGAAAACGATGAATGATATGCTTAACAGTTGCTCCTAAAGTTTTTTTTACTTTGGCTGCCTGTTTTAAAGAAGCATACCCATCTCCAATCAAATAAAAGCCTACATGCGTATTCTTTTTATCGAGTTTTTGAGTAAATGAATCTTTCGCCAGCTTGATTGCTTCCCGGGCTATTTGTACCTCAGAAAGAGGACTCTTTCTGGCAAGAGATTCAATCACATGTCGATAATGATCCCGGGTAGAAAAATCCATTAGACTATAGACTCCTTCCGGATCGTCTCGCAAAGTCCTTTCCACAAGGCTCAAGTTCTCCACAAAGTCTGACCAGTCTGTGGTTCCAATGAAACGGAGGCTACTAATGCTGTGACTCACAGACAACTGATTGGCTGCCTGATTCTGGCTCTCATCGTGAATTAATTCCTCAATGGACAAACCATTCTCGGCTAATCTTTGTTCGAGCCAACTGCGTGCCATGTGCAGCATCCGGTTCTGAGAAGATAATCTCTGGCAAAACTCAAAAACAAAAGCACTAGTTAGCGGAATATCAGACTTGGCCATCTCGGCCAGTATCTCAACCAGTTTCGACGGGCTTTCCTCTGCTATGTTCTGCAACCTTTCTACCCACGAATTTGCAATGTTTCGATGATTCTGGTCTATCTTAATACGCGAGGCAACTCGATAAAGATTCTCTATCAGTGCCATCCTGAGCATAATAGGTATGGCCCACAGTTCTCCTAGTTTAAGTGTCGATTCCTTTTGATAAGCTTCAAAAAAGGCATGAAGTAATTCAGAATCAATCTCTGCATCAGTATGCGATATGAGTTCAAGCGCTATATCGTAAACGCGGGGAAGCCCTTTTGAACTACCGCTGCTAAGATGAGGCAATTCCTTATTGTATTTTTTTGAAAAATGTCGCCTCGCAAGCTGGATATGCTCTTCAATCAAATAAAAATTATCCACTAACCATTCTGTAGCAGGTGTTATATTCCGTGGCCTCTTGACAGCAAGAATTATACGGTTAAAGTCACGCAACACTGCATCATTATAGTTCAGTTTTTCAAGCAGAAAAGCATCTCCTCCTTCACTAATAATTGTCTCCTGTTTGGAAGCAAGTGTCTGTGCATATTGAGCTAACAGTTCTACGTTGAGCAATTCTCCTCGCAGAGGTTGTTCATCTGAATTATGATTATAATGTCTTAATTCAGGAATCTTAATGTTCAGAAATTTAATCATGTGTTTGACAATTAAAAGAGAAAAGACATTAACTCAATAAGTTTAGATGCAGTATTTTTAATACGAACAATTATTATAATAACAAAATCAGAGTCAATTCAGTTCCCCAAATAGCGAAACAATTTTAATAACTTCCGTTTAATCATAAGTTTATTCAAAAAACACATTATCTCAACTGGTTATTTTAGCTGTATATTGACTCCGGCTTCAATATTGTAAATGTAAACTTAGCCCCAATCTGAGGTGTTCTTGGTGTGTTTAAAATGATTTATTTGAAGAGATGGATGGGCAGAAGGAAAATAATTGGGCTGCTCGTTACCCCTTATTGAGGACGTATAGGAAAGCAGGTGCAGGAAACCGTAAACCGTAAACCGTTAATCGGGTAGGAGGTAAGTTACTCTTTCTCCTTAAATCTCTTTTCAATACGCTTGTCAGGAACCAGCCAGAGTACCGCAATTGCCAAAATAAGAATCAGGGAAACTTCCTTCAGGATGAAAGCGAATATAACTGCCAGTGCATACGCAATTACAGAAACAATCCCTTTGAAATCCTTACCTATGGCAGCCGACAGAACCGATTCTTTTCCATGAACGGAAACGATCGTTTTAGAAAGAATATAATACGCAACGGCGGCCATCAAAAGCACCAAAGAATAAGTTGCGACGGGCAGTTGCGAGAACTGATTTTCGCCGGCCCATGCAGTTACAAATGGCACTAACGATAACCAAAAAAGCAAATGGGTGTTTGCCCAAAGAATTGATCCGGTAACGTGTTTTACGGTGTGAATCAAGTGGTGGTGATTATTCCAGTAAATAGCGACATAAATAAAACTTATTATGTAACTGATAAATTTTGGCGCCAGGTTTCTGAGCGAATTCCAATCGTCGCCATGCGGAATCTTAAGCTCCAACACCATGATGGTGATAATAATGGCTAATACTCCATCGCTAAAGGCTTCCATTCTGCTTTTATTCATCTGTCTTTCTTTTTGGATATATATTGATTAACAGATTTTGTGTTGTAATTGTTTATCAATCAAAAACAACAAACCCTTTCGTTCCACAGATTGGGGGAACAAAAGGGTTTGTAATTTCAATGCTAAACGGAATTATTTTTTTATTGAATCCGTTTCCACAATTTCTTTGACAATGATTACTTTATCGGCGTGTATTTCTTTGGTTTCATCGCAGCACTGTCTGTGATGTTCTTCCATCATACAGCAATGTTCGCGTTCGCAGAATTTATGTCCACGGTTGAAATGGTCTCCACCCATGCTGAACCATAAACAACCGAATGTAATGGCAGCAGTGGCCAATACTACTAAAAATCTTGATCTTCTATGCATTTTATTCGTTTTTTTAGATTGAATACATTTATCAAAATGAATTTAAACTGCATCTAACGTCTGTACGGGCAATTGTAAATCGTAAATGATAAAATCGTAAATAAATTAGTTACCTGGCTGTTTCTTTCTTTGATTTGCAGCACTCTTTGCCTTCTGTTTTAGAACCACCACAGCAATGTCCGTGATGATGGTATTCGTTGTTGCAGCATCCACCGCCCATGTTGGTTTTGAATTCGGCATATTCTTCTTCGCTCATGTTGCGGATTTTGTCAGCCATATAAAACATGCGTTGGCGTCTGTGACCATGTCCGCAGCAGTGCATGGCTTTTACGATGAAGCCTAAAATAATGAGTCCGAGTAGCAACTTTGGCACAAAGAATGCCAGCGCTCCCAGAATTAAACCGCATAAAACGGTTTTTAAAATTGATCTTGTCATGTTGTTTATTTTAAAAATTCAGTTTGATTATTCTCTTATACCTTGTAGGACGAATAACTATTGTTTTTACTTTAAATCAATTTAAAATTTTATAAAAAGAAAGTCCATCGTTTCCGACGGACTTTCTTTAATCTTCTTTGGTGGGCTTGCAACACCGTTGTTTCCATTGATTTTTGAAATGCTGGCGTTCTTCGTCATTCATTTCCATAAACCGGCTTTTATAAGCTTCGTCAGTAAATGGAGGTCGATGCCTGTGGTGGTGCCGTGCAAAATGGAATCCCCCAAAAAGTATCCGGCACAATATAAGTAATCCCATAGCTTGCCAGTATGTGATGGCTGAAAAAGATGATATCCCGGGAATAATCCAGTTCCAGAGAAGCATAACCACGCCGCTTACTGCAAAAATCCCAACAATCATTATCGGAAACATAAAGCAAAACCTGGTTCTGCAAAAATGTCGTTTTGTTGTGTTCATATTTCAATTTTTATTTTTCTAACTATAAACTACCTACAATAAACTATTGACTAATTGTTCAGTTCTTCGTACAAATAATTCAGTTTGTTCCGCAAATGTTTTACAGCATAGCCTTTTCGGCTGATAATGGTTTTCAGGTTTTCACCTTTTTGATCCGCAATTTGCTGCAAAGTCATGTCTTCCATTTCATTGAGCAGAAATACTTCCCGCTGATTCCCGGGCAGTTCGTCCAATGCTTTTTGAAATTCTTTCCAGAACATTTCTTTGAAAAATCCCAGTTCAGGATTGTTGCTGTCGTCCAGCAACAGGATTTCTTTAAAGTTGAATTCGCCCTCTTCGTTCTCGTAACTGTAATCCTCCAGTGCCAGATTGGTTTTCTTCCGCGATTTGTCAGTTATCTTGTTGCGGGCTACTTCATACAGCCACGCGCTTACGTTTTCCAGGTCGCCAACATCGCTCAGGTTGCTTAGCTGCACCCACACATCCTGCAAAATATCCTCTGCATCTTCGGTAGACTTCACCTTATCACGCACAAAACTAAACAATTTTTGTCTGAATTGTTTAATGGTTTGCGTAATAGAACGTGCTTTATGCTCACTCATCTGTAGTTGGGCTGCTGTCTCCATATCTATGAAGACGAATGAAGTGGAGTTTTACTTTAAATGCAAAACGTTTTTTGTTGAGAAATGTTCCGGGAACTAAAATCCCCTCAAAAATTGGATAATTTAGAGGGGATTTTAAAGTCGATTTCATTCAGCGCTTATTTCTTTATTTCGAATGAGATAGTGGCCGGTTTGAGCCAATTTGACGTGAATTGGATGTCAATTTTACCATCGTTGCCAGTTGCCTGGATATATGCTATCAAACGTCCGTGATATACGCGAAGGATATTTTTTTTATGATCGGCCATGTCGGCCATATCTCCATTCTCCAATCCAAGTATTCTGGCCGGTCCCGTTATTCTGCAGGTTATTTCATTGTCGGAGAGATAAACAGGCATCCCGTTTTTATCCGTTATTGTTAGTTCAATTAGTGCAACATCATCTTTGCCTTTAAGCGTTTGAACCTCCGACTTGCATGCAATTGCTTCCGGCTGTTCGGATGTCCGGAGTTCGGATGTAGCAACTTCTTTATTCTGATTTAAACCTGTAACACTCAATAAGCCGGCTTTATAAGGGATTTTCCAGGATTTTCCTCCTGTTTCCGGGTCGGTGGCTGGCTCACTACTGATAATATCACCATTGAGTTTAAGTATTACCTTTTCGCAATTTGTGAAGCATCCGACTGTAATTGTCTCGTCTGGCTTATAATTCCAGTTTGCAGACAGGTTGTTCAGCGAATTTCGCCTGCTTCCACCAGCAGTTCCAATGTAAACCATTGGTTTTTCTGTCCATAAACTTTCACGATACCAAGCTAGTGATTTTTTGCTGCCACACAGGTCGAGTAATCCGGTGGTAAAACCGCGCGAAGGCCACTGTCCGGCTTCTCCCAGGTAGTCAATGCCTGTCCAAAGAAACTGTCCGGCCACATAATCATTGTTTTTTACATATTCCCATGCTTTCAAATCGTGGCGGTTTTCGCTTCCGTAAAGTACCCGTTTCGGATATTGCTTATGGTCCTGCTCGTATCTGTTTTCGGTGTAATTATAGCCCGTAATGTCCAGGGCAAAAGGATAATCGGTATGATTTGACATAACAACGCCTGCCAATGCTCCGGTCACAGGTCGGGTAGTATCTACACTTTTCACGCAGGCAACTAGCTTCTTGGCAATAACTCCAAGTCTGGCTGCATCGGGTTGGTTTGGCTTGTAGCCCGCAACGGATTTTTGCCCGATACCTTCTTTGTCCAGGATTGGATGTGAATACGGATCGTTCGGATAATCCACTTCGTTGCCAATGCTCCACATAATGATAGAAGGATGATTTTTATGCTTCATCACCATGTCGGTAATATCTTTTTCGCCCCATTCGTTGAAATAGGTTGCGTAGCCATCATATCCGGGCTTACCGGCATTCCAGCCTTCTATCCATTTGCGTTTGGGAAATTCCCATTCGTCAAAAGCTTCGTCCATAACCAACAACCCGATTTCGTCACAAATATCATAAAACACCTCATCTTGTGGATTGTGGCTGGTGCGGATTGCATTACAGCCCATTTCTTTAAGTGTTCTCAAGCGTTTTTCCCAAACTTGTTTTGGCACAGCCGAGCCCAATACTCCTGCATCGTGATGCAGGCAAACACCTTTCAGTTTCATGCTTACGCCATTCAACGAAAAGCCTTTATTTGGATCGAAAACGATGGAACGTATGCCGGTTTCGAGTATGTTGGAATCAATTTCTTTTTTGTTTTGAATAACAGAAGTGTGTACTTCATATAAGTTGGGGCTATTCAGAGACCAGATTCGCGGAGCGATGACTTTAAGTTCTATACTTGCATTGCCAACGGAATTGGATTGAACGGTAACGACTTTTTGAGCAGTAGCAATCACTTTGCTATCGCCTTTTTGAGTGACTTTTTGTAATACAGTAACTGTGGCTTGTGTTGCGGTTGTGTTTTTAATTGCAGTTTTAATATTTAAAACAGCTTGTTTTGAACTAATATTTGCGGCAGAGCACGATACGCCCCATTGATCGATATGTACCGGATTGGCTTTAATTAAATACACATCGCGATAAATGCCCGAACCGGTGTACCAACGGGAATCAGCCGATTTGGAGTGATCCACTTTGACCAAAACAGTGTTCTCGCCACCAACTTTCAGGTAGGGAGTCATGTCATACATAAACGACACATATCCATTAGGACGTTTCCCGAGCAAATGATTGTTCACCCACACTTCGCTGTTGCAATAAACGCCTCCGAAATAGATGTAAATCAACTTTCCCTTATCTTCTGCCGGAATCGAAAGTGTTTTTTTGTACCAACCGATTCCTCCCGGCAGATAGCCTGTACAGCTTGCCAAATCGGGACTATGAGGTCCTTCTACACTCCAGTCGTGCGGTAAATTTACTCTGCTCCAGTTTTCATTATCCGGTTTTGAATTAAATTCGTCGGAATAATCTTTATTTTTAAACTGCCAGTCGTCATTGATTTTGGTCGGTTCGCCAAACGATACCTGGGCTGAAAGTTGTATTGCCATGAAGACCAGGGCGGTTGCTGCTAAAAAACGGAGTTTCATATGATTGAATTTTTTGGTGGTTTTGAATCAAAGTTGCAAAAATAGTTTATACACGAATCATAAAGCCCAATTATACAATAATTAACGTAAAGATTCCGATAGTAAATTATATCCCGATTAAGTTATTGAGAAACAATGCATGTTCCTGTTTTGTTATATATTTATCTCACTCTGTTTTTTTTTATTTGGAATAAAAGCAAAATCATGTTTTGAAATCGACAGTCATAAAAACTTTTTTCAAAATAATCGTTCAAAAATGCTCGAAAATATAAAATCCTATTAAATAAAAACGAAATCTTTCTTGTTTTCAATCAGATTAGTAAACAGTGCTTCTAAAGTCTTAATATAACATTTCTCAGTTCTATTGAGGTTGTTCTATTTTTGTTCCATTCACCAAATCAATATTGCAATGAAAACAAAATTACCCCTGTTTTTAATACTTGTGCTGATTGGTTCCATTCAAATTACTGCGCAAGATGTAATTTTCAAACGAAACGGCGAACTCGTTAATGCAAAAATCCTGAATCAAATTGGATCAGGTATTTCTTATCGATATTATGATAACAGAGACAGCTTAACGTACTACATTTCTACCAGTGTAATCGATAGCATTATTTACCAAAGCGGTGCCAAAGATATTTTTACTAAGAGTGACGTCGATGACTCTCCTTCTCTCCAGCCTTTGATCCCGGTTTACAGGCATAATTTAATCGGTGTTGATTTAGCGGATATCCTTTTATTCTCAAAAATCGGTGTTTCCTACGAGTACCTGCCAGGAAAAATGACTGTGGGATTTAAAATTTCCTTTGAGAAAGATTTGAAGAATCCATATTATTATGATCCGAATTATTCGAATAATGGATTTACCAATTGGAACTTACAACTTGGTGTGGACTTTTACATTTTTCCGCCAAGGACTTTTCGTCTTGGAGCAGGTCTTCATTATGTTTTTGCCCAATACAACCATTCTTATTATACCGGCTCTACCTATGTAAGTACAATTAAAGATGCACATGACATAATGTTGACTTTCTTTGGTTTTTATAATTTAGACAAAAACTGGGCTATCAATCTTGGTTTCGATATTCCTCTCTTAAACCGTTCTTATGAATATTCATCACTCGGTGGGATAAAATGCGAAATAATGTATAATTTCTAAAAACAATATTTTATGAAACGAGCATGAACGCAGAGGTTCACCTAATCGGCTTTGCCGCTTGGCTTGCCAAGAAAGTTGATGAAAATCTGGCATGCGAGTTCCATGTGACCATTAAAAACAATTATTTACACATGAAACGAGCATTAAAACTGGCGTTTAAACCAAAGACCATGTTCATTGCGAGTTCCATACGACAACTATTCAAAAAATAAATATGAACATATGAAACCTACATGACCGCTCGCGTTCACCAAAGATGATGAAAATATTGTACCTTCGGGCATACAAACCAATAAAAGGGTACAATTATGGACAACGAAACAATTGATTTTGAACAAGTCGTAGCCA
>Ga0208789_1000183_pt1 | contig 79386 bp, 72 predicted proteins | sample Methanotroph_Enr_FD_187368 | JGI IMG/M metagenome (GOLD analysis project Ga0208789, IMG submission 187368) | Enriched soil microbial communities from Old Woman Creek wetland in Ohio, USA - Methanotroph_Enrichment_5 (SPAdes) (version 2) | ecosystem: Environmental > Terrestrial > Soil > Wetlands... | reverse complement strand
TCCGCTGGGCCACTTTCGGCGCCGTCACCAAAGAGAACGCCCAGCCCCACGACGTCTGCTGCCACACCCACCTTTACGGCGCCCACAACGGCAATATCACCAACTGCGACCAGCTCAAAGAGTGGCTCACCAGCCGCGGCCACGACGTAAAGAGCGACAACGACGGCGAAATGCTCGTCCACACCATCGAGCATTTCTTCGCCATCGCCCTCAAAAAGCTCAAGCACGGCGGGACCAAAGACCAGCGCTACGCCGCCCTCAAGACCGCCATCCTCGAAGCCTCCAAGAAGATGGTCGGCTCCTTCGCCGCCGTCGTCGTCGACCCCGTCACCCAGCTCATGGCCTGCATCAAGGCCGGCAGCAGCCTCTATATGGGCGAAGGCGCCGACGAGCACGGCAAGTTCATCATCGCCTCCTCCGACCTCGCCAGCGTCCTGTCGCTCACCAAGATAATCTACCCGCTCAAAGAGGACGAGTTCGCGCTTTACACCGACTCCAAGGCCGATTTCTACAACGTCAAGACCGGCGCGCGCATACAGAAGGCCGCCGTACGCAGCCACCTGAAAGTGGAAGAGACCGAGCTCAAGAAGCCGTTCAAGTATTTCATGGAGCAGGAGATCTACAGCGAAGTCGACGCCTCCAACAGGGTGCTCAATTATTTCGCGGACAAATCGCCCCTGATAGACCTGGCCAGGAAAGCCGCGGCCAAAAACCCCAGGCTGGTCAAAAGCCTGAAGGCCGACATCCTCAAGCTCGCTTCGCTGCCCCAGGGAGAGCTTAAGCCCGCCGCCGCCGCTTTCCTCGGAGCCGCCGCGGAAAAAACGCACCCGTTCATTAACAGCTACAAACCTTCTCTCAACACCCTGCCGTTCGAATCCTACCTGGCCGATTTCTTCGAGGAGCTGCGCAGCGCCGGCGGTTCGGCGAAGAACAACCCGGCGATAAAGTTCATGGACGCGCTGTTCATGCTGGAAGAGATAGAGGACATCAACGCCCGGGTCGCCGCCTTCGTGGCCAAAATGGCCGCCTCCTACAAGAGCGGCAATACCGCCTATTTCGTGGCCTGCGGAACTTCCTACAACGCCGCCAAATGTGCCTCCGTCTTCTTCAACAAGATAGCCGGCATCAATATCACGGCCTACCTGCCCGGGGATTTCAGGGCGCAATGCCTGGAGTCCGTAGAGAACGGCGATGTCATTATCGGCATCAGCCAGAGCGGCGAGACCAAGGACCTGATAGACGTCTTCAACCAGGTCAAAGAGGCCGGCAAGAAAGTCGTCAACATCAATATACTGAACAACGTCAATTCCACTATCGCGCTGGAGAAATCCGACGTGTTCATCCCGCTGCATTGCGGCCCCGAGATAGCGGTGCCCGCGACGAAGAGCTTCATCAACCAGCTCCTGGTCCTGTACGTCCTGGCCGTGCACCTGGCCGGGCATTTCGCCAAGAACAGGATAAAAGCCGTTTCGAAAGCGGCGCTGGAAAGCGCGCGCGCGAACCTTTACCTGGTTCCTGAACTGGTCGGCGCCGTCCTGAAGAATACGCGGGACGCCGTCGAGCAGACCAGCATAGACCTGTACCTGGAGCCGAGCATCCATATCCTCGCTACCGGCATGCAGGGCATCGCCCGCGAAGGCGCTCTGAAAGTGCGCGAAGTGGTTCTGAACCACACCGAAGGCTTCGAGGCCCCCGAGTTCAAGCACGGTCCCAATACAATCCTGGGCGTGAATACGATCTTCGGGATGGAAGGCGTGGGCGGGCTGGTGAACAAGCTCTCGGACACTATAAAGTACGCCGTCAGCCGGAAAGCCGGGAAGAACATCACGGCGGAAAGCCTGGCCAGGCTCTTCCGCGCCGTATCCGACTACGCTTTCTTCGATATCAAGCCGGCCGGGCTTACGCCGGAAGAAACGGAGCTCATGGCGGGCATCCTCAAGACGCATAACTTCTTCGAGAGCATGTACACCAACTACCCGCTCGTTTTCGTGACCGGGCCCAACTCGAGGGATATCAACCTGACCATCTCGCAGATAAACACGCATAAGATCCGCGGCGCGAACATTTACGTGATAGCCGAGGAGAACAAGCTGCTGCGCGACGCGGCGGAGAAGAGCGCGGCCTCGATGTACACCAAGACCTACCAGTCCGGCTACATCGTGCTGCCCAAGACCGACGACGACCTGCTGGTTTTCTTCACCAGCTCGGTGGCGCTGCAGCTGCTGGCGCTCGAGATGAGCGTGCGGAAGATGAACTTCCTCAACCGGCTGGAGATCATGGACCACGGGGTGCATCCCGACTCCCCCAAGAACGTCAGCAAATCGATAACGGTGGACTGACCAAGGAATTAACATGGGTACATTATTTTCCGACACCTTGGTGCGATTGCGGAAAGAGGCCGGTTTCCCCACCGCCTACCGGTTCTACCACGACAACGGCGGGGAACCCGTGCTGAAGATGACGTACCGCAATTATCTCCTGACCGAGCAGGGGAAAAGCCTGCCCGAGATGGGCAAGCTTCAAAAACTTTACCCGGCTTTGCGCCTGCCCCAGACTACCCCCGGCGCCAAAGAGCTTATAGTGGCCTGGCTCAGGACACTGGGCGGCGAAGAGGCTTACAAGGACATCCTCGAGCCGATAATCACGCCGAAGACGGAAGCGATAGGGCTTTCCCCGGTGCACAAGGCGCTGCAGCGCACGCTCGCGGAGAGCAAGTTCTATATTACGCCGCCCCAGTTCCGCGTTCTGGTGTCCAGCTTCGAGACGTACAAGTGCAGCCTGACTATGGGGAATGACACCGGGACCTGGTCCGCCGCGGATATCGCCAAAGCGATCGGGGTGAAACCGGCGACAGCGGAAAAGTCCCTGAAGGAACTGGCTAAAGCCAAACTGGTGAAGGAAGTTAAGAAAGGCTTTTATAAGTCCCGGACGGCCGGCAAAATGGTGAGCTATCCCCACTTTAACGCCCTGGCCCCGGAATTACTCGCGAAATTCAGGGACTATCTTCAGAAGCTGGAGCAGTCGGGGACTTGCGAGTGGGCCAGCAAGGGCATCATCCGTGCGGACGCCCTCGCTTTACGGGGACTTTTCCCGCTGATAGGCGCCAATATCGAGGCCGCCCAGACCTTCTCGGTCACCCGGAAGACGGAAAAATCGGCTTTCTTTTATGTGATAGGGAAAGTAGTCAGGCTGTGGGACTTCTGACCTCCGGCAAAAAAATAATATAGCTCCGGGCTTCCCGGTCTCGCTACGCAAGCCGCAAATAAATTTTGCGGCTTGCGCTGTTTTGCGCCGTTGAGCGTTTCCCGCCTGCCGCGGTAGAGAAGCGGCGGTTCACTAAAACCGCGGTTTGGTAGGCGGCGGCGTCGTAAGGCGAACGGGCAATCTGCCTGGGCACTAATACCGCGGCCCAGTGAGCACTCCGCCTCTAGGGGAGCCCGGCAGTTAAACTGTAGACTCTGACTATAGGGGTAATCGGTATTCATGGAGGATAAATGAACAAAATAATAATGACGGTGATAGCGTTAGCGGTAAGCGCGGGCGCGGCCAGGGCCGCGGAACTCACGAACATAAGCGCGAAAGATGTGACCAGGATGGCGCAGGAAACCAAGGTCCCCGAAGCCAGGTACGGCCAGCTTGTGGACCTTACCCGTGACTGCAAAAAGATAACTTTCGGCGCCGACGACGTGCTGATCTCTCCCGAGGTCTCGCTCGTAAGCAGGGAAACCACCCAGGACTGCCAGAACATGGGCTATCCCGTGGGGCAGATCTGCTTTCCTAATACCAGGTATTACCGCGAGAACGTGAAAGTGGTGATAACCGCACCCAGGACGCTCCAGCCGGACCAGAAAGAGGTTTTCGAAGTCTGCCTGTGGGGCGCCTTCCTTAATCTTAAGCAGGTCTCGCCGGCTTACACGTACTCGGTTCGCCAGGTCCCGGGCGCCTTCGAACTTACTCCCGTAGTCAACGCGGCTAAAGCGGCCGCGCAGGACGTCTGCACGCTGGCGATGGACACTAATTATTCCTGCATCTACCGCTGCAAGGACGGGTCGTATCTTTCCAAGCCCAATCCTTTCGGCCAGCCGTCCTTCCCCGGCATGGACTTCCCGATGCACGGCTGCCGCCCTTCCGTTCCGAACACGCCGCTGATAACCGTCACCGGCAAGTAAGCTCGTTACAAAGCGGACGGCTGTTCAGCAAAACCGCTGAACAGCCTTGGCAACAGGAGAATAAATGAAAAAGATCTTAACAGCTTCGGCAGCGGTATTATGTTTTAGTTCCGCCGCCCTGGCGGCGACCACGCTGGTCTCACCGGATTGGCCGGGAATGAACAGGGGGGACCTTTCTTTCGAGGCCGCACTTTTGCCCGTTCCGGCTTTAGCGCGGGTTTCGGTGTCCGAAGATCTTCTTCCTTTGAGCGCGGCCACCGGGGCTTCCGAGCTGATAGCCTCGAGCGACATCCTCCTTCCGCCGAACCTCTACCAGGTGTATATCCAGGACGGGGCGCTGGCGGTGACCGCTTACCGGACAAAATCCTTCTGCAGGTTCTCGGTCATTGGAAGCCCTGCCAGGCGGGTTATAAAAAAAGGTACGAGGATAAAAATAAAGAGCGTTCCGCATACGAACGCTTATATAGAAGAGCTGGACGTGCAGATAGAGATGGATTACCTGGACTTCAGCGACGGCAATTTTTACGCGCTTTATTGCGTGGGCGAGAACCCGGTCCCGAACGGATCTTATCTGGGCGCGCCGAAGTTCGTTTCCTCGGTCACTATCGGCGAGATGAAAGCCCTGCTGAAAGGCTTCTTCGAATTTAAAAAATAGCGGGAAAAAATGGGGACAGGCTACTTTTTCTCCTGAAAAAGTAGCCTGTCCCCCTTTTTTAATGCAGGATCAATGCCGCCGGCCGGGCGGCATTTTCCTTTTAAAGCTTTTGTTGCCGTGAGGCTTTTGCCACGGAGGCTGGGGCCTTTTTACCGGGGCCGGGGCAGGGGTTTCTTTTAAGCCCAGCTCGGCTTTGGTGAGGCGGCGGAACTGGCCGGGCTCGAGGGGCCCCAGCTGCAGCGGGCCGAACGAGATGCGTTTGAGGGCCGTGACCTCGTGGCCCAGGGCTTCGAACAGGCGGCGGATCTCGCGGTTCTTCCCTTCGGTCAGCTCAACGGTAAGATGGGATTCCCGGCCGCTGGCTTTGCGCAGGGTGAGCCTCGCGGGTTTCAGCAGTTCGCCTTCGTCCATTATCCCGGCCGCGGCCTTCGCCAGTTCGGCTTCGGTCAGTTCGCCGGCCACGGTGACGATATAGGTGCGCAGGACGGCGTTGGCCGGGTCGGTGAGGAAAGAGGAAAGCTTTGTATCGTTAGTGAGTATCAGCAGCCCGGTGGTGGCCATGTCCAGGCGGCCGACGGGATGGAGGTTGCGCAGCTCCACCGGGAGCAGGTCGTAGACGGTGCGGCGGCCTTTCTCGTCGCTGGCGGTGGTGATCACGGCCTTGGGCTTGTTCAGCATGATGGCCTGCCAGGAGTCTTTCTGCATCGGCTTGCCGTCGACGGTGAACCTGTCTTTTTCAGGCGAGACCAGGTACTGGGTGTCCATCACGGTCCTGCCGTTCACCTGCAGACGGCCCTTCAGGATCCATTCCCTGGTCTGGCTGCGGGACGCGGCTCCCAGTTTAGAGAGCGCGCGCTCCAGCGGCACTTTTCCGAAATCTCTTTCCATCGCTTTGTCTCCGTGGCGGCCGAGAGTCCGTCAATGCGCGGGCGCGGCCGGGGCCGGGCTCGCCGGCGGGGGCTCCGCCGCGGCTTTTTTAGCTCCGGTGAAGTCGCCGGCCTGTATCCAGGTCAGTTTGTCGGGCAGGATGTTGCGCTTGAAAGCTTCATGCACCTGCTGGGGCGTTAAAGCCGCGACCTTGGTCTCGAGATCGCCGTACCAGGCCATCCTGCGGCCGAGGTATTCGTTGCGCGCCAGGCGTTGGGACAGCCGCGAGTCCTGCGAGCGTTCCACCCTGCGGGCCTGCAGCCAGCCGGTTTTGGCCGCGCTCAGCTCGTCGGCGGTGAAGCCGCTTTCGATGATGCGGGCCAGTTCTTCGCGGAAAGCCTTCTCGAGCCTGGCCGCGTTCGCCGGGTTGTAGATCGCCTGCGCCTCGAAAATAGCGCGCTTGTCCAGCGAATCGGCCTGCAGGTAAGAGCCTACGCCGTAGCTAAGGCCTTCTTTCTGGCGGATGCGCGTGGCCAGGCGGGAATTCAGGAAGCCGCCGCCGGTCATGAAGTTGCCCAGCACCAGCGCGGGATAGTCGGGGTCGTCGTCGCGCAGGGGCAGGTTCATGCCCAGCAGCATGGACGCGTTGGCTTTGTCCGGGGCCTCGATGGTCAGCTGCAGCGGGGCGACGTCCTGGAAGGGGGTTACCAAGCGGGCGAAGGGAGTCGCGCTTACCCAGCCGCCGAACAGCTCATCCGCCAGCGCGGTGATCTCCTGCGGGTCGAAGTCTCCCACCAGCGCCAGCTGGCCGGAAGAGGCCCCGTAGAAGTTCTTGTGGAACGCCTTGACCGCCTCGAGGTCCGCGGCCTTGAGCCGCGCTATCTGCTCTTCGGGGGTGGGGAAGTACCGGGGGTCTTCGGGCGGGAAAGGCTTCATGTGGCGCTCGAAAGCCGTTTCTGCGAGCGAGTCCGGCTGGCTCTTCTCTTCCTCTATGGAGGCCAGTTCCTCCTGCTTCAGGGTCTCGAATTCGGCCGCGGGGAAGGCGGGTTCGCGCAGCACTTCCGCCGCCAGGCGGAGCGCGGCGGGCAGGTTGGCGCGGTCGGTCTCCAGGCTTACGAGGCCGCCTTCTATGGAAGCGCGGGTCTTAAGCTTGTCGAACGCGTCCTTTATCTGCTGGCGGGTATGGCGCAGCGTGCCGCGCATCAGCATGGAACCGGCGAGGTCCCTGACAGTGGCGAGACCCTGCAGGCTCTGCTCGCTGCCCATATTGAGCGTGAGGGTGACCTGTACCGCGGCGCCGCGCGTTTTCTTGGGCAGCAGCGCCAGTTTGAGCCCGTTCTTGAGCTCGGAATGGGAGGTGCGCTTGTCTATGTTCCCTACGGAGGGGTCGAAGGCCTCTCCCGCGGCCAGCGCTTCGCCGCCTTTGTAGTCCTTCAGCAGCGCGGCCACGTCGGGCGGGGCGGGGACTTCCGCCCGGTCAGGTTTTTCCGTGGGGTAGAACAGGCCCAGGGTGCGGTTGCTCGATTTCAGATAGGCCACGGCGACGCGTTTGACGTCGGCGGGGGTAACGGTGTTGAGGCGGTCGCGGTAGAGGAAGAAAAGCCGCCAGTCGCCGTCCGCGCTGGATTCGGACAGGCGCAGGCCTACGCGCTCGGAGGACTTCATGGTCAGGTCGAAGCTCTTGAGCATGGCCGCCCGGGCCCTGTCCACGTCCTCGGCTGAGAACTCGCCGGCGCCGGCTTCCTCCACCAGTTTAAGCAGGACGTCGCGCGCGTCTTCCAGGGAGTTCTCTTTGCGCACGGTGGCGCCGAAGAACAGCAGGCCGGCTTCGCGCATCGAGTAATTGAAACCGAAGACGGCCGAGGCTTTTTTCGTCTCGACAAGGGCTTTGTAGAGGCGGCCGGACGGGGTGTCGCCCAGGATATAGGCAAGTATGTCCAGCGCGGCGCTGTCCTTATCGGCGGCGGCCGGGGAATGGTAGGCCGCCATAACCTCCTGCGTGTCGCCTACGCGGCGCAGGACCACCAGGCGCTCTCCGTCCTGCGTCGGGTCCTGGGTATAGGTCTTCTGCAGCTTGCGCGAGGGCTTAGGGATGGAACCGAACTTTTTCTGGATAAGGGCCAGGGTCTTTACGGGGTCGAAATCGCCTGCGACCACAAGGACGGCGTCGTCGGGCTGGTACCAGGTCCTGTAGAAAGCCTGCAGGCGGTCTATGGGGACGTTCTCTATGTCGGAACGCGCGCCTATGGTGCTCTTGCCGTAGTTATGCCAGAGGAAGGCGGTGGACATCACCCGCTGCATCAGGATGGACTGCGGGTTGTTCTCGCCGCTCTCGAATTCGTTGCGCACCACCGTCATCTCGGAGTCGAGGTCTTTCTTGGCGATGAAGCTTTTCGTCATGCGGCTGGCTTCCAGGTCGAGGGCCCAGTCCAGGTTCTGGTCGGTGGCGGAGAAGGTCTCGAAGTAATTGGTGCGGTCGACGTTGGTGGAGCCGTTGGGAGAGGCGCCGTGCGAAGTGAGCTCCTTGGGGATGTCGGGATGGCTGGGAGAGCCTTTGAACATCAGGTGCTCCAGCAGGTGGGCCATGCCGGTCTCGCCGTAATTCTCGTTGCGCGAGCCCACGAGGTAGGTGACGTTGACCGTGATGGTCGGCTTGGTCTGGTCCTGGAAGAGCAGGACCTTGAGGCCGTTGGCGAGCCGGTATTCGTCTATGCCCTCCACGGAAACTCCGCGCGTGACGCCCGGCGGCAGCGCGGCGGGGGCGGCCGCGGCGAACGCGGCGGCGGGGAGAAGGAAAGCGGCTAAGAGAAGGGCGGAGAGTTGGTTTTTCATGATATTCCTCAGGGGGAGCTTAAGCCCGGCGGCGCCGGCTATAAATATTATACACAAGATAATGTAAAATACCTTTGTGGAAATATTATCTACTCTCTTCGGCTATCTGGTACACGCTTTCAACATCCTCCTGCACCTGGATAAATACCTGGGCGGGGTTATAAAGGACTACGGCGCCTGGACCTACCTGATCCTCTTCCTGATAATCTTCTGCGAGACCGGCCTGGTGGTCGCGCCCATCCTGCCCGGGGATTCCCTGCTGTTCGCCGTAGGCGTTTTCTGCGGGCTCGGCGACCTGGACCTGCTGACCATGCTCGGGCTGCTTTCGGCGGCGGCCATCCTCGGCGATACCGTGAATTACGGGATCGGCAAATTTATCGGTCCCAAGGTCTTCCATTACGAGAATTCCCGCATCTTCAAAAAAGAATACCTGCAGAAGACCCACGCTTTCTACGAGAAATACGGCGGCAAGACCATCATCATCGCCCGCTTCGTGCCGATAGTGCGCACTTTCGCGCCTTTCGTGGCCGGGGTGGGGGCGATGACCTACGGCAAGTTCCTCTCCTATAACGTGGCGGGCGGGCTGCTCTGGGTGTTCCTGGTCACGCTGGCCGGCTATTTCTTCGGGAATATCCCCATAGTTAAGAACAATTTCACCGCGGTGATCCTCGGCATCATTTTCGTCTCCATCCTGCCCGGCATAATCGAATATATAAGGCACAAGCGCTCGGCCAGGGCGTGAAGGCGGCCGGGCCGCTTTTCGCCGTGTAATACTTTTATTGGCGGCGCGTAATAACCTACAGAACAATGAGCTTCGAAGACCTTTACGACAAATACTTCACGCGGATATACAATTATCTCCGCTACAGGCTCATAGAGCGGGACGCCGCCGACGACCTGGTATCCGCGGTCTTTGAAAAGGTCCTGGACAAGTACGACAGCTTCGACCCGGAGCGGCACGGCCTGGAGCCCTGGCTGTTCGCGATAGCCCGCAACACCCTGAACGACTATTTCAGGCGGAAGAAAGTGCGGGGCTGGCTGAGCATCTCGGACCACGAGGAGAACCTGGCCTCGGACGAATCCGTGGAGGGCGCGGCGCAGAGGAGCGAAGAGAACGCGATGCTGCTGGGCGCGCTGAAACAGCTTTCGGAGCAGGAGCGGGAACTGATAGCGATGAAATTTACGCTCGAGATGACGAACCGCGACATAGCGGGGGAAGTCGGGCTGGGCGAGAGCAATGTGGCGGTGATCTTGTTCAGGGCCATGAAGAAGCTGCGGGAGCTCCTGGGGCCGGAGAGCATATGAAAGAGGACATGGACAAAGAATTCGGCGAGTTAGCCGGGGTGGCCGCGAGGCTGCGCCGGTCGGACTTCACGGCTGAAAGCCGGGTGAAGGACGTCCTTAAAGAGCGCCTGCTGGCCAGGGCCGAAAAAAAGAGCCGACGCAGCGCTTTCATGTGGCTGATCCCGGCCGCCGCCATGGCCGCCGCGCTGATCATGGTGGTTAACGTCAGGCACAAGCCGCTGCCCGACGGGACGCAGGCGGCCGCCTACAACCTGCCTACGGACATGTACGCGGACTGCGGGCGGCAGGGGCTGGGCGATATGCTGGCCGCCGAGAGATTTTAGAAGGAGACGGTTATGAAAAAAATACTTTTAGCTGTGCTGGCGGTCTGCGCGCTTGCCGCGGCCTATCTTTTCCTGGTCCGCGCCAGCGACGATACGGCGCTGCCTTTCGTGAACGACGAGGCCGTGCTGGGGAAATGGCGGTCGGTGGACTTCGTCCAGACCCCCGAGACCTTCAAGCCCGGCGTGAAGAGCTGGGGGGGCGACCTCTTCCTTAAAGGCGCCACCTTCCTGGAGAACGGGAAAATGTTCGAGGGCTGGTGGAACTGGACCAGGGGCTTCGTGATCAGCAAAGAGCAGAATACGGCCTCGAAATATCTCATCGAAGAGCTGGGCGGCAAGCAGTACCTGTTCCTGCAGTGGAAGACCGGCGATTACACCAGGTTCCGCAAGACGCCCTGGTATTACGTGCTGGAGAAAGGCGCTTATGTCGGGGACGGGTCGGATATCATCAAGGATAAGATCGATCTGCCTTTCGTGAACGATAAAGAAGCGCTGGGGACCTGGACCTCGGTGGATTTCGTGGAGAACAAGGCGGATTTCAACCCGGCCAAAAAGTCCTGGCAGGGAGGGCTGTACCTGAAGGAGCTGGTCTTCCTTCCCGACGGCAAAAGCCCCAACGGCTGGCTGACCTGGACCAAGGGCGCGGTGCTGCACCACGGCGACAAGACCGCCAGCGCTTACGAGATAAAAGAGATCGGCGGCGCGAAGTACATGTTCTTCGAATGGAAGAGCGGGGATTACACCATCCGGCACCGGAAGCCCCAGTATTACGTGCTGAAGAAAGAGGCCGAGATCCGCCGCGACAATATCGACCTGCCCTTCAAGAACGACCCCGCCGTTATAGGCGACTGGGAGAGCGTGGACTTCGTTGAAAGCCCGGCCAATTTCGACCCGGCGGCCAAAGCCTGGGCCGGGGACCTGTACCTGAAGGAACTTTCCTTCCTGCCCGGCGGCAAAGGCGGCAAGCCCTGGTGGACCTGGACCAAGGGCGTGGTGATGCACAGCGGCGACAAGACCGCCAGCCATTACGAAATAAAGAAGATAAAGGGCCAGACCTATATGTTCTTCGAATGGAAGAGCGGCGACTACGTGCTGCGCGGCATGAAGCCCAACTACTATGTCCTGAAGAAAAAATAAGCGTTTGCCGCGAAATGGGGACAGGCTGCTTTTTTTCAAAAAAAGCAGCCTGTCCCCATTTTGTAATACTTTCGCGGGCGGCGCGTAATAACCTGTGAAGCGGAAGAACAGGAGGCCTTATGAACGTCAAATTGATAGCGGTCATCGCGGCGCTGGCGGGGTTCGGGGCGCTGGTCTGCGCAAGCGAAGTGAAGATAAACACCACCGAGGTGGAAGGGCGCCTGGTGGACGATATCGACCTGCCTTTCGTGAACGATCCGGAGGTGCTGGGCGCCTGGGAAAGCGTGGATATAGTCACGGAGCCGGAGGACTTCGTCCCCGGGGTGAAGCGCTTCACGGAAGCGCTCTATCTCAAAGGGCTGACCTTCAAGGCGGACGGCAGGATGAACGGGATCTGGCTGAGCTGGACCAAAGGCGTCATCCTGGACCACGGCTACGACCACACGGCTGCCCGCTACTCTATCAAGGAAATGAACGGCGCGAAGTACATGTTCTACGAGTGGAAAAGCGGGGACTACGTGATAAGGCACCAGAAGCCGTGCTGGTACGTTCTGAAAAAGAAATAAAGGGTGTAATACTTTCGGAGGCGGCGCGTAATAACAGTTGGAAGTTCAAATCACAAGGAGGCGTTATGAATATCAGGATAATAGCGGTTGCGGCGATGCTGGCGGGTTTCGGCGCGGCGGCTTCCGCCGAAGAGCTGAAGCTGAACGAGATGAAAATTAACTCCACCGAAGTGGACGGCAGGCTGCGGGACGATTTCTCCAACCTGTCCTTCGTGAACGACCCCGCCGTGCTGGGCAAATGGGTGAGCGTGGACTTCGTCAGGGAGCCCTCCCAGTTCGTCCCGGGCGAGCAGCAGTTCGAGGGCTCGCTCTACCTGGAAGGCCTTACCTTCCTGCCGAAGGGCAAGACCCCGCAGCCCTGGTTCGGCTGGACCAAGGGCGTAGTGATGCACCTCGGCGGCGACCACACGGCCTCCCGCTACACCATAACGCAGATAGCCGGCGCCACGTACATGTTCTTCGAATGGAAGAGCGGCGACTATATCATCAGGCACCAGAAGCCCCGCTACTACGTGCTCAAGAAGGTCTAAGGCCCGGAAAGCCTCCCGAAAGCCCCCGGCAGCGGGGGCTTTCTGCTTTTCGGGGTTGACCTTTTCAAAAGCCTTTGGTAGAATAAATGTGAACGAACGCTCGTTCATTATGAAAGAGACTAAGCCCAAGTTTAATAAGAGCCCGAAGAACGGGAACCTCGGCAGAATACTCGCCGCGGCCTCTTCGCTTTTCACCAAGCAGGGCTTCCACGGGACCTCCACCCGCGATATCGCCGCCAAGGCCGGCGTCTCGCTGGGCAACATCTACAATTACTTCGCCACCAAGGAAGAGATCTTCGTCTCGCTGCTGGAGACTTACGAGAAAGAATATTTCCGCCCCGACCAGCCGCTGATAAAAGCGCTGCTGTCCTCCTCCTTCCCGGATAATATCGAGGCGCTGGGCTTCGCTTCGCGCGAGACCGTTGACAAATTTTCGGCCTATATCCTCCTTATCTACGTGGACGTGGTGGAGTTCGAGGCCAGGCACGTGGTGAAGCTGTTCGCGAACATGCGCGAAGGCTACGCCGCGGCCATGAAGTCCCGGGCGGGCGCGGGCGGGGGGAAGATAGCCTCCGACATCGACCCGGTGGCGGCCCTGATGATGGTGACCTGGAACTATTACAACTATTTCATCATGGAAAAGCTTTTCAAGGTTAAGGGGCATTACGGCCTGCCGGATACGGAAGCCGTGAAACTGTTCGCGAGGATCTTCAAGCGCGGGATACTAGCGCCGAAGGCGGGGGCATAATGGTCACTCTGGAAAGAAAGCACGCACATCTGAAGTCATACGCCGCCAAGCTGATAACGGCCGACGAGGCCGCGGCGAAGATAAAGAGCGGCGACGACGTGATAGTGGCGCAGTGCGCCTCCGAGCCGCAGGGCTGCATGAGCCGCTTCCACACGGCCGCGCACCGCGTTACGAACGCCCGGGTATTCTCGGTGCTTACCCTGAAACCTTACGATTTCTATATGAAGCCCGAAATGAAGGGCCATTTCGAGCTGGCCAGCTGGTTCCACGCGCCCGGTTCCCGCCAGGCCCTGGCCGCCGAGGCCGGGACCGTGACCTACGTGCCCAACATGCTGCACCGCGCCGCGCTCGACCGGCTGCAGGCCCGCAAGCCCGACATTTTCTTCGGAACCTGCACCCCGCCCGACTCCAAAGGCTTCGTTTCTCTTTCCCTCGGCATCACCTACGAGAAAGACATCCTGGAAGCCGCGGACACGGTGATCCTCGAGATAAACAAGAACCTGCCGCGCACTTTCGGCGACACCCACCTGCATATGAACGACGTGGACTGGTTCGTGGAGAACGACCAGGAAGTTCCTTCCCTGCCTTCCCCGAACCCAGACGAGACCGAGACCACGATAGGCAATTATATAGCCGAGCTGGTGGACGACGGCTCCACGATCCAGCTGGGCATAGGCGGCATACCGAACGCCGCGGCCATGGCGCTGAAGGGCAAGAAAGACCTGGGCGTGCATACCGAGATGATGGTGGACTCGATGATGGAGCTCTACGAGGCCGGCGTCATCACCAATAAGCGCAAGGCTCTCTGCAAAGACAAGTTCGTCTGCACTTTCGCGATGGGCTCCCGGAAGCTTTACGACTGGCTGGACGACAATCCCGCCGTGGAATTCCGCCGCGGCGCCTGGGTGAACGACCCCGCCGTGATCCGGCAGAATTCCCGAATGGTCTCCATCAATACCTGCCTTACCGTGGACCTGACCGGCCAGGTGGCCAGCGAGTCCATCGGGCCCGTGCAGTATTCCGGCACCGGCGGCCAGACCGATACCGCCGTGGGCGCGAAAGAGGCTTACGACGGGCTGGGCAAATCGATAATCGCCTGCCGCTCGACGGCGAAGAAAGGCACGGTGTCCTGCATAGTACCGATGCTGGCGGCCGGAACCGCCGTCACCCTGCACCGCGCCAATACCGACAATATCGTCACCGAGTTCGGCATAGCCCGCCTGCGCGGCCGCACCGTGCGCGAAAGGGCGGCGGCCCTGATAGCGGTGGCGCATCCTGATTTCCGCGCCGGGCTGGAAGCGGAGGCTTTGAAACTGGGTTATCTGTAATTTTGTATTTAATTAACTTAACGGAGGAGAATAAAATGAAAGAAGTATTCATAGTTGAAGGCGTACGGACCGCGATAGGCAGCTTCGGGGGAAGCCTGGCCGATTTCAGTTCCGTGGAACTGGGCAAAGTCGTGGTGAAAGCGGTGATGGAGCGGGCGAACGTGAAGCCCGCCGACATCGACGAAGTTCTGATGGGCAGCATTTACCAGGCAGGCGTGGGCCAGGGCGCGGCGCGGCAGATGGCCGTGGGCGCGGGCATCCCGGTGGAGAAGACCGCCGTGACGCTCAACATGCTCTGCGGCTCCGGCATGCGCACCGTGGCGATGGCCGCCCAGCAGATCATCTGCGGCGACGCCGAGATGGTGATAGCCGGCGGCGCGGAGAGCATGACCAACGCTCCCTACCTCCTGAAGAAAGCCCGCTACGGCTACAAGATGGGCAACGGCGAGCTGGTGGACTCCCTTATCAACGACGGCCTGTGGGACGTGTTCAATAACTACCACATGGGCGTGACCGCCGAGAACCTGGCGACGAAGTACAGCCTGACCCGCGAGGAGCAGGACAAATTCGCGGCCGAGTCCCAGAACAAGGCCGAGAAGGCCCTTAAAGAGAACCGCTTCGCCGACGAGATCGCGCCCGTGGCCATCCCGCAGCGCAAAGGCGACCCGGTGATGTTCACGAAGGACGAATTCCCCAAGGCCGGCGTTACCGCCGAGGGCCTGGCGAAACTCCGCGCCGCCTTCAAGAAAGACGGAACCGTGACCGCGGCCAACGCCTCGGGCATCAACGACGGCGCCGCCTGCGTGCTGGTGGCTTCCGCCGAAGCTGTGAAGAAACACAACCTTAAGCCGATGGCGAAGATAGTTTCCTACGCCTGGGCAGGCGTGGACCCCTCCATCATGGGCATCGGCCCGGCCGAAGCCGTGCGCAAAGCCCTGAAGAAAGCCAACTGGGAGCTGAAGGACGTGGAGCTGATAGAGGCCAACGAGGCTTTCGCCGCGCAGGCCCTGTCCGTAGCCAAGGAGCTCGGCTTCAACAAGGACATCGTCAACGTGAACGGCGGCGCGATAGCGCTGGGCCACCCCGTAGGCGCCTCCGGCGCGCGCATCATCGTCACCCTGCTGCACGAGATGAAGAAGCGCAACGTGAAGAAGGGCCTCGCGACCCTCTGCATCGGCGGCGGCATGGGCATCGCCATCTGCGTAGAGCGCTGAACCGCGGGCTGAAGAGATAAAGAGAACGGCCCCGGAGCGATCCGGGGCCGTTCTATTGCCGGAATAGATTTCCGGTGAATGATCAGTGTCTGTCCCTATTTCCCTTGTTTTTCACTCCCGACGGCGTCCAGGCGCGCAGGACGTAGGATGTTCCGGACGTGATCCCAAGTATTCCTGTGAGCAGCGCGAGCGGGACCTGCCAGGGGTGCCTGGTCAGGATAGCCGCGACCGTCAGGAATTGGGCTGCCGTGGCGGCTTTACCGATGGTCGTGGCACGGAAGTCTAAATTCAGGCGGGACCTGACGGCCGGCACCAGCTTCCAGGCCAGGGTCACCGAGGTCTGGATGATCTCGCGGGCCACCAGCAGGAGGATTATGAATACCGGCGGATGGCGCGTTACAAGGACGGCGGCTATGACCGAAAGCGCGAAGAACTTGTCGCAGAGGGGGTCGAGCCACGCCCCCGCAGCCTTGGCCGGGCAGGTGCTCCTGCCCTCACGCCTGAGCTGGCGCCGCTCGATCCAGCCGTCCAGCACATCGGTGATCCCGGCCAGCACCATCAGCGAGAACAGGTAGACCGGGTCGGAAGGACGAAGCCAGACAAGCGCCCCCAAGGGGACGCGAGAAAGAGTAAGAAGGTTCGCCGTAGTGAAAAATGGCTCTTGTTGAACCATAGTATTTGGGAAGACATCACAGCCGCGCTGATGTGTTCGGTGTTTCCTTAGCCTTCTTTTTAACGTTGTTTATAGCCTTTAAGGCGTCTGAGATCCGGTCCCTCCTCAAAGAGGCGGCGCCTTCCTTCATTTTGTTTAACAAGGGCACAGCGCTTTTAGCTCCCGGTCCTATCTTCCCCAAAGCCGTAATAGCGTCCAGCCCCATTTGTCCTTCTCCTTCACGTTTCAACAGGCTGATAAGCTCTGGAACAGCCGGCTTGGCCAGGGGCCCCATATTTGCGAGAGCTTTGACGGCATTTCTGCGGGTATCGTCAAGTTCCGCGCTTAAGCCTTTGATAATAAGCGGGATCCCTTCTTTGGCTGCCGGGCCGATCTCTCCCAGGGCATATATGCAGTTTGACTCAAGCCTTTCGTCACTGTCGGCGGCGCCGACCCCTTTAAATACGGTATTGACCTTGATCTTCCGTGTCTTTGAGATACGGGGAGTATCCAGCGAGGCTAAAGCGTCGATCAATGCGGGAACGGCTCTTTCAGCCTTTGGACCGCAGCTGCCAAGCGCCCGCGCCCCCGCCCAGCGCAAAGAGGGTTCCTCATCTCCCAGCCGGGAGATATTCTTGTCTATGGTTTCCTCCAGCAGCTCCGCCTTGTCCATGCGGGAATAAGTATCGGGATCAGCGGTCTCGTCGGTATTGGCTGCCCCTTGTTCCTCTTCCACCGAACTTAAACTTATGGATTGCTGGGCAGCGGCCGGACCCGCTCCTGCAGCCAGGAACAAAAAGACCTGAAAACAAACGGTTTCTCTCCGGCAGAGTTTCATGTTTATACTCCCTGTAATACGGGCAGGTTCAAAAAAATCGCCGCTTCTCCGCAAAATGATTCCTGAAAAATATTCTACCAAACTCGCGTCTTTGTGTTTTCTCTTGTTTTTTGTATATATGTGGCAAAGGACACGGGGGACGCATGAAGAGAATATTATCCAGGCCCGCGCTTGTTTATATCCTGCCATTCCTGGGCTGGGGCTGCTTTACGGCCTTTTCCCTCTTTTTTGTTTCCCGCAGCGTGGATTTTACGCCGAAGGTGGATGAGAACTTCTTTTTCTCCAGCGACGATCCCCAGCTTCGGACCGACCGGCTGATCAGCAGTACCTTTTCGGAGGAGCAGCAGCTCATCGTCAGCGCCGAGGGAGACATCCATTCCCCCGTTTACCTTGGCAAGCTGGACGCGCTGACAAAAGAGCTGGCAGCGGTCCCCGGGGTGGACCTGGTCCATTCGCTGACGAACGGCCCCCGTAAACCCGGCGGCGCGTCGAAGAGCCCGCTTTGGGGACGGCTGCTCTTTTCCGGCGATAAAAAAGCTTCCTTCATTTATATTTTCTTTAAGGAGAAAGCCGCTATCGCGGAGGACGTGCGCAGGATCGAAGGTCTCAAGGGACGCTTCCAGTCGCCGGGGTTCCGGCTCAGGATCTCCGGCGCCCCGTACATCGTGGAACTTATCCAGCGCAATCTGCTGCGCGATCTGAAGGTGTTCACGATCGCGGCTTTTTGCGTGATCGGGCTTTCCGGGCTGCTTATCTCGCGCTCGGCCGCCATGGTTTTCGGCACGCTTGCAGCCTGCAGCAACGCTGGAGCGCTTACCCTGCTGCTGACCCGACTGGCAGGCATCCCCATCGGTCCGCTGACGGCCAACCTCTCCACCATAGTTTTTGTCCTGACGCTGACCCATATGGTGTTCATGACCTATAACTGGCGATACATCGTCCGGAAGCGGGAGACAAGCGCTGAAAATGCATGGCGAAGGGCCGTCCGGGTAACGATAGTTCCCTCTTTATGGAGTATGCTCACCTCGCTGCTGGGGTTCCTGAGCCTGCTTTTAGTCCCGGCGGCGCCGCTCCGCCAGCTGGGTATGGCCGGGGCGATAGGGGCCGTGATAGCTTTTGTCTCCGCTTACGTCATCTATCCCTTTTTCCTCAGGATACAGACCGGCGGCAGGCCCACGCCCGCAAAAGCGGATCCCGGACCTGTGAAGACAGCTGAATTTTTCAAAGAGACCCATTGGCGGCTCGCCGCCGCCGTTCTGCTCGCAGCCGCGGCAGCTTCGCCAGGTCTGTATAAGCTGGATACCAGGCCCAGCCTGTTCTCCTATTTCAAGCAAGGGAGCGAGGTAAGGGAAAGCCTCGAATACATCGACAAGAACGGGGGCAGCTTGCCGCTCACTATCGCCATCTCTAATTCCGGCGGGGTGCCTTTGAAGATGAAAGAAGATTATCCGCGGCTCTGGCGGCTTCAGGATACCCTGGAGCGTGATCCGGCCGTGGGGACCATGATGTCGCTGACCCTGATCCTGGCGGAGGCCAAACGGTCTTTTCCCTCCTCCGTTCTCCCGGTCGGCTGGACGCTATGGCTTATGAAAAGCCCGCTCCTGGGGAGGGTAGCGCGGTATTACATCACAAAAAACAACGACAAAACCCTGCTGATCTTCAAAATGAAGGGATCCTACGGCGGCTCCACCTATCCGGCTACCGTGGAACGCCTGAAAAAGGCGATACGCGAACAGGGCTTCGAGCCGGTGATGACCGGGGGCACTTATCAGTTGTACGGAGAACTTTCGGAACTTGTCTCTTCGAGCCTCGTTAAGGGATTGGGACTCCTTATCGTGTTGTTCGCCGTCATGGGAGGGCTCATCTCGGGGTCGGCCAGGGTTATGGCGGGAGTGCTGGTCAGTCTTGGCTGCATCCCCGTTCTGATGCTGGGCCTCTACGGCTATATCCGCATTCCTGTGGATATCATCTCGGCGCCGGGCGCCAATATCGCCATCGGCATCGGAGTAGACGCGCTGATCCACGTGCTGATCTGGGTGCGGCGCTACCCTGGCGGGGACATGCTCTCCCGGGAGGCCTGGAGCAGCGTCTGTTCTAGGCTGTGGAAACCCGTGCTGTATTCCATGAGCGTCGTCGGCGCCGGCTTCGCCATCTTTCTGCTGTCCGGGTTCCCGCCCACCCAGAGATTCGGCGGTTCGGTAGTGCTGGGGACGCTCCTGTCGCCGCTGCCTGCCCTTCTGCTCCTTCCCTGGTTCGCCGCCGCCGGACGGCGGAAGTGAATGACCTGCCGGTGAATAAATAGAGGGGTTGACTTTAAAGAAGAGATGCGCTAAATTGTTCGCAGATATAACCCTATGGGGTAGGGGCAAGGGGGGCGTATGACCGAAAACACAGCCACCGCGGCACGAATAGCGGGGATGGGGGCTATCCCCGTAGAAAGGGGCGTAACCTTCCGCGTCTGGGCGCCGCATGCAGTACGGGTTTACGTGACCGGGACTTTCAACAGCTGGAACACGACCTCGACTCCTCTGGAAAGCGAGGGGAACGGTTACTGGTCCCGGGAAGTGGAAGGGGCGAAAGCGGGGGACGAGTACAAGTACATGATCCATACCCCCGCCGATTGGAAGCTTCAGCCGCTCTCCCGTATCGACCCCTACGCGAGAAAAGTGACGAACTCGGTCGGGAACGGGATCGTCTACGACACTAAGGCTTTCGATTGGGGTGACGATAAATTTAAAATACCGGCCTGGAACGAGCTCGTCATTTACGAGATGCACATCGGAACCTTTAACGCCAAGGAAAAAGGGAAACCCGGAACCTTCGCCAGCGCCGCGGAAAAACTGCCCTATCTTCAGGAGCTGGGAATAAACGCTATCGAGCTCATGCCGGTCACGGAGTTCCCCGGCGATTTCTCGTGGGGCTACAATCCGGCGCATCCTTTCGCCGTAGAGAGCATTTACGGCGGGCCTGACGCTTTAAAACAGTTCATCAAAGCGGCCCACGCGCACGGCCTTGCGGTGCTGATCGACGTGGTTTACAACCACTTCGGGCCTTCCGATCTTGCCCTGTGGCAGTTCGACGGCTGGAGCGAGAACGGGAAAGGGGGGATCTACTTTTACAACGATCGCGACGCGCGGACGCCCTGGGGGGAGACGCGCCCGGATTACGGCCGCGGCGAAGTGCGCCAGTACCTGCGCGACAACGCGCTGATGTGGCTCGACGAGTACCACGCCGACGGCCTGCGCTGGGACTCCATTCCTTATATCCGCAATGTCGAGGGCAGGGAGCAGGACCCGGCGGACGACATCCCCGAGGGCTGGACGCTGATGCAGTGGCTCAACGAAGAGATACAAAAAAAATTCCCGGGCAAGATCAGCATAGCCGAAGGCATGCAGAATGACGCCTGGGTCATCAAAAGCGTAGGCGAGGGCGGCGCCGGCTTTAACGCGCAATGGGACAGCGAATTCGTGAATCCCGTCCGCCGGGCCGTTATCGCCCAGGACGACGCGGCCCGGGATCTCGGGGCGGTCAGCAAGGCGCTTTTGTACCGCTATGACCTGGACGTTTTCCGGCGGGTCATCTTCACCGAATCCCACGACGAGGTGGCCAACGGCCGGTCCCGCGTGCCCGAGGAGATCTGGCCGGGAAAGGTGGACAGCTGGTTCTCCAAGAAACGCTCCACGCTGGCCGGGGCCCTCGTTCTTACCGCACCCGGCATCCCCATGCTGTTCGAAGGCCAGGAGCTGCTGGAGGACCGCTGGTTCCAGGACAAGGTCGCGATCGACTGGTCCCGGGCCGGGGACGAGCACGGCATCCTGAAGATGTACCGGGACCTGATCGGACTGCGGCGCAACCGGTCGGGCGTGACATGGGGCTTATGCGGACAATACACCCACGTCTATCATTTCGACGACGCGGCCAAAACCCTGGCTTTCCACCGCTGGGATAAACAGGGCCCGGGAGACAGCGTGGTCGTAGTGGTGAACATGACGAATCAGAACCGCGACGGTTATACCATAGGTTTTCCGCGGGCCGGCCTGTGGAAAACGCGCTTCAACAGCGACTCGTACAACTACGGCCCGAATTTCGCCAATCATCCCTCCCCCGATGTGCAGGCGCGCGAGGAAAAATTCGACGGGCTGCCCTGCGCCGGCCAGATCAGCATTGGACCGTACACGGTGGCGATATTTTCACAGGACAGGCAGGGCTAGGGGCGGGGGCGGGGTCCGGAAGAGAAATATGAAAATGAAACATGTCTTATCGGCGGCGCTGTTGTTTCTCTACTGTCCGCTCTTCGCGGAGAATACCTACAACTTCAGGCGGTTCATCAGCGAAGCGGGGCCTTTTTTCACCGCGCCCACAAAGTGGAACAGGAAAGACTGGCTGACGCTGGGCGCGGTGGGAGCCGCAACCTTCGAGGTCCATCAGTATGACACCTCCATCCAGCGCAATGCAAAGATCCACTCCAAAAACGCCGATACCTTTCCCGTCCAGGTGGGCGAGCAATGGGGCGGCTTCTTTGTAACCCCGCTGCTGGGGTTCGGCCTGCTGACCCAGGGCTCGGTCGCGGACAACGAGGGGACAAAAAAACTTGGTTTCGAGATAATCCAGTCCGTGGCCTACGCGGAAGCGGCCTCCCTGGTGCTCAAAACCGCGATCGGGAGGGCGAGGCCGGGCACTAACGAAGGCGCCGGCTCGGCCCATTCGCCCACTTTTTTAAAGAGCAAGTACAATTCTTTCCCGGCGGGGCACGTGGACGCCGCCTTCTCGCTTTCCACGCTCTTTGCGAGAAGGGTAGAGTCGCCTGTGCTGAAGGTCCTGTTCTACGTCCCGGCCGGGCTTACGGTGGCTTCGAGGATCTATAAGAACGAGCATTGGGCTACCGACTGCGTCCTGGGGGCGGCCATCGGTCATTTTACCGCCGTCTGGGTTATGAACCAGCACGAAAAGAAGGCCGCCCAGGGCAGCCCTTCCGTCATAAGCATGTATCCATATTTATCCGGCGACGCGGCGGGGATGATGCTCGCCTTGAAGATCTGAGTATGTTTCTCCGCGGCATAGCGCAGGCCGGCCTGCGCCGCCCGCGGCTCAACTATCAGAAATGCGGTATTTTAAGGAGGACAAAATAATGGGTCAACATAATCTCTACGGACACAGCGATCATGAGAGTATTCAGAAGAAGGCTTATGAGCTATGGGAGAAGGATGGCCACAGGCATGGTCACGCGCTGGACCACTGGCTGCAAGCTGAACGCACCATAATGGGCACGCACAAGGAGACGATAAAGAAAGAGGAGCGCGAGAAAGTGCATGCTTGAGCGAAGCTGATCAGCCGCCTCAAGGTTCGACCTTGTCCGCCGCGGCTTCGAAAGTGCTGTCAGCCGGGCTGTTTTCCGCTGGAATTATTCGTGCCGGATCTGCACAGCACTTTCAGCCTTGCGGCGGGCAGGTCATCCTTATGCGTTTAACGATATTTAACGGCTCTCCCAGGACCGGGAGGAACAATACCGGGATAATGTCCGCCGCCTTCGCTAAAGGTTTTGCGGCCACCCGCGGCAACGAATATGCGTTGTATAAATTAAATTCGCTCTCCGTCCCGGACGCCGTGAAACTGTTCGACAAAGCGGACTGCGTCCTGCTTGCTTTCCCCTTGTACAATTCTTCCATGCCCTCCGGCGTAAAGGAGTTCGTGGAGAGCCTGGAGCCTGTGCTGGGGCAGTCTGTCGGGAAAAAGGTGGGGTTCCTGGTCCAATTCGGCTCTCCCGAGGCGTGGCACGCGAGGCCCCTCGAGCGCTACCTTGAAAACTTTACCCGCCTGATGGGCTACGAGTATCTCGGGACCATCATAAAAGGCGGCTGCAACAGCCTGGTGGAAAGGCCCGGCAGCAGAAAGAAAAAAAAGATCCTGGCGGGCGTCCGCGAAATAGGCCGGGTGTTCGGCGCCACCGGCGTGCTGGACAAGCGGCTCCTGGACGCCTACTCGAAACCCGAAAGGCTGCCTTTTTTAAAGAAACTGCTGACGTGGCCGTTCGTTACTGTCTCCAACAGGTACTACCGGGGCGCGCAGCTCCACAGGAACGAGGGGCTAAAAAAAAGCCTGGGGAAGAAATAGGGGACGTTCTTGATCATTTGACTATTCGGCCGGAGCTTTCTCCGGGGGATGAATATCGATATTGTCCGCCGCGGCGTCGAAAGCGGCTATCAGCCGGGCTGTCTCCCGCGGGAATTCTTCCGGGGCGTCGTGCCCGCATTTCTCGAGCACTTTCAGCCGGGCGTCGGGCAGGTCCCGCGCCAGAAGCTCGCCGTCGGCCAGGGGCAGCACGCCGTCCTCTTTCCCCCAGATTATAAGCGCGGGGTACCTGAGCTCCTTGTACCTGGACGTAAACTGTTCGGTTTTTTTGGGGACCATCTGGTCGGCCGTTTTCCAGAGCGCGTAATTGTAATTTTCCCGGTCCATGAGAACCGTGTACTTGCGTATCAGCGCGTCGGTGATGATCCGCTTGTCATAAACTACTTTCTCCATGATAAGACTGACACCGAGTTTTTCCGTGGTGAGGGAATTAATTAAGTTCCTTAAGACGGGGCTCCGCATAGCCTTGATGTAGCCGGGGAGCTTAGCCGGGTAGGCGGCGGGGTCTATCAGGACCAGTTTCCTGGGTTTCAGGGCCGGATCGCTCAGGGAGTCTATGGCCGAAAAGAGCGCCACGGCGCCGCCGAACGAATGCCCCACCAGCGTGTAGCCGCTCAGCTTTTTAGCCTTTATGAACTTGTTCACCAGGTCCGCGTTATCCCGCATCGAATAGCGGCCGTCGCGGGGGATGGACGAGAGACCGGCTCCCTTGAGGTCCAGCAGGTAGACCGTGAAGCGAACCTGCGGCAGATGGCTTATGACCCCGTCCCAGACGCGCAGCGAAGCTCCGAAGCCGTGCAGGAAGACGACGGGGACCGGGCCCTTGCCCACGGTTTCATAATTCAGGAAAGTTTTATGGGCGTAATAGAACCGCCCCGCGGGTTTCGGCGCCGGTACCTCCGCGGCGCTAGCGGCGCCGGCCGCGAGAAAAAACGCGCATGCCGCGAAGGCGTAAAGTTTCCCGTATATCATATTCGTCCTTAAGCGCCCGCGAGTTACTTCACCGGGTGGGCCACGGAACCCGAATAATACACCTTACAGCCCTGGACCAGGCCCCAGGCGCTGCCCAGTACGTTCGCCGCTGGCCCGGCAAGCGACTTGAAGATGCTTCCCTTCCCGACGCTGGGCTTGAGGAACGAACCGCTGACGCTCTGGCTGAAAACGGCGCAGCCCTGCTTATCCAGGACCGCTACCCTGACATCCGCGAACCGGCCCAGGTTGAAGTCCAGGCCGCCCTTCATGGCCAGCCGGTATTTTTTAGTGGCCATGGCCACGTCCTCCGCCCGGGCGATCCCGTTCTTGACGTCCCAGACCGAGACGAGCTTGCTGATGTTCCCTTTTCCGCCGCGAGACTCCATGTACGCGCTTCCCAGGTTGTAGCTCTTGGTGAGCGCCGGCCCGAACGGCCCGGCCAGGAAGAACGCGCCGACGTCGATGAGATTGAAGTTCTGGCTGCGCTCGTACTTCGGGATGAGGGCGTCGATATCGAGGCCGAAAAGCGTCAGGTTCTCACCGTTCAAAGAAAGGCTGCCGCTGAGCGACCGCTTCAGGACGGTCACGCTGTCCCCGGCCGCCTCCAGGCTGGCGGTCAGGTTGACGGTCCCTTCCATCCTATCCCGGGGGCTGGCGGCGCCCGGCGCGGGGGCCATGAACATTTCCATGAGACTGAACCCGTGCAGTGCCGCGGTCAGCCGGTAGCGGGACTCCGGCCCGGTAAAATCCGCGTGAAGGGTCCCGCTCCCGGCGCCGCCGAAAAGCTCCAGGCCGACCGGGTTTAGGTCGAGGACGCCGTCGCGGCCCGAGATCCGCGCGGCGACTTTCTTCAGCGGGAAGCGGCCGGCCGCGAGCGCCTCGCACCTGGTCTCCCCGTAGAAAGAAAGGTCGTTGAACGGTTTCGGGCCGGCCTTCCCGTTGTACGAAAGGTCCCGGATCACCGCATCGAAGTCTTCCGTTTCGATCCTCACGCCGGAGCTTTCCTCGGTATAAACAAGTTTCCCGTGCGCGATGGAGATCTTCTTCACGGCAAAGGGCGCCACCGCCGCCGCAGGGCCCGGTTTTTCGAACGAGTACGTCCCGTTCTTATCCCTGGCTATGGTGAATACCGGTTTTGTAAACCCTATTCCGGTCAGCCGGACTTCACCCCTCAGAAGGGGGAAGAGCTTAAGCCCTATCCGCATCCTGTCGGCGGTAACCACCGCCGCTTCGCCATTGCGCACGCCGACGTCCCGGAGCGATAAGCCGAAGCCCGGGAACACGTAGACGCCCGCCCTGCCGATGCTGACCTCCATCCCGGCATAATCCGACACGGCCGCTTCGATGCGCGGTTTAAAGGACCGCAGGGTAAGCAGGAGGGCAAGAAGCAGCCCACCCAGGGCGACGGCGGCCGCGCCCGCAGCTATAAGGAATACTGTTTTACGTTTTAGTGCCATGCTCAGCCGTGCCGCACCGGTTTCCGGACAGGGACCCCGCGCCTATTTTACTATCAGGTCGTTCTGAATGGACTTAACCCCTTTGGTCCCCGCGGCTATCTCGCCCGCTTTGGTCGCGGCGGCCGGGGAGTCGACGAACCCGCTCAGCTGGACTACGCCCTGGTAGGTTTTGACGCCGATCTGGAACGACTTGAGAAAGTTATCCCCGGCGAGCTGGGTTTTAATGCTTCCCGTTATGACCGAGTCGTCCACGTATTGCCCGGTGCTTTCACGCGTGGCCGTGGCCGCGCAGGCGCCGAAGCCGGCGACCAGCGCCAGAAGCGCGATAACACGGGCGCGGTTAATTATGTTTTTCATGATCCCCCCTTTTAGTTCCAGCGAAAATACCGTCAGAGCACTTTTCTTCCCTGGATCACCCTGACGATGACGATAACTATAGCTACCACGAGCAGGATATGGATAAAACCGCCCATAGTATAACTGCTAACCAGCCCGAGCAGCCACAATATCAGCAGTACGACCGCGATCGTCCAAAGCATATAAGCCTCCTTATTATTTCATGCCGCCCCGGCCGCGCGCATGCGCCGCGTCCGCCTGCTGATTTTGCTAAAAACCGGGCTGGCGGGGGCCGGGCTTTGGCTCGTCAGCCCCGGCGGGAACGGAAACACGGGGCGCGGGCTCGGCTTCCTTCCGGCGGGCTCTTTGTGCGGGCCGCTTCAGCTGCGCGCTCAAATGCTGCCAGGCGTCCTTAAGTTCCCCGGTGATATGCTTCAGTTCTTCGGCGCCGGCTTCGCCCAGTTTCTCGTAGCGTGCCGAGACCTCATCCACTATCCTGTCGTACTCCTCCCGGGTTATATCCCTGGCCTGTTCCACCTTCTCAAGGACCTCGCCTTTCATTTTGAGCATCCAGCCGGCTATCTGCTTCCTGTTCTTTTCACCGCGTTTTCCGTACATGAGGTAAGTCCCCAGCGCCGCGACGGCGGCCACGCCTAGGCCCGCTCCCACTATCTTTTCTGTTTTTGTGTTCATTGCTCCCCCTTCCTGATCTGTTTCCTGCCGGCGCAGAGCCGGGGTGCGCTCCGCCGTAAGGTGAAGCGCTCCTCGGAAGGACGCCGGTTGTTTTTTAATTACCCCTGCCTCCCAGCAATATCGCACTTTCAAAAACAGAAGTCAATACTCATATTGGGACTTTGTACCCAGGAAATAAGGGGACTTTCGGGCCTATCGACGCCGGCTCCAAGAATCTTAAAATGCTTACATGGCCTTAAGCGGCCGATTTCTGGAGGATACAATGAAAAAGACCGCACTGTTCATATTTGCCTTAACCTTGGCCGCCGGCGCCCGCGCCGCTGAGCTCAACGGCATCTGCGCCGCCGATATAAAAGCCAATTTCACCGCGGAACTTCCCGCCCCTTCCATCGCCAGGGCTTATACCGCTCCTGCCGGGGGGTCCGTCTGCGAGGCAGCTATGGCCAGGAGCCTCGATTTCAGGCCCACGGTTTTCCGCGACCTGAAAGACCAGCCCCTGCGCGGCTTCGAGAAAGCCTACTATACCGAGCAGGGCCCCATGCAGGTAGCCCTGGTGCTGCAGACGAATAAGGAAGCTTTTTATTATTACGAGGATTGCGATATCTGCGCCGAAATAGACAAATGCGACCTTAAGACCGGCGCGGTCAGCCGCGTAGTGGCGGCCCATTCCGCCGACTGTTCCGACATAGCCGCTTTCGCGGCCGGGGCGACGTATAACGCCTGCGCCAAGCCCGAACCCGCCTGTTCCAAGGTGGGGGAAGACGTCCGCATCCCCGAAGAGTGCTGCTCAAAGAACGCCGAGCCCAACCAGAACGGAGAGATGACCTGCGTGGAGGCCGTCCCCGCCAATTCTACCTGCGCCCGGATCGGCGACGCCGTGAGGATCCCCGAAGAGTGCTGCTCCGGGAACGCCGTGCCCGCCTACGGCGGAGAGATGGAGTGCGTGGAAGCCGCGCGGACCAGCTCGCCTTTTGCCCGCTGAACGACAAGTAACGCTGGAAGCGAAAGGCCCCGGGAAACCGGGGCCTTTCGTTTTTTGAACGCCCGGATCTGAGGAAAATATGAACTTTCACGGAGTATTCGCTGAGAAGCGGAGGGTAGACTATCTCCAAGGCGGAAAACATATGGACGACAATGACCCACTGCTCGACAAGACTTTGGTGAACCTTAAGAATATCGAAGCCGAGCTGTTCGACAGGAAGCGCCCGGCCAGGGCCGCCGGCGGCCTCCGGAAGGCCGAGGCCGTCGAGAAGGGCCTGGACAGCTGGAGGCTGAACCAGGAGGTCCTGGAGGTAAAAAAAGAGTGCTCCGCCCTGAAGTACGAGCTGGACGCGGCCAGGGTGCTGCTTACCGAGCAGAACGTTTTTACCGCTACTTCGGGGTCGGCCATGAACGCGCTCCGGGATGACCGTGAGCGCCTGAAGAAAGTGCTGCGCGAGGGCGAGGCCGAACGGTGCCGGCTTAAAAACCAGCTGAACGACGCCGAAGCCGAACTGGCCTGCCTGCGGTCGGAAACGGCCCGGCTCAAGGCGGAGGCTGACCTGGAAAAAATGCGCAGCGCGGAACTCCGGAGAAAATTGGAGCGCGAAGCCTCGGTCAGGAAGGAACTGGAGGCCATGTTCGCGCGCGGCGCTAAAGAACCGGCCGTGCCGGAGAAAGCCCCGGCGCCGACAGCGCCCGCGCCTGCCCCCTTCAGGAGGGCTGACAGGCCGGGCTGGTTCACGCGGGGACGTTATTGAGGCTAAGCGCGCGAAGGCGGAGAAATGAACCGGCGGGGTAAGGACCCGCCGGTTTTTTTATGCCTCCCGCAGGTCCCGGGTGCCGTAAGAATTTGTATCATAGCGCTAGGGCTGATATGGGCAAGAAAATACTTCTGGTAGAAGACGACCGCAGCATGCTCGAGGTGATGCGGCGCTATCTCGAGGACCGGGGCTTTTCGGTCATTTTCACCGACAACGGGTCGGAGGCGCTGCTGCTCGCGCGCGAATCCCGGCCGGACCTGGTGGTCACCGACGTGGAGCTGCCGGGTCTGGACGGCTTGTCGCTGTGCAAGGCGCTGAAGAGCGCGGCCGGCACCGCTTCCCTGCCCGTGATAATGATCTCGGGCGAAAAAACCAGCGACGTGGACCAGGTGTCCGGCTACGACCAGGGCGCCGACGACTATCTCACCAAGCCGTTCGCTTTCCAGGTGCTCGCGGCCAAGATCGGCGCCGTGCTGCGCCGCTACGCCGCGAATTCCGGCCCCGCTGCCGTCAAGATCAAAGAGCAGGGCCTGGAACTGAACCCCGCCGCGCGCACGGTGAAGGTCGGCGGCAGGCCGGCGGCCCTCACCAGGAAGGAGTTCGACCTGCTGCTCCTGCTGCTCGAGAAAAAAGGCCGGGTGCTCTCCGTGCCTTATATACTGGAAACCGTCTGGGGCTACGATATGGGCACCTATGACAGCCCCCACACGGTGGAAACCCACATCTCTTCGCTCAGGAAAAAACTGGGCAGGGAATTCGCCGCGCGCCTGGTAAGCGTCACCGGGCACGGGTATAAATTCGAATAAAAAGGCCTTGACCGCGTCCAGGAGCCCCGGCCGGAGCCGGGGTTTTTTTGCGGGCGCAGCGGGCGCCGGGGCAGCCGCCGCTTCTGGCTGGCGGCAGCGCCTAGAACGCCAGTTTCAGGAACCCCGAGAGGGGATTCCAGACGAGCTTGCTCCACTTGGCGTCTCCGGGCCTGTCGGGGAAATGGGAGTACCGCACCCCGAACTCCAGGTAGCCGCCGTTCTCGCCGCGGGAAGTGGCGCTGAGGGTGACGTCATAGGTGAACCCGTTCCAGATCGTGGAAGCTTTGGAGGAAGCCGGCTCCCCCAGGAGGGTCGGCAGCGTTCCGAAAAGCGAGGACTCGCGGCGCATCGTCCCGAAGGCCTGTCCCGCCCCCGCTCCCAGGTCCAGCGAATCGTGGCCCGCCCTGAACAGGGGGACTTTCGCCTCCAGCATCGCCCGCTGGTAGGCCGTGGTTATCGTCTGCTTCGAGTCCCCGCCCGCCGCGGCTACGTCTATGTCGGTCTTGGCCGAAGGCCCGAGGACGTACGAGTACGAGATGGAAAAAGCCGACGCGAAGCCCCCGAAGTTTATGCCGGTCCTGGCCCCGTAGCCCGGAAAGGACCTGAAACTCCCGTCGATAGCGCCGACCCCGCTGATCAGGGCCTCTTCCTGCCCCTTGAACTCGGTCCGCCACCGGTTGTCGGCCTCGCTCACCGAGAAGACCTCCGCGGAGATGAAGAATTTGGCGCCGGGCGCCTGCCTGGTGGCGGGGGGAGGCGGGTCGGAAAGGAACTGCGGCAGCGGGAGTTCGGCCGACTCGTCTTCCCTCTTCCCGAACAGGAACTTCTCTTCGCTGATCAGGCCGCCGCGCTCGTCGAAGATCCTGCTTGGCCCGTGCCGCAGGTCGTTCAGGAAGTAGGTTTCGCTCTGTACCCTGCCGCCCGGGTAATACACTTTGAAGACGCCCGTCTGCTTGCCGTTGATTATCGTCTTCTCTTTCTCTATCCCGTTGTCCGGGTAGTACTCGCGGTAAAGCCCGTCCGGGAGGCTGCCCTCGGCGCTGATAAGAAAGCCGTCTTTCCCGACCGTCCGCCTGCCGGTCCGCCTGCCTTTATAAAAATAAGTATAGTCCACCGCTTCGCCGGTGTCCCTGGTCTCGAAAGTGAGGTACTCGGCCTGGGCCGCCGGAAAGTACCGCTCGATCTGCGCCGGGGTCAGGTCCGCCTTGGGAACGAAGACCTCCCCCTGTTCGAGCTTTACCTTGAGCCATTCCCCTTCCGGTGAGATCTCCTGCGCCTCCAGCTTGGTTCCGTTCACCAGCGTCAAGGTCTCGGCCGAGGCCCGCCCGGCGAAGAACGCCGCCAGGGCCAGGCCATAGAACAGGATAAGGATTTTCATACTCTGATACCCCCCGCGAAGATATTCCGGATAAGACGCTTCCCCAGGGCCGTAACGGCACGGCGCGTGTTGTGCGGGACGGGGCCGCCTTTAACCGCAAGGCGGACCGCGTATCCCTTAAATTGGCAAGAAGTTCCCCCGTTCAGCCCAAGGTAGCATAATTGGGAAAAAAATGCACGTCCATAGCGGCGGCTATAAAGCTATTGCCGGGGCTCTGCGCTACCGCTATAATACAAAAGTGCGGTATTAAGGGATCCCAGGGGGAAGGCCGCGGTAATTCTGTCCGCCCAGGTATAAAGTCATGAAAAGAATTCTGCTCCTGTCAGCTTGCTGCGCCGCGATCGCGCTTTCAGCCTGCGGCACTCCGAAAACCAAGACCATAAAAATAGGCGTGTCCATGCCCACCCAGCGCGAAGAGCGCTGGGTTAGGGACCTGGAGCAGTTCCGCAAGGAAGCCGCCGGCCGCGGCGTGGAGATCCTCGCGCAGATCTCCGACAACGACGCCGCCCGCCAGCTCGCCCAGTGCGAGAACCTGCTGGCCCAGAAAATCGACGTGCTGATAGTCGCCCCGCATGACGCCGCCGCCGCTTCCCCCATAGTGGAGCGCGCCCGCCGCCAGGGCGTGAAGGTGATCTCCTACGACAGGCTCATCCTGAACGCCGACGTGGACCTCTACGTTTCGTTCGACAACGTGAAAGTGGGCGAGATCCAGGGGAAATACCTCGCCAGGCTGGTGCCCAAAGGCAGGTACGTGATCCTGGCCGGCGCGCCTACCGACAATAACGCCAAGCTTTTCAGGCAGGGCGCGATGAACATCCTGCAGCCGCTCATCGACCGCGGCGACATCAAAGTGCTGATGGACCAGCCGGTGAAGGACTGGCAGCCCATAGAGGCTATGAACCTGATGGAGAACGCGCTGATGGCCGCCGACGGGAAAGTGGACGCGGTCCTGGCTCCCAACGACGGGACGGCCGGGGGCGTTATCCAGGCCCTGTCCCTGCGCAAGCTGGCGGGCAAGGTCCCGGTCACGGGCCAGGACGCGGAGCTCGCCGGGGCCAAGCGCATCGTGGAAGGGACCCAGAGCATGACCGTTTTCAAAGATACCCGGATGCTGGCCTCGGCCGCTTTCGAGGCCGCGATCAAACTCGCCTCGGGGCAGGAAGTTAAAACCACCTCCAAGGTCCCCAACGGGAAAATGGACGTCCCGTCGCTGCTGCTCGAGCCGATAGCGGTGGACAAGGGCAATATCGACAAGGTGCTGGTGGAGAGCGGCTATCTCCCCCGGAGCGCGGTGTACGATTAAGGAACTTTCATGGAACATATTCTTGCGGTAAGGGACATCACCAAGGATTTCCCCGGCGTAAGGGCCCTCGACGGGGTCACTTTCGACGTGGTCCCCGGCGAGATCCACGCCCTGGTGGGCGAGAACGGCGCGGGCAAATCCACGCTGATGAAGATCCTGAGCGGCATCTACCCTTTCGGAACTTACGGCGGGCAGGTGCTGGTGGAAGGGAAAGAAGTGCGTTTCCCCGGTATTAAGGAAAGCGAAAAGGCCGGCATCGCCATCATCCACCAGGAGTTCGCCCTGGTCAAGCAGATGAGCGTGGCCGAGAACATCCTGCTCGGCAACGAAGTGGCCTCCGGCGGGGTCATAGACCGCCCGGCATCGCTCGCGGCGGCCGAGCGCGCGCTGAAACTGGTGGGACTCAATATCAGCCCCGAAGCCGTCACCGGCCGGCTGGGCGTGGGCCAGCAGCAGCTGGTGGAAATAGCCAAGGCGCTCCGCAAGAACGTGCGCGTGCTCATCCTCGACGAGCCGACGGCGGCCCTCTCCGAAGAGGAGACCCGCAATCTGCTTTCCATCCTTAAAGGACTTTCGGCCAAGGGCGTGTCCTGCATCTATATCTCGCACCGGCTGGGCGAAGTGATGGAGCTGGCGGACCGGATCACCGTGCTGCGGGACGGCAAAACGGTCTGCACCGAGAAGAAGAGCGCGATGACCGAAGCCCTGATGATAACCAAAATGGTCGGCCGCGAGCTGACCAGCGTTTTCCCCGAAGCCGCGCATAAAGCGGGCGAGCTGTTCTTCGAGGTCTCGGACTGGACCGCCGAAGACCCGGCTTCCGGGATGCGCATAGAGGATATAAACCTGAAGCTGCGCCATGGCGAAGTGCTGGGCATCGCCGGGCTGGTGGGCTCGGGCAGGACCGAGCTGGTGATGAGCCTGTTCGGGGCCTGGGGCGAGCGCCAGGGCGGCTCGATGAAGCTGGACGGCGGCGAGCTGTTCCTGAAAACCCCGCAGGAAGCCATAGCCGCCGGGCTCGGGCTGGTGTCCGAGGACAGGAAGCGCTACGGGCTGGTGCTGCCCAGCGACATCAAGACCAACGTCACCCTGGCCAGCCTGGAGAAGGTCTCCAGCGCCGGGGTGCTGAACGAGAACGCCGAGATCAAGGAAGGCGAAAAATATATCCGCGACCTCAGGATCAAGACCCCTTCCGTAGAGCAGAAGACCATGAACCTGAGCGGCGGGAACCAGCAGAAAGTGGTGCTGGGCAAATGGATGATGACCGCGCCCAAGGTCCTGATCCTGGACGAGCCCACCCGGGGCATCGACGTGGGCGCGAAATTCGAGATCTACACGCTGATAGACCAGCTGGCGCGGGCCGGCATGGGGATCATAGTGATCTCCTCGGAACTGCCGGAGGTGCTGGGCCTTTCCGACCGGATCATGGTGATGCGCGAAGGGCGGATCTCGGGAGAACTCGACCGGCAGTCCGCCACGCAGGAAAAAATAATGACTTTGGCCGCCTCGCTCGACTGAGGGCTTACTTTTAAGGAGAATCAATGGAAGAGCTTAAGATCAGTTTTAAAAAGAACATCAGGCAGTACATCATGCTGCTGGCGCTGGCCGGCATCTGGCTGGTCTTCGCCGCGACCTGCGGGCCGATCTTCGTCTCCCCCGGCAACCTGTCGAACCTCTTCCTGCAGACGGTCACCGTGGCCATAGTGGCCTGCGGCATGACCCTGGTGATAGTCACCGGGAACATCGACTTGTCGGTGGGCTCGGTGGCCGGGTTCGCCGGCGCCGTGGCCGCGGTGCTCCAGGTGCGGTACGGCTGGGGCAGCGCGGGGGCTTTGCTGGCCGCGATAGCCGCCGGCCTGGCCGTGGGGGCCTGGCACGGTTTCTGGGTAGCTTACCGCAAAGTCCCGGCGTTCATCGTAACGCTGGCCAGCATGCTGGCTTTCCGCGGGCTGATCCTCGGCGTTACCGGCGGCTCCACGGTGGCCCCGCTGCGCGGCGCTTTCAAGGCGATAGGCCAGCAGTACCTGCCCGATTTCCTGTCCGCCTCCTCTTCCTTCAACGCCTCGGCCCTGCTCATCGCGCTGGCGGCGATAGTTCTGTTCGTGCTTTCCGAAACGCGCAAGCGCTCCGAGCGCCTCAAGCACGGCTTCACGGTGACTTCCACCGGGCTTTACCTGCTGCGGCTCTCGCTCATCTCGGCCGCCATCGCCGGCCTTTTCGGCGTGCTGGCCTTCAACCAGGGCGTCCCCTACAGCCTGCTCCTGCTGATGGCGGTGGCCTTGCTGCTCAATTTCACCGCCGAGAGCACGGTGTTCGGGCGCCGGCTTTACGCCATCGGCGGCAATCCCGACGCGGCCCGGCTTTCGGGCATCAACATCAGCCGCAACCTCATGGGCCTGTTCGTCATTTTCGGCGGCATAGTCGCGGCGGCGGGCGTGGTGCTTACGTCGCGGCTTAACGCGGCCACGACTTCGGCCGGCGCCAATATGGAGCTGGACGCGATCGCCGCCTGCGTGATAGGCGGGACCAGCCTGCTGGGCGGGGAAGGCACCATCATCGGTTCCATCATCGGCGCGCTCATCATGTCCAGCCTGGACAACGGGATGAGCCTGCTGAACCTGGATATAACGTACCAGTACGTGATAAAGGGGCTGATCCTCCTTTTGGCCGTCTGGCTGGATATAAGCAACCGCAATAAATAACGGAGGGAATATGAAGAACCTGAAAAAAGCCGCTTTGGCCGGTCTATTCTTTTGCTGCGCCTGCTCCTGGGCGGCAGCGCAGGCGGCGCCTGCAGCGAAGACGGCGCCTGCAGCGAAGACAGCGCCGGCAGCGAAGACAGCACCGGCAGCGCAGGCCGCACAGGCGCCTCTGTACAAAAACGCGAAAGCCTCTCCCCGCGAAAGGGCCGCCGACCTGCTGGCCAGGATGACCACGGAGGAAAAGCTGGGCCAGCTGCAGCAGCTGGACGGGCTCTGGGAAGGCAATTACCGCGACAAGCACCTCGAGCTCGCCCGCAAAGGGCAGCTGGGTTCCACGCTGAACGTCAGGTTCGCGGCCAACGTTAACACTTTGCAGAAAGAAGCCGTGGAGAAGTCCCGGCTGGGTATTCCCCTGCTTTTCGCTTTCGACGTGATCCACGGCTACCGCACTATTTTCCCTGTGCCGCTCGGAGAGAGCGCGCAGTGGGACCCCGCCCTGGCCGAAGAAGCCGCCTCCGCGGCGGCGGCTGAAGCTTATTCCGTCGGGCTCAAATGGACCTTCGCCCCGATGGTGGACATCGCGCGCGACCCGCGCTGGGGCCGCATCGTGGAAGGCGCCGGCGAGGACCCCTACCTGGGCGCCAGGCTGGCGGAGGCGAGGGTGCGCGGTTTCCAGGGCAAGGACTTTTCCGCCCCCGGCAAGCTGATGGCCTGCGCCAAGCACTGGGTGGGCTACGGCGCCGCCGAAGCGGGGCGCGACTACAACAGCACCGATATTTCACAGTCCGCGCTGCGCAACGTCTATTTCCCGCCTTTCAAGGCGGCGCTCGACGCCGGCGCGGCCACTTTTATGAGCGCGTTCAACGACCTGAACGGCGTCCCCGCCACCGCCAATAAAGCCATGATCAGCGGCGTGCTGCGCGGCGAATGGGGCTTCAAGGGCTTCGTGGTCAGCGACTACACTTCGGTGAACGAGCTTATAGCGCACGGCCTGGCCGCCGACGGCGAGGATGCGGCCGTGAAGGCGCTCAACGCCGGCGTGGACATGGAAATGGTGAGCACTCTTTACCGCGACAAAGGCCCGGCCGCCCTCGCCGCGGGCAGGATCTCCAGGGCCGTCCTGGACGCCTCGGTGCTGCGGGTGCTTGAAATGAAATTCCGCGCCGGTATTTTCGAAAAGCCTTATATCGACCCGGCCCTGGAGGCGAAAACCCTGGGCACGACGGAGAAGATCAGGCTGGGGATGGAAGCGGCCCGCAAGTCCATGGTGCTGCTCAAGAACGAGGGGGGGCTGCTGCCTTTGAAGCCGGGGTACAGGAAGATCGCCGTGATCGGCGCGCTGGCCGACAGCAAAGCGGACATGCTCGGCTCCTGGTCGGCCGACGGCAAGCCGGCCGACGCCATTACCCTGCTGCAGGGAATTAAAGATACCGCGCCAGCTGGAACGGAAGTGGTGTACTCCAGCGGCTGTTCCGCTTCCGCCGGCAGCGACGAGGAGATGGACCTGGCCGTGCAGACGGCGTCCGTCGCCGACGTCGTGATAGCCGCCGTCGGAGAATCCGCCTCCATGTCGGGCGAGGCCGCCTCCCGCGCTTTCCTCACCCTCCCGGGCCGCCAGCTGGAGCTGCTGGAGCGCCTGAAAAAAACCGGCAAGCCCGTGGTCGCCGTGCTCTTCAACGGCAGGCCCCTGGACCTTTCCTGGCTGGACGCCAACGTTCCCGCCATACTCGAGGCCTGGTATCCCGGGACGACGGGCGCCTGGGCCGCCGCCGAGGTCCTGTTCGGCAAAACCAACCCGGGCGGAAAACTGCCGGTCACTTTTCCGCGCACGCTCGGCCAGGTCCCGCTCTATTACGCGCACCGCAATACCGGGCGCCCGCCCAGCGCGGACGATAAGTACACCTCAAAATACATCGACGCCCCGGTCACCCCTCTTTATCCTTTCGGCTACGGCCTGAGCTACAGTTCCTTCGCTTATTCCGGGCTCTCGCTCTCCGGCACGACCATTAAAGCGAAAGGGAGCCTGAAAGTGAAAGTGGACGTGACCAATGTTTCCGACAGGGCCGGTGAAGAAATAACCCAGCTCTATATCCGCGACATGTCGGGCTCGGAGACGCGGCCGGTGCGCGAGCTGAAGGGCTTTAAGCGCGCGGCGTACGCCCCCGGCGAGAAAAAAACCCTGGAGTTCGACCTCGGCCCCGCCGAGCTGGGGTACTACTACGCCGGCGGCTTCGCGGTGGAGCCGGGGGCGTTCAAGGTGTACGCGGCCAGCTCCTCCGTCGGGGGACTGGAAGCCGGGTTCGAGGTGGTACGCTGATGGAAAAGGCTTTTCTTTGTCTCGTTCTTCCGTTCCTGCCCCTGCCCGCCTGCGCCGGCGGGGCGCCCGAGGCTTCGGTCCCGGCGCCGGTCGAAACTGTTTCTTCGCCGGACGATGAAATGTTCCTGGAAGACCTTTCGCGCCGGTCCTTCCGCTACTTCGTCGATAACGCCGATCCGGGCACCGGCCTGGTCCTGGACCGGGCGCGGGCCGACGGTTCGCAGCTGGACGAGGGCCACCGCAGCGTCGCCAGTTCCGCTTCCACGGGCTTCGGGCTGAGCGCGCTGTGCGTGGGGGCGGAGCGCGGCTGGATCCCGAGGGACGAAGCGGCCGGCAGGGCCAGGACCGCTTTGAAGTTCTTCGCGGAAAAGGCCGTGACCGAGCACGGCTGGTTCTACCACTGGCTCGATTCCCGCACCGGCGCCCGGGTGTGGAACAGCGAGGTCTCCTCAATCGACACGGCTCTCCTGGTGGCTGGGGCGCTGACCGCCAAGCAGTGTTTCTCCGGCGACCCGGAGCTCGGCCCGCTCGCCGACAAGCTCTACGCCCGCCTGGATTTCAAGTGGATGCTCAACGGTGACAGGCGGCTGCTCTCCCACGGCTGGACGCCGGAAAAAGGCTTTATTTCCTACCGCTGGGACAGCCATTCCGAATTGATGCTGCTGTACCTGCTCGGCCTCGGTTCGCCGTCGTCGCCGCTTCCGTCCTCCTCCTGGAGCGCGTGGAAGCGCCCGGTGGTGCAGTATGACAAGCTCTCTTATATCAGCGGGGCCCCGCCGCTTTTCATCCACCAGTACAGCCAGGCCTGGGTGGATTTCAGGGGGAAAAAGGACGGGAAGACGGACTGGTTCCTGAATTCCGTGAAGGCCACCGAAGCCAACCGGAAGATGTGCCTGGACCTGGCCGGCAAGTTCCCGGGCTACGGGCCGGAGATGTGGGGCGTGACGGCTTCCGACAGCGCCTCCGGGTACAGGGCCTGGGGCGGGCCTCCCGCTACTCCGGATATAGACGGCACGGTAGCGCCCTGCGCGGCGGGCGGTTCGCTGATGTTCACGCCGGAGCTTTCTCTTTCCGCGCTCAAAGCGATGAAGCTGGCTTACGGCGGGAAAGTTTACGGGCGCTACGGCTTCGCCGATGCGTTCAATCCTTCCACCGGCTGGATAGACACCGACGTTATCGGGATAGACACCGGGATCACCCTGCTGAGCGCCGAGAACCTGCGGAGCGGGTCGGTCTGGAAATGGTTCATGGCCAACAAAGAGATAGCCGCCGCCCTGAAAGCCGCCGGCCTTAAATAAGACCTTAACACAATAAAAAAAGCCCCGGACAGCCGGGGCTTTTTTTGTCGCCGGGGGACTTTACTTGCCGGCCAGCTGGCCGCAGGCGCCGGCGATGTCTTCGCCCATGCTCTTGCGGATGGTCACTTCTATGCCGGCGGCTTCGAGCAGTTCGGCGAAGAGCTTGATGCGGTCGCGCGTCGGGGCTTTGTAAGGGCCGCCGGTGCGGTTGTAGGGGATGATGTTCACGACGAAGTACTTGGGCGCCGCCACCGTGCGCAGCCAGGCGTTGAGCCTGGCTACCTGGGAGCGGCTGTTGTTCACGCCTTCGAGCAGGACGTACTCGATGAAGACGCGGCGTTTGGTGGAGAAAATGTAATCCTTCAGGGCCTTGGCCAGCTGGGCCAGCGGGTAGGTGCGGTTGAGCGGGACCAGGTCGTTCCTGAGCGCGTCCTCCGCGGCGTGCAGCGAGAGGGCCAGGTTGCACTGGGGGAAATCCTGCGCGAAGCGGCGGATGCCGGGCACGTGGCCCGCGGTGGAGACCGAGATGTGCCGCTGGCCCAGGCCTATCATCTCGGGGTCGGCTATGGTATGGATGGCCTCGGCCACCGAGTCGTAATTGAGGAAGGGCTCGCCCATGCCCATGAAGATCACGCTGCCTATCTTCTGCTCGCCCCTGGTCTTCAGGTAGCTCGCGGCGGCCAGGTACTGGTCGGAGATCTCGTCGGGGGACAGGTTGCGCTTCAGGCCTTTCTTGCCGGTGGCGCAGAAAGGGCAGCGCACGGGGCAGCCGACCTGGGTGGAGAGGCAGATGCTCCACTTGTCCGAGAGGAGTTTCAGGAGCACGGCCTCCACTTTGTGGCCGTCCTTCAGGCCGAAGCAGAACTTTATGGCGTCGCCTTTCTTGGAGGTCTGGGTTTCCAGGACGTCCACGGAATGGATGTAGATGCCGTGCCGGAGGCGGTCGCGTAGGGCGGCCGGGAGCACCGGGATCTCGTCCCACGAGGCGGCGAAGTTCTTGTAGACGGCGTCACGCACCTGTTTCAGGCGGAACGCGGGAATGCCGTTCTCTTTGAGGAAAATCGAGAGTTTTTTCAGGTCCATAGCTATATTATCCCATATCTGAAGAGGGTAAATAAAAAGCCCGCCGTGAGGGCGGGCTTTTCGTTCCGTTCGGGGCTATGTCAGGGCTTGCACATCGGCGCGGGGCTTTTCGCGCAGTCCATCACCTGCGGGGCCATTATCGGCCTGAAGAAGGAAACCGAGATCTCTTTGTGGATGGAGAGCAGCGAGGCCTTGTAGTCGAAGAAGTAGGCGCCGTGCCAGGCTTTGAGGTCCCTGATCTTGAAAAGGTCGCGGCGGGCCTCTTTTTTCAGCAGCTTGTTGTGGAGGATGAGGCTGATAAGGGTAGGTTCCACGTTCTCCACGTCGGCGTCGGCCTGCAGATTGAAGTCGGCGGCCGGGATGGCGTTGGAGTAAGCGTCGCGCGTGGCCCAGAAATTCCGCCAGGTCTTCACGTTGCCGGGCTTGGTGACCGCTTTTTCCAGGTTCTCTTTGCGGATCTCGTACTTTATGAACAGCGAGACCACGAAATTGGCGGGGACCAGCGGCGAGCCGGCGGTGATGAGCTTGTCTATCTTCACGTCGGGGCGGTAGCGCTCGATGCGGTGCAGGGCTTCGTGCGTGAGCACGGAACCCCAGCTGTGGGCGAGCATGAAGATGGGCCGGCCGGTGGCTTTATAGGCGTCGTAGGTGGCTATGATCTTCTTTTCCAGCTCGGGGACGGTCTTCTCGGTGTCGCCGGGGTCCCGGGACCAGGCGAAAGGGACCACCACTACGTTGTGGTCGGCGTAGCCGGGGATCTCCTGCAGCTTGAGCTCCAGGTAGTTGTCCGGGAGGCGCATCTTGGCGGAAGCTTCCTGCAGCTCGCGCAGGTCCTCGTCGTTCTCGAGGAAGAAATAGTCCTTGTTGAAGGCGACGAAAGTGTTCACCAGGTCGGCCTCTTCCATCTTGTTGTTCGGGAAGAGCATCTTTATCAGCTTGAAAATATTCTTAAGCTCGAGAGGGCCCCAGCCGATCTCGCCGAAGCTGAGGCCGGGAACGGTGATGACTATGGGGTCCAGGCCGTTGGCGGACAGTTCTACCATGGCGGGGGAAGCGGGAGGGGTCTGGAGGCCGGCCGTGAGCTGCTGAACGTCGCTCTTCGTAAGGGTGTTAAGCTCGGCCGCGTAAGTGGCGGCGGTAAAGGCGAAAACTGCGAACACTGCGGCAAATGAGGTTTTTATCATTTTCATAATTAGTAGAATATAAGAGTAATCTAGCACTTGCCCTTGACTATTGTCAACGGCCTGAACGGTTTTATGGCTTCAGAAAAGATAAACTTCAAACGCCTGGCGGCCTTCCTCGGCCTGAACTTCTGCCTTTCGCTGGCTATCTGCGCCGTTTTCCTGGCTTTTACGGGCGGGCACCCGCTGGAACTGGCCTATGTGAGCGCCGCGCTGGTCTCGAATACGGTGATGCTTTACGCGGCCTTGGCGCTGATAGCGGCGCCGCTCTTCTTTTTCGCCCCCGGCCGGGCCATCCTGGCAGCGCTGACCGGCCTCTTCCAGCTGACGCTGGTAACGGACGTGGCGGTCTACAAGATCTTCAAATTCCACCTGAATTCCATGGTGCTGAACCTGGTCCTTACACCCGGGGGGCTCGAATCCCTGGACCAGGGCTGGGGGACCAAGGTGCTTTTCGTCCTTATAGCGGCGGCCCTGGGGGCGGCGCAGTGGTATTTCTGGCGGCTGTCCGAAGGGCTGGCCGGCCGGTCTCTTTTTCGCGGCCGCAAAGCGCTGGCGCTGGCTTCCGTTCTCCTGCTGTTCGTCCTGGCCGATAAAGGGCTTTTTGCCTGGGGCACTCTTTACGACTCGGGCTATATTACCCGCAACGCCCAGCTGTTCCCGCTCTACCAGCCGCTCAGGATACGCAGCTTCGCCAGCAAGCACCTCGGCTTCAAGCTGGATAAAGAGGTTAAGGGCGGCATAGACCTAAGGTATTCGGGGCTGGACTACCCGAAGAGGCCCCTGGACGTGAAGCCGCCGGCCAAACCGCTTAATTTCCTTATTATAGTGGTAGACTCGATGCGCGCGGACGTCCTGACCCCGGAAATTATGCCGGAGACCTGGGCCCTGGGCAAAAAGTCCGAAGTGTTCGAGAACCATTACAGCGGCGGCAACTGCACCCGGTTCGGCATCTTTTCCATCCTTTACGGGATCTACGGCAATTACTGGTTCCCGATGCTGGGCGAGCGCCGGGGGCCGCTGCTCATAGACGTTCTTAAGGAGCAGGGCTACGACCTGCGGGTTTTCGCCAGCGCCAAGCTGAGCTTCCCCGAGTTCAACAAGACCTGTTTCGTGAACGTGCCGCGCGAAGACATCTATGACGAGCCGCAGGGGGCCGACGGGGCCGAAAGGGACAGGGATATTTCCGGCAGGTTCACCGGCTTCCTGAAAAAGCGGGACGCGAAGAAGCCTTACTTCGCCTTCCTCTTCTACGACGCCTCCCACGGGAATTACGATTATCCGCCGGGCTTCGAGAAATTCACGCCCTCGTTCGGCGTGAGCCAGCTGGCCCTGGACAAGAGCAACGTGGCCGGGCTGAAGAACAAATACAAGAACTCGATCTATTTCGACGACAGCCTGGTGGGCGGGATCCTGAAGGAGCTGGGCCGGACCGGCGGGCTCAAGGACACGGCGGTGCTGGTGATGGGCGACCACGGCGAGGCTTTCCTCGAGCGCGGCAGGTACGGGCATAACCAGGGCTACAGCCCGGAGGAAGTCCGGGTCCCGCTGGTGCTTTATCTCCCCGGGCGCAAGCCGGGGCGCGTTAAAGCCATGACCAGCCACCTGGACATAATTCCCACCCTGATGCCCCTGGCCGGGGTCAGGAACCCCGCGGCCGATTATTCGAGCGGGCGGAGCCTTTTCGAAGCGGGCCCCAGGCCTTTCGTGGTTTCCGCCTCCTGGGACAGCGCCGCGATAATAAAGGAAGACCGGATCCTCGAGATGCCGCTGGAGGCGTACAAAGGCGGCCTTAAAGTTTTCGACGGCGAATACCGCGCCGTGCCGAAGGGCGCCGCGGAGTTCTCCCCGCTGATACTGCAGTTCCAGAAGGAAGCCAAAAGGTTCAGCAGGTAGACTGAAAAAGCTGTGTCGCGGGGCGGCGTTGTATTGGTATAATTATCCGGAGTAAGCGGGCGCTCTCGTCTTGAAATCTCCGTTCGCCTGTTCTTATGGCTAAACCATACCGAATTCTGCTCGTGGACGACGACCCGATACTGCGGGAGTACGGGACCGACGTGCTTTCCACCGTCGACGAATACGAGATACTGACGGCCGAGGACGGGCAGGACGCCTGGGAGAAAGCCCTGGTTTTCCAGCCCCACCTGGTCATCACCGACCTGATGATGCCGCGCATGCACGGCTTCGAGCTCTGCGAGCGGCTTAAAGGCCCCGGCGGGCTCGGCGGGGTCCTCATCATAGTCGCATCCTCCAAATCTTTCTCCACCGATAAAGCGCAGGCCGAAGCCGCCGGCGCCGACGAATACCTGAACAAACCTTATTCACCGAACGACCTTAAGACGATGGTCGTGAAGCTGCTGTCGGGGAACAAGCGGCCCGGCGCCGTTCCCGCACAGGCAGCCCCTGCCGTGCCGGCCGTCGTGCCCGCGCCGCTGCCGGCCGCCGGCGCCCCCGGGCTTCCGCCGATGTTCGTGCGGTTCTGGGGAACGCGCGGTTCCTGCCCGGTGAGCGGGCCTAAAACCGTCCGCTACGGCGGGAACACGTCCTGCATCGAGGTCCGTATCGGGGCGCAGGTCCTGATCCTGGACTGCGGCACGGGCCTGCGCGAACTTGGCAGTTCCCTCAACCGCGAGTTCAAGGGCGTCCCTCTCGACGCGCATATCTTCGTCGGGCATACCCACTGGGACCATATCCAGGGCTTCCCGTTCTTCACCCCGCTCTATAATCCGCGCAACAGTTTCACCATCTACGGCGTGCACGCCGCCCACGGCAGCCTGCAGAAGGTCTTCGGCGGTTCCATGGCCTCGGATTACTTCCCGATACCTATGTCGCAGCTGTCCGGCAAAGTGCGCTTCGTGGAGATGACGGGGCCGGTGCAGCTGGGCGAGGTGAAGGTTTCGTTCCTGCATATCAACCATCCCGGGCTGTGCATCGCCTTCCGGATCGAAGCGCAGGGCCGTTCCGTCACCTACCTGGGCGACCGGGAGAGCTATGTGAAGCTGAGCGGGGACAATGATCTTTCGCGCCGGCAGGACGCCGACCTGGTAACTTTCTCGCGCGGCAGCGACCTGCTGATCGCCGAGGCGCAGTATACCGAGGAAGAATACGCCGCCCGGAAGGGCTGGGGGCACAGCACCTTTGACGATACCGTGAGCTGCGCGGTGAGCGCGGGGGTGAAGCGCCTGGCGGTCTTCCACCATGACCCGGACCATACCGACGATATGATGGACGCCCACGTGGAGCACTGCCGCGCCCTCGCGGGGAAGGCGGGCGGCAAAGTGGAGTGCATGGCCGCGGCCGACGGCCTCTGCCTTAACCTTTAGGTTTTGTTCTTAGCGCGGCTTCTCGCCTTGCGCTTCCTTATCTTTTCTATTTCTTTCAGCCGCTCCGAGGTCTCAGGCGAGATCCGGACCTCTATCTCATCCACCATTTCCCGCAGGGCGATGAACCTGTTGAGCGAGCGCTTGCGCTCACGCTGGCAGCGCACGACCAGGCCCAGCGGCGGGTATCTCAGCAGCACGGCATTGGACGTCTTGTTTATCTTCTGGCCGCCGTGGCCGGAGCCCCGGGTGAATTGTTCATCTATCAGCCGCAGGTCGATGCCCAGGCGGGCGATGCGCGCCTTAAGCGCTTCGACCTTGGCCGGGGTGATCTCGGAAAATTCGTGGAAATTCAATCTTAGTCCTGTATCTGGCCGTGCTCGCGCAGGTATTTCCTGATGTGGGAGCGGGCGCCGGCCGTCTTAACGTAGGCCAGCCAGTCTTTTTTCGGGGCGGAGTTCTTGCGGATTATGATCTCGCAGACGTCGCCGCTCTTCAGCGGTTCGTCCAGGCGGCTCATCTTGTTGTTGACCTTGGCGCCGATGCAGGTATTGCCGATATCAGTGTGGATCGAGTAGGCGAAATCGAGCGGGGTAGCGCCTACCGGCAGGGGCTTAACCTCGCCCTTGGGCGTGAAGATGAAGATCTGGTCCAGCTCCAGGTCCGTCTTGAAGCTTTCGATGAACTCGCGCGGGCTGGAGATGTCCTGCAGCCACTCTATCCACTGCCGCAGCCAGTTCATCTTTTCGTCGAGGTGCCGGTCGGCCCCCTTCTCTCCCAGCTTATAGCGCCAGTGCGCGGCGATGCCGTACTCGGAGGTGCGGTGCATCTCCTCGGTGCGGATCTGGATCTCTATGATCTCGCCCGTGCCGGCCATCACGCTGGTATGCAGGCTCTGGTAAAGGTTCATCTTGGGCACGGCGATATAGTCGGTGAACGAGCCGGCCACCGGCTTGAACACGGAGTGCACCGTGCCCAGCAGGGCGTAGCAGTTGATGATGCTGTCGGTGATGATGCGCACGCCCAGCGCGTCCTGGATCTCTTCGAAAGGCTTCTCCTGGCGCAGCATCTTGCGGTAAATGGAGTAGAGGTTCTTGGCGCGGGAGAGCACGCGGCAGGGGATCTGGGTTCCGTTGAGATGCTTCTCGAGGTTGATCTTGAAGTCCTCCAGGAGCTTCTCGCGCATCGCGTAGCGCAGCTGCACCTTGGCCAGCAGGCTCTGGTATTCGTCGGGGTGCAGGTACTTGAAGGACAGGTCCTCGAGCTGCGCTTTCAGCTGGAAGATGCCCAGGCGCTGGGCCAGGGGGGCGTAAAGCGAGATGGTCTCGTGGCTGATCTCCAGCTGCTTCTCGCGCGTCAGGAAGTTCAGCGTGCGCATGTTGTGCAGGCGGTCGGCCAGCTTTATCACGATCACGCGGATGTCCTTGGCGGTAGCCAGGATCATCTTGCGCCAGTTCTCGGCCTGGGCCTCGTCCCGCGAGGAGAAGCGCAGGGTCTCGATCTTGGTCACGCCGGCCACCAGCTCGTAGATCTCGTCGCCGAACTCTTTCTTGAAGGTCTCGTGCGGGATCTTGGTGTCCTCGAGAACGTCGTGCAGCAGGCCGGCCGCCACGGTCTCCAGGTCCATCTTGTAATCCACCAGGATCTCGGCCACGGCCGAGCAGTGCACGAAGTACATCTCGCCCGAGGCGCGCTTCTGTTCGTGGTGGGCTTCGCAGGAGTAGTTCCAGGCGTATTCCAGCACGGTGGTGTCCTGCTGGGAGTATTCGCGGAATTTCTTGAGCAGTTCGTCGAGTTCCATGGTTGCCTTAGTTAGCTCCGAGTTTGTTCATCAGGTAGACGGTGAGGTAGCCGAGCGGGTAGATCAGCCGGGAAAGCTTGTCGTTGGCCTTGTGCAGCTCCGGCAGGATGTCCGCCATGGCTATGTAAATGAAGGAGCCGCCGCTCAGGCCCAGCAGCAGGGCCATTGCCGGGGTGGAGATGCCGGTAAGCACCGGCGCGGTGACGAAGGCGCCCAGCGGGGTCATCAGGGCGAAGAAAAAGCACAGCCAGAAAGCGCTTTTGCCGGTGCGGCCGCTTTTCAGCAGCAGCGAGGCCAGCGCCACGCCGCCCGAGAATTTGTGCAGGATCACGCCAATGGCGATGTTCAGCCCGAGCACGCCGCCGGTATGCGCGCCTACCGCTATGTTCACGCCGTCGGTGATCGCGTGCAGGGACATGGCGATGAAAGCCACCAGGCCCATGGAATGGGCGTGGACGTGGCAGTCCTCCATGGCTTCGTTGCAGGAGTGGATGGCCGTGAAGCTCTCTATGAGGAAAAGCGCCAGCAGCGCGGCCAGGCAGCCGGCATAGGCGCGGTCCGGGTCCAGCCCGGTGCCGGCGGGCATGATGTCCAGGAAGGCCACGGAGACCAGTACGCCGGAGGAAAAGGCCAGCGACCAGGCGAGGAAGCGCCTGTTCAGCGAGCCGTACTTGATCACCAGCAGCGACCCCGCCAGGGTGGTGACAAGAGCGAAAATACTGAAAGATATGACCATGTATATACCCGTAGCGGAGAATAGTACCGCGAACTGCATTACACCACAGAGACACAGAGAGGGAGGAGGTAAGAGGAGAAGAAACCGGGATTAAAAGATAAATATAATTTTAAAAAACTTCTTTTTCTCTTCTTCTCTCCGCGTATACTCCTCCCTCTCTGTGTCTCTGTGGTGAAATTATTTCTGTTCCCTAAGCCTGCGCCTCGTACAGGCCCTTGTAGATGCCGCCCAGTTTCAGCAGCTCTTCGTGGGTCCCGGTCTCGGCCAGTTCGCCCCTCTTGAGCACGAAAATCTTGTCGGCGTTCCTCACCGTGGACAGCCGGTGGGCCACCATTATTACCGTCCTGCCGCCGAGGATCTTCTCTATCGAGGCCTGCACGGCCTGCTCGCTCGCGGTGTCCAGGTTGGAGGTGGCTTCGTCCAGCAGCAGGATCTTGGGCTTCTTGATGATGGCGCGGGCTATGGCCAGGCGCTGGCGCTGGCCGCCGGACAACTTCACGCCCCGCTCGCCCAGCACGGTCTCGTAGCCCATCGGCATCGCGGTGATGAAAGCGTGCGCGTCGGCGGCCTTCGCGGCGTCCACCACGTCTTCCATGGTCGCGCCGGGCATGCCGATGGTGATGTTCTTGAAGACGGTATCGTCGAAGAGTATGGTGTCCTGGGTGACCAGCCCCATATGCGCGCGCAGGTCGGTGGTGTCCAGGTCCAGCATATCGTGGCCGTCCACCTCGACGCGGCCCGAGATGGGGTCGAAGAAGCGCAGCAGCAGGTGGATGATGGTGGTCTTGCCCGAGCCGGAAGGCCCCACGAAAGCGGCCACCTCGCCGGGATTTATCTTGAAGGAGAGGTTCTGCAGCACCTGGGTGTCCCGGGAGGGATATTTGTAATTGACGCCCTGGAACTCTATCCTGCCGTCCAGCTGCTCGATGTTGCCGGTCTTGGCTTTTACGATAACGGTGGGCTTTTCCTCGAGGATCTGGTAGATGCGCTCCCAGGCCGCCATGCCCTGCTGCAGCTTCGAATTCATGTTGCCGATGTTCTTCAGGGGCACGTAGGCGGTCACGTAGGCCGCCACGAAGGAGAAGAACTGGGCGGTGGTCATGGTCCCGTTGAAGATGGCGTTGCCGCTCATGTAGATGATGCCTATCAGCACCATGCCGCTGATGAATTCCATGATGGGGCCGCTCATCGCGGTGGCGCGCAGGTAGCGCATCATCTTGCTGAAGTAGGCGTCGTTGGACACCCTGAACTTGGCGATGGCCTGCTCCTCGTAATTGAAGGCCTTCACCACGGTGATGCCCTGCAGGCTCTCCTGGAACTTGTGGGAGATCTCGCCCACTATCACGTTGCTCTCGGCCGACGCCTTGCGCATCTTCTTGCCGAGCACGCCCAGGATGGCGGCGATCAGCGGCAGCACGATCACCGAGATCAGCGCCAGCTTCCAGTTGATGTAGAAAAGCAGGGCGACGCAGGAGATGACGGTCAGCACGTCCCGGATGCCGTAAAGCGGGATGAACTGCACCGTGCTCTGCACGTTGTTCAGGTCGTTGATGACGCGGCTCATCACGTCGGAGGAGCGCTTGCGCCAGTAGAACTCTATGGAGAGGCGGTGGATATGCGTGAAGAGCTCTTCGCGGATGTTCTGCACCACCTTCTGGCCCACCCAGCTCATCAGGTAGCCGTTGGTGTATTCCACCACCATGCGCAGCACGAACAGGACCGGCAGGCCGACGACGATCATCTTCAGCATGTGCATGTCTTTGTTCATGAACACGCCCTGGATGATCGGCCCCGAGATATAGATGACGGCGTTCTTGATCGCCGCCAGGATTATCATGGAGATCGCGGCCTGGATCAGGCGGCTTTTGTAGGGCTTCAGGTATTGGACGAGCGCCCTGACCAGCACTTTGAACCGGGCTTTGTCTGACACGGTGTTCGCGGCGGGTTCGGTCATATCACTAGCTCAGGTGGGCGATGATCTTCTGGGCGGCGCGGTCGGCGGCGCCGTGGGAACCAAGCATGTCGCGCAGGCCGATAAGTTCCTTGCGGGCGGCCTGGATGCGGGGCGGGTTGTTGATGAAGGAGAAGGCTTCCTGCGCCAGGTTCTCCTCGGTGGCTTTTTCCTGCAGCAGCTCCTTCACTACCGGCCGCTTCAGGATGATGTTGACCAGCGAAACGTACTGCGTGTTGGCCACGCGCTTGGCTATTTCCCAGGTGAAGCGCGACATTTTGTAGGCCACCGCCATCGGCACGCCCAGCAGCGCGTTCTCCAGCGTCGCCGTGCCGGAGCAGGTGAACGCGAAGTCCATGCGGGAGCGGACCTTGTAGTCCTTCTCGCGCACTATCTCGATGTCCTTGGACCAGTATTTCTCCACGCCCTCGAGCGCGGGCACTATGCGGTCGTCGGGGAATTCGGGCACCGCGAACAGGTAGGCCTTGGCTTTCGGGTGCTGCTCCTTGATGCGGTAGAAAGCTTTTATGAAGAGCGGCAGGTGGCGGGAGATCTCCGACTTGCGCGAGCCGGGCAGGATGCCTATCTTCCATTCCCCGTTGGCGGGGGGGAAGTCCTTGGCCACCGGTTCGGGCATCAGGTCCAGCAGGGGGTGGCCGACGAAAGTGGCGTTGCCCTTCGCTTTTTTGTACAGCGCTTCTTCGAAGGGGAAGATCACGAAGATCTCCTTGGTGAGCTTTGCGATCTTCGCGGCGCGGCCGGGGCGGGAGGCCCAGACCTGCGGGCTGATATAGTAGAACGCCGGGATCTTGCGGTGCGCGGCCAGGCCCAGCACCTGGTGGTTGAAGCCGTAGAAATCCACCGAGATCACGCAGGCCGGCCGCCTGTCTTCCAGGTAGCGGCGCACGAGCTTGATCAGTTTGAGCCAGAGAAAAAAATTCTTGAAAGGTTCCGCGAAGCCGACGGCCCCGACCGAGACCAGGTTGTAGATGAAGTGGTTGGAAACTTCCTGCATGCGCACCCCGCCCATGGAGGTGACGGTGATCTCGGGGTCTTTGGCGCGCAGGGCTTTTATCAGGTTGGCCGCGTGCAGGTCGCCCGAAGGGTCGCCGGCCACTACTAAAATATTCTTATTGGTAGGTGCGATTTTAGCCATAAGTAAATAATCGGGGATCGAGAGTCGTGAGTCGGGAATCACTGCGGGGAAACAAGGTTCTTTTCTCCAGATTCCAGATCCATGATTCCCGATTTTATTTAGTGCTTATCTATCCCGGCGTTCTTGAGCCCTTCTTCTACCAGCATCTTGGTCGCCTTGCCGATGTCGGCCAGGTTGCGGGACAGGGACTCCTGGGCTTCCTCGGCCTTGGAGCCGGAAACCTCGAAGCGCCGCATCTGGTTGGTGATGTCGAGGGCCAGGCGCAGGGCCTTCAGGCCTTTCTCGCCGCTGGGCGTAGGGGTCTTGGAGGTCTTGATGCAGTCTATGAAGTGGTAAAGCTCTTCCCTGATGGGCTGCTTCGCCTCCAGCTTGGGGCAGGTGATCTCGATGTCCTTGAGGGACTTTATCACCGGGTTCTTCTTGGTGTAGATCTTCAGGCGGGCGCTCACGTAGTCCACCGACAGGTAGGAGTCCTGCTGGTAGATGCGCATGCGGCGCGAGGCTTCCATGCTGGCGCGGCTGGCGGTGACGTCGGCGACGCAGCCGTTCTTGAACTTGATGCGCACGTTGCAGATGTCCTCGTGGTTGGAGAGCATGCTGGCGCCGATCGCCTCGAAAGAAGCGATCTCGGAATCTATCATGGTCAGGAGGATGTCCAGGTCGTGGATCATCAGGTCCAGCGTGACGCCGGTGGCGGCCACGCGCGGGTCGTAGGGGCCCAGGCGCTCGATAGTGATGTAGCGCGGGTTCTTCACGTGCTTCATGGTCTCGACGACGGCGGAGTTGAAGCGCTCCGAATGCCCCACCTGGAGCACCACTTTATTCTTCTCGGAAAGCTCCAGCAGCTTGCGGGCCCCTTCTTCGGAATTGGTGATGGGTTTTTCCATCAGGACGTGCACGCCGGCGGAAAGCGCTTTTATGCCGATCTCGGCGTGGTATTCGGTGGGGGCGGCCACTACGAGGGCGTCCACCTGGTCCAGCAGTTCTTCCTCGGTCTTGTAGGCCACGCAGTTGTGGCGCCAGGCCAGGACCTGCGCGCGGAGGAGATTGGGGTCGGAGATGCCCACCAGCTCCACTTCCGGCATCTTTGAAAGGGTGTTCGCGTGGAAGCCGCCGAGTTTGCCGGCCCCGATCACGCCAAAGCGCAGTTTCTTTTCTTTTTCAGCCATATTGTCCTCAAAACCAAAAAATGGGCAAAAACCGGCTCTTAGCGAGCCGCTAATATTATTATTCTACTAAATAAGACGGGTTTATGGAGTGCGTCAGGCTACCATTTTATAGCTTTGAGAACGTTGCGGTAATCGTCAGTCCAGACCAGCCAGCCCGGGCGGGCTTCGGGGACGGTCCAGCCGTTTTTGGAGAGCTTGGCGAGATAGGCCGGGTTGGCGGTCACAGCCAGCCACTCCGAACTCAGCCGGGCGGGGTCGTCCGGGTCGAAGGAGATGGTCTTTTCCAGGCTCTGCATGCCCGCCGCCGCCGCCGAAAGGCGGATGACCGGAACCACGTCCAGGAAGTTGGCCGAGACGTGGAAGACCATCAGGCCGCCGGGCTTGAGCCGGGAGCGGTAGAGCTCGAGGGCTTCCCTGGTGACCAGGTGGAAAGGCACCGAGCCGCCGGTGAAGGCGTCCAGGTAAAGCAGGTCGAAGCGGGCGGGAGGTTCTTTCTGCAGGTTGATCCGGGCGTCGCCGGTGACCACGCGCACGTCGGCTTTGCATTTGTCCAGGAAAGTGAAATATTTGCGGGCGATGCGCACCACGTCCGGGTCCAGTTCGTAGAAGACCCATTCGGTGCCTTTGCGCGCGTCGGCGCAGGAGACGCCAATGCCCAGCCCTACGGCGCCGACATGTTCGGCGGGAAAAGAGGCCAGCACCTCGCTGATGGGCGAGCCGGCCGAATAGTAGACGGTGGTCTTGAGCTCTTCTCCGGCGGCCAGGTGCTGGATGCCGTGCACGGTGGAGCCGTGGATGAAGCGGCGCAGGCCAAGGACCTTGTCGTCTTCCACGCGGTAGATGCCGTAGAAGTTGCGCAGCCCGTAGACCTGCGTTTCACCGGAGAGTTTCATCCCGGTGAAGATAAGGACGGCCAGCAGGGCGGTGGAGAAACCCATCGCGCGCAGCCCCAGGCCTTTCCCGCGGCTGGTGGCGTAGGCCAGCGCGCCGACGAAGACGATGAGGGCGATGTAAAGATCGGCGAAACCGAAGGAAAGGCGCAGGGCGCCGACGGGGGTGACGAGGGCGGTGCCGGCTACGCCGCCCAGGCCCATCATCAGGTAGTAGCGCGGGGCCAGCGCCGCCGAGCGGGGCCGCGCCATGTAGAGCTCGCGGTGGGCTACGATGCAGGCGAAGAAGAGCGCCCAGTTCAGCAGGGCCAGCAGCACCGTGGTCAGCGGGCTTTCGAGGCGGTAGAGCAGCCCGGCGATGACGAAGAGCAGCGAGAAGAGGCTGACCCGCAGGGTGTTGACCCGCAGGTTCCCGCCGGCGAAGAGCACGGCGTAGGAGAGGAGGTAGACGCAGAGCGGTATCATCCAGGTGAGCGGCATGGAGGCGGTGGCCGAGCTCTGGTAGCTTGTTACCGCGGCCAGCAGGGCGGCGCTGCCGGCGGGCAGGATGAACCAGAGGAAATATTGGGGTTTTTCCGCCGCTTCGGCCTCTTTGACCGGGGCGGGCGCGCTATGGAAGCCGAACTTCAGGGAAGCGGCGAAGAGCAGGGCGTAAAAGATGAAAAGGCCGCGCCAGAGGAGGGCGGCGGAAGACAGGGGCATGGCCGGCTCTATCAGCAGCGAGTAGAAAAGCATGCCTGCCAGGGAGCCTATGTTGGACCAGGCGAAGACTCCGTAGCTGCTGCGCCCCGTGGCGTCGGAAAGCAGCTTGTGGCAGAGGGTGGTGGAGGCGGAGAGCAGGAGGAAAGGGAAAGCTATGAACCGCGTGAGCCGCCAGAGCAGGTCCGCGACCGGGCCGACGAAAACCTGCGCCGGGAATGAGGCCGGCATCAGGGCCAGCGACGCGGCGAGCAGCGCAAGGTGCACCCGCAACAGGGTTTTAGCCGGGAAGCGCTCGGACAGGAACAGGGCGTAGGCGTAGCCGGCTACGAGCACCAGCTGGTAAAAGAGCAGGCAGACCGTCCAGGCATAGTAGCTTCCGCCGTAAAACGGCAGCACGGTCTGGCCCGCGACGAGTTCGATCTGGAAGAGCAGGAAAGAGCCGAGAAAAGCGGCGAAGCCGAAGAGGACTCCCGGTAAGGCTGTGTTTTTTATTCCGGATGGGGACATATAAATTTAGCCACAAAGAGGCACAAACCTGCAAAAGAATATAAGAATGAAGTAGTTAAAAAAGTACTCTCGTTCTTCCCAATAATCCGACTTGTGCCTTTTTGTGGCTATTATTCGGATCTTGCCAGCAGTTCTTCGGCTTCGGCTGTGAGTGCGTTGAGGATATTCTCAAGTTCTACGGCCTTGGCGGCTACGTCGTCGCCTTCGGCGATGTGGAAGGGCTGGCCGTAGACGGCTTCTATGCGGCCGAAAGGCAGGGGGAACTGGTATTTGTCCCAGCTGCCGAGAATCAGCTTTTTAGAGAGGGCGCAGGCGGCGGGTATGATAGGCACGCCGGCTTTCTGGGCGAGGTAGACGATCCCGGGCTGCACTTTGAAGATGGGGCCTTTGGGGCCGTCGGGGGTGATTGCTACGGAGTAGCCGTCGCGGGCGGCTTTGATGAGGCCGCGCAGGGCCATGATGCCGCCGGTGGTGGTGGAGCCGCGCACGAAGGTGAAGCCGAAGCGCTTGAGGATGCGGGCCATGTACTCGCCGTCCTTGCTTTTGCTGACGAGGCCGCAGATGCCCCTGTTGCGGTGGAGATAGATCATCAGGACTTCCTGGCGGTGCCAGAGGGCGTAGAGGGCGGTGCCGGGATATTTGTTGTCGCCTTTTACTGTTATGCGCGAGGTTTTGCCTATGAGCTGGATATAGAGCCAGGCGAGTGCGGAGAGCACCGTATGGGGGAAGGAGTTTTTATAAAGCAGTTCGTTCATGGGGAATTATTTAAATTCGGACCGCGAGATGCCCAGTCGGGGCCTACCGCAGGGGCAGGAACGAAAAACGCGTTCGGGCACACCGTGCCCTCACTCCTCTCTCGCCCTCCGCGCTTACGCAAGCGTCGGGCTCAAGAAGGTTTTTCTTATCCTGCCCCTGCGGTCTCCCCTCCGTTAAGAACTTATATTTCACCGCCCTATCTATATTCGAACTGCTTTGTAAAAAATTACTGGAAGGAGGTTTCGTCTTCGGCGCCGTAGACGGTGATGCCGGTTTCTTTGGCGGCGGCGAGAAATTCTTCCATTCCTAAAATGAGGGTTTTGCGGGCTTCTATCACCAGCGTGGTGGCGCCGGCGGCGGCCATGGTGCGGATGGTGCTGGCCCCGGCCACGGGGAGGTCGAAGCGCATGTCCTGGTCGGGGCGGGCGACTTTTACCACGGTCATGGGGTGGCCCTTGCCGAGTTTTTTTAAAATTTCTCCGGCGCGTTTTATGCACTCGTCGGTGCCTTCCATGCCTTCGGCGGCCAGCACGGTCTGGTCGCGCAGGACGACGGTGAGGCCGATGTCCAGGGCGGAGAGGGCTTTGGCGGCTTTCCAGCCGTAAGCGGCGGTCCTGAGGGTGCTCTCGTCGGGCTTTTTGCCTGAGATGAGGCCGGGTTTTACCAGCAGGTGTTCGAGCAGGGTGGCTGAGCTGACTATCTCCATCCCGTCCTTGGCGAATTCTTCCTGGATGGCGGCGAAGATAGCGGTGGCTTTCTTATCGCGCAGCTTGAAAAGGAGTTTGGCGGCGCGGATATCCGGGATGATGCCGCCGAAGATGTTGACGTGCGGGATGGAGCCGATGATCAGGACTTTCTTTACGCCGCTTTTCTTGAGATAGGTGATGGGGCCGTCCACGTTGCCGAGGCGGAACCAGCCGGTCCCGGAAGCGTACTGCTCTATCTCTTTCGGAGTGATGTCGGTGAGCCCGACGACGTAAAGCTCGCGCCCGGCTTTCTTCGCCTCCGCCGCGAACAGCAGCGGGAAACTCCCCGCTCCCGCCACAAGTCCTATCTTTTCGTTATTTTTCATTATTAAATCTGCTTCCCGTCTTAAGTGGTTTTGCCCGGAGGGGTGGCAGGGGTGTTGTCCCGCGCACCCTTTGCGGAAGGGGGGTCCCCGCCATAATTTCCGAAAGGCGGGGGAAAACCGACGCAAGGGTTTCCATCTTCCAGGGTGCGCGGGACAACACCCCTGACAGGACCCCGACTTCACATCTCGACGTGAGTTCGCAAAACCACTTCAGCTGCTAGTCGTTCCCGCCGGCGGCCTGCTCGCGGACGTTCCGGCGCGGGCGGGCTATGCCGCGCTTGGTGCCTTCGCAGAAATCGAGCATGAGGGCCGCTTCGGGCGGCAGGTTCTCGGCGCGGAGCTTCGCGATGGCGTCCTTCAGCAGCAGGCCTTCGAAGAACAGCGTTTTGAAAGTGTGCTTTATGAGCTTTATGGTCTCGCGCGAGAAGCCGTTGCGCTTCAGGCCGACCAGGTTCAGGTTGACGGGGCGGGCGCGGTCGCCCTGGGCGATGACGTAAGGGATGATGTCCTGGTTGGCCATGCCGCCGCCGGAGATCATGGCGTACTGGCCGATGCGGGTGAACTGGTGGATGCCGACCAGGCCCGAGATGGTGGCGCGGTCGCCGATGTGCACGTGGCCCGCGGCGGCCGAGGAGTTCACCATGATGACGTTATTGCCCACGCGGCAGTCGTGGCCCAGGTGGGAATTGGCCATCAGCATGCAGTTGGAGCCCATCGAGGTGAGGCTGGTGGCGTGGGAGCCGCGGTGCAGGCTTACGCCCTCGCGGATGACGTTGCTGTCGCCCATGGTGAAGCGCGTGTGCTCGCCCTTGTAGGACCAGTCCTGCGGGGGCATGCCCACGTAGGCCGCGCCGGTCAGCAGGTTGTCCTTGCCCAGGGTGGAAAATTCTATTATGCAGTGCGGGCCTATCTTGGTCCCGGAGCCTATCTGGACGTCCTCGCCTATCACGGCGTAAGGTCCTATCTCTACGTTCTCGTCTATCTGGGCTTTGGGGTCTATTACCGCTGTAGGGTGTATCTTAGTGGGCATTGTCTCCTCCAGGAAGCAGTTTCAGATCTTAACCTATCGCGAAGGTCAGTTCGGCTTCGGCCGCCGACTCGTCGCCTACCCAGGCCTCGGCCCGGACCTTGCCGAGGTGGCTTTTAACGCGGAGTATCTCCACGTGCATCTTCAGCACGTCGCCCGGCACTACCTGGCGGCGGAACTTGGCGCGGCTGATGCCGGCGAAGAAGCCCAGGCGGCCCTTGGTCTCGGGGAGGTCCATCATCATCGCGGCCGCGGTCTGGGCCATGCCTTCCAGCATGAGCACGCCGGGCATGATGGGCTTTTCGGGGAAATGGCCGTGGAAATAGAGCTCGTTGGCGCTGACGCATTTTACGCCGACGCAGTATTTGCCTTCTTCCACCACTTCAACGCGGTCCACCATCATGAAGGGATAGCGGTGGGGGATGATCTTGAGTATTTCCTCGCAGGAGATGATCCGTACGGGCTTATAAGCGCGCGGTTTGGTTTCGGTCATGCGTTTTGTGCCTTTTCCAGTAATAGTTTAGCAAAATTGACATTGGCGGCGTGTCCCGGGCGCTCGGCTTCTATATGGATATCTCTGAGCGGCAGGCCGGCCAGGGCGAGGTCGCCTATGAGGTCCAGCAGTTTGTGGCGCGCGAATTCGTCGGCGAAGCGCAGGCCGCCTTTGGCCATGATCTCTTTTTCGCCTATCACTATGGCGTTCTCCAGGGAGCCGCCCAGCGCCAGGCCCGCGGCCTTGAGGGCCTCTATTTCATGCGAGAAGCCGAAGGTGCGGGCGGGCGCGACGCGCACCAGGTATTCTTCTGGCGTCAGGTAGAATTCTATGACCTGTTTGCCCACCAGGGCGTGCGGGTAGTCGTAGGTAAGCTTGAAGGTGACGCCGCGAGCGGGTTCGGCGGAGTAGCGGATGTCGCCCTTGGCCATTTCGAGGCGGCCGGCGAGGGAAAGGTGTTTGCGCTCCTGCCCGGGCTTCTCGAGCAGGCCCGCCTTGAAGAGGGCTTCCGCGAAAGGCAGCGCCGAGCCGTCGGCGGCGGGCGGCTCTTCGCCGGTGATCTCGATGTCGAGGTCGTCTATCCCGAGCCCCGCCGCGGCCGAGAGCAAATGCTCGACGGTGTAGATAGTATGCGTCCCGTCGCTGATATTGGTCCCGCGCGCCGTGCCGGCCACTTTCTCCAGCCGCGCCGGCAGCGGCTCCGCGAAAGCGGGGCTGATAAATCTAAACCCTGTGGCGCCCTCGGCGGGCAGGAAAGCCACGCGCGAAGGCTTCCCCTTATGCAGCCCGATCCCCTCAAACACCGCCGCAGATCTGATGGTTGTTCTCATTATTTTTAAAAAAAAGAAGACCGAAAGATTACACGCTTTTGGGCGGCCTACCGTGGGGACGGGGTTCGCAAAACCGCGGTCTCGCACACCGTGCTCGCCGCTGCCCCCCTCGGTCCTCGCGCTTACGCAAGCTCGGACCTCCGGGAGGCTTTTGCGGACCCCGTCCCCACGGTCTCCGCCAGCAACCAAATGTGGCTTAGCAACCCGTTGTGGAGGGGTGACGCACGGACCGGCTTTTTGGGCCAGCCGCGGAAGGTGAACGGCAGGTTTACATCTCGCCTTCCTAGCAGGGGATGGGTGGAGCGGCTGGACCGGAAAGCCGGTTCGGGCGGCAGGACCCCGAACCCGACTTCGCATCTCGCGGTTCCGAACCCTGCGTATCTCGCAGTCCAGATGGAATTTTAAAAAGAACGGTCTATATCCCCAGCTGTTTCTTTATTTTGTTTAAAGTCTTGTGCATTTCGGGGAGCTTGCCCAGCAGGACTTCGATCTTCATCGCCTGCATGCGCGGGCGGGCGGTGTGGCCGAAGACTATCTGGTTCGGCCCCAGGTTCGCGATGACTCCGGTCCTGCCCATCACCACGGTGTTGTCGCCTATGGTCAGGTGGTCGGAGACCCCGGCCTGCCCGGCGATGATCGCGCCGTTGCCTATGGTGGTCGAGCCCGCTATGCCGCACTGGGCTATGATCAGGCAGTGCTTGCCGATCTTCACGTTGTGGGCGATGTGCACTAAATTGTCTATCTTGGTCCCGCCGCCGATCACCGTCGTCTCGAGGGCGGCGCGGTCTATCGTCGTATTGGCGCCTATCTCCACGCGGCCTTCCACTATCACCTTGCCCAGCTGCGGGATCTTCTCGTGCGCCCCGCGGGGGGAGATATAGCCGTAGCCGTCGGAGCCGATGACGGCGCCCGCGTGGATTATCACTTCCGCGCCGATCTCGCAGGCGTCCATGATCTTCACGCCCGGGTAAAGCCTCGATAAGCGGCCGACCTTGGCGTTGCGGCCGACGTAGCACTGCGCGTCGATGACCGCGCCGTCCTCTATCACCGCGCCGTCCTCTATCACCGCGAACGGGCCGATGTGGACGTCTTTGCCCAGCCGGGCGGAAGCGTTGACGAAAGAAGCGGGATGCACGCCGGGCTTCGGCAGGGGGCGCATCTCTTTTTCCACCAGGCGCAGGGCCAGCATGAAAGCGTATTTCGGGTTCTTCGTGAAGACCACGGCGCCGGGGAAGTCCTTGAAAAGGACTTCGGAGCCGAGCGGCGCCAGCAGGCAGCCGGCTTTCGAGGCCGGGGCCGTTGCCAGCATCGCGGGATCGGCGAGGAAGGTCAGGTCGGACGGGCCGGCTTTTTCAAGCGGGGCCGCGCCGGAGATCCCGCGGGCCGCGTCGCCCTGCAGGGTGCCTTCCGCGAGTTTAGCGATGTCTCCGGCTGTCAGATTCATGTTCAGTTCTCCTCGAGTTTCTTCAATAGTTTGCCGGTGAGGTCCACCGCGTTCTGCCCGAACAGGATGCTGCGCTTGTCTATGATGACGCTGACTTCCTCTTTAATGGCCAGCTCCTTCAGCGCTACGTAGATGCGCCCGAGCAGTTTCTCGCTTTTGCGGCTTTCTTCGTCCAGGAGTTCGCGTTCGGCCTGCTTCTGGAAAACGCGCAGTTCCTCTTCCTTGGCGGCCAGTTCCGCTTCCTTCCTGGAGATAGCCGCGTCTATCTCCGGCACCGAGGTGGAGACGGAGAATTTGAAGTGCGACACCGGCACCCGGGCTATGCCGGGCATGTCGATCCCGCCCATGCCGGGCAGGGAGGTGGTCGGGGATGGCAGGGCCTTGGGCGCGGCCGTAGAGACCTGGGGGATAACGGCGAAAACCTGCGCCGCCTCCGTGGATACCTGCACCGCCGCCGCGGCGAGCTGCATTGCCGCGGAGGAGACTTGTACCGCCGCCGCGGCGACTTGCACCGCCGCGGTGGAGACCAGCGCCGCTTCGGTGGAGGCCTGTACGGCCAGCGCGGCCGCCGCAGCGGTCTGCGCGGCCGCAGCCGCGGCCGTAGCCGCCGCCGCTTCCGCTATGCTGCGCTGCGTTTCCAGCAGGGATGGAAGCGTCAGGGCGAATTCCCGCTCCTGGCGCAGCTTGGCGATCTCGGCCTTTAGCGTGAAGATCGGGGCCCTTTTGGCGTTAAGGGCCTCCTCTCTCTTCCGTATCTCCGCCAGGAATTCCTCGCGGGCGCCGGTGGTGCCGGAATATTCCTTGAAGACGCGGTCTATGTCCACATAGCCGATAGTGCCGGATTCGCCGCGGTTCTCTTCCAGCAGCAGTTCCAGCGCGCCGGCTTTGAGCGGCATGAGCAGCGGCAACAACAGAAAAATAAGCTTTTTCATTTTTCTACCATCCTTATCTCACCGCAGAGGCGCAGAGATCGCAGAGATAAGAATTCTGCTCTCCGCTTCCCTCCGTCTCCGCGTTCTCCGCGTCTCTGCGGTGAAATTCTTTTAGAACAAATTGCCCAGCGTGAAATAGATGTCCGAGCGCTGTTCGCCCGGCTTGTGGTTGAAGCCGTAGCCCCAGTCCAGCCGGATCGGGAAGGCCGGGGTGGTGAAGCGTATGCCGAAGCCGGCTCCCGCTTTCAGGTTAGAGGTCCCGGTGCCGAAGCGGCCGCTGATATCGCCGAAAGTGTCCCAGGAATTGCCCAGGTCGAAGAACATGGCGAACTGCACGATGGTGCGGCGGCGCTCGCGCGCCAGGGGGAACTTGAATTCGATATTGGCCACGTCGTAGACCCGGCCGCCGTTCAGCGGCCCTATCTGGCCGTTATTCGAATAGCCGCGTATCGTCTCGGCGCCGCCCAGGAAATATTTCTCGTAGACCGGCACTTTTTTCGTGTCGCCGAAGCGCCCGACGAAGCCGAACCTGTTGCCGATCGCCATCACGCAGGGGTAGTCGTCGATGGCGAACAGCTTCAGGTTGTAGCTGGAGGAGAACGTGGGCTTGTAGTAGTTCACGTCGCCCTGCAGCCAGCCGCCGGCGTATTCCACGCCGATGGAGTTCTTGGTCCCGCGCGTGGGGTCCCAGACGTTGTCGCGGGTGTCGCGCGCGAATTCCAGGTAGATTGAGGAGGTGATGCTGGTCCCCTGGGAGAGTTGGTCCTTGTAGAGCTGGTCCACGTCGGTGATGCGCACCCTTTCGAAGGTGTAGGCGGTGGTCAGGTGGTACTTGTCTTCCTCGAAGCGCGGCCCGAGCGTGATCTTGCCGCCGGTGCGGCGTTCCGTGTAGGCCGAGATGGTGTTCTGGAAGGGCTTGAAGTGGCGGGAGTTGAAGATGTCCACGCCGAGCGAGGTGGGGTGGTTGCCGACCCAGGGGGTGGACCAGCTCAGGTAATAGTCCTGCACCCGCTTGCCGAAGTTCCACGAGAGCGACGTTTTGTAGGCCCTGCCGAAAAGGTTCAGGTGCGACAGCGACAGCGTGCCGACCAGGCCGTCGGTGGAGGAGATGCCGGCGCCGGCGGTCAGCATGCCCGGCTTGCCTTCCACCACGTCGAAGACCAGGTCCACTTTGTCGGGGTCGGGGGTGGGGTTGATCACCGGGCTTACGTCGTCGATGAAGCCCAGGTTGAAGATCCTTTCCTGGCTGCGGCGGATCTTGGACGAGCTGAAGACCTCGCCCTCTTTCTGCGTGACCTCGCGGCGCAGGACGTAGGATTTGGTGGCCTTGTTGCCCTCCACGTCCACGTGGTCCACGAAGATCTGGTTGTTCTCGGCGATGTTGAAAGTGATGTCGGTCTCGCCGGTCTTCTCGTTGTAGACCCGGTCGGGGAGGATGGCGGCTTTCAGGTAGCCCTTGTCGGCGTACTTGTCCTGGATGGCGCGGACCGCGTCGTCGAAGCGCTCCTGGTTGAAGAGCTTGCCGCGGCGGTATTCTATCACGGGCAGCAGTTCGCTCGGCATGTAGACGGTGTTGCCCGAGAAGAAGGTGGCGCCGAACTTCTGCTTGTTCCCTTCGGTGACCGCGATCTTTATGGTCACGCTGGAGCGTTCCTCGTTGAAGGTGACCGAGGAGGAGGTCACCTTGAAATCGGCGTAGCCGTTGTTCTTGTAGAAGTCGGTCAGGGTTTTCAGGTCCTCGTCGAGTTCCTGCGGGGAGTAGATCTTCTTCGGCCTGTTCTTAAGCTTCTTGATCAGCTTTTTGGCCGGGAAGCCCGAAACGCCTTCCAGGTCCACGGCGGCGACCCTGGCTTTTTTTCCTTCGACGACCGAAACCGTCAGGAAGCAGAGCGAGGCCGCGGTGTCGAAGCGCACTTCGTAGTCGGCCTTGGCGTCGATGAAGCCCTTTTCGTGGTACTTGTCCGTTATCTTTATCAGGTCCTCGCGGATCTTCAGCTCGTCGAAAAAGTCCCTCTCCTTCAGCGCCATCTCGTCCTTGACGGCCGACTTCGAGAGGCCTTTGGCGCCGGTGACGGTTATGGTCTTGACCATCGGCTTTTCGGAAATTATGTAGGTGATGCGCACCGGGACCGAGGACCCGGCGGCTTCGGCCAGCTTCGGGGACACCGTGCGGCCGGGGAGCTCCGAAATATCCACTGAAACCTTGTCGACGCTGCCCAGCGCCAGGATGGCTTCGATGTCCTGGCTGATGAAATCTTTCAGGTAAAGGCGGCCTTTTTTCGCCTTCCCTGTCTTTATGATGGCCTTCTCTTTCAGGTTTACCTGGCCTTTTGCCGCTACTTCCGCCACTTCCCAGGGGCCGCTGCCCTGGCCGTCCTCCGCCGCCCCCATGCCGGGAAGGGTTCCCGGGGCGTCCTGCGGCTGGACCAGGCCGTGGCTGGCCTGCCACTCTTTCAGCTGGTCGGGCGAGGGGGCCGCCCCTACCGTCGCGGTCTGGGCCGAGGCGGTGAAATTGAATAAAGCAATGAGCAGAAGCGTGCGGGTAAAAAGTTTCATCGTTATCCTTGGTATAAAATCTCAGGGGCGGGGACTGTCGCCAGGCCCGGTTATATATAGATATCTTACTATTTTTTCGGGCACGCGTATAAGACTACCGAATACCGCCTTGCATCGCCCTTTCCCCTTCGCCTTGGGCGGACGCTTTTATATGCTAAAATAGGCCGAGCGGAAAATACGCCCCGCGGCCGCCCGGCTTTTGGCCGGTCCGGACCGGGGGCTATGGCCGCCAAAGGCAACAGGGAGAAATAAATGAAAAAAGTTTATATCCTCGACACCAACGTACTGATACACGATCCCCTTTCTTTCACCAAATTCGAAGAAAACACGGTCGTGATCCCGATCTCCGTCATAGAGGAACTGGACAATTTCAAGCGCGCCGGCGACGAACGCGGCAAGAGCGCCCGCATAGTTTCCCGCAAGCTGGACGAGTTCCGGACCAAAGGCAAGCTGAACGCCGGGGTGAAGACCGAGGCCGGCGGCACGCTGATCGTGGACCTGGACCACGTGCAGGTGCTGCCCAAAGAATTCAAGCTGCTCGAGATGGATAACCGCATCCTCAACACGGCCTACTGGTACCAGCAGAAAAAGAACAACACCGTCCTGGTCACCAAGGACATAAACCTGCGCCTGAAATCCGAGGCCGTCGGCATCAACACGGAGGATTACGAAGCCGGCAAGGTGAACGTGGACGAGCTGTACCCCGGCCTGATCACCGTCGAGGTCTCCTCCGCCGACGTGGACAAATTCTACAAGGACCACGTCATAACCAGCCCGGAAAAGGACCTGTCGCCCAACGAATTCGTGGTGCTGCACGCCAAGGGCGACGCCAAGAAATCCGCCATCGGCCGCGTGGACCCGAACGACACCTCGAAGATAAAGGCGCTCAATCCCGAGCCCTCTCCCTGGGGCATCCGCCCGCTTAACAAAGAGCAGCGCTGCGCGATGGAGCTGCTGCTGGACGATTCCGTGAAGCTGGTGACCCTGCTGGGCGCCGCGGGCACCGGCAAAACGCTGGTGACGCTGGTCTGCGGCCTGCAGAAAGCTGTGGAAGAGAGCGTCTACCGCAAGCTCATCGTCTGCCGCCCGATAGTTCCCGTCGGCAAGGATATCGGCTTCATCCCCGGCACCAAGGAAGAGAAGCTCTCCACCTGGATGGGGGCCATTTACGACAATTTAGAGTTCGTGATGGACAAGCGCCACCAGGAAAGCGCCGTCGAGAAATTCGAGTACCTGCTGCAGAACGAGAAGATAGAGATCGCCTCGGTGACCCATATCCGCGGCCGCTCGCTGCCCAAGCAGTATATGATCGTGGACGACGCGCAGAACCTGACCCCGCACGAGATAAAGACCATTCTTTCCCGCGCCGGCGAAGGCACCAAGGTCGTCGTGACGGGCGACCCTTACCAGATAGACAACCCCTACCTGGATATCGCGTCGAACGGCCTCACTTACATCGTCGACCGCATGCGCGGCCAGAAGATCTACGGCCACCTGACGTTCACCAAGACCGAGCGCAGCCCGCTGGCCGCCCTGGTGGCGGAACTGCTGTAAAGAACGGCGCAAATAAAAAAGCCCCCGGGAGTTCCGGGGGCTTTTTTTATGTCCGGGGATTACGGGAAGGGGGCGTAGACCAGGCGGTCGACGTTGATCCTGGCCAGGTCTTTTTCAGAGGCGTAGAATTTCTCGGGGAACTCCAGGAAGACCGTGTTGCCGCGGACCAGCAGTTTTTCCTTTATCGACGGGTGGGCCAGCTCGAAGGAGCTGATGCGGCATTCCCGCGCGCAGTTCACCAGGCGCGCCGGCTCCTCCTGCGGCACGTCGCGCATGCCCACCAGGCAGGTGCGCGTGCTGGTCAGGTTGAAATAAGGGTAATAAAGCGTGATGCTGAAATCTTTTCGGTCGAACCCGTAAAGCCGGCCCTTGGCGAAGTTGACGCTCGGGCGCATCCCGATGGTGGACAGCTCGTAGCGCGTGATCCCGTATTCGCGGAAAAGATCCAGGGCCAGCCCGTTATGGACCTTGACGGCCTCGAAGGTGTCGTCGAAAACGTTGTCGCGGAGCAGCCGGCCGGCGTTCAGCCTGAACGGGAGGCGGCGGCGCCGGGCCAGTTCTATCGCCCCGAAGTCGTTCGCGGTCACTTCAAGCCCGGCCGGGTCTATCGCCCCGCTTTTGGCGAGCTTCGAGAGCTGTTTGAAAACCGAGTCCAGCTGTACGGCGCCTTTCTCGCTAAGCAGCGGCGTCAGCAGGCAGATCTTTTTGCCCCGGCCCTGCAGCCAGGCCGCGTCCTCGCAGAGCGACTCGTCGAGCAGGTTCTCGCAGAATTCGGGGCCTAGGTAGAACCGCTCGAAACCTTTCAGCGCGGCGTCCAGCCCGCCGGACTTTTCCAGGTCCGCCAGGGTCATCGTCCCGAGCCGAAGTCCTTTTTCGATAGCCATGTTAAAAGCCGCCCCCGTCCCAGCGGGACAGTTCTTTTATGAAGGTCCGCCGGGCTTCCGCTTTCGGCCCGGAAGAGGAAAGCTTCTCCGCCAGGTCCAGGAGGGCGCGCAGTTCGCGGACCTTCCCGGCTTTTACCTCCGGGCGGTCGTGGCGCGTGCCGTACTTCAGGTACTGCACGCCCGAAGTGAAGAAATCGAAAAAAGCCGCGGCGTCCGAGAGCCTGGGGGCGCCGCCGCAGGTGAACCTGTTCTCGAGCCGCTTCATGAGGCCGGGAAGTTCTTTCGCGCGGCCGGGCAGGTCGAGGGTCCTGGGTTTCACCAGCCCGCCAGGTTTCGCGTTTATGCGGCAGATGGAGCCTTCCGCTATCGCCGACCTCAGGGTATAGTGGCCCGGGCGGTGCAGCTGGCAGCGGCCGTTGACATAAGCGCAGCCGAAAAAACGGTAATCGAAGATCTCCGTCTCGATGTCCCGCGCGCGGCAGAAAGCGAGGATCTTCCGGGCTTCGTGCGGCGAGAGCTGGTTCGGAAGGATGATGCGGGAAACGCCGAAGCGCGAGAAAAAAGCGGCGCTCAGGCTGTTGAAGACCGGCTGCACCGAGCTCAGGTGGAGTTCGGCGCGCAGGCGCTTTCCCCGCCCCGAGAATAAATTCAGAAGATAGGGGTTGGAAATGATGAAAGCGTTCACGCCCAGCTTGTCCAGCGCCCTTATCCTTTTCTCTATCTCGCCGAGCCTTTTGTTAGTGGCGGTGGCGTGGATGGCGTTGACGGCGACCGCCATCTTTTTTCCGAGCGCGCGGATTCTTTTTATGGCCGGCTCCAGGTCGGCGGCGGGCAGGCTGCCTTCGCTGAACGCCGGGAGCTCCGCAACCGCGGCGTAGAATTCGTCGGCGCCCGCGGCGGCCAGCGGCTCCAGTTCTTTCAGGTTAGAGAAACACGAGACTATTTTCATTCTTAAAACGCTTCGGCCCCGACGCTTTCCGGGTCCTTGACGGAAGAGACCAGCTCTTTATTCCCGTGGATCTTCAGGTAATCGGCCCTGGCCCCGCAGCAGGCCGGTTCCAGCGCGCAGCGCTTGCAGGCGGGGTTCTTCGCTTTCCCGGCTATGCCGGCTTCCAGGATCCGGTCGCCCCGCCGCCAGCGCTGGAATTCGAAAGAGAAGCCTTCGAAATTCTGAAGCCGGCACAGCGGCACGTTCTGGACCACGGCTTTTATTCTCTTGAGCTTCAGCTTGGCGAGCGCGACCTTCAGGAAAGGCTCCGCCTCGGAGTAGCGGGGGACTATCTCCGCGCTGTCGCCGACCCGCCCGGCGTTGCGCACGAAGGTGAAGTTGACGAAAGCCAGCCCGGGGAATTTTTTAACGACCCAGTCGGCGAAGGCCGGGAGCTGGCGGTAATTGTCCTTGAAAATGATGTGGAAGAGCCGGATCTTGTTCTCCGCGCCCAGGGCCTTCAGGTTCTCGAGGCCTTTGACCGCCATGCCGAATTTCACGCTGCGGGTGGCCTTCCCGTAGGTCTCCGCGTCCGCGGCCGGGAAATTGACCGTGAAATAGTCGATCTCTTTTTCCGCCTTGCGGCAGAAGTCGGGGTCCGAGAGCGCCACGGCGTTGGTGGAGAGCATGAAATTCGTCACGCCGGCCGCTTTGAGCGTTTCGATCCAGTCGAAAAAATCGGCGCTCGCGGTCGGTTCCCCGCCGCCTTCCAGGCTTACCGCCGTGATCCCTTTCTTCGCGATCAGCGCCGCGAGTTTCTCTTTCGGCGCCGGCTTCCCGGTGGGCGGGTTCTGGCAGTAGACGCAGTAAAGGTTGCAGGTGCGCCCCATCTGCACGCAGAGCTGCTCGCTTATCCACCCTGCCTTTTTTTTGCCCTTTTTCACAGCCTGTATTTTACCATTTAGCGGCCCCTCGGTTACCGTCCCGCGCTTTCCGCCGCACCGGACCGCGAATGGGCCGAAGGACCTAGCAGCGCCTGGGCCTTTGTGCCCTCGGCAGATATTTCCCATCTACTAAACTATAACCGTGCCGCTGTCTGTAAAAGTCTCAGTAAAAAGGAATATCAGCATGCTTAAAAATAAGAACGTCTGGTTCAAGGTAGTAGCCATTCTCGCCATCTCTTTCTCCGGCCTTTCCGCCTACGCGGCCGCCGACCTTAAAGCCGCAGCCCTCAACGATCTCATCTCGGGCGCCCAGTTCAAGAATCTCGTCGAGCTTCCCGCCGCGGCCGAAGTAGCCGTCCCCGAAGCCGCGTTCGAAGCGGCGCGCGCCGTTTCTCCCGCCCCGGGCCGCGACTTCACCCCGAAGATAGAAGACGCTTCCCGCATCAAGTCGATAATGAAGCTGCTCACCGATATCTACAACGGGGTTCACCTGCCCTACGCCCAGGACGGCGCGATCTTCAGCAACAAGGAAGGCCGCCTGCCCGTTCAGCCCAAAGGCTTCTACAAAGAATACACCCTGCTCACCGGCAGCGCCCCGCACACCGTAGTGATCGGCGGGACCACCTACCAGGTGGCGCCCGACCTGAGCGCCCGCGGCTCCGAGCGGATCATAATCGGCGGCGGCGAGAAGATCTATTTCACGCCCGACCATTACGCGAATTTCATTCTGCTCACGGTGGTTTACTAAACCTGATGGGCCTTGGGGCGGAAGAAGGACTTTTCCTGGACCTTAAGGCCAGAGGCATGGCGGCGGAGGGAATAGAAGAACTGTTCCCTTCGCCGTCTTATTTTGTGGCGTACGTGGACGGGGCCGCGATCCCCGATAAAGCCGCTCTGATGGACGCCCTGGCGGCCGCCTTCAGGTTCCCTCCTCATTTCGGAAAGAACTGGGACGCCCTGCTGGATTGCCTCCGCTCCCTGCCCGATGAGCTCCCCGCCGAAGGCTATGTCCTGGCCGTGCGCAACCCGGGCTCCTTCCTCTCCTCTTCCCCCAAGGACCTCGAAGACTTCACCGATATCGCAGGCGAGGCCCGGGCTTTCCTTAAGGATAAATTTAAAGCCGGCCTCGTGGTCGTCCTCCTCTAATTAAGGGTGGAACCGGCCGGGTAAGCCCGGCACGGCCCCTTTTTCCTCATTTTTATGACCCGGGTTGAAAATACCGAACTTTTCTGCTATGCTATATTATAGATATCCACACAGTTATAATTAGAAAGCCGCGGCTGTTTTGGCGAAGCTAGCATGTCCGTGCGGGGGAAAAGCATATGAATACCACGAACGAACTGAATATTCGCATTAGTTTGAACAGGAAAACCACGCTTCCGCTGCTTGTGCTCTTTTTCCTGTGCTGGCATCCGGGCTTTATCGGCTCTGAAAGCCTCACTCTCACCACTTACTATCCCGCTCCGTACGGCGGTTATGTGAACATGCTCACCACCAACAACGCTATCCTGGCCAGGGACGGCGGCAGCGTGGGTATCGGCACGCCAAACCCAACGCAGAAGCTGCACGTGGTAGGGGGGAACGCCCAGATAGACGGAGATACGCAGACGAACCGGATAAAGTTCAAAGGTGTCGGGGGAAATTCAGGAGTCGCCGGCGATTATTATTCCATCTACCAGGAAGCCGGCGCCTGGTCGAACCCTTATCCCGACCTGAGGATACAGTACCATACCGGTATTTCCTACGATGCCTACCAGGGTTACGGCGGCCACCGGTTCTACACCGGCTATGACGGCTCCGGAAACCCCTACGGGCTCCAGATGCAGATAACCAACGGTGTCGACGTTTACGGCGATCTCAGGGTGACCGGGGACCTTACCGTGACCGGCGTTATAAAGAATATCTGTTCGGACGTAGGTTACGGGGTGGGCGGCGTAGTTTCCTGCCCTGGCGGAACCCGCGTGGTAGGGTTCAAAGGCGACGGCGCGGCCAGGGTCACTGGTTTCCTGCCGGGCGGCAACACTACCAGCGCCTGGGGTACCTATGTAATTCTCGGCGGTGATTGGGGCGGTACGATGACGTGCTGCAAGTTCGGCTTCTATTGAGCAGGGCCGGCAAATTTCAGGCCTTAAGGAGTTCGGTTTGTCCAAAAATACATCCATCCAGGTCAGTCTGAAGAAGTACAGTCTCGATTCTGTCCGCTACGCCGCCCACTCCCTGGGCGGCCTTGCCTATGCCCTCATAAAACCCGCGCCCGGCGGTAAGGTCCTGGTGGACCTGTCCCCCAAGCCGGGGCTCCCCGCCGCCCAGGCTTCCGGCCTCGCCCGGCTTTTCCAGGGCGAGCTCGAGGATGAAAAACTGCGCGAACGCGTTTCCTCCGAGAACCGGGAGCTGCGGGAATTCCTGCTGCTCAAAGCCATGAATTACCAGCCGAAGCCGCCCGAGAAGGACGACTCCGGTCTTACTCCGCAGCAGGAAAAAGAACTCAACGACCTTATAACCCAGATCGAGGGCGAGATAAAAGCGGAGGCCTCCAAGGGCCCCTCGGCCGACCCCCTGGGCATCACCAGCACCTGGGAAGAAAAGTATGACTCCAAGAACGGCCGCAAAAAGAAACGCTAAACCCCTCAGCGCGGGTCTCTCTTATTTCACCTTCCGGCGCATGGCGGACGGCTCCGTCCTGCTCTCTAACGACGCCGGCTTCACCGCCGCCGTCTCCGGCGCCGAGTTCGAGCGCTTTTCCGGGGGGCGCCTGGGCGCCGCCGAGCCGCTCTATAAAGAGCTGGCGGAAAAGGGCTTTGTGCGCGAGATGACGGATTTCGAAGGCTACGCGGCCGCCTGCGCGAAAAAGAACGCTTTCCTGGGTTCCGGGCCCGGCCTTCACATCCTGGTCATGACTCTGCGCTGCAACCACAAATGTCTCTATTGCCAGTCGGGAGCCGTGGGCGCCAGCGGCGCGAAGGGCACCGATATGAGCCGCGCCACGGCCCGCAAAAGCGTGGACTTCGCGCTCAAGAGCACCAATCCCGGCATCACCATAGAATTCCAGGGCGGCGAGCCGCTGCTCAACTGGGACACGCTGAAGGACTCCGTGCTTTACGCCCGCCGCCGGGGCAAAGAGCTCGGGCGGGAAGTGCGGCTGGCCCTGGTCTCGAATTTCAGCCTGATGACGGATGAAAAGGCCCGTTTCCTGGTGGAGAACGAGGTTTCCATCTGTACCTCTCTCGACGGGCCCGCGGACCTGCACAATAAGAACAGGATCTTCGCCGGCGGAAATTCCCACGCCCACACCTCCAAGTGGCTCAAATATTTTATCGGGCGCGCGGCCAAACAGGTCCCCGAGTACAAGACTTTCAATCCCAGCGCGCTGCTTACCGTGTCCAAGTATTCTCTCGGCCGCGAAAAGCAGATAGTGGACGAGTACGTGCGGCAGGGGCTCACGGATATTTTCGTGCGGCCGCTGGCCCCGATAGGCTACGCCAAGAACCTCTGGCCGCAGATAGGCTATTCCGCCGCGGAGTTCTCCCGCTTTTACCGCAACAGCCTGGATTATATTTTAAAGCTGAACGCGGCCGGCAAAAAGGTACGCGAGCACCACGCGGTGATCATGCTGGAGAAGATAGTCAACGGCGGCGACCCCGGTTTCCTGGATATGCGCTGCCCCTGCGGCGCGGCCATGGGCCAGGTGGCTTACAATTATAACGGCGACCTTTACGCCTGCGACGAGGGCCGCATGGTGGGCTGGGAGGGCGACGACCTGTTCAAGATAGGGAACGTCCTGCGCGACTCCTACCGCAAGGTGATGCTGGCGCCCGCGGCCCGGGCCTGCGCCGCCGCCTCCAACCTGGAACTGCAGCCGCAATGCTCCCGCTGCGTTTACAAGCCTTACTGCGGGGTCTGCCCCGTGTATAACTACGAGACGCAGGGCTCCCTCTGGGGCGACATGCCCTCCAGCGGGCGCTGCGCGCTTTCCAAAGGGATGTTCGACGCGCTTTTCGGCCTGCTGAAAAAGCCGGCCAGCGCAAAAATTCTGAAGGGGTGGGTGCAAAAATGAAGCCTGAAAAAAAGACCGTCCCCGTGTTCCTCAGCCGCGAGATCTACAGCGAAGAAGCCGTGAAGCTCGCCGCCGCCGTTTTCGAAGGGCGGGCGGAAGCGCGGATCTCGAAAGCCGCCGGCGGCGTTAACGTCGACGTTTCCGGAGCCGGGGGCGCCGCGGGAGAATTCTGCAACGAAGTCCTGAACCAGCAGTGCCGTATAGACCTGGGCCTCAAAAATTCCAGGATCGCCTCGTTCATAGCCACCAAAGCCCTGCTTTCCGCCGCCGGGGAAAACGCCGCCCGGCGCGGGTAAAAAAATGAAAAAGTGGCTGATCCTCTCAGGGGCGCTGCTGCTTGCCTTTGCCGGCGGACTCAAATTCCAGCAGTACAGGGCCTCTTTCAGCAATGAAGCCGGGGTCATCCCCGGCCTGCCCGCGCGGACCGACCCGCTTCCCGGCGGAAGCACGCTGTACTATATCCCCTCGGATTTTTCCACCGTTCCTACCCATACAGGCGCGCCTTCAACTTATGGCGCGCTGCCGGCCATAAAAGAAAAGCGCTACGACACAGGTTCCTGCAAAGGCGGGTCCCTGAACGAAATACTTTCGTCGCACGGGCGCATCTGGGGCTACCTGTCCAGGTACGGGGCCTTCGAGAGCGCCGAGAACGTCGATACGTACGACAAGCTGGGCCGGTACCTTGCCTGCGTAGGCCTGGCGCGCCGGGACCCCGCCTACTGCGACTACCTGCCCGCCGAGAGCCGGGGAGGGGAATTCAAGGTGGATTTCTTCGCCAGCCCGAATTTTAAATGCCGGGAATACTATATGAACGTGTCCTTTCCCGGCTTCGCCGCCGGGCGGGATACGGCCGAAGCCTCCTGCCGCATAATTCAGACCGGCGGGAACGCGATCATAGGGCCGGAGATCCCGGGCGACGAGTTCTGCGCCGCCGCTTCGAAAGGGATGGAGGGGCTGTGCGGGGCTCTGACCGAATATATTCCCGCGAAGCTGGACGAGAAGTGCCGCCGCGCCCTGCCCGCCAAAAAGAGCGATTGCGGTTCCGACCGGGTCTGCTCCCTGCGCCTGGCCGTTTACGGCGCGATGAAGGCCGATTCCGCCGAAAGCTGCCCGGAGGATCACCGCGCGCTTTGTTCCGCTTTCCTTTCCAGGACGGAGGCGTCCTGTTCCGCGCTGCTGGCGGACCTGGGAACTTCGTACTGCGGTTACCTGGCCAAAGCCCAGAAAAGAGCCGGCGGCTACGCGGGCTACTCCCCGCAAGAGGTTAAGGCCGCTTTTAAAAAAGAAGAGGAAACGAAAGCCTGGGCGGAGAAGCAGCGGCTCGAGACCCAGAAGATAACGGAAGAAGTAAACCAGAGAGCCCGCAAGATCATGGGGACGCCCGAAAAGCCGTAACGCAGCAGCCCGCCGTCGCTTCCCCGTTCGCGAGCCGCAAATTTCCTGTGAAACGCATAGATATAAAAATAGGCTTCGACTGCAACAATATGTGCGACTTCTGCGCCCAGGGCGGGAAGCGCGCCCGCACGGGCAGGAAAAGCCTGCGGGAGATAAAAGCCACCCTGGCCCGGGCGAAAAACGAGGGCGTCACCGGCGCGGTCTTCACCGGCGGCGAGCCCACGCTGCACCCCGACCTGCCGGCCGCGGTGCGGGCCGCGCGCGCCATGGGCTACGAAAGCGTGCAGGTGCAGACCAACGGCCGCCGCTTCGCCTATTATGATTACTGCCTCGAGCTGAAAAAAGCCGGGGTGACCGAGATGGGGCCTTCGCTCCACGGCTCCACCCCGGAGATCCACGAGAAACTGACGCGCGCCCCCGGCAGCTTCAAAGAAGTGGTCAGCGGGATGGTCAACTGCAAGAAGCTCGGGATGTACGTCCTGACCAATTCCGTCATCACCTCGGTGAACTACAAAGACCTGCCCGCGCTGGCGAATTTGCTGGTGCGCCTGAAGGTGAACCAGTTCCAGTTCGCTTACGTCCACCTGGTGGGCTCCGCCGGGGAGAACCGCAAGACCCTGGCCCCTAAAAAATCCGCCGTGATGCCTTATCTGAAGCGCGCCCTGGACGCCGGCCGCGAGGCCGGGGTGGGCTGCTATACCGAGGCCATACCGTTCTGCCTGATGAAGGGCTACGAGGACTGCGTGGCCGAGCGCGTGATCCCCGAGGGGCCCGTCTCAGACGCCGACTTTTATATCGAGAGCTACGGCGACTACCGCCGGAACGAGGGCAAGGCCAAGCGCAAAGAGTGCCGCCCCTGCCGCTGGTTCGGCCTCTGCGAGGGGCCCTGGCATGAATACCCGGAGCTCTACGGCTGGGACGAATTCAAGCCGGTAAAGGGGAAGGCGCCCGCCGCCCGCTGACATGCCCGATATCCCTTTCTGGAACAAGTGCAACAATAAATGCGTGATGTGCACCAACCTGCCCGCGTTCGCGGCGCAGCCCGGCGACAATTACGGCCTGAAAGGCCAGATAAGAAAGCTGGAGCGCTACCTTAAAGGGCTGGGGCCGGTGTATCTCAAGAACGCGGGGCGCGCCGAATTCGTGAGCCTTACCGGCGGCGAGCCGACGCTGCACCCTGATTTTTTCAAGCTGCTTTCTTACTTCAGGAAACGCCTGCCCGGCGTGCCTATCACTTTGCTTTCGAACGGCCGCCGCTTCGGCAATAAGGACTTCGCCGGGAAGTTCTGCGCCCTGGCCAGGCCGCCTTTCTCTACGGCCATCGCGCTGCATGGGCCTTCGGCCCGCGTGCACGATTCGGTGGCGGGGGTTAAAGGGAGCTTCACCCAGACGGTGAAGGGCTTGAAGAACCTGCTTTCCACTCCGGGCGCGCCCCGCGTGGAGATCCGGCTGATCATCCATAAAAAAAGCGCGGCGACCCTCGAAAAGACCCTGGAGTTCCTGCTTAAGAATTTCCCCGATACTTCGGCTTACTGCGTTACCGCCATCCATTACGAGATAGAGGGGATGTGCCTGGCCAATCACCGCAGGCTGGCGCTTAAGCTGTCCGAGTCCGCCGCTATCCTGGGCGGCTGCCTGCCGCTCATCCGGCGCTTCGCGGATTTCCGGCTTTACCATTTTCCTCTCTGCCTGGTCCGCGAGGAACTGCGGCCGCTGTGCTGGATCACTTTGCCGGATGAAGACAGGGTCTATCCGGAGAAGAAGTGCGGGCGCTGCGTCCTTAAGAAGAAATGCCTCGGGCTGATGCTGGAATACCGGAAGATGTTCGGCGACGCGGAGCTGAAGCCCGTAAAAAAATGAAGACGATCTCCATGTTTTTCCTCGCCGCGTTCACGGCCTGGGCCGCCTCGGTGGTCAGCCGGGACCTGGCTACGCGCAAGATCACCAATTCCAGCATAAAGACCGGGCTGAAGCTGCTTGCCGCCGGCCTGGCGGCTTTCGGGGTTTATACCTGGCTCGGGTATGCCGGCCGCGCGCAGAGCTTCCTCAACTACAATTTTTACGGGATGTTCTTCATGCACCTTTTCTGGTCGGCCCTGGCCGGGATCATCCTCTGGTACGCCGAGGTCTGGCCGGCCGGCGACGCTAAATTCTTCATCCTGGTTTCGGCCGCCCTGCCGCTGGCCAATCCCTACCTTAAGAATTTTCCCGGTTTCCTTTTCCTCAGCCTGCTGATCAATATCTTCGTGGCGGCGGCTTTCTGGGCGGTGGGCAGCTATCTCGCTTCGGGTTTCGCTTCGGCTTCGCCTTCGGATTTTTTCTCGGAGATCTGGCGGGACCTGAAAAAGCGCCTGGCTGAGCTGGCCGCGGGGAAGAATAAGTTCGCGGTGGCGGCGGCTATCCTTAACCTGGGGTTCGTCTTCCTACTTCAGCAGGTGCTGTCGATAGAGGCGCGCGGCTTCGTGAGCCGCTACATCGCGCGGGCCGACCTGCTTTTTTTCTTCCTCTTCATCCTCTGGGACAAGGTGGGCGACGTGTTCCGCAGCCGCCGCTGGATCTACATCAGCTCGGCCTGCTACCTGCTTTATTTTTTCCTGGGCTACTTCCTGTTCCGCGAGCGGCTCTGGCTGATGTTCGTTACGGCGGGGAGCAACCTGTTCAAGTTCGGCCTGCTGCTTTTCTTCGGCCGGTTCATGCTGGAATTCCTGATGGAAAGGAAGGACACCCGCTACCTGACGCCGGCGGAGCTGGAGCTGGGGACGGTGCTTTCGGCCAAAGCGGCGCGCGAGTTCAAGTCCAACACGGCTTTCGAGGGTTTATTCGACGATTGTTTCAAGGACGGGCTGACGGAAGAGCAATTGATCGGGCTGAAAGAGTGGATGAAGAAGCTGCCGGTGCCTGATCCCAAGGTAGAGGTTATCGTCGGCCGCCCGTTCGCCCTGTGGATCTTCGCGGGCGCCGCCCTCTTGCTCGCGTTCGACCGCAACATCGCCGGTTTGTTGCGATAGATTTAACGGCGGTTTATGCGGGATGCGTAGTCGGGGTCCTGTCCGGGATTTTGCCCCGCGCACCCTGGAAGACGGAAACCCTTGCGTCGGTTTCCCCCCCAGCCGGGATAATTAGGCTGGGGACCCCCCTTCCGCAAAGGGTGCGCGGGGCAAAACCCCGGCCACCCCTCCGGACAAACCGCCGGAGCTTAGCCGGACGGGGGCGACCGGATAAGCAAAACCTTCTTGAGCCCGAGCCTTGCATAGCGGCGAGGGCGAGAGATGAGGGAGGCCACGGTGTGGCCGACCGCGTTTTGCGTTCCGGTCGCCCACGTCCGGCGCGAGGCGAATAGATTTGTGTAATCGTTATGAAAGAAGAAAAGAAACTTAAGATCGTTTTGTTCACGGGGTATGCGTGCAATAATAACTGCGCTTTCTGTATCGACGCGGATAAGCGGGCTTTTCCGCAGAAGAGCACGGCGGAGCTGCTTCGCGAGGTTCTGCGCGCGAAGAACAGGGGCGCTTATATCCTCGAGATAATCGGGGGGGAGGCTACCATTCGTCCGGACTTCGTGCGCGTGGTGGCGGCGGCCAAGAAGCTGGGGATACCGCAGGTGACCTGCGCTACCAACGGGCGGGTGTTCGCGGACCTGGCGGCGGCGCGCAGGATAGTGCGCTCCGGGATAGACTCGCTCATTTTTTCGGTGCACGGGCCCGATGCGCGCACTCACGACGCGCTTACCCGCGCGCCGGGCAGTTTTACCCAGCTTAAGAAAGGGCTGAAGAACCTGCGGGCGCTCGGCTTCGAGCGGATCAGCGGGAACACTACGGTGGTGAAGCAGAACATGGCGGCTATGCCGGCCCTGGCTGGATTTTACGTAAAGAACAAGATACGGAACGTCGAGTATATTTTCGTGGACCCGAATTACGGCGGGGCGAAGAACGATTTCGACGGGCTGGTTCCGCGCATCTCGAAGGCGGCGCCTTATATGCGCCGCGCGCTGAAGCTGGGCCGCGCGGCCGGGCTGGACCAGTGGAAGGCCCGCTACGTGCCGCTCTGCCATTTCAAAAGCTGCCTGGGCCAGATCAGCGAGATCAACGAGCGCGAGCTTTTCCTGACCGAGCACTGGGCGCCGGATTTCGTAAACAAGGACGCTATCGGCTCCCGCGCCGCGGTCGGCCGCAAAAAGACCTCGCGCTGCAAGGGCTGCCGTCTGAATTCCGCCTGCGAGGGGATCTGGGTTGAGTACCTGAAGAAATTCGGGGACGCCGAGCTGAAGGCGGTGGGCAAATGAAAGAACAGCAGGCCAGCGGCAAATGTTATGAGCTCATACTCAACTACAACTGCAACGCCCGCTGCCGTTTCTGTTCGCAGGGGGATTTCGACAAATCCCTGAACGCCCCGTTCTCCGCCATCGCCCGAAATATATATTCCGCCTATAAGACCGGCTACCGCCGCCTGGGCCTGACCGGCGGCGAACCTCTGATCCGTCCCGACATCCTGAAGGTGATAGCCCTGGGGAAATCGGTGGGCTTCCGCTTTATCCGCGTGCAGACCAACGGGATAAAGCTGGCCGACCCGGCTTTCTGCCGCGACCTGGTTAAAGCGGGGCTGACCTTCTGCAAATTCTCTTTCACCACCGACAAAGCGGCCGATCACGACGCGCTGGTGGGAGTGCCGGGGGCTTTGAAGAAGGCGCTGGCCGGGCTGGAAAACCTGCGGAAGCTCAAGGTCCGCCTGGGCACCAATATTCTGGTGAACAAGCTCAACTACAAGCGCCTGCCGGAGATAATACAATTCTACCTCGGGCACGGCATAACCAATTTCGTAATAATTTACCCGGTCTATAACGGCGCGATGGCCGTCAACGCGAAGAAGATCGGCGTCAGCCTGCCGGACTGCGAACCGTATCTGGAAGAAGCGGTGAAAATCATGGAAGCCGCCGGCCTGCCGGGAGAAATACTTTTCCTGAACACCCCGCCCTGCTTCCTTAAAGGCCGTGAAAAACTGGCGATAGGGCTGGATCTTTTCAACACGCTGGTGACAGACCCGCTGGGGGGCAAGACCGACCTGGACGCGAACGCCAACGCCGCCAAGGTTAAAGGGCCGCCCTGCCGGGCCTGCGCATTGAATAAAAAATGCCGCGGCGCCGACGAGCACTATATCGCCAATTTCGGCTGGGCAGGTTTTAAGCCGGTTAAAAAAGCGGGGGCCGTAAAAAAAGCGGCTGTCACGGGCCGGGTGTATTTGTCCGACAACGAGAAATGCCTGGTGGAGATATTAAGGCTGAAAGACGGGGCTTCCACCAAAGAAGTCCTGGCGCTTTCGAAAAATATCGTGCTGTGCCGCGACTGTTCCGACGGCAACGCCGTTATGACTTCCGCCGCCAGCCTCATCTCCAAGGGCTTCGTGAAAAGCCGCTTCGAGCGCGGGATCTACCGCTGGTCTCTGGCCAAAGCCTACGAAGAGGTCAAGAAATGGCTTTGATACACCTCTTCAGGAAGTGCAACCAGCGCTGCGTGTTCTGCTCCTACCCGGAGGAGGACGGCGGCGGCGAGGCCGTTTCGCTTAAAGACTGGCTGAAGGAAATAACCGCCATGCGGCCGGGGCTGGTGCAGCTCTCCGGCGGCGAACCGCTGCTGGCCGGGACCGATAATTTGTGCCTACTCCTGGCCGCTGTAAAAAAACTGGGCAGGCGAGCCGAACTACAGACCAACGCGCTTGCTGCGGCCGGGCTGCCGGAAGAAGAAATATTAAAGATCGTGCGCGCGCTGAAAGCGGCGGACGGTTACTTCAACGTGAATTTTCCCGCCGGGACCCCCGCTTTGGACCTTAAAATAACAAGAGCCATAGGCGGCTTCAAAAAAAGGCTGGCCGGGGTCAGGAAACTTGTAAAGGCGGGCGCGGCTGTGCGGCTGACCCACGTTATAAGCAGCCTCAATTACAAAGAGCTCCCCGCTTTCGCTTCTTTCGCGGCCAAGAACCTTGAGGGGATAGCCTGGCTGCAGTTCAGCTACATCAAAGGCATCGGCCGCGCCGACGGCTCCAGGTACCTGCCGAAGTTCAAGGCCGTACAGCCGTATCTTGAGAAAGCGCTGGCTATCTGCGGCAAAAATAAAATTCGCTGCGAAGTGGACCATATCCCTCCCTGTTTCCTCGGGGAGTTTTACCGGCTGAACGTGGATATGGTAAAAATGAGGGACGGGGTGAAAGGCCCGCATTTGGAAGAGAAAGAAAAGGTGCCCGCCTGCCGGGGCTGCCGTTTCATTAAGCTCTGTCCCGGGCCGAGAAAAGATTATATGGCGGTGCACAAAACATTATGAACGAAAAGATCGCCGCGCTGAAAAAAGAATACCCCGCCCTGAACTCAAGTTTCGAGGGGAAGCGGCTGGTCTACCTGGACAGCGCTTGCACCGTGCTTAAGATGAAGTGCGCGGCCGAAGAACAGCGCCACCATTTGCTGGAACTGGGCGGCTGCGGCGGGAAGCGCTCTTTTCACGCCCTGGCCGCGGAGATGGAGGAAAATTTTTACGCCGCGCGGTCTCATGTGGCCTCTTTCATGGGCGCGGCCTCGCCTGAAGAAATAATTTTCACCTCCGGGGTCACCGACGCGGTGAACCTGCTGGCCAACTCTTTCCCGTTCACGGCAAAAAAGAACGAGGTCGTTCTTTCGCCTTTGGAGCATAACGCGGTGTTCCTGCCTTTCGAGCGCCTGGCCGCGGCAGGCAGGATCAAGCTGCGTGTGGCCCCGCTCAAAGACCTGAAGGTGGACCTGGCCGCGCTGGGGAAAATGATCGGCCCGAAGACCGCTTTAGTCTGCCTGACGCACGCCTCGAATATTTTCGGCGGCCGCGAGGACCTGGCGGCGGCGGCCGACATGGCCCACGCGGCCGGCGCTTACCTTTTCAGCGACGACGCGCAGTACGCGCCCACCCACGGCGGCAGCGGCGCGCTCTACGGCGCGGACGCCAGCACTTTCTCGGGCCACAAGATGGGTGCCCCTTACTGCACCGGCGCGCTGTACGTGAAGAAAGAGCTGCTGGCCAAGCTCCGCCCGTGGCGCGTAGGCGGCGGGACTATCGAGGACGTTTCTCTTTCCGGCGGGCGCTATAAAGTGAAATACCTGGGCAGCTACCAGGGCTTCGAAGCCGGGGTCCAGAACTTTTCCGGCGCCTCCGCACTGTCCGTGACCCTCGCACGGCTCCAGAAATGCGGCTTCGACAATATCCGCGCCCATGTCTCGGCCTTAGTGGGCGACGCGCTGAAATCCCTGGCCGGGGTAAAAGGCGTGCGCGTCCTAGGCGACCCTGAAGACCTGATGGAAGGCTCCCTCATCTCCATGGTCCCGGTAAAAAAAGGTTTCTCGGTCCCCGACTTCAACCTCTTCCTCAACCACCAGCTCAAAGGCCGCTTCATCGCCGTGCGCACCGGCCGCCACTGCGCCGACCTCGCCTGCCTCGCCTCCGGCTTCCGCGAGACCATAAGAATTTCCTTCTTCGCCTACAACACCCCCCAAGACACCGCCCAATACATCGAAGCCCTGAAAAAATACCTCACCCTCCTAAAATAAAGAGGGCGTAAGAGATAAAGACCGCTAGATGCCCAGTCGGGGTTCGGGGTCCTGCCGCCCGAACCGGCTTTCCGGTCCAGCCGCTCCACCCATCCCCTGCTAGGAAGGCGAGATGTAAACCTGCCGTTCACCTTCCGCGGCTGGCCCAAAAAGCCGGTCCGTGCGT
>Ga0208789_1000182_pt1 | contig 79528 bp, 48 predicted proteins | sample Methanotroph_Enr_FD_187368 | JGI IMG/M metagenome (GOLD analysis project Ga0208789, IMG submission 187368) | Enriched soil microbial communities from Old Woman Creek wetland in Ohio, USA - Methanotroph_Enrichment_5 (SPAdes) (version 2) | ecosystem: Environmental > Terrestrial > Soil > Wetlands... | reverse complement strand
CATTTTCGTCCGGCCTGTCCATCGTTGCAGAAAAGCTTATAGCCCCGGCTTTGTCTGCTGAAATTCTTGCAATAATCACCTGATCGGGGAAAGATGAAAAAACCCGTCTCGTGAAATTAACGCCATTCTGGCTATACCTGGTTGCTACCACAGCATTTCCCAAATCCAGCTCCCGGTGGTAGTTGGTATAATTATCGTGCCCGGGGAAGAAAAGTTTTAGGTTACCTACTGTTTGGTATGACATCCCGTGCGATGTTTTGCTTAAAAAACTTTTATTGACTAAATCCTGGGCTTCCTTGTATTTACCTTCAAAGATCAGCTTTCGCACTTCGGATAATGCCCCTTTCGCATCAGGATTATCATTACGGTTAGGCGAACCTGCCCATACAGTATTTTCGTTAAGTTGGATCACTTCTTTACATGGATCGCCAAAAACCATTGCTCCAAGACGACCGTTTCCTATTGGTAGAGCTTCGTTCCATTGTTTGGCTGGTCGATTATACCAAAGCTTTAAATATGAATTGCTTTGGGCTTTAATCGCAGAAATTGCTACTAAAACCAGTAGCAAAAAAATTGAAATTTTTCTCATCTCTTTCTTTTTTAAAAATAGTATAACCCAGACATTACAGTTGAATTTATATTTGTTATATCCAACAATATTCATTTTTCAACAAGCTATTGTTTTCCAACACATTCCATAATAAAACCAAAGTGATAAGGTTTATTGCCTGGAATGGTATATTTATCCATCGTTTTAGCTCCCCATGAATCGTCGCCACCCACACCATGGATATTCAAATCGATATTCAGGTTGATGAAATCACGTTTTGGCAATTGATAGTCGTGGCGAGCACCTTCCAAATCGTCCTCGGTGTAAGGCCATGCACGGAAACAAAGTGGCTGCAAACCTGTCACTTTCACAACTCCATTGTTTTGAGTACTCAGCGTAAACCAGCGTACATCACACCGGTTAGCATTATCCTGAGGCGCTGCATAATGCGTAATGAAATCCTCCAATTTAGACCGATATAGCCCAATGAAAGAAGCTGTTTTCCGGTCGGGATAATTTTCGTAAAAGCCACGACCATACCAGCCAACAGTGTTATAATTTTCCGGAATGCGCATTCTCATCCCAAATTTAGGCATCAAAGGAATGGTATCGCACAGAGGCTGATAAGATGCAATAACTTGTAATTTTCCATTGCCATCTACCTGATAATCCAAGGTATAATTAGCTCCAATAGTTGGCAAATTCATGTCTATTTTGACAGATACAAAATTTCCATTTCTGAATATATCAACATTCTTTACTACCCTTTTCTCTGCCGCATTTTTCCACTTTGCAAATTCGTTCACATATCCGCTCTGCTTTTGGTTATCGTTGGGTGTTTTCCAGAAATACGGTTCTAATTGACCTTTCAGCATTTCCTGCTGATTGACTTTCCAGCTTAGTAATGAACCACTTTTTCTATCAAGAATAAATGCTATATTTTTTGTTTTTATTTCAACATATAATGGCGAATCCATAACATCTACCGGATTTTCGACTGGAAATATCTTTGTCCACCTATTCTTTTCAACAACAACTTGTCGACTGACAGTAAATAAATCTTTTGGATCAATCCACCTGTAAGGTTTTATCATAAACTGCTCGCGAGCGATACAATAACCTGTTTCAGCCCAAAGTGTTGCATTTTTGAGTTTAACATAGATATTCAGACAGATATCAGACGAAATCGTGTCTGACAATTGAGGTTGCGGAAGATTGATAACAGAAGATGTTCCCGGCAAAATATCGTCGTAACTGAATTTGCCTCTTTGAATTGATTTACCGTTCGAGGTATATTCGTATTCAAAATCGAAGTTTTGCAACGGTTGGAAATCAAAATGATTGGTCACCCTAATGCTTATGTTTTTATCATCTACCAACTGAAACACAACCGGTTGATATACTTTTTGCACCTCATAATAATGCGGATAAGGCTTTCTGTCGCTAGAAACCAAGCCTCTCATCACAAAATTGCCATCATTGGGTTTATCACCGAAATCGCCGCCATACGCCCAGAATTCATTATCTGTCAAGCTGTAATCATCCGGGTGATCGGTAAGTTTAAGAGGGGAGCCATCCTTGGTTTTAGGCAGGCCATGTTCATCCCATTCCCAAATAGCAGCACCGCAAATACTTGAATCGGCGTAAATCACATCCCAGTATTCTTGCAAATTACCGCCTGAACTTCCCATCACATGGGCATATTCACGCATGATTACAGGTTTGTCTTTTATCTTTTCGCCCAGTTTTTTGAAATCGGCTGGATGAAGATAACTATCGTCATAAATATCTGAAATTTCCCGATGCGTATCGGAGAAGACCAAACGTGTTTGATCCAGCTTGCGGATAGTATCGGCCATTGCCTTCATATTCTGCCCTTTACCACCTTCATTGCCCAACGACCAGAAAATGACGCACGCATGGTTTTTATCTCTTCCTACCAACGAAACAGCGCGTTCCACATGCGATTTTTTCCAGGCAGGATCTTCGCCAAGTTCTTTATTTCCAAGACCATAGGCATGTGACTCCTGGTTAGCCTCATCCATTATATAAAAACCGTATTTGTCGCAGAGTTCATAAAACATGGGATCGTCCGGATAGTGGCTCGTGCGTATCATGTTGATATTGGCCTGTTTCATCAGCTCCATATCGCGTATCATCATCTGAAGGCTTATGTATTTTCCGGTACGTGGATGTTGCTCGTGTCGATTAATGCCTTTTAGTTTTACTGCTCTGCCATTGATCAAAAACACATCACCACGAACTTCAATTTTGCGGACACCGAAATAGCATTCTGCCTTATCAACTAATTCATTCTTCTTGTTTTTGAGTTTCAGAATAAGACGATATAAATCAGGCGTTTCAGCCGACCAAAGCTTAGGTTGCTTTATCAACGAACTGAGAGTAAGCGACACTTGCTTTGATTTAGAAACCGGCACTTTTACTGCAACTGGAATATCGATATAATCGCCTGATTTTGAATATCCGGTTATTTCCGCTTCGACCTGCAAGCCGGCGATATTCTGAAGTTGACGATTATCTAAACTCAAATCGATAGAAATGTTTGCATTTGCATAGGTTTTATCAGGAATTGCTTTCACAAAATAATCTCCGATAAAGACCTTTGGCCGGGCAATCAGGTCAACGTCCCGGAATATTCCTCCTAAGCGCCAAATATCCTGATCTTCCATGTAGCTTCCATCGCAGTATTTGTACACTTCCACTGCCAGCTTGTTTTCTCCTTTGTGAATGTAAGAAGTAATGTCAAACTCGGCAGGCGACATGGAGTTTTCGCTATAACCGACTTTCTGCCCGTTGACCCAAACATACATAGCCGATTGCACGCCTCCAAAATTCAAAAACACTTGTTTATCAGTCCAGTCAGCAGGAATTACAAAGCTTGTCAGGTAACTGCCTACCGGATTCCGTTCTTTGTAGGTGGTAAAGCTCTTATCGGGCTCGCCGGTTACTTTCGGAAGATCTTTTTTGAACGGATAAGCTACGTTTGTATAAATGGGCGTACCAAAGCCCTGAAGCTCCCAATTGCCCGGCACCAGAATATTGTCCCACTTTTCAGTAGAATAACCTTCGGCATAAAAATCCACAGGGCGCGTTTGCGGATCGGGCGACCATTTGAACTTCCAAAGACCGTTAAGAGATTGAATAACTGGATTGTTTCTTTTTTCTTCAGCCAGAAAAGTGAAAGCGTGTGGCTTTTCTTTATTAATGCCATTCACATCGGGATTTTCCCAATCGTTGATGCTCGGCACGTTAACTTGCTCTTGTTTTTTTTTATCTTGTGAAAAAACGATCTGAACGCCAAGCAATAAAAGCAATAATAGACTAATTTGGGTTTTCATTATTATAAATTCTCATTTTAAAAGTCGTATGGAGATACGCTCCAGCGGATAATGAATTACCTTCAAAATCAACAATATTATCCATGTAACTAGCGTATGTTAAGTATATTTTGGTATATTCTTTCAATTGCCGTCCCATAAATGGGACGGCAATTGAAAGAATTGAATTGGGTTTTAGCCAAATATATCTTATAATCTGGCTAAAACCGAAAAACTTTCTTGCACTTTGCCGGCTTAAGCAGCCGGCAACCGCTGGCTAAACATAACACCAGAATAAATTTCCACCAATTCTTATTGTACAATAAGCTTTTGAGTGTAAGTTAATCCTTCTGATGTAACCTTCACGATGTAAACACCTTCCTTCAGACCCGAATCTACAACCAATCTGTCACTATTGTTAAATATATTCTCAAACAACAATCTGCCTTGATAATCAAAAATGCTGACATTTACTCTACGCGAAGTTTCCGGAAGTATTATCGAAAATTTTCCATTCAAAGTTGGATTTGGATAAAGAACTATCTCATTCGAGTATCCGTTCGCGGGTTTAATCGAGGTAGGTGTGTTAAAATTCCAATATACTAAACCTCGACCCGATATGGACGACATATATACTCTTCCGAAAATATTCATGTCTCCAAATATGATACTTGTACCTCCGAATTGGTGGGCATCATCGTTGACACGTATCCATGTAGCTCCTTTGTTTGTTGATCTGAACATTCCTCTCACACCTCCTACCGTTCCCCATATAAAAATAGTAGGATAAGTTGCAGAGACATCCTCTTTTCCAAAACCGATTGCACTGCAATAAGTAACATTGGAAACTTTTGTGTAAGTAGCTCCGTGGTCGGTGGAGTATTTTAGTCCGTTGCCAATCAGAGGCACCCAAATATGTCCTTCATATCCGGGAACAGTGCGGATATATGTTTGCACCCATGGAGTCGATGACGCACCCGGATTTCCGGCAACTGAAAAGCTAACTCCTTTGTCGGTACTCACGAGCATCTGTCCATTGGACGAATTATGGATGTAAAAGTAATTGCTGTTTATACGATCTGCAACAGGAAATGCATTTGTTATATTTACCCCGTTTGCAATTGTCCAGCTTTGTCCATTGTTAGATGTATACCTGATTTTAGAAGAGTCTCTAGCACAATGAAGTATAGTTCCTCCGTCTGCGCTAATGGCAAGACTTCCTCCCCCGCCTTTAGTGATTGGGCATGCTGTCCATGTGGAGCCCTGATTGGTAGAATAGTAAACTTTTGTATTGCCTACTCTTACTAATTTATTTGTATTGGTTGCTGCGTAATCAACGCTCCAGTTTGATCCATCGGCTGGCTGATGAGTTTGTGCCGGATATGAGGTCAAATCGTTGTGTACGAAGCCAGTGATGTCTCCGAAAACAGAAACTACCGGACCACCCGGGATACTTATCCCGCCCGTTAATCCGGTCTCTTCCAGTTCTTTCACATCAAGTTTCCATGTCGGGCTGGTTGCATCTATGTTGGAACAGGTAAAAACGCCGTTTCCTGAAATCACTCGTGCTTCGGCCGTATTGCCAGGGGTAAACTCAATAGATCCGGCCCAGTGCAGTTGTCCGTTTGTCCAACCTATGCCGTTGTTATTATACTTACTACTTGACCCATTCTTAAGCGTCCAGTTCGCTCCTCCATTTGTAGATAAGAAAACAAAATCGCCGTACGTAGTTCCATACTGGTTATTGTTGTACTTGTTGATGGTTGATACCACCACCCTGTTGACATTGGCAGGATCAACACTCACCCCACCATAAGAATAATTATTTCCGTTTGGTGTTACATCTGTCCAAATGCCCGTTGATGTATCGAGCTTGTAAACTCTACCCGAACCACAATTCCATGGACCATCTGCATCAGCATAAACAACATACATAGTAGTACCAACGAGAGCAGCCCTGTGAGGCATAAAAGTAGCAATAGGAGAAATATCAGTAAATGTTACTCCTCCGTCAGTACTCTTGTAAATGTTCGCACCATCAACGCGCGAAATGCCTATGTACATCGTTTGAGTCGCTCCGCTTACTACGCTGCTTGAAGAATCTAAAATAACAAAATTAATTCCATTGTCGTTTGGAGTCGTAGTCACGCCATTCCACGCAAGGTTCCATGTGCTGCCTCCGTTGGTACTTTTCCATAATCCGTTCCGTCTGGTTCCGCAAAACAAAATGTTGCTGTTGTGAGGATCTACCGCCAGACGTTCTCCATTGGAGCGTCCCATTCCGTTTCCATGCGCTTTAAACTTGGAGGTAACATCTATTACCGTGAAAGTATTTCCTTTGTCGGTGGATTTAAATATTGCTGTTTTTCCACTATCAAAATAATCCATACCGCAAAGCATGTAAATATTATTCGCATTTTGTGGATCAATCGCCATGGCTTCCACTCCGGAAAAACCTTTCTGGCTGTCAGAGATCCAGTCAATTAACTGTATCCATTTTCCATTCGCCGCATCCAAGCGGTATGCACCGCCGACATCAGTACGGCAATAAATATCACCCGATGTCTGGTGGGTAATGATACCTGTTACAAAACCACCTCCTCCAATGGGGGTAATATTGCAGGTATATTGAGCGTAAGACTCAGTAGCCGAAAGAAGACTAACACATATCAACATTAATGCCGCAATATATTGATGCGGGCGATGATAAGACCTGAGATTCATTGTTTTTTTTATCATATATTTTAGATTTTATAATTCGGAAACAAAACAGTAACATCCTAAAAAGTTGCCTTACCGGAATAAAGCGTCATTTGAAAGAAGAGAACAGTAGTTCGATAACTGAATTGGCTCCCTGCTTCATTATTAATTCTATTCTTTTGCTTCCCTATATTTATATCCTAATAGAGTAAGCATTTTCTCGCCATATCGGCTTCCTAACTCCCGGTAACCTTCAGCATCAAAATGGGCATTATCAAAACCAGAGCAACCTTCTGAGGAAATAATATGCGCCGTTGGAATAGTATCGGGCAACCTCCGAATAATCGGGTTCATGCCTGAACAGCAATTGCCATCGGCAGATAATAGCTCGCCGGCCAAAAGTGGAACCGATTCTGCATTTAACGAAAGGTCGGCCAACATATCGTTGTAAATTTTCTTTACATACGATGGCCATTGTTCTTGTCCCGAATTCGTCTCGCCCTGGTGTAAAAGTATTCCCTTAACAACTCCGTCTCTTTGAGCCAGTTTGGCCAAACTGATGAGGTATTTATATGGATTCCCATCATAAGACGCCACCAGCGAGGTAAACCAGTTGTCCTTGTAGGTCGAATCGAAATCCATGTAAATATCCTTGTCGAACAGCCTGATGTCGCAACCGGCCACAGATACGTTAACAATCCCAACTGTAATACTATCGGGAAGATTAGCAACCATAGTCCTTCCGAAATAATCGGCGGGCGATAGCCCCGAATTACATTGGCATGTAGGTGGAACGGCAGGACGCCACTCAGCCTTTTTTCTGTTCAGGCTTGGGCAATCCTGTGCCTGAAACACCTTGAAACGGTTGTTGACTATCGTATCTCGGCTTTCAATTTTGGCTGCACCTTGCATGTTCGATTGTCCAAAACAGAGAAAGATGTAGAAATTGCGGTCTTGCGCAAAAGCTCCTGTATTCAAAACGAGTAAGCCAACAATAGTAAAAATTAAAACATTTAGCCTCTTCATATTCTTAAGTTCATCATTACACAACACTTCAAACCGAGATTAAAAGTAACCCCGAAGGAATAAGCCTATTGCTTTCCACAGGTATCCCTTCGGGCTAAGTAGTTCTTGAATATTTTTTATATACGGAATAAATCAGTGTGACAAATCACTTCTGAGCCAATATAATTTTAAACACCACAGCAATATTGTTGGGGCACACTTTTGGCTTACTAATAGAAAGTGCATCGCTACCCTGTTTCCACGATAATATTTCTTTACTGCCAAGCAGTTCTACTTTTTTGATCTTTTGTTTTCCTCCATTTTTGGCAAATGATTTGAGCGAAATATTCTCAGTTGGAACACCCATTACTGTTGCATATATCACATTTCCTTTTTGGTTGAAACGGATGTCTTTTTCAGTATATCCAACCTTCCCTTCGTTAAAACCTGCACCATTTAAGGTATTCACAGCATCAACAGATGGTCCCTCGCCATAAATTTTCCAGGGACGTGTATCGAAGATGCTTTCTTTATTTACTTCCATCCAAGCGGCAATGCCTTCTAGAATGGCCACTTCTTTTTCGTCAATGGTACCATCGCCACGCACGGGGATATTGAGCAACAAATTCCCGTTTTTACTCACAATGTCAATCAATGTACGGATAACGGTCGTGGCAGATTTGTATCCGTTGTGTTCGTAGGTACCTCTACTGTAATGCCAATCGCCAATGCAAGTACAGGTTTGCCATGCTTTGTCTTGCGGTTTATCCGGTGCACCACGTTCCACATCCCATACCATGCACTTCTTTTGTTCATCAGTCAGCACTTTGCCAAACATAACCGCTTCGAGCTTGCCTTTGTGTTTAGCCATATTGGTATTATAGTAATGGGCTGCAATTTTCAAACCCGCATCGCTAACCGGGTAAAGCGGCAGAGTGGTATCATCAAAATAAATCAAATCAGGATTGTACAGGTTAATTAAATCCATAGTGCGGTTATAAAACTTATCGCAATATTTTTGGTCAGGCGTGCTTGCGCCATTGTCCCAGTTCCATTGCCCCCACAAGGCTGTAATGTCTTTTCCGCTTCCCTTGCTAAGCGGATGGTTCTGCTCATATAGCTCCTGTGGATCAAGTCCTTCCCACCATGTACCTTTTCCATCGGCTTTTGTCAATTTGGCGTCGTAAGGCACTCTGGCCAAAGCACCTGCCGTATCGGAGCGTTGCGACGTTTCGAACCAGGTCCAGGTATGGGCTGCATGAACGCTTAAACCAAATGGAAGTCCTTGTTTTTTTGCAGCTTTTGCCCATCCGTCAAGAATATTCTTTTTCGGACCTACACGTGTTGTATTCCATTCCTGATACTTGCTGTTCCACATATCCAGGTTGTCGTGGTGGTTGGCCATCGCAAAGAAATATTGTGCGCCAACACGTTTGTAAAGAGCTACCAGTTTTTCAGGATTCCAGTTCTCGGCTTTCCATTCGTTGATAACATCTTTGAAACCAAATTTTGAAGGATGCCCATATTTTTTAACATGAAAATTATACTGCCAGCTTCCCTCATCGTACATACCGCGCCCATACCAATCGCCCATTTCGGGTTGGCACTGGGGGCCCCAATGCGCCCAGATACCAAACTTGGCATTGCGAAACCAATCGGGAACTTTGTATTGACTGAGGGATTGCCATGTTGGCTCAAACTTGCCGGGGGCAATGGGTTCGTTGTTGGTGTTAACCACCACCATTTTACTTTCCTGTGCCAGCAACATGAAACTGCACAAAAGAAAAACTACTGTCGAAGAAATGATTTTCATGTGTAAATAATTTTATTGAATTGGTTTATAATTGAAATTTTTAAATGTCACGGTACCATCTCCTATGGAGCACAATCCGATTCTTAAGCCAAGGAATCCGCTGAGCACGTTGTGGTGCATTCCTGAAACTTCCAGCGAATTCTCTATTTTGTGCCATTCTTCACCATTTAGGCTGTAAAACATGTCCACCGTATTGTTGATTTTCTTCAGTTTAAGGAAAACATGGTTTTTAATGACATTTTTCTCTGTCGCGAATTGCCAACCGCGTAGGTTTGCAAGAATATTTTCTTTGTCGGCCAAGATGCCCGAGTTGAAATTGTTGTTGTAATAAAGTACCAAGCCCCCAATGGCGTTGCCGTCTATGTCCATTTCAACCTCAACCGTGTATGAATGATGGGAAGGTACACAAACCAATGGCGAACAATTCCCCACAACTTGCCCTTTTCCTTTTACTGCCAATGAGTTATTGGCCACCTTGAATCTAGTTGTGTCGTATCCTCCAAAGAATTTCCAGTGCGGTTTTAGGGTGCTTCCTCCAAAATCATCGCTCAGCGTAAAGGTTGGTTGCGACACAATGCCAGTGGTTTTTTTTATTGGCAAGTCGGTTTTGACACCTTTCGGGGTTTTAAACCAGCCATCGCTTGTCCATTCTACAGGCTGCAACAGGGTTTGCCTGCCCATGTTGTAGTTACCGTTTTCATAGGCGTGAAAAATAATCCACCATTTCCCGTTTGCATCTTCAAGCAAAGTTCCGTGTCCTTTCGAACACCATCTTTCGGAATCGTCGAGGGTACGTTCGATAGGATTGTAAGGCGAGTTTTCCCATGGTCCCAACGCCGATTTCGAACGGGCCGATATTATCATGTGGCTGGTAGCAGGCCCCGCCGTTCCGCCTTCGGCTACCGTTAAATAGTAGTAATCGCCACGTTTGGTGATTTTAGGGCCTTCGAGGCAGAAACACTCAATAGACCAATCGCGTGGTATTGGCCAACCGCTATAAGCATGCTTGTAGTCGCCGGCAACCGCCAGCCCATCGTCAGTTAAAGGCACATAACCACCGCTGCTAAAATACAGGTACCGCTTGCCGTTGGCAGCAACCACATGACCGGGGTCGATACTGGCAATGTTCAAATCTACAGGGTCGCTCCATTTGCCGTTGATTGAATCGGCCACAACCACATATATCTTATCGTTCGCCGGAAAATAGATGTAGTACTTATTGTTGTGCTTAATCAAATCGGGTGCCCATACGGAGCCAATGTACTTATGCAAGGCATTGGTTACGGGCGACCAATTGATAAGGTCTTTCGATTTCCAGATAAGCAGTCCCGGATAATATTCGAACGACGAATGCACCATGTAATAAGTATCGCCATCGCGCAGGATACTTGGGTCGGGATAATCGCCACCGAATATGGGGTTTTGGTAATACTTTGAGCCTTTGATGCTCGATTGGGTTTGGTACTGTGCTTGCGCAAAAAAGGATGTCAACACAAGCAAAACTGTCATTGTTATTTTCATTGTCTACACTATTAAATTTCAATAAATTTTGGTTCAAAAGGGGTAATGGTGAAATTGCTTACATAATCTTTTTCGAAGTGGCTGCTTCGCAACCAGGGTCTTGTAAAAATGTTTCTGTTGCAAACAGGAACATTTTTGCCTGTATTTTTTCTTTTCATGAAGTTCAAATTTAATTAGTTATGCGAATCAGTATTTAAAAAATTAGATTTACGAAAGCAATCGACATTTTGCCAAACAAATGAATAAGTAATCCCGCAGTTGATCTGACTTTCATCGCTCTTTGAATTTTTGTTTTTTCATTTAACCAGTTAAAGAAAGACTCAATAGGTTGTCTTACTTTAGAAACGGCACATGAGAATAAATCATTAAATGCTTTATCTCTTTGTTTTATCTCTTCTGTCTGCCCCTTAATTCCTTTTATAGGAGTGAGCATTTCAATATCTTGAGTTTTTCTTTTATTTTCGTTAAAGTACTCTTTATCAGAGTAAATCTTGTCACCAAGAATCACTTTTGAAAAGATATTATCACCCCATGCTTGTTTGAAAGCTGTCAAGTCGTTGTCTTCAGCAGGAGTAATAATCATACTTTCAGGAAAAGGAATTGTACCGGGTCTAACACTTGCCATTGTATGGATTTTGCATCCATAATAATACATGTTTTTAGTCGAACAAAAACCTTTTGCTGTAATCTCAGAAGCCACTTTTCCAGTCCTGTTTTTACCACCGCTGGTAATAATAGGCATTGAGTCGACTATTGAGAATAACTTACTGCAATCTTCTGGTTTAAATGAACTAATAAGTTTGTTTACAAGTGCCTGAAAAGCACCTGTCAATAAATTTAATCGATATGAAAATGTTTGATACGAAGGCAATTTTGGGAACCATGACAAGAGATAATCTTTTGTAAATGAATAAATTTCGTTGATTTGAAAATACCTTTGTTCGTGTCCGGCAAAAAGATAAATAGTCATTATTTCCTGATCTGTAAACTCAGGTTTTGAGTTATTACTGAAACGTTGACAATTATACTTTAGCTCATTTTCATATAAATCACAAATATAGAAATATATAAGTGTTAATTTGTGCTCTTTTTCTCTGGGAATCATACTTAGAATATTACTGCGAATTTTCTTCTAAGATAATGATTTTCAGAGAATTAAACAAATTATTTTACGCTTATTTTCCTGATAATAAACACTTTAAGCTAACAATGAATTAAGGAGATTCTACTCCTGATTCGCATTAGTTATAAATACTTCGAATTTGTATTTATTATATTTTAATGGTTAGTTCTTCTCCTTTTAGGTTTTCCGATGTTGCCTTTAACCCGATTTCACCATCTTGTTTATCCGACTGAACAAGAACCATGCGTACCCGTTGAATGCCATACGCTGTCTGGCCTTATCGGGTTCGTGGCTGCTTGGATTTCCGTTTCCGGTACCGATAATCTTACCCGGTCCTTCATTACCACAATTATTAATTAGACTTATGGTTCACCATAAACTTTTTAAGCTGATATTGCATTGCATTGCTTATTTTCAGAAAATACATTCCGTCAGATAAGTCAACAGGTACACGTAAGACGGATTCACAGGCAGTTAATTTGCTGTTTAGCATTCTGCCCATTGTATCAAAAACCTCAATTTTATTATATTGAAAATCAGCAGAACTAATAATCAACTCGTTGGAAACAGGGTTTGGATATATACTTACCTTCGCCTCAGATACCTCTTCGATTCCTGTTTGGTTATCTTTAATATCCATGTAGTTAAAGTTGAAACCGGATTTTATCGCAACTACTTTTAAATAATGTTTTCCCGGAGCGATACTAATGATTTTGGCAACAGATTGGTAAACCTGCCAATTGCCCGTATTTGGTGCAGAAACGCTACCTGCACTTATATCGTCAATATAAAAGTTAATCAGCCCCCCGGTATTTGGCGAAGCCAGACGGAAAGAAATTAGGTATTCCGTATTAGACGTGTTGTTTTCAATGGCATATTCTGCCCAATTTCCGTCACCAATATACCCTAAATTTTGTCCACCACCAACATCCGTGGTTGTTTCCGCTTGCATTCCCGATTTAAAGGTGAAATTTTCGGCTTCGATTTTGCTGGGTATTGCCTTCCAGGCAGGTTCGCTTATCTGATTGGTGATGGCGAGATTACTGAACCCATCCAATAACCCTTTATCGGCCGCTGCTATGTCTCGTTTCGTATAGCTTAATTTAACCGAATCGCCAAAATGTACACATTTCGACAAGATAAGCTGAATGGTACTGTTTGAGACTGAATAGCCAGAATTTGTAACACTTTTCCCGTTTACACTAAGGGAGAAATACCCGGATTGGGCGGACGTCAGTGCCATTGCTTTGGAAAATTCCAATGAAAGCGTTATGCCATCGGCTCCTATTTTTCCGGAATTAATATGTACCGGCAGGCCGTTTGAGTTGTTGGTTACGGGGAAATCAGCAACTGTTTTCACCAAGCCATTGTCTGCTGACAAAATGTTGTTGCCAGAATAGGAAAGGAAGAGCATATAATCCCTGTAAACCTGCGTGCCAAGAGAAAATGACAATGCGGTAGAATCGTTATTGAAAAATGAACATTGTTGAACCGGGATACTTATTTGCCCATTGTATTGGGCATTTAGAGCCAAAGCAGAAACATCGGAAGGAATCTGCATTTTCTTATTAAACTTCACTAAGAGTGCATTACCGTTTACATTGGTTGTAACATCAATTAGTTGGGGCGAAGCGCCGACAAGCAAATTGTCGACCAATTTATCGGTAAAGTTTATCAGTTTTTTCCCAAGGCTGGTAGAAACTATATTGCCATTGCTGTAAGACAGTGTGATGGCATTGTCTTTCAATATGCTTTGGTTTATGTTGATTGCCACTTTATTGGTATCGCTTAAAACAACGCTGTCAATGGTTGCAACCTTGCCGTCAATTTTCAACGTGAAGCCGGTGTAACTATTTGCAGCCACGATTGACTTATTCAGAACCAACTGTATCTGTTTGGGATTTGTGTCGGTTACCGAAGCAGACTTGAATTCAGGAACGCCGTCTTTTAAAGAATATTTCTTACAGAAGTTCCAAATTTCCCGACTTGTGAATATCCCATCTGCACTCCAGTTATTATCAGAATACCAGTGCCCTACTCCGGCAACACCAATAGAAACAACCTCAACACCTTCTTTTCCAGGTCCATAATATTTTTTTATTGATTTCGAAGTAGATACGTTTGCCGGGTATGGATTGGTAACAACGGCTGTTGGACAGCCATTTCTTTTGACCCAGGCATCAATATGGGTTTGTACACTGCTGTAGGGTACAAATCCATCGTCCATCCCATGTACATGGATTATAGGAACCGGCCGTGAACTAACGGCATTTGGCCCACTCATAAGAAAGCCACTGACCGGTGCAAATGCAGCAATTTTATCGGCTATCATGGTGGCGGCATAATAAGACATCATACCGCCCATGGAAAATCCTGAAAGGTAGACACGGTCACGATCAATTCCATAGCGCTTATACATTTCATCAATAATAGTCAGGATAAAATCAATATCTGCTGTTCCCCAAAGCTGCCAATCAGAGCCGTTTGATTGAGGAAAAACAAGGACAAAGTTATTGGCCTGTGCTACAGACTGGAATTGTGTCTGATTTTTTTGATCAGTCATGGTTTGACCCCTCCCGTGCATGGAAATTACAAGGGGCCTGTTTTGTTCAATGCCGGAAGGTGCATAAACAATCATTTGACGTGTTGTAGTCCTAACCAGTATGGATTCTCCTTGTGCCTTCAAAACGGTTGAAAACAGGAAAATACTCAACAATAAAATTAAAAACTGACGGCTATTAATTCTTTCTTTCATGAGGGTAATCATGGTTTTATCCTGAAATTTAGTATTTTGTAGTAATCTGTCGCTCATTGTGATTCTCTTTTTGTGATTTATGGATACTTGGTTATTATATTTCTTTAGAATTATTAGATTCGTCAAATCTCTCTTTGATTGACAAATCATATCGAAAGCCAGTAATTGAATTTAGCAAGAAGAATATTATTCGGTAATATACCTTTAATACTGCTCATACCATCATTCAGGTTCCGGCTGCCGGGTTGGGAAAATGCAGTCTTATCCTGCGACCAAACCAGATAAAACTGTGAACCCGGACGGTATTCCCACCTGAAAACCAGATTGGATCGGAACTGGCTAAAATCAAAATCGGGATTCCAAAAGTTATAATTATTGTTGTTCTCCGAAACTTCGTATGTATTACTGCTATTCAACGTGGGAGTTAATCCTGCAAAACGATCCGTGAAGTTATTTGCTTTTGAATCTGTTACATTTTTAAAATCTGAATATTTCCCAACTGTTGCAAACGGACTTCCATAATACTGAATGGATAGCTCCGGTGTAATGTTATAATCCACCCTGAAAGTAACACCTAATGTTTGTTGGTCTATTTTTCCAAGAATATATTTCGGGTCATTTTCGGTATTAACCGTTGTAATATATTGCAGATCATTTCTGTTAGATGAAAAATTCAGATTAGTGGATAATCTCAAAGCATTAACAGGAGTAAACTTTAATCCGGGCCTAATGGAATAATACCGGGCGCTACCAGAACCCGCTGTTGACAATTCGGCATTCAGTTCGAAAAATAATTTCTGCGAAGGATCTGTGCGCATATACAGGCTTTCATACCAAACAGAAGGCAACAGCATGGCTGCTCCTCCTCTTAATATTCGGGTATCAAGCGATTGGGTAGTATAGTTTGCCGAAGCATTTAATGCCCATTTATTTGAAAACTCGAAGTAAGTCCCCATATTCACATTCGACGAAAGATACCTCTTACTGAAATCCCAGTTGTTGGATTCAGAAACAGAAACATTGTAGGTGCGAAAAATTGACACCGGCTTATTTACAAAGTAATAAACTGAATTTCGTTGTTTGATCACATCAGCTATTTGCATGAAACCCATATCGTTTAGATCAAAGCCCGGAGATCGCCATGTTGCCTCGGTGGAATATCGCCAGAATCCTTTACTGCCTTTTCCAACCCGGATGTTGCCTCCATGACCGGATATGCTATTCAAAGTGCTGTCGTATTGAACGTAATCAACATCTGGCCGCTGGTAATAACGAGCCGAAGATTGTTGAAGACCGGACATGGCACTATGACTACCATTGATATGGCTGCCCACGAATTTTGCATCTACATAATATTCTTTGTCATGCCATTGATGAAGAATATCAATCCCTCCGGTATAGGCATTCCGGTTCATAAATTCCAACTGTGGTGCATTTATTAACCGGTTGGTAGAAGTAATAATACCTCCGATAACTGTATTTCCCTGTAAAAAATCTTGTTGCACCCTTACAATGGCATAATTTGTCAATGGTTCCACACCAACACTTCGTCTTTTTCCAAGCGAATCTATTTTCGCGTTCTCGGTAGAAGTGAGTGTTTCCAAAACTCCTATCGAAAGTCCTTTTGCCGTTTTTCCACTTAATTTTGCAGCTCCCAATATGGTCGTATTTTCGGGAGTCCATTTATACTCACCATCGTTGAACTTTGGTTCAAATGTAGGGGCATGTCCAATACGGCGGCTGTAAAACAGGCTCGAATTATCAAAATCGAAACTAAAAATGTTTTTCCCCTCAAGGAAAAAAGGACGTTTTTCTTCATAAAAAGTCTCGAACGCAGTAAGGTTCATTTCAGAAGGATCTGCCTCGACTTGTCCAAAATCAGGATTTATGGTCAAATCGGCAGTAAAATTGCTTGTCAGGCCAATTTTTGCATCCAAACCAATACTCCCGGCTAAACTCCGGCCTTTGTCCGTAAATGGATTGTTAGGTTCAGCTTTAAAAGTATTAAACTTACCCGACATATAGGGCATGATTTCAATTCTGCGGGATTTAGGCAAACCTTTTATTCCGTGAAGTTCGCCAAAGTAATGCAGAATTCCTGAGCCGTTCTGGGTTTGTGGTTCCCAATCGCTTTCTTCCTGATAACGATCAATCCAACGCCAGGCATGAAGCCCCCAAACCTGCACGGAATCATTGCTATAACGAAGTTGGCTTAGCGGAATTTCAATTTCTGCAGTCCACGCAGAATCCTCTTTGGCAGTTTTGGCATACCACACCGCATTCCAGTTTAATTCAATATTACACGGGTTTGTAACTACTAAATCGACCTTTTGTCCTGCAGCGGAAACGTCAAACTCAAATCCGGTACGACGATCATGATAACTATCGAAGGCAACACCTACCATGTCGCCTGTAAACTCATCGCGCCTTCCTGCTTTTCTGCATATTTTCCCCGGTATACTATCAAAAGCCCGAATGGCAACATAAATATTTTTGTCGGTGTATAAAATTTTCATTTGCGTTGGCTGCGATGACTTAGCACCTTCGTTCGGTATCCATTGGGTATAATCGCCAGCCCATTCACCTGTTTTCCAACAAGTATCGTCCAATTTTCCATCTATCACCGGTTTATCATCAGATAATCTGGTAGTATGATATACCCTTAATGGCTTCTTTGTAACATTTTTTAGGCTATCCTTTTGATTAGCACCATTAGAATAGACCATCTGTGAATTTAGAAAAAACAGACTTCCAATAATGTAAATTAGGTTGAATATGTTTTTCATATTATTTACCACTTACATTATTGAAATACTCACTCATCACGTACCATGCCTTCTTTTTCTCTCCTTTTTCCGAAAGCAGGCCTTTTCGGTTATACCCGTTCTGCAATGGGTGCATACGTCCAATAGACCGGTAATCGAACAGGAGCCACGGGCATACCCCGCTTAAATTGGGTATGGTTTTGAACATTTTTATCTGGTCGGTATATATTTGCTCCTGATATTCTTCTGTCCATGAAGCTGCTTCATCGATTGGACCGTGTTTACTGCCGTAGAGGGCTTCTCCTCCGAATTCTGAAATAAATACGGGTTTATCCGGAAATCCCAATTCCCATTTTGTCTCGGTCGGACTGCCTTGCCAAGGGTCGTACCAGCCAATATATTCATTCAGTGCAATAATGTCTGAATATCTGTAAAGCGTATCCCAAACGCTGAACGTATTATTCTTGTAGCCCTGATCGTTTATCACATGCGTTATCAAGCGGGTCGAATCCAGCGCTTTACATTTTTTAGTCAAGCAGATAAGTTCTTCGGTGCGTTTCGGCGTTCCCGTATAGGTTTCGTTCGAAAGGCTCCAGACAACTACCGCACAGCGATTCCTGTCCCTACGAACCATCTCTTTCAACATCGTTTCCAACTTTAATCGTACGGCACTGTCGGCAAACTCAATATGCTGATAAACCGGAAGTTCACTCCATACCATCAATCCCATTTTCTCGGCTTGCTTCACCATGTATTCGCTATGCGGATAATGCGCCAGCCGTACCAAGTTGCATCCAAGCGCTTTCGCTTGATCCAACAGCAGCACTGCATCGTCCTGCGAAATAGCCCTAGCCCGTTTATACGGATTTTCCTCATGGATATTCACTCCTTTGAGAAAAACCGGCTTGCCATTCAATACTATTTTACCGCCCTTGACTTCAATATTTCTGAATCCGGTCTCATCTTCAACGGTATCGGTCTCGCATTCCACAACTACTTTGTAAAGCTTGGGGTTATCGGGCGACCAAAGTTTTAATGCCGACGAAAAATTCAGTTTTGCCACACCGCTACTATCCGATTTAGTAGAATACTTCAACCCAAGTTCAGGAATCCTGACTTTAATGCGTTGTTGCTTGAAGTCGCCGTTCAGCTTTATCCAGCCCAAAACCTCATTTTGGCTTCCTGTCCGGAGTTGGATATGATAATCTTCGATGTATGTCGCACCGGTTTCAACCAGATTTACATCGCGGGTTATACCGCCATAGTTGAACCAATCGTAGCCAATTCCGGGAAGTCCGTTTTTCAGGCGTTTGTTGTCAACCTTGACGATCAGTGAGTTTGCTCCCTCTTTTACTTTAGTTGTAATTTCGAATTGGAACGGGGTGAAACCGCCTTCGTGTACACCGATTTTTTCACCGTTGAGATACACATCGGCTAAGTAATTCACCGCCCCAAAATGGACGAAAAGACGTTTGCCTGTATTTACAGAATAGCGAAATTCTTTTTTATACCAAACGGTGCCCTCCAGATAAGTCAGTTCGCACATCTGGGAGTTAAAGTCACCGGGTACCTTTAATTGCGGGCCGCCTTCAAAGGAATACTCAAAAAAATCGGTTTTCAACTTAGGCTTTTTCTCCAGCCACACCTGTCGCCACTCACCGCCGCCAAGCGGATCAAGAATCACGTTCCAGTTGCCATTCAGGCTCGTGGTTTTTCTCGACTGAATGTTTATCATAGCCGTTTGGCTTAAGACAACATTCGCCCCAAGTACAATGAAAAGAACCAACAAAATTCTTTTAGCAATATTTGCTTTGAAATTCTTCATTTACAAGATTTATCCGTTTATTCGTTCAATTTTATAAATTCGATCCAATGTCGTTTATTGAATTATGATTTTTGTTGCTTTCAGATTTTTACTATCTGAACTATTTCCATAATAAACCTCATATTCGCCGGGAGTAACCATCATTTTACGCTGGCTCCAATCGAAAAATTCAAATGAAGAAGGATTCAGGTCGATGGCAACTTGGAGGGTTTTACCGGCTGGAATTTCTACACGTTTATATCCCCGCAATGTTTTTAAAGGGCCATCAATGTCGTTTACTTTGCGGAGATACACCTGAACAACTTCATTGCCAGAACGTTTACCTGCATTTGTAACCGGCACAGTCAATTGGATTGCCTCATTAACTTTGATTGTGGTTTTGCTCAACTTGCCCTCTCCAACTTTGAAAGTCGTATAACTTAATCCATATCCAAAAGGGAACAGCGCATCGTCCATAAACCGATACGTTCTGCCTTTCATTGAATAATCTTCAATATCGCCAAGTTTTTCCGAGTTTTTATAGAATGTAACCGGCAGTTTTCCCGATGGGTTGTAATCGCCGAAAAGCACATCAGCCACGGCCTGTCCACCTGATTGTCCGCCGTACCAAGCCTGAAGAATAGCATCACAACTTTCAGTTTCCGGCGTTAATGCCATGGCAGCCCCCGAGCAATTAACGAAGATTATTTTTTTGCCTGCATTTTCCAAGGCTTTTAAACATTTGCGTTGCGATTCGGGAAGTTCAATATTGGTTCGGTCTCCACCTTTAAAACCGTGGAATTCTACCGGCATTTCCTCACCTTCTAATTTCGGCGAAATTCCACCGACAAAAATCACTTCATCAATTCCTTTCAGTTTGTTTACCAATTCATCATAATTAACAGGAATCTCCCTGCCGATATTTAATTTAAGGCTTGCATCCATCCAATCGTAAATGGCTACATATTTAATCTCAATTTTGTAGTCTTTTCCTTTCTCAACCTTATACGGAAGCCTGATTGGTGCTACTTGCCATATGTCTTTTGAAAACAAGGTGTCGTTGTTTACGATTACAGCACATTTTCCTCCAAATTCCAATCTTAACACTATTTCCTCCGATTCGTTAGCACGGTAAACTGCTTCGTATTTTCCGGAAAAATCTTTCAGATTTACCCCACGGCTAAATTGGTTTTGACCCGCAGTAGTCAATTGTATAGCATTTACAATCTGTTCGCGCGCCACGGCATCTCCCTTAAACTCTTTGTTGTTCCAATAAGTAGCCTTCATCCCCACTTTTCCATCAAAGGAGCAGTTCTCGAAAAGGCTTTGGGTAATCATGTCTTCGATCAGGTCGCAACCTTTATCGTAAAATACTTTATCAGCAGGAAGTTTTGTTTTTACGCCCTCCAAAATTGTAGTGATACTTGATGGGAAACCATTGTAATTGCCCAACAACATAGGTTCGTCATCGGCATTTGGCCCTATTACAGCTATTTTTTTAATTGATTTTGATAATGGAAGGATGTTGTTTCTATTTTGGAGCAGTGTCATCGACTCCTGAGCTATTTTAAGAGCCAATGCCTGATGCTCTTTTGAATCAACAACAGACATAGGGATTTTTGACCACGACACCAACGAATCATTGTCCATTTCGCCTAAATCGAAACGGCCCACTAAAACCCTCGCCAACCGTTCATCTATCTCCTTTTCATCAATCAATCCTTTATCAACAGCTTTGGGCAATTTGTTGTAGGCATAACCCCAGCCACACTCTACATCGGTACCGGCCAAAACACCTTTAGCAGCTGCATGTACGTCATCCGATGAAACTTTGTGACTGCTATAAAAATCGGAAATAGCGCCACAATCGGAAACAACAAGATATTTGAAACCCCAGTCGTTGCGTAGGATTTTTTGTAACAAGTTTGTGCTGCCGCAACAAGGTTCATCGTCTAAACGCTGATAGGCACACATGATTTCGCGCACATCGGCCTGTTGCACCAGCGCTTTGAAAGCAGGCAAGTAAGTTTCCCACAAATCACGCGGGTTGACATTGTTCAGGTTCAGCGAATGCCTGCTCCACTCGGGACCGGAGTGTACGGCGAAATGTTTGGCACATGCCAATAGTTTTTTGTATCTGGAATCGGCAGGACCCTGAAGTCCATTTACCACAGAAATTCCAATGCGGGTGGTTAGGTAAGGGTCTTCTCCATAGGTTTCTTGTCCCCGTCCCCATCGTGGATCCCGGAATATGTTTATGTTTGGTGTCCAAACAGACAGGCTCACAAATTTGCTATTTTCCTTTCCGGCTCGTTGAGCATCGTGGTATTTGGCGCGAAACTCATCGGAAACAGCATTGAAAACATCGTAAACCAGCTTATCGTCAAACGAAGCGGCAATGCCAATGGATTGGGGGAAAACAGAAACGTTACTGCCATATCTGATGCCGTGCAATCCTTCGCTCCACCAGTTGAATTTTTTTATCCCCAAACGCGGTATTGCTTCCGACTCATCGCACATAAGTGCAGATTTTTCTTTCAATGTCAAACGCGATATTAAATCTTTTGCACGTTCTTCTGAACTTAACTTGGAATTATGAAAAGTGTATTGCTGTGCCAAAATTGTTACTGCAGCAAAAAATGTTATCACTAAGAATAGGAATTTTTTCATTTGTGATTATTCTTGTATTTATCATTATTTTAGGTTAATAAACCTGTGGCGTTGTTCGGTTTACAATTGTGCTCGAACCATACTTAGAACTTTACTGCAAAAAAACTAAATATATTTGACATTTATAGGTCGTTATGTTTCACATACACTACCGAAATATCATTTGGAACAGTTTTTTGACACCACACAAACTGCCAGGAAAGAATTTTAACCATTCTTTCCTGGCAGTTTGCGTGGTATCCAATTCTAACAAATATGTCAGTTCACCAATAATTTTCGCACTTCCGATTTACCATCATTTTCAGCCTTAATTAAATAAATCCCTTGTTTGCAATTTCTCAGGTCGAGAGTGGTTTGATTCGCAAAAGAACCTTTTAACTTTTCCCGTCCCAAAATGTCAGCCAAAGAGTAATTAATTAAATCAGAGGAATCATCATATTGAAGATTGACAATTCCCTTATTAGCCGGATTAGGATATACTTTTAGCGAGGAAGATGTTGGGCTCATAGTTGCCGAAGTTGAACCTACCGAATCAGTCAGAGTTAAATTGTCAAAATACAAATCAATATTACTTGTAGCTCCCCATGTACCTACATTTATACCAAAATAAATAGTATCCGAAGGAAGGGTTGTAGGAATTTTAAAATACTGACTTGACGCAGCACACGATGTTTCAATAAAACCATCAAACCCTTTACCGTTACAGGTTTGCCAAGACCCGAAGCTTGCAGCAGTAGTTTCTTTGATATCCTGACCAGCTATCGGTTTTTTATCCGTCCATGCAATTCCAATCCAATCATCAGCTAATGACGTAGATACATCTTTCATTGTAACAGAGAATTTGTATGTATGACCTCTTTTGACAACAACTTTCTGGTACACATATACCTGCGAAGAAGTTCCTGCTGCAGGAAACTTAAGCTCCAAAAAATTGTCTGACCCGCCCTGAGGTCCGGTTCCGGTTGTTCCAAATGTTGCGTTGATTGTTCCATTCACGTCGCATTGCGTTACCTGCCAGGCACCTTGTGTTTCAAAATCGCTGTTTTGCAACAAATTTACACCTTGCTGTTCACCACCAACTAAAATCTTCCGTTGTCCAAAAATATCCGATCCGTCTTTGGCTGTTGCCGTTACAGTAACCGAACCGACTTTATTTGCAGTAAGCAAACCGGTATTGCTTATAGTAGCAATAGTTGCATCGCTCACACTCCAGCTTATTGTTTTATCGGTAGCTGTTGACGGCAATACGATTGCTGACATTTGTAAAGTACCTCCAACAGCCGGAATATTACTTAATCCACCCTGACCATTCACAGTGATATTGTTGACTTTGGTATATTGAGTAGACGCTGTTGGAACACCGGTTACATCTATAACTACAACCGAATTATCTGGATTCGGAGCATTAACAGGTACAGAAATCCGAATATATCCGGTACTATCTTTATAACTCAATAAATTTGCTGTGTCATTCAACAAGTAAATTTTATTGATGGTATTTGTTAGTGAGGGTACTTTCAACAATCCGTTTGCAGGCCATGAAAAAACATGAGTATATAGTTTTCCGGCTTTCTTAGTGTACAAACCCCATGCAGGTTCTGTCAAAAACGGGCTACGGGTTGTGCCATAAATACTTTCGCTATACATTTTCATCCAATCGCCAATGCCGTTTAATGTTGTAATGGTTTGTGGTGTAACCGAACCATCTCCTTTTGGTCCTATATTCAACAAATAGTTTCCATCTCTCGATACAACACGGACCAATTGTTGTATTAAAGTTTGGGGTGTTTTGTAATTGTTATCCCATGATGCATAACCCCAGGAACCATTCATCGTCTGGCACGTTTCCCAGGGGCGGCTTTCGGGGGTGGCGGGTACTGTTTGTTCTGGACACTCCCAATCGCCCAATCCGGCTCCTCTGAAAACCCGTTCGTTTACCAGTAGATTTGGATCAAGTCCTGTCAGGTAATTATATAAATCCAGACCATCGGCCTTAGTCCACCACGAAGCCAGCGTTGCCGCACCTGAATTATAAGTCCAGTCACCATCGAACCACAATATTGCCGGTTGGTATTTGTCAATCAGTTCTTTCAACTGCGCTTTCATATCGGTGATATAAGCAGTCCTGGCTTCAAAGCTATTCATTTTAGTAAAATTGTAGCCAGTCTGCGACGAATGATTCCAATCTAATATTGAATAATACAAACAAAACTTAACTCCCACGGCATCGCAGGAATCTTTCAGTTCCTTCAGAACGTCTCTTGTTTTAAAAGCCGTAAAGCCGGGAAGATCATAATCTTTTGTCCCCGTAATATCTTTAAAACTTGCCACTTGAGTATCCCACATACTAAATCCCTCGTGATGTTTGGCTGTAATTACCAGGTATTTCATGCCTGCTTTTTGTGCTAACCGCGCTATTGTACCTGCATTAAAATTTGTTGGGTTGAACTTAGCCGAAATGTTGGTTTGCCAATCGGTTTTCGACGTACCACCTGACATAGCCCATTCGCCCTGAGCTAAATAGGAGTATGAACCAAAATGAATAAACATACCAAAACGGGATTCGTACCACCAGTTCATTTTGGATGGGATGTTGTATTGAGCCATAACTTTTTGAGCAGAAAAAAGCATTGTAACAAACAATGCTACAAATAAATAAGCATGAGATTTCTTCATGAATATAATTTTATAAATAGGAGTATATTTGCATTAATGGCAGACAACGAACTGACAAAATAAATATCAATTCTGATTCTTTAAGGATAAATTTATTGAGAAAGTGAACAACATGCACCATTAGTATTTAAACAACAAGTAATAGATGAAAAACCTCTACTAAAAGTGTAGATCCCAACACTTCTATATTATTCTTTACTATGAAAAAATGATAGTGAATTAAAAACAGTAATCTCTTGCCCTTTTACCACGCTAAGCATGAAGAATATGCAAAAAAGGAAGGTAGAGATTTTTTTCACGCAATTTGATTTTAAAGGTTGGGATAAAAAAAAACAGGTAAATGGATAAATTTTATCCATTTACCTGTTTTGGGGATAGTATTACTGTTTTATCAACTTACCAATTTTGGTAGCGTTTTCAATTTGAGCTTTTACGATATATGCTCCTTTTGCCAACGAACTAACATCTACTTTTTCAGCATTAAAGGCTTCTGTCACAATACGTCCGTTTAGATCTGTAATTGTTACTTTCTGAGCATTCTTAGCCAAGATATAGTTGGTTGCAGGATTTGGATATACCATGAAAACATCCTTTTTTTCGCCTGACAACGATGTAGTAACATCAACATGAACCTTACCTAAAATCTTTACATTATCGTAAACAGCTGTATAAAACGGTGTATGTGAAAGCCTGATGCTGATAGTGCTTACATTGCTTATCGGATTACCACTTCCGTCTTTCAGTAGAATAACAGGAGTTGCCCAACTTTGTGTTAACGCAGAAGTTGGTACAGGAACCCAATTACCTGTTCCAATTTTTACATCAATCAGTGGCGATTTGTCTGCATCACTCGCACCATAGTATCCAGCAGTTTGCTCTGCAGAACTCCATGGCCAAGTCATATTAGCGGACAATTTTAAGCTGTCGTATCCAGCTACGTTGATATCAGGGATAATAACAGCAGCAGCAGTTGGATTCATTTTCAAAATATGACCATTATCTCCCCACCATTGCTCCAAATTCATAGTTGCATCACCTTCCGTTTGCAGATTAACTCCTCCAAACCAAGAATTCGCTTGGGTGCTAGGCACTCCTGACCAATTACCATACAGACTCCAGGAAGCAAAGAATTTTTCACAGTAGAATGGTTGAAATGAGCTGGTTGATTTCTTGAACACAACATTATCAAGATACACAATATCTGCTGCTGTGCTTGTTGAATTAACTCCATTATTAAAGAAAACGGTCACTTTGGTAATTCTTGAAACACAATTCAAATTGCGGGTAAATTTGATCCAGCCAGTAGAACTGGTTATCGTTTGTTCATACCAATCCAATTGCCTATCGGAGGCATCTTTGCATTCGATTTGAACTTTACCGGTAGTAGAGTTTGGAGAATACACACTCACTTCATAAGAAGTATAAAGTTTCGAGTCAATATCAACTGTAGTTGAATTACCACTTGTCCATTGTCCATTATGTGTAAGTTTTCCTACATTAGCAGAACTATTAACAGCATCAGAAAGTGGATTTACATCCGAAGCAAACGTATCACCCCCACCACCATTTGAGAAAGTAGGAGTAGTTCCATCAAAATCAAAAACTGTAATATCCTGGGCATTAGCCACACTTAGCATACAGAATATGCAAAAAAATAAAGTTGTAATTTTTTTCATGAAAATTGTTTTTAAGGGTTCTGATTTAGTAAAATAAAAAACAGGCAAGTAGCACGAATAGATAACTTGCCTGTTTTTAGTATTATTGTTTAATTAATTTACCAATTTTGGTAACACCGTCAGTATTTACTTTTACTATATAAACACCGTTAGCCAATGAGCTAACATCAACTTTTTCAGTATTGAATGCTTCTTTTACAATGCGGCCATTCAAATCTGAAATGCTAACCTTCTGCGCTTGCGTAAGAATATAGTTAGTTGCAGGGTTTGGATATACACTAAATGCTTCTGATTTAGGATTGAACAAACCTGTTTGAATTGGCTTTCCTAGGATCTTTACATTATCGTAAACAGCTGTAAACAACGATGTGTGAGAAAGTCTGATGCTGATAGTGCTTACATTACTTATAGGATTGCCAGCATCATCCTTTAAAAGGATAACTTGCTTTGCCCAGTCTCCTGAAATAGCCGAAGTTGGAACGCTAACCCAACTTCCTGCGCCAACTTTTATTTCGACAACCGGCATTTTCTCATTGTCTGTAGCTGTAGAAAATGCAGCACTATCAACCTTACTGAATGGCCATACCATATCAGCAGAAAGTTTTAAGCTGTCAAAACCGGCGACGTTAATATCAGAAATAATGACAGCTGCATCAGTTGGAGCTATTCTCAAAACATGCTCATGAGCATCCCAATAACGATCTACATTAACATTTGCATCGCCTACTGATTGCAAGTCTACACCTCCAAACCATTTTCCAGCTTGGGTACTTGGCGCTCCTGTCCATGATCCCCATGCGCTCCAACTTGCAGAAAATGTTTCGGCATATAATGCAAGGAACGGATCTGTTGATTTCTTGAAAACCAAATTGTCAAAATAGACAACATCATCCGTGTTGCCGTTCGGAGCTTTATCGATATTAAAAGCCACTGCCACTTTAGCAATATTGTGTGTAAAATTAAGGCTATGGGTGTATTTTGTCCATACGCCCGCTGTAGTGATAGGTTGTGAATACCAGTCCAATTGTTTATTGTTGGCATCGTAGCATGAAACAGCAACTGTACCGGTTGTAGATGTAGGAGTATACACACTCACTTCAAATGAGTTATAGACACGCGGATCGATACTTACAGCTGTTGACACATTGCTCCATTGGCCAGTATGCGTGTACTTCCCGGCATTAGCTGAACCATTTACTGCATCAGAAAGCGGATTGGCTTCGCCGACAAAAGTATCTGACCACGAATCAAAGGTAGGAGTAACTCCATCAAAATCAAAGACAGTGATGTCTTGTGCATTAGCAACACTTAGCATACATACGATGCCAAAAAATAAAGAAGTAATTTTTTTCATGATTTTTTAATTAAAAGTTATTATTTAAAGAAAAACAGGCAAGCAGCAAGAATTTACAACTTGCCTGTTATGTTAAAATATCATTTTTTATGATTAAATGCCCTATTCAAGTAACTCTAACAATTTTAAAATTAAAACAATATCATCGTCAGGAACTCCAATTTTGAGCAACGCATCTACTCAATTTAAATCGAATTAGTGTTTTGGTACTGATAGAATTATTTACTACCAGCCAAAATTGCATCAACAGTCCGCTGGTCTATAATTGCGTTAGTCGTTCTGTCAAAAACATTTCCTTGTTCCCAGAAAAATACAGGAGCGCCGATAGCTAAACTCTGTTTGGTCAGGTACGTGTACCAATCGTCAACCGATTTGTTGTGTTTGTCCAATTCCAGCGGAGCCGGATTTGAAGCAGCTGTTCGTCGTTGCAAAGCTGCATACTCGCCCAACAAACAAGGTACACCTTTATCAATATATTGTTTTTTAACCATTTGGAAGTAAGCAGCAATATCACCTTCTTCCCCATAATAGGAGTTACGTGATGGCTCAAGCGTAGAATGATTGCCGGCTCCCCAGTAAAAGAACATTCCACCCCAGCCACCTTCGGTGGATTCCTTATCCATAATAGTAAAATTACTTGGAGTGTAATTATGACATTCATAAATTAATCGATTAGGAGTAGCATCTTTGGGGAAATGCGCACTCGGCTTAATAAACGCTTCCGGTCCCTGAATAGCAATAGACCGATACGCATTGCGACCACCTGTAGAACGAACAGCATCAATACAAGCTTGATGATAAGATACAAGAATTGCTGCTTCGGCATCATTATTCACTTTATAAGGTTCGTTAGCACTGGCAAAAAACAAGTGTTCATCAAAGTCGCGGAACCCGGTAGCAATTTGTTGCCAATAGGCTGTCTGTCTGGCAATAACTGAATCCTTTTTGGCTGCAGATATACGTCCGCCATCTTCTAACCAACCACCGTCCCAGTGAATGTTCAGCATCACATACATATCGTTATCCACACACCATTGTACCACAGTCTTCACCGAATCCATCCACGATTGAGGAATGTTAGCAGTGGCATTATTAGCACCATGCATATACCAACCGCACGGGATGCGAACTGAATTGAATCCCAATGACTTCAACATACTGAAATAGTTCTTGTTAGGCGCTGGACATATATTTACCAACTCAAGCGTATTACCCAGATTTACTCCTAATTTCATTTTGGCAACCAATTGTGTGGCAGTACTATTCATACCTGACACATCGGGAGCTATAGGATTGGTATTATAATCGGGGTATATACAAGGCGACTGAACAACTGTAATTCTTCTTTCCTGACCATTTTCACATACAATAGTCACAATCAAAGATCGTGTAGAAGCCGTAGAGTTTGCACCGGCACTCAGATGTATAGAATCAGAACTGCCATTACCCGACACAGGACTTACATGCAACCATTTAAAATTTGTAGTATCAATACTCCACGAGGCATTGCTTGTAAAACCGTACGAACTCTTTCCGCCTGTTTGAGGAATTGTATCTGTAAAATTGCCAATGCTAAGCACCGCTGCTGCCTCCGAATCTTTACAAGAAGGAAAAAATAAAAGGGTGAGGAAAAATCCCACAACTCCTAAAATCAATTTATTTTTCATATATATTATTTATTAATATTATCAAGTACGGATGCAGGATTTAGCTCCTGCATCCAAATTTCTATTTATTTTATTTTTACAACTCTGACATTATCAAATGCACCATAAAAACCTGTTGAGGTCGGTGAATTACCGAAATTATGCAGGTAAATACTCAAAGATGTATTCCCTGTACTTCCTATTAAATTAATTATACTTGAAACTGAAGCTCCTTTTCCTTTTCCGAGTTTAGTATCTTCACCTCGGAATGAAGACAAAGGAATGGTCAGTGTTTGCCAACCTTTGGTAGAAAAATCTTTCGTTGTCGAGGCAGTAACTTGCCATGGTTCATAACGAGCCACATAGTTACCTGCAAAACCAGTTTCGAAGCAAAGCGTAGCGCCATTCCATGGTTTTGCAACACTTATTTCGAGTTGAACAGCCCAATTTTCTACAGGATCAGAAAGATTAGCAACAGGTATCCATTGATTTGCACCTACACCAAATTGATAAGCGTTAGCCCAACCTCCTGATGAGCCTGCACCACTTTTCATACTAGTTTTATCCATAAATACATACTGAGTTGTATTAGTACCATACACACCATCAAATTTATTGCTTTGTACTAATGATGGGCCAGCCCCATCCCAATTCCAACCGAATGCAGAACCCCATTCCATATTGCCTAATATACCTGTTGCCGCACTTCCTGCATGCAGAACGTTATAAACATTATACACATCATACACGGTGGTGCCCGTACCAAACGGTGTTGTAATGGACGCCGGCCCGTTGGTAGTTATTGTAGGCATTTTGAAAGCAACCGAAGATCCATCGGCAGCTGATACAAAAGAACTGATGTCAGTACCTGAAAAAGTAAACGATTTAATACCTTTAAGATACGTACCATACACATAAACCGAATCACCGGGACTGGCATTTAAGTTAGACACACCGATAATGGTTGGAAATGCAACTATTTTAAAAGTAGCCGTATTTGTCTTTGTTGTTACGGATACCTCCCCTGACGCAGGTGCAGGATCCGGCATTACAAAACCAAGAGCAGTACCGTCAACATTTGTTTTATACTGTGTAATCGGAGTTCCTCCATACGAAAAGTTTTGAACCAATACCAAGTTTTTACCATAAATATACACCGAATCACCCGGATTGGCAAATACATTGGATATAGCACTAATAGTGGGTGCCAGAGGTCCCAATTTAAACGAAAATATTGTTGACCCCGTGGTTGTAACATACTCTAAAGTATAGAGCTTGGTAGTATCAATTGCGGAATATACGATGTCAGGTATTGGCACCACAGCGCTGTTAGGAGCCAATAGAGCACTATTGAACGAGACAGCTACACCATTGATTTTTATACTAAGCGCATTTTGAAGATTTTGCCCAATAATAGCCACATATTTGCCTGTTCTTCCTGACCAAATAGTATCATTAGGATTACCTGTACTCATAAGAGTATCCATAGGTGATGCATTACACATTCTTATGCTTGTAATGACCGGTGAACCTATATCCTCACTTTTACAAGATGCAAACAGAATGCAAATCGTAGTCAAGCAAAACATTAGTGAAAAATAGATATGCTTATTTAATATTTTTTTCATGATTGTATATTTTAATTTATTTGTAATAGTGTACCGCTGGATCAGCCAATTTTGGGTCGGCTGTCAACTCAGTTGCAGGTATTTGCAATTGGAATGAACTCTCTGTAGCCGGAATCACAGTCACAACTGGTTTATCATCCGGCACAGCAACTCCTGCGGTAACATTGAAAAAACGACGGTCTTGACCATTTATAAGAGCCAATGCTTTAGCCGGGTGCCAATAAGAAAGCCTTACCATATCTCCCCAAAATTGTCCTTCAAAAGCAAGTTCAATTCTTCTTTCTTTAATGAGGTCATCAAGAGTAATGGTTGAAACAGGGTTAACGCCTGCTCTTGTACGCACTTTGTTGAAATACAACAATGCCTCGGGATCTGAGGTAGAAGTATTGCTACCTAAAATGGCTTCGGCATAGATGAGATACACATCGGCTAACCTTAACATTGCATCATGTTCGGGCGAATCCCATAATGTCATTAGAGGCGAACTGTTATCTACCTCGTTACCTACAATGTGTTTTTTCATACTAGAACCAGTAGCCTTGTAACCACCTCCCGCTGCATTCAATTCGGGATAGAAATCACCGTTAACCATAAAGGTAGCTTTTCGTCTTACCGAATCTTGAGCAGAGTACAACAAATACAAGTCGTAAGTAGGTTTCATGGAAGCCCATGCTCCTCCTTTTTGGGGCATTATAGTGTTGCTTGGGGCATAGTTGTTGAGTACATTACCATTGCCATACCCTACACCTGCTGCCCATTGCAAGGCAAATAAATTTTCCGAAACATCGTTATTTTGTACTTTAAACAAATCGGGATAACTTGCAAATAACACCTTGCCACTATTTTTGCACACATTGCCGGCATAGAACTTGGCACTGTCCAAGTAGGCCTGATTGCGTGTACCTTCACTTTGCCCAAGCCCGGACATGGTTAAATACACTTTACTCAACATGCCTTGCGCCGACCACGTAGTCACCCTGCCTGCAACATCTGTCGTGGGCAGGTTTTGAGCTGCATAATACAAATCATTGATTACAAATTTATATACGTCGGTAGCAATAATGCGGTTAATCAGAGGGTTATCAATTAACTTGCTATTATCTTCCACGATAGGTACTGCTCCCCAAAGTAGAGCCAAATTATAATACGCAAAACCGCGTATAAATTTAGCTTCTGCTATCGCCGCATTTTTGTCTGTTGCACTAACTGTGGCAGGGGCATATTGCTGTATGCCGAGAATAGTGTTGTTGCATTGTCCGATAATATTATATAAACCTGTCCATGCACCTTGCACATAAGCGTTAGAAGCCGAAAGGTTTACTGCAAAAAGCTCAATATTATCGGTACCTTGGTATTGACCGGTAGTTCCATTTCCACTCATCACATCGCCAAATTGAATAAAACCATTCTGATGCCATTGCCAAACGGGAGCACCTCCATAAAGGCTGGCGGTAGCTAATCTTATTTCAGTAGTGGATTGATAAAAATTATTGGAAGCAATCTGAGATTGCGAAGGTCGGTCGAGATAGCTCTCACTACATCCTACTACTGTCACAAGCAATATAAAAAGGATGAATAATTTATTTATTGTTTTCATAAAGTCAATCTTTATTTTATTATAATTTAACACTCATACCTAAGGTAAATACTCTCGGTTGAGGATAATATCCCCCATCGTAACCGGCCTGTAGCATATCCCAAGAACCAACTTCAGGATCCATACCTTTATACTTGGTAATAGTAAACGCATTAGATACATTAGCATATAACCTAAGTGAAGTAATATGTACTTTTGCAAGTGTTTTTTGTGGTACGTTATACCCTAGGGTGATATTCTTGCAACGAATAAATGAAGCGTCTTCTAAAAACAAACTCGAAAAACGACTATTTTCATTCGTATCATTGTTTCTTAAGCTAACAATAGTCGTATTAGGGTTCGTTACATATACATCATTTACAGCATTCTTGTTGCCAGCGGGATCTATTAAAGCCGTTTTAGCATAGTTTAATACCCCTGTAAAATAGTTGGTATTGGCTAAAGGGTTAGTTTGATTAATCGGCAATTGATTATACACCTTGTTGCCGATGTTTCCACTAAAGAAAATATTGAAATCAAAATCTTTATATTTGAATGAGTTATTGAACCCAAATTGGAATTTTGGTAGTGGTGACCCTAAATAGGTTTGATCTTTTGTATCAATAATTCCATCGCCATTCAAGTCCTTGTACATACGGTCGCCATACCATATACCACCAACTGCATTTGCAACTGGGCGAGGGTTTCCTGATTGGTCGGCTGGCAAGGCATGCGTTTTAAAATCATTGGCAGTAGCAAAAATTCCATCATATACATAGCCATAAAATTCTCCGACAGAGCGTCCTACTACAGTTTTTGAGCTTACAGAGTTTCCGTTTACCTTGACAAGGCTGGCATCTTTTCCCCCTGACCCTAAATTCAATACTTTATTCACATTGTGAGATACAGTAACATCTGTTTTCCATGTAAAATCTTTGTTGCTGATATTGGTTGTTCCCACTCTGACATCGATCCCTTTATTGTTGATAGCTCCAACATTTACATAAGGTGCTTGCATTGCACCCGGTGAATAACCTGTGGTTGTACCGGAATAGGCAGGGAAAGGTTCTTTTAATAAAAGTCCATCAGTTCCACGGTCATACACATCGACCGAAAAATTCAATCTCCAGTTAAAGAATGCACCATCCAATCCCACACTTGTATTTTTTGTTTTTTCCCATGTAACTAAAGGATTTGCTAAATTGGATTGAAACTGAGCAGTACCGGATAGACCATTCGCTGCAGAAGTAAGCAGTGTGACATAAGTATTGCCTGGAATTCCCTGATTATTTGTTAAACCATAACCCAAACGCAACTTCAATTCATTAATGGCATTTACATTTTTCAAAAACTTCTCGTTGTTTATTTTCCAAGCAAATGCACCGGAAGATGTGGTTGCCCAACGGATATTGGCCGGAAATTTATCGGAGCCATCTCCTCTTAAATTAAATGTAAATAAGTATTTGTCCAGCCAATTAAAGAATACCTGGCCAAAATAGGATTCAGATGAGCCATCGCCATAAGTATTAGTGTTTTTTGCTGTGGTGGGGTCTCCGCTGGAAATAGATTGCACACTGTTAGAGGGGAAACCGGATCGGCTTGCAGAAACAAATGTAGAATTCCTTAATTCAGCCTCGTGACCTGCTTTGACAGTCAGGTTGTTTTCACCAAAATTAGTAACATAGGTCAAATAATTCCGTAGCACATAATCAAAACTTTGGCCCGCACTATACGAAGAGGTAGTTGGGTTAGGTGTAGTGTATTTGCCATAAGTAGTTTGAGGTTGAAATCCTACATTTGAAGTAAAATCGAAATTGCCTGCAACCTCGTTTCTCAACGACAATTTTTTAGAAAATTTGATTTCAGCATAAATATTGCCAAATACCTGGTACCTGTAATTCTTGTTTTTATTGACAAGTGCCTGAGCGATAGGATTTGCAACCGGTTGAACCCATCCGGCAGGGTCTGAAACACCTCCCCAGCTACCATCGCTATTTTTTACAGGAACATTGGCAGTTAAACTCAATGCACTTGAAATTACGCCTGAAGTAGATCCGCCTGATTGCACATTTTCATCAACGTGCGACAATTGAAGGCTGGTACCTACTTTTAACCAATCGGTTGTTTTATTGTCCAAATTTAAGCGTACAGAATATCGTTTAAAATCAGAACCAAGTGCTATACCTTGCTGGTCGAAATAACCAACAGAAAATTGATACTGCGTTCTGGTATCACCGCCACTTATTGCAAGTGAGTGATTGCTCATAGGTGCATTGCGAAACAATTCTTTTTGCCAATCGGTCCCTGTTCCCAAATATTTCGGATTGGCATACTCAGGTCTGGCGTCAAACCCCCAAACTGCGGATCTGTCGTTGAGGAATGATGCCAATTGTTGCAAGTTTACTGTTGGAAGCCTTTTGGCTATTTGCTGATAACCAGTATAACCTTCGTAAGTAATTTGTGGAGCAGCTACACTACCTCTTTTAGTAGTAATTACAATCACACCGTTGGTAGCTTGCGAACCATAAATGGCAGTGGCAGAAGCATCTTTTAATACGTCAATATTTTCAATTTCAGATGGATTGATCGTGTTTAATGGGTTAGAACCATTTCCGGGATCGTTGGTTGGTGGAATAATAACACCATCAATTACATACAATGGCGAATTGGAGCTACTGATAGAAGAAATACCATGTATTTGAATGGATACACCACCACCGGGTTGTCCCGACACTTGCTGCACCACCACCCCGGCAACTTTACCCTGCAAGGCTTGGTCGAAAGTAGCCGGTTGAGTTTTGAGAAGTTCTTTGCCCGATATGGAAGATATGGAGCCGGTAAGATCTTTTCGTTTCTGTGTCCCATAACCAACTACTACCACTTCGTCCAACGATTTTTCGCTTTCTTTCAAACGGATAATTAATTTACCTTCGCCTACTTTTACATTTTGCGCTGCGTAGCCGATATAACTTACTCTAAGCGTTTCGCCAATTTTGGCTTTGATTGTAAAAGCACCATTTAAGTCGGTCATGGTGCCTTGCGGTGAACCTTTTACTAAAATACTAACACCAATAAGTGGCTCGCCATTTGATTCGGCCAATACGGTGCCTGTAACTTTCCCAACGGAATTTTGTGCCGATGCGAATCCAAACGAACACAGTAATAGTGCGAAGATTGTATACTTGTTCAAAAGGTTTTTTGTCACCCTTAGAACCCATCGAATCACGTGATTTTCATTCATAATTCATCTTAATTTAACGTTAATAATTGTTTTGATATTAGTTTAAAGCCAAATAATTAGCCTGATTTATAATTTAGTTTTTTGTTTAATCATTCTGTTTTGCAATGTATTTTAATTAAAATTTGTATTATTTCATCTATTGTTTTTTTTTAGGTTGAATACTTTTTTTTAGTCTCTATAATCAAAAAATAACTGGAGTAAAAGTATCTTAAGTTTATTACACAATGGGGTCATTTTGTATCAGAAAACGTACACTTATGTTGCAATCATCAGATCCAAGTATTTAAAATGGAATAATTAGATGATATTCAATTACTTATTTGAATATCAATTTTAACATACCGTATGCCTTGGTACATTTAATCATTATGAATCACCCTATGAATTAATTCTTCCAACAAACAATCTAATATGAATACAAAACTTGGAGACTATCTTTGTTATGACAATATACTCCAACCACCTGCATTTATAGTTGCTGCAAATGTATATATTTTCTCTAATTTTATATAATCCCAAAGAATTCTGAGCACTATTGAAAATTTGGCCGGAGGCATTCAGTTCGGGAATGATCATTTCTTTGTCCTTTTGCTGAATGAAAATGCAAAGACAATAATGATAGTAATATTATTTAAAAATCCCCCGGCTAATTATGCATAGCCTGGGGATTTCATTTGAACTAATACCTATTAAGTATGTGTTTAATTAATGTGATTTACAACCCAATGCCGGTCAGTTAAGCGCACAGAATACACAAATTATACAGAACATATACCGGAATATCTTTTGCAGCAAATACATCCCTGATAATATGCATTTTAAGATCTTATCATTGTGTGTTTCTCCATTTAATCTGTGTGTTCTGTGTGCGAATCACTAACTTAACGACATTGACTTACTACAAGCAATTTCTATTTATTATCAGGCAAATATTCTAAATAGTCAAAATCAGTATATGTTTTCGGCATTTTGCTTTCCGAAGTAGAAAAGAGACCCAAATAAACTCCGGTAAAACCTCCAGCAGTCTCTGAACTTAAAAAGCGGACATCCATTTTGCCGATAGTTTTATAGCTAATGCCATCCAACGAATAAGCAAATGAATAATAATTACTTTCACCTTTTACCTGAAATGTAATTTTTTCTGTCGACACTTTAATCTCTTTGGCTGTATGATTCATTTCCCCCAAACGATAACGAAGAAGTATCTTATTTTCTCCCTTCGAGTCTTTGCGTAAAACCAAATCGTAATGCGAAATATTATTCATAAAAACAGTGATTCCTGATTCATCACCATTCTGAGCCCGAAACATCTCCAACGATGTGGTAGCTGTAAAATTAAAATGCTCCTGACGACGTGCAACAAAAGTTGGAGAGTCAATATCATCCAACTTCACTGTAGTTGCTTTCAAACGTAAAAAACCGGGTCTTTCTGTTAAGGTATAGTTCTGTTCTTGTGGATTACGAAGATAATTCCATTCAAAACCTAATTTATTCTCAGAAAAATCAGTATTGTATGAGACTTCCTTTACGGGTTTAAACGGTAAGGTGGGCACATTCATATCTGTATAAATAGTTCCGTTACCATTCACAACAGGCCACGCATTTGTTTCCCAATTTACGGGAGTCAGGAATGTTTCTCTACCCAATAAATGATGTTGACCCGACTGTGGTCTGAATGCTAAACAGACCATCCACCAGGAGTTATCGTCAGCCTGAACCAAATCAGCATGTCCGGTACCTTGAATGGGATTCCCTTGAGCGTTCACGTTTGAATGTGTTAATATTGGATTGGAAGGATTCGATTCATAAGGTCCATCTATGTTTTTACTCCTTGCAATGGTCACTTTGTGACCGTATTCAGTACCACCCTCTGATATCATCAGGTAATACCAACCATCTTTTTTATAAATATGGGGAGCTTCCGGATAACGACCTCCTGTTCCTGTCCAAATTGCTTTGTTTGTAGTTATTTGTTCACCGGTTAGAGGATTAATCTCAGATACATAAATAGTGTTATTGGGATTAATGGTCAAATAACACTTGTCATCTTCGAAGTAAAGCGACGGATCGATTCCGGGTTGTTGAAGCCATACAGGATCCGACCATTCTCCTCTCGGATCTTTGGTGTGTACAATAAAATTTCCTCTGGAAACATTCGTTGTAATCATATAAAAAATTCCCTTGTAATAGCGTATGGTAGGAGCATAAATTCCTCCTGAAACACCACATTTATGAAGTGGCAACTGAGAGGTTCGGGTCAAACAGTGACCAATTTGTTCCCAATGAATCAAATCTTTACTATGAAACAGAGGGACACCGGGGAAGTATTCAAAGCTACTGGTTACCAAATAATAGTCTTCCCCTGCCTTGCAGATACTTGGGTCGGGATGACAACCTGAAATAATGGGGTTTTTATATCCTCCGGAATTACTTGCGAAACAAGTTGATGTGATTAAAAGAAAAACGAAAAGTGAGTTTTTTACAGTCATTTGCATTATGATATTTATAGTTTATTTTAAGACTAAAATAAATGCAATATCAATATCTCAAATGTACTGCACCTATTTGTAATTTCATTTTTGCGGTTGATTGTACGAATGCCCATTCTATTACAAAAAAGCAAATTCGCCAGCACCTCAAATGATGCAGTAAAAGTATAGTATCTGTCTAAATATCAGGAGACGTTATGTGCTGTATTAGGTACGTTCATGTATTATTATTCTTGTTGTTTGTGATTGCGCAGATACTCCGATGGTGATATTCCAAATTCTTCACGGAAATTAATTGTAAACCGTTTTGGAGAATTATAACCTACCTCATAGGCAATCTCAGCAATTTGTAATTGGCTTTTTTCAAGAAGCTGACGTCCACGTTTCAATCGGATTGTTCGAATAAAATCTGCAGGTCCTTTACCTGTAATAACCATTAGTTTCTTGTAAAGGTGGCTACGACTAAGCCCCAAAAACTCTCCAAGAATTTCAACTGAAAAATCAGTATCATTCATATGCTCTTCCACTACATTAATAGCCTTTTCAATAAGTTTCTCATCTAATGAAGTAATAGTAATGTCAGATGGGGAAACATCCATTTTTTGACTAAATGCAATATGGCACTTCTCAGTCCATTCTAAAAATTTGCGAATACGCAGTTTTAATAAATTAAAATTAAATGGTTTGGATATATAATCATCTGCTCCCACTTCCAATCCTTCAATTACGTATTCTTCTGCGGTACGTGCTGTCAAAAGAATAACTGGTATATGAGACCAGTAAATGTTTGTTTTTATTTGTTTACAAAGTTCAGTTCCACTCATTACAGGCATCATAACATCGCTTACCACAATAGTTACATCGAACTTATCTAATTGTTCCATTGCCTCTTGACCATTGTTAGCCGTTATAACGAAATATTCATCGCTTAGATTATCTGTCATGAACTCACAAAAGTCATTGTTATCATCTACAAATAGTAATGTCGGCTTAGTTGTAAGAAAATTGGAGTTTTCCATATCTTCATCTTCGTATAAAACCTTTTCTACAACCTTTTCTGCCGTTATTCCTGCTTCAATTTCCCGAATAGGAATTTGAATGGTGAATATGCTGCCGTGTGGCACATTATCTGTTAGGGTAATAGTTCCACCGTGAAGCTTGACATAGCCATTTGCAATATGCAAACCGATTCCGCTACCGGTCTTCTCTTGTTTTTGTGGAGCTTGGTAGAATCGTTCAAAAACGAGTTCTTTTTGTTCTTCTTTAATACCTGTTCCTGAATCAGACACTCTGACACAAACAGTATCATCCTCTTTATTTATATTGATTTCTATAGTCCCTCCATCTGGTGTATATTTGAATGCATTCGAAAGCAAGTTGGTAAGTATTTTTTGAATTTTATCCAGATCAAACTGCATTGAGAGACTCTCCATTTGAGCAAAAAAAGAAAACTTAACATTTCGTTCATTAGCATAAACGCAAAACGACGTGTAAATATCCCTGACCACATTAACGAAATCACCAGACTTTAAATTCAATGTTTCTGCTCCAACATCTAATTTCCGAAAATCGAGTAACGAGTTTATTAATGATAGCAGCTGTTGCGCATTTTTATATATGTTACTCAATTTTTTCCGCATGCTTTCATTTGTTGTGTCATTCAGTAATATTTGCAATGGGGTTATAATGAGAGTAAGGGGCGTACGCAAATCGTGACTAATGTTGGTAAAAAACCTCAACTTCATCTCATTAATATGGATTTCTTTCTCATGGTCCAATTGAATTCGCTGTTGTTCCAATTTTATTCTGTGGCGCTCTTCTCTTTTACGTATATAGTATACTATTATCCCAATGATTAAAAGAATATATAAGATAAACGCCCAAATAGAAGCATAGAAAGGGGGAGTTACGTTTATGATTAATACAGTAGGATCGTTATTCCAAATACCATCGCTATTGCAGGCTTTTATTAAAAGCCTATACTTTCCGGTAGGCAATGAAGATATTATTATATTGTTATCATTTGTTAGGGTCCATTGGTTATTAAAGCCTTCAATTTGATAAACATATTTTACTTTATCTGAGTTCAACAAATCTCCGGTTGCAAACTTCAACGAAATAAGTTTATCATTGTATTTGAAGGTTAATGATGATGTAAGTTCAATTGATTGCTCAAGCAGCTTATGGCCATTATAAAGTGAATCAACCTGAATAATATTATTGCCCACAGTTAATCCGGTAAATATAACTTTGGCTAGCGGTTGATCCTTTTCAGCCATTTTATTTGGATTGAGAATGCTATATCCGTCTACATTACCCAGCAGAATATCTCCACTCCGTAGTTTACAGATTGAATGGCTATTGAAATAAGTGTCTTTAAGACCATCCTTAACTGAGTAATTTTTGCTTGTAATGGTCAAAACTTCATTTAGTTCGCGCTTAACAGTTAATATTGAGAGTCCATTACTTGTTGTAACCCATATATTTTTAAGGTTGTCTTCTGTTATACCTCTAATTGAATTATCACACAATCCGTTCTCTTTAGAGAAGTTGTAAAGTGTATCTTGTTTTTGATCCCAAATAGTCAACCCATCACTATGACCAAGCCATATAACACCGTTATCATCTTTATATACATTCGAAATCTTTAATTGTTTAAAAGGCAAACTTCCTCGTTTATTTCCATAATATGAAGTCCTTTTGTTATTTGTAATGTCAATTACTGAGAGACCATAAACGGTACCTACGTACACTTTGTCGCCACCATCATAAAACATGTCCAATGCGTAATCTTTGGTATTAAATGGTGAAATAATTGATTGAAAATCCTTTGAGTCTGCTTGTAAAACTTGGATTTTTCCTCCCAATGTACCTATCCAAATATTTCCATATCTATCTTCCTTTAATCCCCAAATGTCGTTACTGGATAATTTACTGTTCTTTGTAGTGTATTGCACTATTTTACCATTTTCGAAACAAAACAAACCTTTCATGTATGTTCCCATCCATACTCGCCCTTTTCGATCTTCTAACATAGAAACTATAGCTGTGTTTGGAATAGGAAGTTTTTTTACGTTACTTTCGGAATGCTGGGCCTTCACATATACGCCATTTCCATCGGTTCCTAACCAGATATTTCCCAAATGATCTTCCATTATTGTAGTAATATCTGAACATTCCTGATGTTGAAAATTGATAAAATTGCGAAAACTTTCATGATAAAATGAGAGTCCTTTTTTATTATGTCCAATCCAAATAGTTCCGTTATTATCACGATATAAAGATTGTACACTGTTAGAAGATATACTGGTGTACGTCAATGGTTTGTTTATAATATTCGTTATTGTGCTTTTAACTTTATCATATATAAACAATCCTTTGTGATCTGTTCCTATCCATATTTGTCCGGTTTGATTCTCAATAATACTTGTTATTACATTACTTACAGATTTTATTTCTGAAGTTAAATAAATTATATCCCATTCCGGGCTTGAACTCTTCCTATACAAAATCTGGTCAGATAAACTGGAACTAAACCATAATCCGTTATTGCTATCAGCATAGATCCTGTTACGGCCATTAGCAATTTCCGGTTTTATAAACTCCGGGAGTTGTATTAAAGTCTGTACTCCCGTATTTTTATTCATTTGCCAGCACACTCCCGACTTTAGAATTGTGTACAGATAATCCCCATTATCTGTTATGTTAGTACAAACAACTTCTGTGAATGGAATCTTTAAATTGAATGCTGATGTTGTTTTCTTCTGAACATTATAAAAAAAAGCTTTCCTTTTATTGAACACCCACAGGTTACGTTTTTTATCAACAAAAACTTTACTATCTCCTTCCGACTGCATACCCAAACCGAGTAGTAATTGTTTAAAATCCGGATCAAAGCAATCCTTATCTCTATCATAAACCATGTATGTGTATCCGAAGGAAACCCAAATATTGCCTAAGCCGTCTTCTTGCAGATCCATTATATCGTTCGTAATTAATGTCTTAGGTACGCCGAAACGCATTGTATAAACTTTAAATCCATATCCATCATATCTATTTAGACCGGCTTCCGTCCCTATCCAAAGAAGGCCATAACTATCTCTTAGAATTGTTTTTACGGAGTTGTTTGAAAGTCCGTCTTTTGTCTCTAAATGATGAAAAACATAAGATGACTGTCCAATAATACTTTGGAAAGAGATAATGCAAAATATGCCGAGCATATATAGCTGTCTTTTATATTTTTTCATCCTGGGGTAATTTAGAATAATTTTCAAACAATTGGGGAGTACTATTAAATTTTCAACTGCAAATATATCAAAAAAACAAGAATTGTATCATTGTTCAATTTTTGTATCAAAAAACACCCATGATAACCATTTTAATTCTCTAATTCGGTTATCATGGACTCTTAATATGTTACTTTATTTCAATAAATTCCGGCTCATAAGGTGCAATTGTAAAATTGCCTTCGTAGTCTTTGTCAAAAAGGACACTGCTTGCTTTCCCTTTCAACGGAATCTCCTTAGGCTCTCCGCTTACATTCAGGTAAAGATAATGATTTTTATCTATCTATCTGTCTGGTCATTACTCCCGAAGGTACATCCGGTCCTTTTTTAATACCCAGTTCAACGATTAGTTCGTCTAGCAAAGGATTGAGAACGCTTCCATCGGCAGGTAAGCCAACGTATATCGCCCGGCCTTTGCCATATCTATGCGAGGTCATCATTGGATAATCCTTATCTAAACTGGTAATGCTGCCAATAACCTCAGCGTCTTTTGGTTCTATGACATCAAACCTAGCTGACTCAGTGTCAACAACTTTCCCTTTGTAAGTAAACTCAAGTTTTTTTCCTTTATACGATTTGCGTGAAATTTCATTATACGTCTCCGTCTCTTCGAAACTTGCCACCCGTATTCCAAACACATCGCTCAAGCGACCGGGACGAGTGGACGCAAAAACTTTTCCGGTTTCGTCCACTACAGCTGAATTGCTTGTCATGATAACCGTTCCGCCATTTTTTACAAAGTCACGGATTTTGGTGGCTGTGGTTTCATCCATCACTGTTATACCAGGCACAATCAGCAGTTTATATTTCAACGCACTTCTGCTTATTTCTACAACGTTTGCATCCATGTTGCGATAATAAAACAAGCCCCAACAAGCTTGCAGTTGGTTCTCTTGTTGCTCAGGGAAAAAACCGCTTGCTATCTGGCTTGGGAAAGAAGAGGCCAATCCAACTTCCGACTGAAGTTTATAAGGGAAGAATTTTCCGATTTTTTTAAACTCGGTTGCAATTTTCTTATACTCCTCGTATTTACGGTTTGGAATCCCATCCCAATCAAGCATCCCTTCCAGGTACTGCTCCTCGCCGGAGTGCATACTTTGCCATGTCCAACCGCAAACCATTTGATTACCATACATCAAGGTGGCGTAGGCCGACTTGCGGATAGAATTGGGTGCGGCAGTCATGGTGGTAAATTCGCTGCACCAGAAAGGGTTTGTGCTTTCAAACTGAATACGGGAAATGCCGAACGCTGAATTCATAACCCCCCAATTGGTTATTAACGAGTTGCCGGGATAGAAGCCGCAACCTTCGCGAGTCATTTTGCCGGAATAAGCCATCTCTGCCCAATCAATATACTTCAACGTACTGTAATACCATGCATTGGTATTTGTCAGAATATTGGGTGCGTTAGCATTGACTTTATCTAATACTTTGAAAAGGAATTGATTGACTTCATCCGAAATGAATATCCGAAAATCGAGAATTTTTTCAGGTGCACCATTTTTAGCACCAACTGTAGGTAATCCTACTTCTTCAAACTGATTCAGGAGACGTGACCACCGTTGATTAGCCCATGCTTTATTCAGCACATCAATACTCCCATATTTTTTTCGCAACCAATCCACAAATCGCAATCTCACAGTTTCGGAGTATGAAATTGGACCATCACCCGACTCGTTATCAATACCGAATGCCAACAAGGCGGGGTGCTTTGCATATCTTTTTGTTATAACATCGGTATAGCGCAAAGCGTATTTTTGAAAGTTGGGATCTCCTGCATCATCCATGTAACGATGATTGGGATATAATTGATTGCCAGTTGGATCAACAATATCTATCGAAGGGAATTTTTTGTGCAACCATATGGGTGCAGGATGAACTGCAATATCGAGAATGACCTTAATCCCGGCTTTATCCATCATGTCCATTACCTTGTCGAACCATTCAAAATCGAATTGTCCTTCCGCCGGTTCATAACTGTCCCATGCCAAATGCCCCATACGAACAGAGGTAAACCCGGCAGCTTTCATCAGTTGGATGTCACTTTTTATTTTCTCAATATTTTTATCATCGTGCGGATGATAATTGGTTCCCACATACAAGCCCTGGGATTGCAATGCAAAGGTAAAAAAGAAAGGGATTGCAATTAATAAGAAAATTTTACTCTTACTCGTTGTTTTCATCTGTTTATGATCATTTCATTAAGGTCAGGTGGAACTCACAAAACAAAAATTAAACATTCCCTTGATGGTAAAATTTGTTCAAATTTTGTCATGTTCGTTTCATTATATTGTTGATTTATATTTTCTTGGCAATGATTTGAATCTATTTTTGTGTAATTCCTTTCCAGGAATCCGTCCTGAAAGGGACGACAGGCAATCCTTCCGTATTTATCAGGTTACATTCCGGATTGTCAGCCCAGGCATATCGTACAGCTTCGGGGTTAGGCACTTTTTCGGAATGTACAACCACTTCTTTCCCTACAATAGCAGCCTTTGCCCAATAGAACTGCTTGTCGTTGCCGGCAATCGCAAATCCGGTCACTTCTTTTCCTCCCCGGGTCGAAAGACCGGAACCTGAATTAGTGAAACTAATACGAATTTTGTTTCCATCTTTTCGATAACCTTTATACAATGGTCCCGATGCAATACAGTTCTGATTATATACTAACTTTTCGGCGCTTAAGGCTAAGCGCCGGCCCACTTCCTGTTTATTCGATGGATGTATGTTTCCAGCATCACCAATATCAATGGTGCAAGCCATTCCGGTATTAGGTTGCGACAAGGTCATCGTTTGCGCTTCACGTAATTCCGCCCACTCGCTTTCGGAAGGTTCAGGTTGTGCTTTTTTGTAATTTGCCAACTGCACATATAAGAACGGCAGTTTCCCCTGACGCCAACGCTGACGCCAGTCGGTTATCAGCATGGGAAACATCTTTCGGTACTTATATGCAACTGAATCGTTTGCTTCTCCCTGATACCAAATAAACCCTTTGATTCCATAGGGGATGAGCGGATTAACCATCGCGTTATACAAAACGATGGGATAATAGTGAGAATAGTTTACTTTGGGGATAGTTGGCTCAAGGTCTTTATTGTATAACCATTTACCTGCCAACGAAACCTTTGATGCGCCATCGGAAATAAAAATATCTTCGGCCGGAGGATTTAAACCACCTCCGCCCCATAACATGGCTATTCTGATGGAAATAGTATTTTTACCACTCTGCACCATGCCGGCCGGCATGGTGTATGATTGTTTTGGATTTGAATTCCATACGGTTTTGCAAATTTCTTTTCCGTTGAAATAAAGCGAATAGTTCATCTCGGGGTGTCCCAGGCTCAGTGTCAGGTCTTTTCCTGCGAAAGATTCGGGCAATGTGATTGTTTTACGCATCCACATCATCCCCACATATTTTCCAATCCCAAAATCCTTCATCAGTCGCGGCATTTCTACTACCGACCAGTCAGAGTCATCATATCCTGATGCCGTAACTACCTGATCGGCATTTTTCTTTACATGATATACAATGTCCCAGAAGCCGATTTCATTAAGACTATCCTTTATAAAATGCTGCGGTGTCAACGTATCGAAAGCGAGTGCCCTTGAACGGGTAACTGGCGATGAGAGCAACATCTCCCGGCTTGTCCAAGATTCGACAGGGGTTCCGCCCCAGGCACTTTGGACAATACCAACCGGAACATTTTGATCAATGTGTATTTTACGTGCGAAATAATACGCTACCGCCGAAAACTGCTTTACATTGGCGGTATCACAAACCTTCCACGATCCAGAAATATCTGTTTGCGGAGTTAATTTCTTATCATGTCCTACAAAAAGGAAACGTATTTGAGGAAAATCAGCTTTTGCAATTTCTTTTTTTGCATCTTGAGCTTGTTGCACTTGCCATTCCATATTCGATTGTCCCGAAGCGACCCAAACATCACCGATAAGGATATCTTTCAATATAGTTTTAGTATCGGGGTTATCCTGTTCGTATATCTTTAGTGTGTATGGGCCTCCTGCTTTAAATTTAGGGAATCGCACCATCCATTTTCCTGTCTTATCGGCTTTTGCCGTTGTTCGCACAGAACCAAGCTCTGCTATTATAAGCGTTCCGGGAGTTGCATTTCCCCACACCGGGATTTTTATATTTCGCTGCAATACCATATTATCTCCAAATACCTTTGGCAAGGTTATTTGAGCATAACATGCCGACTGCGAAACAATCATTACAAAAAACACATAAAACAGTCGTTTGATTATTATCATATTGATTTTCAATGTAATTAGATAGTTATATAAAGTGCAATAATAAGAAAAATATGTTGTATTTTATTTTTGCAATTTCAGCGTTGTACTCAAACGAATGTCAGCCGAAGACGCACCCACCATTATTTCAATGCTTCCCGGTTGAATGGCAAAGCAATTATTAGTTGTGTCCCAACGGGCAAGATCTTCACACTTCAAATTGATGCTAACAGTAACAGTTTTTCCACTCGCTACGGCTACACGCGTGAAACCCTTTAACCGCTGGATGCCGTCAGTGCCTTTTACATAGAGCTGCACAACTTCTTCGCCATCTCTTTCACCAACATTGGTCAAATCTAACGAAACTATAGTTTTTTCATTCTTATCAATGCTGTTTTTACTTAACCGAAGGTTTGCATAGCTGAATTTCGTGTAACTCAATCCAAATCCAAAGGGATATAGCGGAGCTTCTTTACTATACATGTAAGTTCGTCCATGACGAATATCGTAATCCAACATCGGTGGTAAATCGCCTATGGAGCGAGGCCACGTTTGAACCAGGCGACCGGCCGGATTTACATCTCCAAATAAAACATCTGCTAGGCCATTGCCCATCTCCTGACTTCCGTGAGTAACCTGCAAAATTGCCGGCAAATGCTCCTGCGACCAGTTTATTGCAAAAGGGAAACTGCTTGCCAACAACAATATAGTATTGGGATTTGCCTGAAAGACTACTTTTGTCAAATCTTCCTGTTCGAGCGTTAATGCGCTACGATCAACAGCCTCTTTGCCGTCGCTTGCAACAGGAGCCTGCTCCCAGCCGGCATTACCGGTAGGATGATTGCCAATGCAAACAAGGACGACATCGCTGTTTTTGGCTGCAATGACGGCTGAATCGATTTTATTGCTTTTTACAAAAGAGATTTTCACCTTGTCACCAAGAGCATTCCTGAGTCCCTGCAAAACCGAAACCTGATAGGAATGTTCGCCTCCATACCAATCCTGAAGGACTTTATCGGCATAAGGCCCAATGAGTGCAATCGACTTAATTTCAGTTTTATTCAAAGGCAATAACTCATGTTCATTTTTTAGTAAAACGATTGATTTGGATGTGATTTTACGAACAAGTGCCTTTGTCTCAACTTTTGTCCACGGATCAACAATATCATTTACACCTATCTCGTTGTATGGAGAATCGCTGTCCAACAAGCCAAGTTTCAATAAAACCCTGAATCTGCCACGTATTACGGCATCTATGTCTTTCTCGGAAATAAGATTTTTCTGCAAAGCACCTCTTACCGATTCTTTATAATCATCCAAAAACATATTAATTCCGGCACGGATACAGGCAGCTGCCGCTTCTTCAAGCGTTTTATAATACTTATGATCGGTAACCAGCATCTTAAATGCACCTCCATCCGTAGTGATGATACCGTTTTGCCCCCATTCTTTCACCACGATATTCTTCAACATCGGATGTACCGTACAAGGAATTCCATTATATGAATTGTAAGCAGCCATTAAAGCCCGGGAACCACCTTTGGTTACACCTTTATAGAATGGATAGGAATAGTATTCCCGAAAAAGGGTTTCATCGTAATTGGAAGAGGTAAAAGACCTGCCGTTTTCATTACTGTTCGAAAGAAAATGTTTCATCAACGATGCCACCATCCAATACCGGGGATTATCGCCCTGCATACCTTGCACAAAAGCAGTTACCAACCGGGAAGTCAGAAACGGATCTTCACCATAGCACTCTTCCGTACGCCCCCAGCGTGGATCGCGCCCCATGTCGGCATTAGGCCCCCACACAACAAGACCAGCCCGGTAGTATTTCGGACTTTGATAAATGTAACGGGCTTCGTAGGCTTGCTGTGCTGCAACATGTGACAAAAGCCCTTCGTCCCACGTCTGGGCTAAGCCAATAGACTGGGGGAATTGTGTTGTTGGTGTTTTTTTTCCATTATTAAACCCCGGACCTCCTTGCGACAGTCCATGCAAACCCTCGCTGTTTCCACTATTTTTAATTCCCAAACGCGGCACGGAAAAACCGGCACTCAGACAGTTGATCTTCTCTTCCAGCACGAGGAGAGAGATGAGATTATCGATTCGCTTTTCATCTCCCAAAGCTGGATTTTGAAAAGGATATTTTTTTTGAGAAAAAGCTCCCAAAACAAAGGCAGTGCAAAAAATAAAAATTAATACTTTTTTCATTTACGGTATTTTTTGACCTAAAGAAAATTTTGAAAATCTTTGAGCATCAGGTTAACTTCATATAATAATCATTGGGTAAAATAGCTTTGACGAAACTCAACTCCTATTTTACCCAAAGATAAATAATTTGAACATGTTTTTATTTAACCATATTATTGCTTTACTAATTTTAGTAGAAATACATCATTTTCCCGAATATCCAGTTCCTTTGTGAATGCAGTATTTTCCTTAACCGCAATTGTTTCGGTGGCAACAGGAGAACCGTTATTATGATTTTTCAATTCTTCAACCTGCTGTTTATTAAGCTGTTTCGGTTTACCCATATCTACATATTCTGTATAAGCATCATTCACCCTATAACCAACTTTATAAATCTCCAGTGTATATGTTCCTGCTGGTATGTGAGATATGCTGACTTTCACTTTACCTTTGGATTTAGAGGGCAGATCTTTCACATAATATGTCTGATTATTTACAGAATCCGGAAGCGTATTTGTAAAGTTCCAAAGAAGCAATTGAACGCCATTATCTGTTTTAGTTACCCATGAGCGTGTATCTGTATTTTTCAATTCAGTTTTTCCGAGTTTATTCATAAATTGGTAAGCATAAAACGCCGATTTTGGAATTCCCTGAATGGTAAGCAGTCCAAATCCACCGTGAAAAGGCGTAAAACGAGGACCCGGTTCTTCAAAAACATCAGTGAACACCCAGTACGACATAGAATTAGCCACATTTCCGACCTGTTTGATTTTTTCCAGAATGTATGCCGCTTCATGATAACTGTCGTGAACAGGGTCAGCAGGAGTGTAAGATGAACTCCATTCGGTATAATGCAACTCCAGGTTTGGTTTTGCAGAAGCAGCAATCTCTTTACGGGATTGAAGTACATCTCCACTTACAGCCATCGAATCTTTGCTCAGTACTGTGCCACTGTTGCCATATTCATCAAGATACCCCTGATTAACACCATACGAGTGAGTACTGATAAAATCAATCGGCACATTATTTTTAACACAAAAGTCAATCATTTCACTCTCCCAGGCAGCACCAGCCGTTCCAGGTCCTCCAACCTTATAATCGGCATTTACACTTTTGACAGCTTTCGCCGTGTACTGATACAATTTGAAATAGTCGGCTTGCGAACCAGTCCAGAATCCGGGCGAAAGATTTGGCTCGTTCCAGACTTCAAAATACCATGTTTTCACTTCATCTACGCCATAACGCTCTGTGAAATGTTGTGTTAAGTTGCGGATAAAATCCTCCCACTTATTATAGTCTTTAGGTGGAGTGACATTTCCTTTCCACCAGAAAATAGTTCTACTACCGCTGGCCAATGCATTAGGCATAAATCCTAATTCTACAAATGGTTTCACGCCAATGCTCAAAAGATAATCATACAAAGCATCAATATACATGTAATTGTATTGCGGATTGCCTTTTGCATCCTCGGTGTACACAGCCATATCGTCCGTCAATAGGCCGTGCATGCGGATGTATTTAAAATCGCATTCCTTCTTTACAAACGCCAATTGTTGCTGCCAATCAGCCCGAAGCCCTTCGTTAGCCCTGCCGGCTCCGACACATTCTTTGAACATGGTGTTCATAGTACCTTTTTCTGCATTATAATCAACATTGATTACCCGTTGGGACATCTCCGTTTTTTTGCTCTTTTTACTTAACGCAAACACAGAAGTTAGTGTCAACAGGGCTATTGCAGCTAAAAGAAAACGATTTAATTTCATTTTTAATTAATTTTATAAAATTATATAATAGTATTTTGTGAAGTATATGTTCTTCTATTATTTAGGATTGCCACGCTTTATTTTATTGGGTTACAGGCAAAGTTAAAAATACCTCTCCATCTCCCTCTGAACAAAGACCAATTTTCAATCTCAAAGATCCACTCAACGTATTATGATTCAGTGAATAAACCTCAACAGATGTTTCATTTTTAGTCCATTTCACACCAGCGGCACTATAAAACATGTCTACCGTGTTTTCAATATTTTAATGTCTGAGAAAAACACGATTTTTAATCACTATTTTTAAGAATGCAGCAGGTTTCATTTAAAATGCCACAAAAAAAATTTTGAATTTGGAACACCAATACACTACGCTTTAATTAACATATCATATGGTTGAATTGAGAAAAAAATCGAATCAAAAAACAGAGTGCTTCTTTATTCCAACTACTTAAAAATTAATGTATCTGCAAAATGCTACAATTGAAGTCAATTTACATGCCCGTAAACTTAAAACAAAGTTATTCTAATTTTTATTTGGCAATAGTACCATTTCGTATCAGATAACGGTAATATTTGTTGTAAATGCTTCCTTTATATAAAATCGGATTCTAACCTCCAAACGCAAGCTTCAATCCCCGATAATTTAAATGATTGTCGGGGATTTTTTATTGACTTTGTATTAATCTGTAATGAATAAAATCACAACTTACAATTCGTTACAATTTATCATACTTAATCCTAAATAATGGTTAAAACAGAGTATAAAACAATCGATTTTTAAGTAAGGTGGGGAAAATGTGGGGAATTTAACCGAGCGTAAAACAAAAACTCCCTGATAAATTTTCATTATCAGGGAGTTATGAGCTTTAAAATGGTGACCGCGACAGGATTCAAACCTGTAACCCCCACATCCGTAGTGTGGTACTCTATTCAGTTGAGCTACGCAGCCATTGCTTTGTTTTGCGAGTGCAAAGATAGAGCTATTTTTCAATTCTGCAAAGGAAATCTGATAAAAAGTTGCACCAATTACACGTCACAAACTGCAAGTCACAAGTTACTAGACAGTAACACGCCTTAAAATTCGAAAATTCTCAATATTTTTAAGCAATTGTAAAGTCAAGTTGCTTCCTGTCCAGATTGGCTCTTGCCACTTTTACGGTAATTTCGTCGCCTAACTGGAACTTTTTGTGGAACCGACGCCCCACCAGACAATAGTTTTTATCGTCCAACGTATAAAAATCATCATCCAAATCGCGGATAGGAATCATACCTTCACACTTATTTTCGATCAGTTCTACGTAAATCCCCCATTCGGTAACACCCGAAATAACCCCATCGAATATTTGTCCCAAACGTTCGGACATAAATTCAACCTGTTTGTATTTAATGGAAGCGCGCTCGGCATTGGATGCCAGTTGTTCCATGTCGGAACTGTGCTGGCAATATTCTTCGTATTCGGAAGCATTTACGCTATGGCCACCATCGGCATATTTTTCAAGCAACCGATGCACCATCATATCGGGGTAACGACGGATGGGCGAAGTGAAATGCGTATAAAAATCGAAAGCCAGTCCGTAGTGTCCCATGTTCGAAGTTGAATAAATAGCCTTAGCCATAGAGCGGATAGCCAGTGTTTCAATCAGGTTCTGCTCTTTCTTGCCCTGCACCTCGTCCAGCAAATGATTGATGGAGCTTGAAACAGATGCTTGCTTGCCTGTAGTTTTGAGAGTATATCCAAAACGTTTGATAAACGCTGCAAAGTTATTCAGCTTATCCGGATTGGGCACATCATGGATACGGTAGACAAATGTTTTGGCTTTTTGCCCTTTGCCGGGCCGGCCTATATGAGTTGCCACGGTTTTATTGGCCAGCAACATAAATTCTTCAATCAGCTTATTGGAGTCTTTTTGTTCTTTAAAGAATACAGAAATCGGTTTGCCGGTTGAATCAATATCGAATCTTACTTCCACCCTGTCGAAAGCAATGGCTCCTTCCTGGAAACGTTTTTCCCGAAGGATCTTTGCCAGTCGGTCCAGCGTCAGGATTTCTTCTTTAAAATCGCCTTCGCCGGTTTCAATTGTCGACTGTGCTTCTTCGTAAGTAAAACGGCGGTTGCTGCAGGTTACGGTTTTTGCAATTTCGTAATGCTGAATCTCGGCTTTATCATTTATCTGGAAAATGACCGAATAAGTCAGTTTGTCTTCGTTCGGGCGAAGCGAGCAGATTCCGTTTGATAAATGCTCTGGCAACATAGGAATGGTTCTGTCAACAAGGTAAACGGACGTAGCCCGCTCCCGCCCTTCTTGCTCAATAATACTTTCCGGACGAACGTAATGGGTTACATCGGCAATATGCACGCCCACTTCCCAGAGCCCATTGTTCAGTTTCCGCAACGACAGCGCATCGTCAAAATCCTTTGCATCGCGAGGGTCAATGGTAAATGTAGTCACGTTACGCATATCAATGCGCTTAGCCACTTCTTCGGGGGTAATGCCTGCATCAATTTTTAGGGCTGCAGCTTCCACATCTGCCGGATATTTGTACGGCAAACCGAACTCCGCCAGAATAGCGTGCATTTCGGTTGTATTATCTCCTTTTTCGCCCAATACATCTATGACTTCCCCGACAGGATTTTTCAGATTCGGCTCCCACGCCAACAGCTTCACAACTGCTTTCTGGCCGTTCTTTCCACCATTAAGTTTACTTTTTGGGATAAAAATATCGTTGGTCACCACTTTATTGTCCGAAATAAGAAAGGCAAAATTTTCAGACACCTGCAAAATGCCAACAAAAGTATCTTTTGCACGTTTGATAATCTCTACCACTTCACCTTCGGGCATTTGTCCACGGCGATGTGCATACAGAAAGACCTTCACTTTATCGTTCAGAAAAGCATGATTCGTTTTACGCTCGGGGATAAATACGGGTTCACCTCCATCGTCAGGGACAAGATAGGTTTTCACGCCCTGACGGTCGATAACGCCTTCCAAGTAACCGCCACGCGAATTGACTTTGAACTTTCCACGGGAAATTTCCACCAAAAAATCTTCGTCCAGCAATTCGTATAATAACTGATTGATAAATATCCTCTGCGATTCCGATTTTATATCCAACAATGTCGATATTTGTTTATAGTTGAACGTTTTCTCTGCATTTTCGTTAAATACATTAATTATATTACGTACCAGTTCTTTCTTATTCATTTTGGTACTTTGTGGCGAGCGTTTCTTTTTAGACATGGCTTCTGTAGTTTGATTGTTTGGAAAATCACCTGTTTTCATTTTAAAACAGGTAACTTCTTGCAAATATACAACATTATGTTAACTCGAATAGTTTTATTTGGAAAAATAAGTAATTGAAATTTCATTTAGTAGTTACAAAAGATATACTATCAGCGCTATAGTAGGTTCACAAACTTGTTTATCGGCAAATTATTAGTATTTTCGCAGCCGCTTTAATGGAGCAATAAAACACAGTATGAGAAAAAAGATTGCATTTATTATAAATCCAATATCGGGAACAATCAAAAAAGAAGTGCTTCCCGCTTTAATTCAGCAAGAACTGGATGCCAATGTGTTTGAAGCTGAAATTGTTTTCACGGAGTATCGCGGGCATGGAACATTACTTGCAAAATCTTTTATTGAAAGGAAATTTGACCACATTGTGGCTGTTGGCGGTGATGGTACAGTTAATGAAATAGCACAAACTCTCGTTCATAGCAATTGCTCGCTGGGGATAATTCCGATAGGCTCCGGCAACGGACTTGCACGCCATTTAGGCATCCCCATGAATAGCCGCAAAGCCATTGAACAACTCAACCACTCGGAATCCATACTTATAGACTATGGCATTGTAAACGGAAAACCTTTTTTCTGCACCTGCGGCACCGGGTTTGATGCTTATGTCAGCACCGAATTCGCCAAAGGGCATAAGCGGGGAATCATGCGGTATATCGAAAAAATAATTACCGGATATTTCAGCTACAAATCGCAGAATTACCACATTCTGGGCAATGGAATAGACCTGAACACAAAAGCCTTCGTAATGACCTTTGCCAACGCCTCACAATGGGGAAACAACGCTTACATAGCCCCTCAGGCAAGTGTCCAGGATGGCAAACTGGACATTTCCATTATGAGTAATTTTCCCATCATTGCCATTCCAACCTTGGCATTGCAACTTTTCACTAAGACTATTGACAAAGATTTATTCATGACAACGTTGCGCTCGGACGAAATCACACTGACGCGCGAAGAATCCGGACCTTTCCATTACGATGGGGAACCATACGAAGAAGGAACAGAAATCAACATAAAAACAATTCCGGAAGGACTGAAAGTGTTGGTAAAAAAACGATTCTAGAAGAAATAATTCGAGGAATACTATTCGATACTCAATAACCGACCGGTTTGCGGATCAATCCGGACTTTAATATTTTTCTGTTTAAACAAACCATCGGGAAGTGACACTACTTTTCCAAACTGAGGCATGAAAAACTGCCCACTGAAATTTGTATTTATTCCATCATTGATTATAACAGCCGTTGATGCCGGTAATACATAATTAAGTCCTCCCACAGTTTTTGAGTCACCAGTGGTCGCATTTATCATTTGCGGTTTAACTGTGATGTAATAAGGCACTCCGCTTAAATCATCCGCAGCAACCAGCCCCCTCAGGGCTGATAACCTGAAAAGAACTTCATTATTTATTGCAGTTGCCGGAGTTAATTGGATTTTCTGAACCTGAACTTCTACATTGGTACTTCCCACAAACAATTCGGTAAGTTGATGTTCCATTTCATCAAGCCCCAGTAGCATCGACTTCATGGATGCACCATCTGCAGGCAGTTTTTCCACATCGGCAGTCAGCAGGCTCAAACGGCTCTCACGAATACGATAAATCTGTTTTGCAGCACCTTCAGCCAGTTTGGCTTCGGAGCCGGCCATCATATATTCTTCACCCAACGGAAGCAGATTGCCTGCAGGTCGATTATATTTATGAATGATTTTATTTACATTAATCAATTTCTCTGGAAGGGCAGGCACATTTACTCCGCACAAAATCCCCTGTGCATTAACGCACAAATGAGATAGCTGAGAACTTCCGTTCGGAACAATCTGATAGGTCCGTAGCGAATCGGGAACTGCAACAGCCTTTACCGATACCGATTTCAGGCGGTAGGTTGTCTTTTGCTCAACAATAACATTGCTTGTAGCCAGATAACGTTCCGAATACCGATAAAAAGCGCCCGGTTTCTGATTCACTTTCTCAATTTCAATTTCCACACAGAGCTGTGTTTTTGGCAAAGAATAAACCATTGCAGGTTGTCCTTCAGCTAACACAAATGGTTTTTGCGCCGGAACTAACATAGTTGACGCAAACAATATTGAAAATAAAATCAGCTTTTTCATTGGGATTTCAAGTATTAAGTCATTAAAAAGAACCGATACTTACAGAACTATTTTTTGGCTTTAGCCTTAGCTGTTTTTGGCTTTGCCGTGGCCTTGGTTTTAGCTTTGGATTCCGGTTTTGCAGCTGTAGCCTTCTTCCCGAACGGTTTCTTTTTATTTGCCGCTTCGGGTTGGGCAGCTATCAATTCCTGGCATCTTTCGAGCGTCAGGGTCAATGGATCGGTTCCTTTCGGGAAAATCTTATAATTTACTTTGTCACAGGTAAAATAGGGTCCGAAACGACCATTCAGCACCTGTATTTCATTATTCTCTCCCAGCGTTTTGATAACCCTGTTCTTTTCAACCTCACGTTTTTCCTCAATAATTTCAATGGCGCGTTCTGTTGTAACTTCCATTGGATCATCGGTCTTTGGCAACGAATAGAAAGTTGAATCGTGGCGGATATACGGTCCGAAACGGCCAATAGCCACGGTCATCACTTTACCTTCAAATTCACCAACCTGACGTGGAAGCTTGAATAAGTCCAGCGCTTCTTCCAGTGTAATGCTTTCGATAGATTGAGACTTGAGAAGCGAAGCAAAAACAGGTTTCTCCTCTTCTTCAACGGTCCCAATCTGAGCCAATGGCCCGTATTTACCAATCTTAACCGAAAGCTGACGGCCGCTTGCCGGGTCAACACCCAAAATCCGTTCGCCAACCTGGCGTTCCGAATTTTTCATCGTGTCTTCCACAATCGGGTGGAACTTTTTGTAGAATTTATCAATGGCAATTGTCCATTTTATTTCTCCATCGGCAATGCTGTCAAATTCTTTTTCAACATCAGCCGTGAAGTTATAATTCAAAATGCCGGGGAAATATTCTGTCAGGAAGTCGTTCACCACAGTGCCTATGTCCGTTGGGAACAGTTTTGATTTCTCGGCTCCTGTATTTTCTTCTTTTATTTTGTCGGTAATCTTTCCTGCCTTTAACTTCAACACATTGTACTCGCGCTTTTCGGCCGGGCGATCGCCTTTCTCTACATAAGAACGGTTTTGAATGGTAGATATTGTTGGCGCATAAGTAGAAGGACGGCCAATTCCCAATTCTTCCATTTTACGAACCAGGCTAGCTTCGCCGTAACGTGGTGGTTTTTGCGAGAAGCGCTCTTGTGCTACGATTTCAACAGACTGGAGCTTTTCGCCGTTTTTCATGGCAGGCAACAAGGATTCGTTTTCTGCATCCGTTTCGTCGTCGGTCGATTCCATGTATACTTTCAGGAAACCGTCGAATACAATCACTTCACCTGAGGAGATAAATTGCAATTTGCTACCCGAAATGCTGATATAAATGGATGTCTTCTCCAGTTCCGCATCTGCCATTTGCGAAGCAATTGTGCGTTTCCAAATCAACTCATACAAGCGTTTTTCCTGTGCTGTTCCTTCCACGGTGTGTGCATTCATGTAACTCGGGCGAATGGCCTCGTGCGCTTCCTGTGCTCCTTTTGTTTTAGTATTGAACTTGCGTATATGAACGTATTTTTCACCCGCCATGCTGATAATTTCCGCTTTGGAAGTTCCAAGAGCCAAATCCGACAGGTTTACAGAGTCGGTACGCATGTAGGTTATCTTTCCCGCTTCGTACAGACGTTGTGCCACCTGCATGGTTTGCGCCACCGAAAAGCCCAGTTTACGGGCAGCTTCCTGTTGAAGTGTAGAAGTGGTAAAAGGCGGTGCCGGAGATTTTTTGGCAGGCTTGGTTATAATATTGTCTACGCTGAATTGAGCGTCTCTGCAAGTTTCAAGAAATGCCTGCGCTTCTGCTTTTGTAGCAAAACGTTGTTGGAGTTCGGCTTTCAGTTCCACCGGCTTGCCATTTACATCTACCGAAGTAAAAATAGCACTTACCCGGTAGTTTGCATCGGCGGTAAACTGATTAATTTCACGTTCGCGCTCCACAATCAGACGTACAGCAACCGATTGGACACGACCGGCAGATAATGACGGACGAACTTTGCGCCACAAAATCGGTGAAAGTTCGAAACCTACAATACGGTCCAACACGCGACGGGCTTGTTGCGCATCAACCAGATTTACATCAATATCACGCGGATTTTCAATAGCATGAAGAATAGCATCCTTCGTAATTTCATGAAAAACGATACGGCGGGTATTCTCTTTTTTAAGTTTCAGTTCTTCGTACAAATGCCATGCAATGGCTTCTCCTTCGCGGTCCTCATCGGAAGCAAGCCAAACCGTTTCCGATTCCTTGGTTGCTTTTTTTAGTTCTGACACCAGTTTTTTCTTGTCGGAAGAAACTACGTATTGCGGTTCGTAGTTATTTTCGAAATCAATACCAATTCCTTTCTCGGCCAGGTCGCGTATATGTCCGAAACTAGACATAACATGATAATCTTTTCCAAGAAATTTTTCAATGGTTTTTGCTTTGGCAGGTGACTCTACTATGACAAGATTTTTGGGCATAAATCGGTTAGTTAAGTGTATGTTGGTTTAAATCGGGTGCAAAATAACAAAAACATGTAGGTACGAGCCAAATTTTCAGCACATTATTTTTGTTTTTTATTGTTTTAAGGCTAAAATAGTATGCTAAACAGCTGTTTTAATTTGAAAACAGGGCAAATGATATTTAAAACAACTTCTTTTGTTCTATCAACCAGGATTTCAAACCTCTTAAATCAAATTCACAAACACACCTGGAATTAATCCGAATAAAATCATTAAAACAGCGGCCAGAATAATCTGGTTTTTATAGTTCTTGCTAGAGTCGATAGCCGCAGACGCCGAAGGTTCATTAACATACATGGCAATAATCGGGCGAATGTAGAAATACACGCTAATCATTGAACCAATTATGGCCACAATGACCAGCGGCAGGTTATCCTGCTCAATGGCCGAAACAAATAAATTATATTTCGCTGCAAACCCAATCAACGGAGGAATTCCGGCCAGCGAAAGCATAGCAATAGTCATGGCAAAAGCCTCGGTAGGATTGTGTTTTGCCAGTCCATTGAACGCTTTGATAGAAAAAGTACCCGTTTCTTCTCGAACCAGGATAAGTACTGCAAAGGCCGTGATTGTGGCAATGGTGTACGACATGGAATAAAGCAACAAAACACCTGCTGCATTCTGTTTCAGGGCAATAATAGCAATAAGCATATATCCGGCATGTGCAATACCCGAGTAAGCAAACATACGTTTCACATTGTCCTGGTAAAAAGCCGAAAGGTTACCAATCAGAATGGTGGCAATAGAAAATACGGTAAGCGTTGTTTTCCAAATCGATTCTACTTCGCCAAAACTGGAGCTCATCAAGCGGAAAAATGCTGCAATAGCCGCCACTTTACCCACGGTAGCCATAAAAGTGGTAATCAATGTAGGCGATCCTTCGTACACATCAGGCGCCCAGAAATGAAAAGGAGCAGCCCCGATTTTAAATGTCATACCGATAGCCAGCAACAACAAACCGATATTCAGCATACCGGGCATATTGCCTTGGTTCAAAATCACATATTGCCTGATTGCTTCCAGGTTCATGCTTCCGCTGGCACCGTAAATCAGGGCAATTCCAAATAACAGGAAACCCGATGCAAACGAACCGGTGAGGAAGTACTTCATAGCCGCCTCGTTGGAGTTGGGGTCAAATTTCTTACTTCCTGCCAGAATATAAAGCGACAAGGAAAGTGTCTCGATACCAACAAACAACATCAACAAATTACCAAAAGCGGTCATAATCAAACTACCCACCAATGCAAAAAGTATCAGTGCATAAATATCTTCGAGTGGTCGTTTTACAGGCTTGTAATAAACCGGAGCAAAAATAAACACCAGCAATGTGGTAAAAATCAATACTGCATTGAAAGCAATACTAAAATTATCCGCAATTAACATCTCGTTATAGTAGTGAACTGATTTGTTCCAACACAATAAATTGAGGATGAAAGCCACTGTAAGTCCGATGTAAACAATGGGTAAAAGCGGTCCTTTCTTTTGGATAGAACCAAAGAAAAGAACAATAATGGCAACAATAGAAATGGTAATTATGGCGTACATAAATCTGTTGGGTTATATATTTATTTTACTGCTCCCTGAAGCAACTGCAATACAAACGATGGGTAAATACCTACTAAAAATATTGAAACTATGATGGGTACAAAGAGCATTATTTCGCCGGTTGTCAAGTCGGTGAATTTCTCTGTAGCTGCACTTTTTTCACCGTACATTATTTTCTGATACATTTTCAACATATAAACAGCACCCAAAATAATGGTCAATCCGGCTATAATAGCAATGGTTTTATTGAACTGGAAAATGCCCAGTAAAATCAGAAATTCGCCCACAAAGCTGTTTGTCAATGGAAGAGCCACGTTCGCTAACAAAATAATCATAAAGATGGTTGCAAACTTCGGAGCAGCCTTGGCAATTCCACCCAAATCGCTGATGATATCTGTTCCTGTTCTGATGACAATCATTTGGTAGCAAAGGAAAAATCCAACTACATTGACACCGTGCGAGAACATTTGCAATACGGCACCTTCAATGCCATACTGATTATTGGAAAGCAAGCCCAGTGCAATAATACCCACATGCGAAAGCGACACAAAGGCGATCATCTTTTTCAGTTTTGGCTGGCGGATAGCAATTACAGCCCCGTAAATAACACCAAAAAGTATCAACGGTAAAAATATCAGCGAGCCACCCGCAACCACATCCGGGCAAATAGGAAGTATAAACCGAATGATTCCGTACAATCCCATTTTGAGCATAATGCCTGCCAGCAACATGGAACCCTGAACAGGTGACACATTGTAGGTTTCGGCCTGCCATGAGTGGAAGGGGAACAACGGTATTTTAATGGCAAAAGCCAGAAAGAAAGCCAGAAAGACCGGAATCTGTACCGCGTAAGGCAATTTCAACTGATAAAAACTCTCGAAACTAAACGAATGTGGAGCCGCAGTAAGTGTATACAAATAAAGAATAGCAATCAACATAGCGAAACTGCCTACCACAGTGTAAATAAGAAACTTTACGCTTATTTTCTTTCTGTTTTCGCCACCCCAAATGGCTGTAATCAGGAAAACAGGCATCATGGCAAGTTCCCAAAAGATATAGAAAAGCACCATTTCAGAAGCCGTGAAAACACCAATCAAAGCCATTTGCATCAACAAAATAAGCGCGTAGAAATTATGATTTCTCACCTCTCTGTTATTGTTGGAAGCAATGATAACGGGAACTAATAAAGCCGTAAGCATAACCATTATTAGCGAAACAGCATCAATATAGATAATAATATCTATATCCAACAACTGCTTCAAATTCAGGCTCAGGTTCAGAATCTTATTGTCGGCGAAAGTAAAAGCATAGCCCGCCACCACAGCAACGGCAAATTCTACCAGCGAAGCAATCAGTGCAAAGTTTCTACTATGCTTTCCAAGTTTTCCTGTAAACAAAAGCAATGACGAAAATAATGGAATTAAAAGTAAAAGTATGATAATCATCTCTTTTATAGTATAATATTAAAAAATAGAATGGCAATAATACTGAGAACCATGATAACCAGGTAAAAACCAACGTTACCCGTTTGCAAACGACGAAGGCGTTTCCCCACAAACAAGGTTCCATTACCTACCGAATTTACAAAGCCGTTGATAATAGTTTGATCAATTAATTCACGGGAAATATTGGAAATAAATCCAAGTGGTTTTACTATACAGAAATCGTATATTTCATCAAAATAGAATTTACCTGCAACCACTTTCGACAAACCGGTGGGTTCAGACAATTCTTTGCCGTTCACAAAGCGTTTGTAACTAATAAATATCAATGTGGCAATAATGAGTAGCGGAACCAGAAAAATCAACCATTCTGCCTGAACATCCAATGCATGCTCCGAAACGGCAACCAGGCTAGTTGATTTTTCGAAAACAGGTGCCAGAAAATTATCAAAGCCTTGTGTCTCGGAAAAAAGTTTCGGCAATTGTACAAACCCTGCAATTACAGACAAAACCGCCAGAACAGCCATTGGATAAAGCATTACTTTTGGCGATTCGTGTACATGATGATTTGCTTTCAGTGCTTTGCTTTCCGGTTTATAAAACACTACGAAAAGCAAACGGAACATATAAATAGTTGTAAGTAATGAAATAAACGTGGCAACAATTCCCATGCCCGTACCATGCTCGTAGGCCGCAGTGAGAATCACTTCCTTCGAGAAAAATCCGGCAAAAGGCGGAATACCCGAAATGGCAATGGTCCCGATAATAAACAGCGCAAAAGTAAATGGTATTTTTTTGCGTAAACCACCCATATTGCGGATGTCCTGCTCGTTGCTCAACGCATGGATAACGCTACCCGCAGCAAGGAAAAGCAAGGCTTTGAAAAAAGCATGGGTAGTTAAATGGAACATGGCTCCGGAAAAAGAACCCAATCCCAACGCCACAAACAAAAACCCTAACTGACTTACTGTAGAATAGGCCAGAATCTTTTTAATATCATTTTGGTAAATGGCAATCAAACCGCTGATAAGAGCAGTAGCAGCGCCAACAACCAAAATGATATTCATGGTCACCGGCGAAAGTACAAAAAGTACGCTCGAACGGGCAATCAGGTAAATACCGGCGGTAACCATGGTAGCAGCATGGATTAATGCCGAAACGGGCGTTGGACCCGCCATAGCGTCCGGTAACCAGGTAAATAACGGAATTTGTGCACTTTTACCCGTAGCTCCGATAAACAGGCAAAGCGTAATGAAAAACAAGGTCAAATCACCCGAAGGCATGACGCTTGCTTTGGTGGCAATTTCACTTATAGATAATGTTTTGAAAGTAACGAAAAGAATAAAAACCCCGATCAGGAATCCCAAATCGCCAATACGGTTCATGATAAATGCCTTTTTAGCCGCATCGTTATTGGCGTGGTCTTTATACCAGAATCCAATCAGTAAATACGAGCACAAACCTACGCCTTCCCAACCGATAAACAGCATTAAGTAATTGGAACTTAACACCAGGATAAGCATGAAAAAGACAAACAAATTCATGTACGAGAAGAACCGGTTCACACCTTCATCTTCTTTCATATACCCAATGGAGTAAATATGAATGAGCAAGCCAACTCCGTTCACAATAAGCAACATCAGTGCTGACAGGCGGTCAATCGTCATTGCAAAAGGAATAGATATATCCGCAAAATTAATCCAGTCGAAAAGTGGAATTTCAAGCGCAGAGTTGGATGTACTTACAAAGCCAAACAAAAATGCTGACAGAACCAGGTTGATAAAAATAGCTGCCGAAGCCAGCGCTCCCGACATATTCCGGTTCATTTGCTTTTGAAACAAACCGATTGTCAAAAATCCGAGAAGCGGAAAAACGAGTAGTAAAATTGATATAAGTTCCATGTAATTAGTTGACAGTTGACAGTTGACAGTTGACAGTTGACAGTTGACAGTTGACAGTTGATAATGCAGAATGAACTGTCAATTATCAATTGTCAATTATCAATTAATTTTTTAGTCTATTTAACGCATTGATATCGATAGTTTTGGTCGACTTGTAAACCACCACGAGCAAAGCAAGTCCAATGGCAACTTCAGCCGCAGCTACCACCATAATAAAAAACACAAATATTTGTCCTGCCGGATCGTTGCGATAAGCCGAAAAAGCCGTGAGTAACAAGTTAGCCGAATTAAGCATTAATTCCACCGACATAAAAATTACCAACGCATTGCGCTTTGCTAATACGCCGATCACTCCAATGGAGAAAAGCGCTGAGCAAAACAAGATATAGTATTGCAGTGGAATAGTTTGTATAGTTTCCATATTAATAATTACCCCTAGCCCCTAAAGGGGAACTGAAGTTAGTTTTGATTTGTATTAATTCTATCTAAAAAAATAATTTCAATTCTATTGCATAAAAGAGTCTTCCTAATTCCCCGCAATTTATCCCGATTCTTCTATCGGGAGGGGTTAGGGGTCAGTTTTTTTCTTTTTTACCTAACATTACTGCTCCAACCATAGCCGACAGGAACAAAATCGATGACAGTTCAAAAGGAAGTAAATAGTCGCTGTAAAGCGTTTTCCCAAGGTTTTTCACCAAGCCTATTTGTGTCAGTGAAGGATCACCCACAGTTGAAACATCAAATGATTTGAGCGTCCCAATCAGCACCAGGAAAATCATTCCCCCGCCAATGGCAGCCACAAATTTCATCAGTGTCGATTTCTGGAACTCACCTTGTATATTCAGGTTCAGCAACATTACCGTAAAGAGAAAAAGCACCATAATAGCACCGGCATACACAATAATATGCACTACTGCAAGAAATTGAGCATTGAGCATAATGTAATGGCCGGCCAATGTAAAAAAAGTCAGTGTCAGATATAATACGCTGTGTATAGGCTTCTTCGATAGCAGCACCATTATAGCCGAAACGATGGCTACAAAACTCAGGAAGTAAAATAGGTATTGTGAAAGCATAAGTTATTATTTACGATTTTAGATGTACGATTTTAGATTGCGGTGATTATACGCATTTTTCGCTAAAGCTACAACTTTAAAAACCTTATCGTTTATATTTATTTCTTAACTCACAATTTTAGATTGCATTGATTGACAACATTATTTCCCAATCGTAAATCTAAAATCGTAAATCGTCAATTATTTATTATGAGATTTCGTTTTGTCTTTTTTAAATTCAAGCACTTCAGGCGTTTGGCGTTTCGAAATATCCACGCGGGCATCTTTTTTCTCTACCAGCACATCTTTTCCATAAATAAAATCGTTCCGTTTGTATTCGCTCGGCACAATCCTGTTAGTGAGGAAAATAGCTTCCTTCGGACAAGCCGTTTCGCAGTCGCCACAAAAAATGCAACGCAACATATTGATTTCATATACCGAAGCATACTTTTCTTCGCGGTACAAATGTTTTTCGTCTTCTTTACGTTCGGCAGCAATCATGGTAATTGCCTCAGCCGGGCACGCCAGCGCACATAAGCCACAAGCCGTACAACGTTCACGGCCTTCATCGTCCAGTTTCAGCACATGCAACCCGCGGTAAATATCCGAGAACGGACGCTTTACTTCCGGATATTGTATGGTCACTTCTCTTCTAAAAAAGTGACTGAACGTAATTAACATACCTTTAAAAATGGCCGGCAAATAGAACCGCTCAATAAGCGTCATCTTTTTGTTGGAAACCATCTTCGACCGGTTTGTCAGTGATATTTTAATTGAATCTTGATTCATTGTTTTGAAGATATTAGAACGCAAATTACGCGAACAAACGCAAATTTACGCAATTTCAATTTATCTAATTTTTATACCCTATTCGATGTGTTTTTTCTTCTTATTTGCGACAATTTTCGTAATTTGCGTTCACAAAAACACTCTTGTTCAAACCAGTTATTTCTTAAACAATAGATAGAAAAATCCGGTTAAAATCATATTGGCAATCGCCCACGGCATCAAACCTTTCCAACCGAAGCGCATCAATTGATCGTAGCGGAAACGGGGCAACGTCCAGCGAACCCACATAAATACAAATCCGAAGAATGTAATTTTTGCAAAAAGCGCAACCGTACCCAAAATCGTTACCATGTTGTGCGACAATCCTAAATCGTTCATAAACGGAAAGTCGTAACCGCCAAAATACAGCGAAGCAATCATGGCCGAAGAAATAAACATGTTGATATATTCCGAGAAAAGATAAAAACCAAGTTTCATCGAACTGTACTCGGTATGATACCCGCCAATCAACTCAGTCTCACATTCCGGAAGGTCGAAAGGTGCACGGTTAGTTTCAGCAAAAGCACAGATCAGGAACACAACGAATCCAATAGGTTGCGTAAACACATTCCAATGCATACCATGTTGCATGCTCACAATTTCATTCAGGCTCAGGCTTCCGGTAGTCATTACAATAGTTACAATAGACATACTCATGGCCAACTCATAACTAATCATTTGCGATGCTGCACGTACCGAACCCATCAACGCATATTTGTTATTCGATGCCCAGCCACCAATCATAATTCCGTAAACACCAATGGAAACAACTGCAAAAACGTACAGCACTCCGATGTTTACATCTGCCACTTGCAGAACAAACTCTTTTCCTCCGATTTCAAGGGTACCACCCCACGGAATTACAGCACTGGTGAGCAATGCCACCAACATGGTGAGTGATGGACCAAGAATATAAAGCACTTTATCGGCATTGGCAGGCATAAACTCTTCCTTCATAAAAAGCTTTAAACCATCGGCAACGGGTTGAAGCAATCCGAAAATCCCCGCACGGTTCGGCCCTAGCCTGTCCTGAAAAAATCCGGCCACTTTACGTTCGGCCAGCGTGGCATACATCGCAATTACCAAACTCAACAGCAGGATAACCACACACAGAATTAATTTATATACTACAAATTGTAAATCCATAATTACTCCATTGTTTCTTTTAGCGGGTTAATAACCGAAGGAATTACAACATTCCGATAATGATTCTGGTTGATAACCGAATATGACTCAATCTTGCGTGGGCCTTCAATAGTCCAGTCAGCACTTTGCTTTTTCTCAAAACGGCATTCGTTACAAATAAAATCATGCACTTCACCGTATTTATCTTTTCGCCCGGTTACGCGATACACTTCTTCGCCACGGAACCAGATAGTAGCTTTGCCGCTGCATCTGGTGCATTCGCGGTGAGCATCCATTGGTTTGAGGAACCAAACACGGTTTTTAAAACGGAACGTTTTGTCTGTCAATGCTCCAACCGGGCAAACATCAATCATATTCCCTGAGAAATCATTCTCGATAGCCTGATGAATAAGTGTGGAAATTTCTGATTTTTCGCCGCGGTACAACACGCCATGAACGCGACTGTCAGTTAGTTGATCTGCCGCATACACACAACGGTAGCAGAGAATGCAACGGTTTGGATGAAACTGAATCAAATCGCCGATATCTATTTTTTCGTACGTGCGTTTCTCTTCTTCAAAACGAGAAACGTTTGAGCCGTTTTCATAGCTCAGGTTTTGCAAGTCGCACTCGCCGGCCTGGTCGCAAACCGGACAGTCGAGCGGATGGTTGAGCAGCAGAAATTCCACAACGGCTTTGCGGGCATCCACCACCTGGGGCGAAGTAAGATTCTCAACCACCATTCCATCCATCACTTCGGTGCGGCATGAAGCCACCAACTTGGGCATTGGACGCGGATCCGCAGCAGAGCCCTGCGCTACCCGCACCATGCACGAACGGCATTTACCACCGCTTTCCTTCAGTTCCGAATGATAGCACATCGCCGGTGGAACCACATCGCCACCAATCATACGGGCAGCTTGCAGAATGGTTGTTCCCGGTTCTACTTCAATGCTTTTATTATCTATTGTTACCTTAAACATCAATCAAGAATTTACAATTTATTCATTTACAATTTACGATTGAAATATCTTATTCTCCTGTAATTGCAGGTATTTCTATATATTTCTCTAATGAACCATGTTTCACATTTTTCACAACCTCCGGATTTTCCACATGGAATTCAAATTCACTGCGGAAATGGCGGATTGCCGCACCTACCGGCCATGCAGCTGCATCACCCAGCGGGCAAATGGTGTTTCCTTCTATTTTGGACGCTATACTCACCAGCAAATCAATGTCTTTCATCTTACCTTCGCCGTTTTCAATGCGGTGCAACACACTTTCCATCCAACTGGTTCCTTCGCGGCAGGGCGAACATTGTCCGCAGGATTCGTGGTGATAGAAACGGGAAAAATTATAGGTGTTCCTCACGATGCAGGCATCTTCGTCGTAGACAATAAATCCACCGGAACCAAGCATCGAACCACTCACAAAACCACCTTCCGACAACGATTCGTAGCTCATCAGGCGGGGTTGGCCTTCTGCCGTTTTCAGAATAAGATTTTTGGGCAAAATTGGCACCGAAGATCCACCCGGAATAACCGCCTTCAGTTCTTTGCCGTTTTTAATTCCACCACAATATTTATCGCTGTAAATAAATTCTTCAACCGGCAAACCCAATTCAATTTCATAGACACCCGGATTATTGATATTACCACAGGCCGAAATAAGTTTTGTTCCGGTACTGCGGCCAATTCCAATTTTTGAGTAAGCATCGCCGCTGTTGTTTACAATCCAACCGATATTGGCTAGTGTTTCCACGTTATTCACTACAGTGGGGCAACCATACAAACCTTTGATAGCCGGGAATGGTGGTTTCAGGCGGGGATTTCCGCGTTTCCCTTCGAGCGATTCGAGCAAAGCAGTTTCTTCACCGCAAATGTATGCTCCCGCTCCGGTGTGGACGTACATATCTAAATCGTAGCCGCTTCCGAGGATATTTTTTCCCAGCAAGCCGGCTTTGTAGCTTTCTTTAAGAGCTTCGTTCAGAATGCCGATTATCTGCTTAAACTCTCCACGAACGTAGATATAAGCTGTGTTGGATCCAAGCGCGTAAGCAGCACAAATCATCCCTTCGATCAAACGATGCGGAATGTTCATAAGCAGATAACGGTCTTTAAATGTTCCCGGCTCACTTTCGTCGCCATTGCAAACGAGGTAACGTGGATTGCCGCTTTTCTTGTCGATAAAGCTCCACTTCATGCCTGTTGGGAAACCGGCACCACCACGGCCACGCAGCCCTGAAGTTTTCACTTCTGTCACCACTTCGTCGGGAGTCATCTTTTTCAGGGCTTTTTCAACGGACTTGTAACCGCCATTTTTGCGATATACTTCCAGCGAACGAATGCCTTCAACCTCAATATTTTCTAAGATAATCTTTCTTTCCATGTCAGCTCTTCGGGTTTCTTTACTTCGCTTTCACTTCTCAGTTTTGCGATAATTTCATCAATTTTTTGCAGATCCAGAAATTCATGGAACTCAGTATTCACCTGCATTACAGGCGCTGAGCCACAAGCTCCCAGACATTCCACTGCTTTGAGCGAAAACAGGTTATCATCGGTGGTTGCGCCCACTTTAATCTGCAATTTATCTTCCAGATACGCGATAATATCTTCGCCGCCACAAATGGCACAAGGACCTGTCTGACACACCTCAATCACATATTTTCCTACCGGGTCAATATAAAATTGCGAGTAGAATGTCGCTACTTCATACACTTCAATGGGTGTGATATTCAGCAGTCCGGCCACATAATCCATGATATCCACATTCAGGCTTCCACCCAACTCTTCTTGCGCAATGTGCAAAATGGGAATCAAGGCCGATTTATGCTGACCTTCGGGATAATGCGAAATTATCGTCTGTATTTTTTCTAAAGTCTCCGGCGTAAAAGAAATATCTAAGCCTTTCTTTACGTAGAGTTTATGTTTAAAATGTTTTCCGCTCATTTGTATATTAACTTCGAAAGAGGAGCTCTTCCAATTGTAAATCGTAAATCTTTAAATCGTAAATAGCTTTATGCATCAAGTTCTCCCGCAATCACATTCATGCTACTCATAGTCAGGATGGCATCAGATAGCGATGCACCTTCAATGATTTCTGGAAATGCCTGGTAATAAATAAAACCCGGACGACGGAAGTGCAATCGATAAGGAGTACGGCCACCATCGGCCACTACATAAAATCCAAGTTCGCCGTTAGCCGCCTCTACAGCCGAGTAGATTTCCTTTTCCGGGACGTCAATTTCACCCATCACCATTTTGAAATGGCTGATCAATGGTTCCATTTTGCTATATACGTCTTCTTTCGGAGGCATATAAAAAGCCGGGACTTCAGTACAGAATTTTCCTTCCGGAAGATTTTCCAGAGCGTTAGTTATCAGTTTAATGCTTTCCCACATTTCAGTCTCGCGAACACAAAAACGATCGTAAATGTCTCCGTTTTCTCCAATTGGAACAATAAAATCAAAATCGTTGTACGACGAATAGGGTTCTTGCACACGCACGTCGTAATCAATTCCCGCAGCACGTAAGTTTGGACCGGAGAAACTATAATTCAAAGCTCGTTCGGCCGAAATCCCACCCACATTTACCGTTCTGTCCATGAAAATACGGTTACGCATCAACAGGTTTTCAAATTCATGCAGTACATTTGGCAGGCGTTTCAGCAATGCTTTGATTTTCTGAATAGCCAACGGAGAGAAATCACGATCGAAACCTCCTACCCTACCTAAGTTTGTAGTAAGCCGGGCTCCGCATATTTCTTCAAAAATCTCGTAAATGGCTTCACGTTCCTGAAAAACATATACGAAACCGGTCAAAGCACCACTATCCACCCCGATTACACTATTACAAACCAAATGGTCGGCAATACGGGCAAGTTCCATGACGATAATACGCATATAATCAACACGTTTATTCGTCTCAACGCCCAACAGTTTTTCAACAGCCAAATGCCAGCCAATGTTATTTATGGGTGACGAACAGTAGTTCAACCGGTCAGTCAGCGTAGTGATTTGATAGTACGGACGACGTTCGGCAATTTTCTCAAATGCCCTGTGGATGTATCCAATTGTTTGCTCTGCGCCCACAATTGTTTCACCATTCATAGTCAACACATTCTGGAAAATACCATGTGTTGCAGGGTGTGTCGGTCCAAGGTTCAGCGTACTGTAAACCTTTTCATCTTCCTGGGTTAAATCTAAATGGTGTTCCGAATTTATGGTTTTCATTTTCTTTATATTCTTGTTTTACCACAGAGAACGCAAAGTAAGAATCGCAAAGGATCTTATTGACTTGGCGTATTCTTGGCGAACTTTGCGGTTAATTCTTCATCTATCGTCCAAAAAAACTGTCGTCTTTATCCTCTCGGGTAGAATCCTCTAATGGATATTCCTTGCGCATAGGATAATAATCCATATATTCCACATTCAGAATGCGTACAAGATTTGGATGTCCTACGAATTCAACCCCATAAAAATCAAAAGTTTCACGTTCCATCCAGTTGGCACCGGAGAAAAGTGAAACCATGCTGTCAACCTGAGGATGGGCTTTGGTCACAAAAGTTTTCAACCGGATGCGTTTATTATCCACCAGATTATGCAGGTGGTAAATCACGCCCAGCTCCTTTTCCTGTTCCGGATAATGAATGCCGCACAAATCGGTCAGGAAAATAAAATCTTGCTCATCCTTCAGAAATGCAACAATCGATTTAATATCTTCCGAAGCAACGGTAACGGTAAAAACATCAGCCGTTTCGTCAACAGATAAAATGCTCTTTTCGAATTTGCGGTTTAGTTCCTGAAGTAATATGCTGTTTTCCATTATTAATAATTCATTCTCTTAAGCCCCCATTTGGGGGTTTGGGGGTCTATTTATCTATCTTAATGCCGTATTTTTCTAACATTTCTTTGTATTCTGGACTATAGCGACGACGCAAAGGTTCATTGCCAACCAGTTCCTGAATTTTCATAAAACCATCAATAATCTGTTCCGGACGAGGCGGGCAACCCGGCACATACACGTCAACCGGAACCACTTTATCAATCCCCTGTAACACGCTGTACGTATCAAAAACCCCTCCACTTGAAGCACAAGCCCCAATAGCAATTACCCAACGCGGCTCAGCCATTTGTTCGTAAACCTGCTGAACAACCGGTGCCATTTTCTTGGCAATGGTCCCCATCACCATGAGCAAATCGGCCTGCCGTGGCGAGAAGCTTAAGCGCTCAGCCCCAAACCGGCCCAAATCGTAATGAGCACCCATTGTTGCCATAAATTCAATACCGCAACACGAAGTGGCAAAAGGCAGTGGCCACAACGAATTTTTACGTGCAAGCCCCACCGCTTTATCTAATGTAGTAGCAAAGAAACCCGGAGCACTGTATCCCTCGGGCGCTTCTACTACTGTATATTTATCTTTATTATTCATAATCAATCTTTTTACCCCTAATCCGTCAGCTGACGGAGAATTAAATTACAACCGTCTCTATTTTACTGGATTAAATCCATATTTTCATTCTTTAGCAGCTCACTTCTTGCTGCTTGCTCCTTACTGCTTGCCCCTTACTGCTTGCCCCTGATTTATTCTTGTTCCTTATTCCAGTCCAACGCTCCTTTTTTGTAAATATAAAAGAACCCGAAAACGAAAACACCCATAAAAAGCAGCATGTTAAAAAAACCACTCCAATTCGCATCTTTGAAATTGACCGCCCACGGGTAAAAAAAGATAACTTCCACATCGAACAGTACAAAAAGAATGGCGATAAGGAAATATTTAATGGAGAACGGGAAACGGGCATTCCCCTGAATGTCAATTCCACATTCAAAATTCTCTTCTTTCTTCAGTGTACGTACTCTTTTTCGGGTGCTAATAATCAGGTGAGTTACCGTCATTACAATCACAACAAAAGAAATTGCGACGAAAAATTGAATTAATACAGGTTGATAATCGGTAGCAGTGAATATTCTTTCCATCTCTAAAAAATTTGAGTGCAAAATTAAAGAAAAATTTCCGTAATTGAGAACGCAGTTCTTGTTAATCAGGGTTAATATTTTAATAAATTAGACATAATAACCTAACTAATAGCTGCTTAATTAAAGAAAAATTTCTTTATTAATTTCAATATACAGTTTAAGTTTGCCTTACAACAAGGATTAAGGCAATAATGTTTATCGACATAACAGAAAGAAAATCACTTTTTTCGTTTATTATGATTACTAATTATCCGTACATATATTCACATTTCGGCATTTTTTAGCAAAATAATAATTTTCAGAGCAATAGCTTGAGATGACACTCAAAAATATTAAAAAACAATCCGATTTTTTATCGTATCTTTGCACCCGGATAAAGCTAAACACAGAATCGATAATTTTGAGCAGCTCAGCCCGTGAATAATAATTTACCGCACTTCCAACAACAAACACCTAAATAATTAAAAATTTTAATGGCAAAATCGCAGAACACCTTCAACAAACAAGACAACGAGAAAAAACGTTTAAAAAAACGACAAGACAAACTTCAAAAGAAAGAAGAACGCAAGGCCAATGGAGGCGATAGCGACTTCGACAGCATGATTGCCTACGTGGATGAAAATGGCAACATCACCAGCACTCCACCGGATCCAACCAAAAAAAGAAAAATTGACGCATCAACTATAGAGATAGGCGTTTCGCGTCGCGAAGAAATAGCCGAACCAACAGAACGTACAGGAAAAATCGACTTTTTCGATGATTCAAAAGGCTTTGGTTTTATCAAGGAAACCAACTCCCAGGATAAATTCTTTGTACACGTAAAAGGGTTATTGCAGGAAGTGAAAGAAGGTGACACCGTTACTTTTGAACTGGAACGCGGGCTGAAAGGCATGAATGCCGTACGGGTAAAAAAGATATAAAACTCAGATTGATTACAATATACACGAAGCCATTCAGGGATATGCCTGAATGGCTTCGTGCGTTTTAAAGATTAGGTAAACGGAACTAATTTATAACAAGCGGTAATATCAAATCAATTATTCCTCAAACGACTTTTTCGCCAACATTTCCATTGGAGTCGAAATCCGTCCAATCAAACTCCTGTTTTCGGTAATTACTTCGGCAGTACCGCTTAATTCACCATTGAATTTCAACTTTTTATTAACTGTGGTAAGTAAGCCTTTTGGAAAAGAAACTTCCACAACATAAAAATAATTTGTCGAAACAAGAGATATGTTCGTTGTTTTAGCTTGTAAAAGACCATATTCCAAATAAGGATAACCAGCAACTTTAATGTTTACCTTCTGACCTATTGCCACCTTACCCGAACCGGATGCAGAAACTTTGATCCTACCTATCAATTGGCCCGGCTCGTGCGAAATTATCGCGAAAACTTTATCACCCGTGCTTACATATTGATTCCGCTTCCAAAATGTATTAAAACTAACCGTACCCGATTGCGAAGCCTGCAATATGTATGATTGTTGCCAGTTTTCAATAGCAGCCAATAATTCGCGGTGTGAGGACTTAAGTTCCGAAAACAATTGCTGCTTTTCTTGTAAATACTGCAAAGACAGTTTATTTACCGACTCCTTCATTTGCGAGAATTCAACGTTTTGCAGTGAAATTGAAGTTTGAAGTTCCTGAAGTTCTTGTTGCTTATTCAGGTAGGTTTGCTCCGCAGTTTCCATATCGGATGCAGAAATTACTTTCTGATTGAATAATTTTGTATCCCTTTCGAATGACGATTTCGAAATGCTTAATTCTCTCTTCTTCATTTCAAATTGCTTCTGAAGATTATTGGTATAAACCTGACGATTGGCAATCTGTTTTTGCAACGAAGTTTTTTCCTGAATCGTTAGGTTAAGTGTCAGAAAATTGTCATAATTCATTGCCGCTTTAGCAAAAGTAGAAAAATTCGGTTGAATTATCCCCAACTCAAAGGATTTTACAAATAATGCCTGTGGAACATAAAATGTAGCATCTCCAATCTGTACCGTTAAAAGTAATTGGCTCACCTGTTGAATATCCTGAGTTGAAGCAGGGTTCTCAATCACTGCCAATATATCACCCTGTTTCACCCTTTGTTTGTCTTTACAAAATAACTCTTTTATTTTTCCTGTCGATTTAGCAACCAGCCACACGGGTGGATTTTCGGTGGTTATAATCACATCTCCCGGTACAACATCGGGATATTTAAAAAAGAAACTCCCAATAAACAGGATCAACAACACCCCGCATATTACGGAAATTCCGTAACGGATCAATGCATGGGGCGGTCGGGAAAGTATTTCCTGCACTTCCTCGCTCCGTAGCTCTATTTTATCCGATTCTTTCATTTTCATCTAATTAGTACATTATCACATCAGCATATCACCACATTATCGCATTATAATTCCAACTGATTTTTCACCAACCGGTAATAAGCCCCTTGTTTTGCGGTGAGTTCTTTATGCGTTCCTATTTCCACAATTTCCCCTTTTTCCAGCACTACTATCTGGTCTGCATTTTTCACAGTACTTAGCCGGTGGGCAATCACCACCGACGTTCGTCCTTCAAAGAAACGTTGCAGGTTTTCCATAATTACCCGCTCATTGTTCGTGTCCAGTGCATTGGTGGCTTCGTCCAGAAACACAAAAGCAGGATTTTTATACACTGCCCGTGCAATAAGTATCCGTTGCTTCTGTCCCTGGCTTAGCCCATGTCCTTCATTGCCTATTTTGGTATTATAAGCTAACGGCAGCGATTCTACAAATTCCCGGATATTAGCAGTTATTACGGCATTTAGTAGTCGCTCCTTATCAATAGCTTCCACGCCTGGAGCTATATTTTTAGCAATTGAGTCCGAAAAGATAAACCCGTCCTGCATCACTACGCCACATTGTTTGCGCCATTCGCGGATACTATAATTTTTCAGGTTGTTTTCTCCTAACAAAACAACTCCTTTTTGCAAAGGATAGAATCCCAGCAATAGTTTTATTAACGTAGTTTTACCACTCCCACTTGTACCCACAATAGCAGTTTGTTTGCCTACAGGGATATTCAAATGAATTCCTTTTATTACCGGTTCGCCAATGGAAGTGGCATCATATCCAAAAGTAACATGTTGGAGTGTTATATCTTTATTCGTTGGAATTTCTCGTATACGACTCTCATCTTTCGCTTCCTCGTCTTCTTTATCGTGTACCTCACTCAGACGCTCCAGGCTTAGCTTAGCATCCTGCGTTTCGCGTGCGAACGAAATCAGTTGGTCCACCGGGCCATTCAATTGCCCGATAATATATTGCACCGCCATCATCATCCCTAAGGTCATTTGCCCATGAATAACCAGTTTGGCGACTAATGCCGTAATGATTATATTCTTGGTTTGATTAATCAGCACTGCACCCGAATCCTGATACTGTGCCAACGCCAATCCTTTTATTTGCAGGCGAAACAACTTCGCCTGAATCCGTTCCCAATCCCAACGCTTTTGTTGTTCGCAAGCATTCAGTTTTATTTCCTGCATACCGGTTACCAGTTGTATCACATTGCTCTGGTTGGCCGAATGTTGGGCGAAGCTTTTATGATCCAGCTCTGCCCTGCGTTTCATAAACAGCCATACCCAGCCAAAGTACAAAACGTTACCCACGAAAAAGATGGCAAAAATGGTGAAGCTATAAAGGAAAAGTACAATACTGAAAATAAACAGGTTGAAGATCGAAAAAAGAATACTTAAGCTGGAATTGGTCAGGTAGTTTTGAATGCGTGTATGGTCGTTGATGCGTTGCAGGATGTCGCCCACCATTTTGGTATCGAAATAGCCCATGGGCAAACGCATCATTTTAATCAGGAAATCGGAAATCAGGGCAATATTAATACGTGCACCCAGATGCAACAATATCCAACCCCGGATAAAACCCACTGCCGAACTACTGAAAGTAAGCACCAATTGTGATATCAATACCAAATAGATATACCCGATATTCTGTGCAGAGATACCAAAATCGACTATAGACTGCGTGAGAAAAGGCAATAACAACTGTAATAAACTGCCAAATAACAACCCTAGCAACAGTTGAATAACCAGTTTTTTATATGGTCTAAGGTAAGAGAAAAGGAATGCGAAACCCTTGCGACTCACTTTTTCATCTTCCTGTTCGTAAAATTCAGGAGCCGGCTCTAACAATAAAGCTACTCCCACATCTTTTCCTTCATCTTTAGTACTTATCCAACAACGGCAAAACTCTTCCCGCGTATATTTCATTTTGCCGGAAGCAGGATCGGCAACAAAAATAGTTGTTTTGTCCCGCTTTTCTCTGATGTCGTACACCACCACAAAGTGCTGTTGGTTCCAGTGAACTACACAGGGCAGTGGTGCTTCCAGCAATTCGTCGAACGACACCATGACTCCGGTGCTCCTGAAACCGATATGCTCAGCCGCTTCACTAATACCAAGCATTGAAACGCCTTCGCGGGTTATCTGCGATTTCTCCCTCAATCCTTCCATTGAAAAGATACGCCCGTAGTGTGCAGCGACCATCCGTAAGCAGGCGGGACCGCAATCCATAGCATCGTGTTGGTGGTAAAATGGGAAATGCAGCATGATTATTCAGTTATAAATAATTGATGCTGCAATATTATACACAATTATTTTAACTTTATCTCACAACTCTCTCATTTTTCTCTCACAAGTTTCTCATAAATGAATTATTTAACTCTAAATACTGGTTTTGGAGGTTAAAAGCACGTTGGAAGGATTATTCCGTAAACTGGTAAGACGAAAAAACATTGCCTCTTAAGACTTGTCACACTTTCCTATTTCAATTTTGAAACAGGCCTTATGAAATGTGGTACTTGTCCGTATCAAAACCCCAATAACCAAGTTCAGCCAGACTGTCGCGATAAATAGAACTATATCATTCAACTCCAAAAATAAATTCTCAACACAGCTATTAACATCACCAAGCTCCGGCTAAAGCAAATGGTTTTCCGGTTCAACCGTTTTAAATGCGTACGTATCGAAAGATTATGTCTTTCAATATGATTCGTACAATGTACATGTGTATTATGAAGTTTCTTAGCTATAAGATAACGGTAATTCTTTAGCCTATCAGTATATATTTTCAGGGCATTTGAGAGTTCTAAACTTCGTATAACACGTTTCAGTGTTTTATTAGTTCGCCTGCCCACATTGAAACTAGCAACTTTACGTGTTTCCCTATCCAAAGCATAGACTATCCAGCGAAGCCTGGACTTTTTACCTATATACGTTCTCATCTCATCCACTTCATAGCTTTGACCCTTGGCAATGGGTGGTTGTTGAATATTAGCAGCTATGGCAATAATCCTTTTCAGTAAAGTAGTAACAGAGATTCGCAATACACGGGCTGTACTCCGTACACCTAAACCTTCTTTAGTAAAAAGTATGATTTGCTGGTTGGTATTCGGTTGATAAGCATTGTAACTGTAGTTAGTGATAAACCGTTTGTTACATTCTTTGCAGCAATAGCGCTGCTTGCCATTAGTTGTTTTTCCACTTTTTATTAATTGCTCTGATTTACATATTGGACACGTATGGTTAACGCCAAATCTGGAGCATGAAGTGCCATTTTCATTCATATTATGTCTGTATAACTCGTTTTAAACCAATAAAAATAGAAAATGGCAGGCATATACCCACCATCTTCCATTCTATTTCTGCAAATAACTGTTGATTTACAGACTTATATTTATCCAACGCCAAATCTGAAGCATTACCTGCTTGTTGACATAAAATATACTGCAGCACCACTTATACTCTGATAAATTACCCCATTACCAATTATATTTTATTGGTTTATCACACCATATAAGTTCTTTGTGTATTCTATCTCTATTATATATCAAAGCTAAACGTAAATTAGTGAAATTTAAAATTTTTTTACGATCTATAACTATATCTATTTCAAATACATACATTTTATTGGGGCTTAGATCGTATGGAAATAGATGATTACCATCACAAATCTTAACAACATTGAAAGATGCAGCCGTAGTATTAAATACAAATGAATCACTAATATCACACGTCCACATCCAAAATGTTATATTTGATTTAGATTGATTGATGATATATATTTTAGCGTGATAATAAGCCCCTGATTTTCCTGTAATCTTGACAGACACTTTCAATGGCTTGTTGGCGCAAAAAATATTAGAAATTGAAATTAGTAGTATTAAGCACAAAAAAAACTTTTTCATAATATTCAGTATTTAAAAACACTTAATGGTGTAACACTTACATAATGATGATACAAAACAAAACCATAATTTACCCTTAAAACTGTTGAGTTGTTATGAATTAAATATAGGCTTGCATTCCAGTAAGTAGGTTCTTCAGCATACGAAAAATCATATCTTGAGTTTGTCATTGATGGATAAGGTCGCTTTGGCATATCTTCAAACATAATAATTCTTCCAGAATTTCCCATATGACGATTCATTTCATAATCAGTGAAATATTTTCCGTTTCTTGTTTTCCAATCGTCCAAGTAGATTACATTTCTACCTTTACTATAAAATCCGAATACATCACGACCATAATTTGATTTAATTTGTTGTTTAAACCATGCACCAGTTAAATCCTCGTTTTGAGTATATGTTAGAAAAATTTCAACACCACCAGAATATTCATTTGAAAAAGCACCATATATTATATCTAACCCTTTTACACCACCCGCATTTTCATAATTGTGCAGATATTTCGCTAAATCATTTTTATCATCGCTTTCAATAGATTTATCTTGAATATAAGTCTCATTATAAGAGCTATTAATCCCCTCATAAGCAGCTTGGCTCACAATTTGGTTGTAATCAACATTTTTCTGCTGTTTCCAGTTGTAATTAACTGAAGACCCAAATGGAGCGCCACCCCTTGTTGCATGCATAAAACCTC